>Ga0209377_1000714_pt1 | contig 22552 bp, 31 predicted proteins | sample GraSoiAngelo_141_FD_185898 | JGI IMG/M metagenome (GOLD analysis project Ga0209377, IMG submission 185898) | Grasslands soil microbial communities from the Angelo Coastal Reserve, California, USA - 14_0929_12_40cm (SPAdes) (version 2) | ecosystem: Environmental > Terrestrial > Soil > Grasslands ...
TTTTTGTTACCGAGAACATGGTTGGTCACAAGCTCGGTGAATTTTCGCCTACGCGTGTGTTTAAGAAACACGGTTCGCATACGGCGAAGGTGACCAAGTAGAAGGAATTTCCAGTTGCCAATTTCCGATTGCCAATTGAAACGACGCGGCCGTAGCCGGTCCAAATTGGCGATTGGCATTTGGCAACTCCGGAAAGTTTTGCGAGTCCTGATTATTTCGGGGTTGGCAATGGGTTTGTGTTGCGTAGTTGCTTCGGCAACGCGCGCACAAACGGCTGGTTCTTTGTCAGAATCCAAGAATGAAAGCGTGGGGCACCCCGCGACGGGTGAAGCATTGCTGCAGGAGAATGAGCAGTTGCAAAAGGAATTGTCCATTGCGCAGGAATCGATCAAGGCGTTAACGAGCAGCCTGGCAGAATCGAATGCGGAGGCAGAAGAGCTCCGCCGCAAGTATTCCGATTTGCAACTGCGAATGGAAGCTCTGGGGCTGGCTTCGGCGAGCAAGGACCGAGGGAAGCTGGAGCAGCGTTTATTGTCCGCAGTCAGCGATCTTCAATTGGCGCAAAAGGAGCGCGACGAATACCGCGACCAGATGTTGCACCTGAACGAAGCGGTGTTGTTTTATTTGAAATCCTCGCAGGGCGGTGACGCAAAGGCGCGAATGGACGTGGAGGCGCAACTGCGCAGCATAAATACGCTGGTCACAAAATCCTCCGGCACGCCAGACGCGGCCGGACCTGGCTTGATGGATGGGAGCGTGATCAGTGTGAAGAACGAGTGGTCGTTTGTGGTCGGCAATCTCGGCGAGAAACAGGGGGTAAAGATTGGGATGCCAATGCGGGTGATGCGAGATGATCGAAAGATTGCCACACTGCGAGTAGTCGATGTGCGACAAAAGATTTGTGGCGCGGTGATTCAGGAAATGGATTCAAAGAAGGAACAAATAAAAGTAGGAGACCGCCTCCAGGTGGATGCGCAACCGGATGTAAGTTTGAGATAAGAAGATGGAAGTGAGATCGACATATAAGTACGCGCGGATTTCGCCGTTTAAGGCGCGCGAAGTTACGCGTGAGATCCAGGGTCTGCCGGTTTCGGCAGCACTCGATTTGCTGGCTTTCACGCCGAAGAAAGCAGCATTTCTTATTAGCAAGACTCTGAAAAGTGCAATCGCCAATGCAGAAAACAATGCCAATCTGAAACCAGATGGGCTGGTAGTGAAAGAGGCGATTGTCGGTGAGGGCCCAACGCTAAAGCGGATCATGGCGCGCGCCCGCGGCAGCGCCAGCAAGATCTTGAAACGCACGAGTCACATCCGCATTGTGCTCTCGGACGACATTCCAATCGAAACGCGCGAAACGCGTAAAGCAAAACGGGAGCAAGACAAACAGGTCGGAAAGAAGGAGATTAAGAGCGAGGGGAGTGAAAGAGCGGCAAGCCCGCCTCACAAAAAATCAGCGAAACCAAAGAAGAGCGCGAAGAACGAGAAATAATCCTATGGGACAAAAAGTTAATCCAACCGGGTTTCGCTTGAGCGTCAATCGAGATTGGCGCTCGCGATGGTATGCGTCGCCACAGGAATTCCCGTCCTTTCTGCACAGCGATCTCAAGATTCGTAATTATGTGAAGAAGAAACTCCAGTTCGCGGCTGTCTCGAAAATTGTGATAGAGCGAGCGTGGAATTCAATTCGAGTGACCATTCACACGGCGCGTCCCGGGATTGTCATCGGACGAAAGGGCGCGGAGATCGAAAAGATGACGGAAGAAATTTCGAAAATGGTCGAGGGCAAACAGGTCAAAATCGATATTCAGGAAATCAAGACGCCGGAACTCGACGCTCAGCTTGTGGCAGAAAACGTGGCGTTGCAGATCGAGCGGCGTATTGCTTATCGTCGTGCGATGAAAAAAGCCGTGCAGACCGCCATGGACTTTGGCGCAGAAGGAATTCGGCTACGGTGTTCGGGCCGGCTTAATGGCGCCGAGATTTCGCGCTCGGAATGGTATCGAGAGGGAAAAGTTCCGCTGCACACGTTGCGGACGCCGATTGATTACGGCTTCGCAGAAGCAAACACGGTCTATGGCAAAATCGGGGTGAAATGTTGGATTTGCAAAAAGGAAGAGCCGGCGCCTCAATCGACTATATCAGCGCCGCCGCCACCGGCACCCGAGCCGGCTGAAGTCTAAAGGGGAAACTTATGCCATTGATGCCAAAACGCGTGAAGTATCGGAAGTCCCAGCGAGGAAGTCGCAAGGGGACTGCTTCGCGTAATTTAAGAATCGATTTTGGCGAGTTCGGTTTGCAGACGCTTGAACGTGCCTGGATCACGAACACACAACTGGAAGCAGCGCGCGTCGCGCTCACTCGAAACATGAAGCGCAAGGGCAAGCTGTGGATCCGCATTTTTCCTGACAAGTCTGTGACCTCGCGGCCACCGGAAACGCGGATGGGGAAGGGCAAGGGCCAACCCGAATACTGGGTTGCTACGGTTCGGCCTGGTAACATTTTGTTTGAGCTCGATGGTGTTCCGGAATCGGTTGCCCGCGAATCTCTGCGTCTTGCCGCCGACAAGTTGCCGGTGCGCACGAAGTTTCTCACACGTCACCACGTCAGGGCCGCTTAACAATAATGAACTTTTTTTGTCATTCTGAGCGTAGCGCAGCGAAGTCGAAGAATCTCCCGATGTTATCGAGCGCAATGCTCGCAGGGAACGAATGCGAATTTGTGAGATCCCTCACTGCGTTCGGGATGACAATGCCACGTCACCACGTCCGGGCTGCTTAAGAACCATGAAAATGAAAGAGATCACCGAGCTAAGCACGGACGAGTTGCTGACCAAGAGACGCGACTTGCGCCAGGGAAGTCTCCATCTGCGTTTGCAACAGCAGAGTGGCCAGCTTGAACAGCCCAGCAGATTGCGCTTGTTGCGGCGCGACATTGCCAGACTCGAAACAGTGTTGACGCAGCGCGCGAAACAGACGGCTGCGAAGAAGTAAAGATTATGGCTGACCAAGATCAATCACATCCGTCGCCGGCTTCACTGCAGCGCGAGCCCGGCAGCCGTAGTTCACGGAAGACGCGCACAGGAGAAGTGATTTCCAGCAGCATGAACAAGACGATTGTGGTGCGGACAGTCACGCGTGTGCCACACCCCAAGTTCGGCAAGATCGTGAAGCAGATGAAAAGATTTTATGTGCACGATGAGCAAAACCAGGCGAAAGCCGGCGACACAGTGCGTATCATGGAGACGCGGCCACTGAGCAAGTTAAAGCGCTGGCGACTTGTGGAGGTCCTGCAGCGCTAACAGCAAGAGTAATACTAAGCAGAAGCGGAAGATTCTAATGGTACAACTTCGATCAAGATTGGATGTGGCGGATAACAGCGGCGCGCGCATGGCCACGATGATTGGCGTGATCGGTAAATCCACTCGTTACGCCGGGATCGGCGATGTGATCACTGCGAACGTGAAGGAAGCCAGCGCAACCGGAACCGTGAAGAAGGGCGAAGTGGTGCGTGCAGTTCTTGTTCGTACGAAACAGCCTATCCGGCGGGACGATGGTTCTCTGCTTCGCTTCGATAACAATGCGATTGTGATTATCGACAAAGATTTGAATCCGCGCGGCACGCGCATTTTCGGGCCGGTAGCCCGCGAGTTGCGCGAGCGCAACTTCATGAAAATTGTCTCGCTCGCGCCGGAAGTTTTATGAATCGAATCAAATGTCACGTTAAAAAAGGCGATCAAGTCGCGGTCATCTCGGGGAATTTCCGCGGTTCTTCAGGCCGGATCCTGGCGGTGTTTCCGGGAAAGCAGCGTGTCCTGGTTGAAGGCGTTCGCATTATCAAGAAGCACCTTCGAAAATCGCAGGATAATCCCAGCGGCAAAATCGCCGAGCGCGAAGGTCCAATTCATATTTCGAATGTGAAACTAATCGAGCGCGGCAGCAAGCCGGTGAAAAGTCCGGAAGCCAAGAAAGAAAAAAAGCGCGGTCATCCCGAGCGTAGCGAGGGAGCCCGCAAGTGATTCTGGGCGTCATTGTGAGATTCTTCGCCAGCGCTCAAAATGACATTTGTTAAAAATGGAAAACGAATTTCATCGCCATTACAAAGAGCACGTCATGCCGGCGCTGCAGAAACTGCACGGCTATAAGAACGTTCACCAAATTCCGAGGGTCGAGAAAGTCGTGATTAACACCTCGGTCGGCTCGCAATCGGACGTGAAGCAGGCGTTGGAAGAAGCCAAAGGAGAGCTGGCGTTGATTACGGGTCAGCGCCCGGTAGAAACGCTGGCCAAGAAAAGCATTTCCAATTTCAAATTACGAAAAGATCAGGCGATTGGCGCGAAGGTCACCTTGCGTGGAGAACGCATGTACGAATTTCTCGAGCGCTTCATCAAGGCTGCCCTCCCACGCATTCGTGACTTTCGCGGTGTGTCTCCGCGTTGTTTTGATAACCATGGTAACTATACTCTCGGAATTTCGGATCAATCGATTTTCCCTGAAGTCGAGCTCGATAAAATCAAGCGCAACATCGGATTTGATGTTACAATCGTCACTACGGCACGAACGGACGAGGAAGCCAAATCGCTCCTAAGCGAAATGGGAATGCCGTTCAGCGACCGGGCAAGGAAGCCCGCCGCGCAAGCCGCCTGATTTTCATGAGTACTGTTACTGATCCCATTGCCGATTTTCTGGCGCGTGTTCGCAACGGCACGCGCGCGCTGAAGCCGGAGGTGCTGGTTCCGTACTCGAGAATTAAGGCCGAGGTCGCGCGCATCTTGAAAGATGAAGGTTACATTACCGATTACTCCATTGACACGCGCGCCGCGCGCCCCCGCATTAAGATCACAAACAAAATCGCGAACCGATCGAGCGCGATCGCAGGACTGCGGCGGGTGAGCCGGCCGGGATTGCGCCGATATGTTGGCGCCGATGAAATCCCGCGTGTCCTTGGTGGAATGGGCCTGGCGATTCTGTCCACTTCGCGCGGCGTTTTGTCCGGGCGCGAAGCGAAAAAGCAAAAGGTGGGCGGTGAACTGCTGGCCTACGTGTGGTAACGATTTAACGAATCACGAACTCATGTCACGAATCGGAAATAAAGCCGTCGAGATTCCGGATAAGGTCAAGGTCAACGTCGACAATGACGGAGCGGTTTCGGTGGAAGGACCCAAGGGAAAACTGCAATGGAAGCTTCCGCGCAACATCCGTGCAAGCGTCGAGGGTAACCGGGTGTCTGTTGTACGTGAAGCAGAAACGCGCAGCGCGAAAGCGTTACACGGGCTCTCGCGCAGCCTCGTGCATAATATGGTGCAGGGAGTGAGTGAAGGTTTCACCAAACAGCTTGAGATCGAAGGTGTCGGTTTCAGAGCCGCGGTTCAGGGATCAAACCTGAATTTGAGCCTCGGCTTTTCACACCCGATCCAATTCGCGATTCCCAAGGACATTAAACTCACAGTTGTCGAGAACACGAAAATAACCATCGAGGGCGCCGATAAAAAATTGGTGGGACAAGTGGCGGCGGATATCCGTGGTTTTTATCCGCCTGAACCTTACAAGGGTAAAGGTGTTCGCTATGCGGGCGAGCAGATTCGTCGCAAAGTGGGCAAGACGGTTCAATAAATATGGCGACGACTCGTAAAGCAGCGCGGCAGCATGTTCATCAAAGGATCCGGAAAAAAGTGGCAGGCACGGCCGAACGACCGCGTCTGGCAGTCCATTTCTCTGGGAAGCACGTCTACGCTCAAGTGATCGATGATGATACCGGACGAACGCTGGCCGCTGCATCGACCACGGAGCGCTCGTTGATCGGAGAAAAAAAACTGGCTGCAAACCAGGCTGCAGCAGAATTGATCGGTAAAGCGATCGCGGAACGTTCCCTTGCGAAAAAACTCGAACGCGTCGTGTTCGATCGTGGTGGCTTCATGTATCACGGAAAAGTGAAGGCGCTGGCAGAAGCAGCGCGCGCGACAGGCTTAAAATTTTAATTCATGGCTTATACAAGTACAGGCAGACGACCAGACTCGCGCAGGCCGGACAAGACTCCCGCGGCAAAGGGTGACACCACGGAGAAAGTCGTGTTCATCAACCGCTGCGCGAAAGTCGTGAAGGGAGGCCGGCGTTTTAGCTTCAGCGCGCTGATCGTGGCTGGAGATCACGATGGAAAAGTGGGATGCGGATTTGGGAAGGCCAACGAAGTCTCAGAGGCTATTCGAAAGGCCTCCGAGGCAGCGCGCAAGTCGATGGAAAAAGTTTCATTGAACGGAAACACGATTCCCCACGAAGTGATCGGTGAATTTGATGGAGCGAGAGTGTTATTGCGCCCGGCTTCGCCGGGGACTGGGATTATTGCCGGCGGAGGCGTGCGAGCCGTAACTGAAGCGGCCGGCATTCGCGACGTGCTGGCGAAGTCACTCGGATCAAGTAATCACGCTAATGTAGTTAAGGCGACGATCGCTGCGCTGAAATCGCTTCGGCGGAAAGATGAAATTTTTAAGGTGCGCGGAATTCAGTCGAGTGATGGAAAGGGTGAGCAACATGATGCGTCTTCATAATTTGCAGGTGCGTCCCGGCTCGCGACACCGCGTGAAACGCCTCGGTTGCGGCGAAAGTTCAGGGCACGGGAAAACCAGCGGCAAAGGGCATAAAGGGCAAAAAGCGCGTTCCGGTGGAAGCATTCGGCTCGGGTTCGAGGGTGGCCAGATGCCTCTGATTCGACGGTTGCCGAAGCGCGGATTCAATAATGCGGCCTTTCACAAGCATTATGCAATTGTGAATGTCAGCGACCTCAATGCATTTGAAGCCGGAGCGGAGGTAAACGAACAACTGCTGCGTAAATCGAATCTCATCCGAGGCCATTTCGTGGGAATAAAAATCCTAGGCGACGGTGAATTGAAGCATGGGCTGAAAGTTGAAGCCGACAAAGTCAGCGCGACCGCACGTGAGAAAATCGAAAAGGCGGGCGGAACGATTACGCTGCGCGAAAAAGGAGTAACAACGACAAGGCGTGCCGATGCCACTGCGGCAAATGAGATTTCGGCGGAGGAACGATCCGGCGAACGTGCACTAGAGGCGACCGGTAAGGAAGAGTCGGCGAGGAAACCCTCGACGAAAGCGAAATCGCGGGCAAAAAAGAAAACATCGCGGAAGAGCTAGCTTCCCAGCGCATGATGTTTCAAATTTAGCGGATGGTTTCGGCGTTTCTAAACACGGTTAAGATACCTGAATTGCGCCGGCGCATTTTGTTCACGCTGGCGGTAATTGTGATTGTGCGCCTGGGCGCTGCCATCACCACTCCCGGAGTCAACCAGGCCGTGTTGCAGGAGTGGTTTCACACTTCGCTGACCCAGCGCACCGGAGGCGGGTTGGCCGCACTCTTTAATTTGTTCAGTGGCGGCGCGCTTGAGAATTGCGCGGTTTTCTCCCTTGGTATCATGCCGTACATCAGCGCGTCAATCATGATGCAGTTGCTGACTGCGGTCATTCCGCAGCTTGGCAGGCTTGCACGCGAAGATGGTGGTCGACAAAAGATCATGCAGTTAACGCGCTACACGACACTGGGGCTATGCATTTTCCAAGGCTACTTGCTCGCGCTCTCGTTTCAGCATCCCGAATCGTATCATACCATGTTGCCGGGGATCACCGACACGATCCGGAACCTGGGGATTCCTTTGGTGGACGATCTTGGCTGGAAATTCCGAATCATAACAGTCATTTCCCTGACAACGGGCACGCTTTTATTAATGTGGATGGGCGATCAAATCACCGAGCGCGGGATCGGCAACGGGATATCACTCATCATTACCATCGGCATTGTCGCGCGCTTGCCGGCCGCACTCGCGCAGGCATGGAAAACTTTTGTACCGTCGGCGCAGACCGGATCGAGCCAGGTGAATCCGATGGTGCTTGTGATGTTGGTATTGTTCTTGATCATCGTGATCGCCGCAGTGATCACAATCACGCAAGGCGTGCGGAAAATCACCGTGCAGTACGCCAAACGAGTCGTGGGCCGCAAAATGTACGGCGGGCAGACCCAATACATGCCTTTGAAAGTGAATTACGCCGGCGTGATGCCGATCATTTTCGCTTGGGCGCTGCTCCTTTTCCCGGCGACAATTGTTCAGTACGGATTTCGAAACAGCCCCACGGCCGCGCGGATCGCCGCCGCGCTTTCCACGGGCTGGCCACATTATGTTGCTCTTGCTGCAATGATTTTCTTTTTCAGTTACTTCTGGGTTGCCACGCAGTTTCAACCGACTCAAATCGCCGACGATCTTAAAAAATACGGCGGTTACATTCCGGGCGTCCGGCCAGGGAAACCAACTGCCGACTTTCTTGATTTCACAATGACGCGCCTCACGTTTTCCGGTGCGATTTTTCTCACACTCATAGCAGTTTTACCAAGTCTTCTGAGCCAGTCGTTGAACGTGCCCATGATCACGGCGCAATTTTTCGGCGGCACCAGCTTGTTGATCATTGTGGGCGTCATGCTCGATACCATGCGCCAGGTGGAGACACACCTGATTCAGCGGCATTACGACGGGTTTTTGCGAAAGGGTCGGATTCGGGGCCGGTCATTCGATCGCGCTTCGTATGCTCGGGGCGACGCAGCAGCAAGCGGCACGTTGATGTGGCTGTACGTGGGCATCGCCGTGATCGTGATTGCCGGCGTCGCTATTTTTCTTTACGGGCGATAGGTGAAAAGGCGGCTTGTTCTTCTTGGCCCGCCTGGTTCCGGCAAAGGGACTCAGGCGGAAATGATCACGCGCAACTTTGGCATTCCCGTCACTTCGCCGGGTGCCATCTTGCGCCGTGAGCGAGATCTTGGAACGCCTCTGGGGCAGGAAACCGCCGAAGTGCTCCAAAGCGGCGGGCTCGTCTCGGACAAGATCATCATCGAACTGATCGAAGACTGGTTGCGCTTGCATGGAGGTCACGGGTTCGTTTTCGACGGTTTTCCTCGAACACGGCCACAGGCCGAGAGCTTAAATTCCATTTTGAAAAGATTGCGCACCGCGTTGGATTTGGTGATTTGGCTGGAAGTATCGGAGGAGACGGTGCGCGATCGTATCGCTGGGCGGCTTCAATGCGGCGAATGTGGATTTACCACCAGTTCATCGAGCGCGCAGTTTGCGAACCGTGCGGTATGCCCGTATTGCGATGGTCCATTAGCGCGCCGCAATGACGATGATTTGGGCGTCCTGCAAACCCGTTTGCAAGAGTTCCGTAGCAAGACCGAACCGCTGGCATCCTTTTATGAAGAGTTGTCGATCTTGCGTCGAACCGACGGCAACCGCGATCGCGAGGTTGTGTTTAGCGATATATCGCAGCTCATTGAAGACAAAGCTCGACATGATTCCGATTAAGAACGCAAAAGAGATCGAGAAAATGCGCCAGGCGTGTCGCACGGCGAGTGACATTCTTGACCGCGTCAGCGACTTGGTTCGTCCTGGCATTACGACCAAAGAAGTGGACGAAGCGGCAGCAGACTTCATGAACGAAGCCGGCGTCAAAAGTGCATTTCTCGGTTATCGGCTCGGGCACCGCGTTTTCCCCGGCAACATTTGCATCTCACTTAACGATGAAGTGGTTCACGGCATAGGCAGCCAACGCCGTATTCAATACGGCGAGATTGTGAAGCTGGACATCGGCATAATCCAAGATGGCTGGGTAGGGGATAATGCCACGACCGTTCCGGTTGGAATCGTTGATGAAAGCACGGATCAGCTGCTGCGCGTCACGGAAAATGCGCTGGCTCGCGCAATCAGCGTCGCCCGCGAAGGCCGGCGCGTGGGCGACATTTGTGCAGAGATTGAGGATGAGGCTCGCCGATCTAGTTTTTCAGTGGTCCGCGAATTTGTTGGACACGGTGTTGGACGGAAAATGCACGAGGAGCCACAAATTCCCAATTACGGTAAACGCGGCAGCGGTCCAAAACTAAAAGCAGGCATGACACTAGCGATTGAGCCGATGATCAACATCGGCACGTCCGACGTGAAATTGCTCGATGACGGCTGGACGGTGCGCACGGCAGACGGAATGCCTTCGGCGCACTTCGAGCACACTGTCCTGATTACGCGGGATCAGCCAGAAATTCTGACATGGCGCGCAAAGACGCAATTGAAGTAGAAGGCACGGTCGTCGAACTGCTGCCCAACACCATGTTTCGGGTTGAATTAGCCAACGGGCATCGTGTCCTCGCCCACATCTCCGGAAAAATGCGTTTGCACTTCATTCGGATCTTGCCAGGCGACAAAGTTATGCTAGAGATTTCACCTTACGATTTGTCGAAAGGGCGAATTACTTATCGCCGAAAATGACAACGCCGCGGCCGCCCCGCGGTTTTCCCTTTCGCGGATTATGAAAGTACGACCATCAGTAAAAAGACTTTGTGCCAGTTGCAGGATTGTGAAGCGCAAGAACGTGTTGCACGTGATCTGCAAAAACCCGCGCCACAAACAAAGGCAAGGGTGATTAGTGAGAAGTGATTAGTTATGCCCAGATTACTCGGAGTTGAAATTCCGGCAGACAAACGCATCGAAGCGTCGCTCACTTACATCTACGGAATTGGCTTTAGCACAGCCCGGCGGATTCTCGAGCAGACGAACATCGATCCGAACATTCGCGCGAAAAATCTTACACCGCAGCAGTTAAACGAAATCATTCACGCAATTACGAACAACAAGATCAAGATTGAAGGCGATCTGCGACGCGACGTGCAGGGTAACTTGAAACGTCTGCAGGCAATAAATTCTTATCGCGGCATCCGCCACCGGAAGGGCTTGCCCGTGCGCGGACAGCGCACGTCGACAAATGCCCGGACCCGCAAAGGGCCGCGCAAGACCGTAGGCGTGATCCGCAACCCCGAAGCGAAGGCCGGCAAAGTTTAACGGCTAACTAAGAAATTATGGCTGAGTCAGAGGAACCAACCAATCCAACTCCCGAAGAACCGAAATTGGAGGAGTCGAAGCCAACGCCGGCTCCGGCGGCTTCGCAGGAACACGAGAAGGCCCAACCTTCGAAGTCGCAGGAAGCTGAGAAGGCCCCAGCTCCAAAGTCGCAGGAAGACGAGAAGGCGCCAGCTCCAAAGGCTGACGCAGTCAAACCTGCCAAAAAACCAGCCAAACAAAAAAAGGAACAGTCAGCTCCGGCCGCACGAGCTTCAGAGAATCTTTCGCTTTCAGCCGGTGACGTCGAGAAGCCAAAGGTCGTCAAAGCCAAAGGCAGCAAGAACGTTCATTCGGGCATCGCGCATGTGCTTTCGACGTTCAACAACACAATCGTGACGATCACCGACTTGAAAGGTAACGTGATTGGGTGGTCGAGCGCCGGTAAAGTGGGCTTCAAAGGTTCGCGCAAAAGCACTGCGTATGCAGCGCAGATGGTTGCGCAAGACGCCTCCAGGCAGGCGATGGGCCACGGGCTGAAAGAAGTGGAAGTTTTAGTAAAAGGCCCAGGAGCCGGACGCGAGTCGGCCGTAAGAGCCTTGCAGGCAATCGGACTCGATCTCACCGTGATCCGCGACGTTACTCCCGTACCCCATAACGGTTGTCGCCCGCCAAAACAACGCCGCGTCTGATCAAGCCGCTTCAACGCTTTAACGTTTCAACGAATAACGAATTCCATGGGCAGATACACAGGACCCAAAACAAAAGTAAGCCGGCGCTATGGTGTGCCGATTTTCGGTTCGTCGAAAGCATTGGAACGGAAAAATTATCCGCCGGGCATGCACGGGCCGCGAGGCGCGCGCCGTAAACAATCCGATTACGCGATTGCACTCGGCGAAAAACAGAAACTGCGCTATCAATACGGACTTCTTGAGCGCCAGTTCCGGCGCATTTTCCAGCGCGCATTGCGCAAGCGCGGCGTGACAGGTGAAACACTTCTCCAACTGTTAGAGACGCGCCTCGACAACGTTGTATATCGCCTTGGCCTGGCTAACACGCGCAGCGCTGCTCGCCAGCTAGTGTCGCATGGTCACGTGCTCGTGAACGGGCGCGGGGTGAACATCGCTTCTTACAACGTGAAAGCAGGCGATGAAATCACGATCAAAGACAAGCCGAAATCCCGGCAGTTGGTGCTGCGGAATCTTGATCTTACACAGATTGTTCCCGTGCCCGACTGGCTCACGGCCGATCGCGATGCCCTAAGCGGCAAAGTTGCGCGAATCCCGTCTCGGGAAGAAATGCAGCCGATCGTGAACGAACAACTCATCGTCGAGCTGTATTCACGGTAGTGTGTGGCGGCGACCTGTGAGCGCCGAATGTAGCCGTGAAATGATCGGCGGTTATAGACCGCAGTTACAGTTTGCTTCTAAATACTCCAGCGCTTTGTCGTAACTCTTGCGCTGGAGATAATGCGCCAGCCGGGGTTCGACCGGCTGCGGAAGTGCCTCTTGTAGTTTGTCGATCTTTTCCGAGACTGCTTTCAATCGCTCGATGTGTTTTGCCTCATCGCCACGGCTTTCTTCATCATGGATGATCGCGAGGCGTTCTCGCAGGGCCTGCGCCAGATCAACGAGAGCCTTTTCCACAGGTCTGCCAGTAATGTTCGCAGCTCACCGGCGATCAGCCTCGAAGAGTAGCTGCCGTTTTGCTTCGAGCCAATCCGACTCCGCGTCCCCTGGCAAAGCAAATCTGCGCCGGCGTTCGGAGATGAAGTAAGCGCGAAGACGAATTGCGTCGTCTGATGGGTCCGCTACTCCTGCTTCTGGAGGCATGGAAATCTTCTTGCTCTCCGTCTCCGGCTTCTTTCGGCTTGTTCCTGCGCGACGCGGATGAGGCGTTTTACGGGCTTTCGCTTCTGCCAAGGATCCGCCGGCGCCTGGCCGCGCCTGATTTTTGGTTTGGACAATTTTCGTTTTTTTCGGCACAGATTTATCGATATTGATGACTTTTACTCGTTTATCGCTCATCGCCGGGTTGGCAAGTGCTTTCTCGCTTTTCCCTGGCGAAAGGTAAATTGGGTAAACTCGTTCGCATGAGACATTTCGTTTTCCGTTGGGCTGTTACAACGATTGCAGTAATGGTTGCCTCCTCCGTAATCCGCGGGATCCGTTATGACACGGTCGCCGCGTTAATTGGTGCATCCCTGTTGCTCGGCATTCTCAACGCGTTCGTTCGCCCCTTCCTGTTACTCCTCAGTGTGCCGCTGATTCTGGTGACGTTGGGCTTTTTCATTCTCATTCTGAACGCGCTGTTGCTTCTTGTAGTGCCGAGCATCGTAGTCGGCTTCCATGTGGATGGTTTTTGGAATGCGTTCTGGGGCGCGATAATTATCAGCATCGTGAGCTGGATTTTGAGCGCATTTTTTCGAGGGAGCGATGGGCGTGTGCATGTGCTGACCCAGCATACTCAGATACGGCGCGTCCGAGGCAGAATTGTTGAAGACGACGAGCGCCAGCAAGGTGAGTAATTCGGTTATCAGGTGAGATATTTGTTTAGCCGCAAACGGAGCTCTGAGCGCGCGCGAAACAGAACGCTTTTCACAGCGGGAACGGAGAGATCGAGAACTTCGCCGATTTGCTCGTAGCTGAGCTGTTCGTACCTGCGTAGGACAAGCGCCATTCGTTGAGTTTCAGGCAACTGCAAAATTGCTTCCTCGATCGTTTGCTGAAGTTCCGTCTCCAAAAGGGAGACATCCGGGCCGAGGGTCAGCTCGTCCTTTAAAGGAGGATCCTCTGCGCCCGGTTCTGACTGAAGGGGAACATGCGCTCGACGCTTGGTGCGCCGCATCTCGTTGAAAACCAGGTTGCGCGTAATTTTTAACAGCCAGGTCGTGAACTTGGCACGCGGCACATATCGTCGGGCGCTTTTCCAGACGCGAATGAACACCTGCTGCGCGATGTCTTCTACATCCGAATTGCTGCCGAGCATGCGGGCAACAGTCCCCGCCACCAGAGCCTGATGCTTTTGAATAAGCTCCTCGAACGCAGTGGTATCGCCGCGACCGACCAGGCGCATCAGACGCAAGTCGTCAGCGTCGCCTTCCGATCTCCCTCGATTTCCTTCCTCGTCGCCAGGCATTGCTCATTTAGACGTTCATACTGGGCAAAACTTGGCAGAAAAATGGAAACTGGCGAAAAATCACGCTGCAGAACTCAGCCCACGGTTTTTGTTGCAAGCCGGAAGCGGCCTGTGCATGCTTGGCCAGCGATTTACCACGGGTATGCGCATGAATTACCAGCTTATTCCGAAAGAACTCAGGCCGATCGCTCAAAGAGTTGAGGCGCATCAGCGCATTTCAGAGGCCGACGCTCTCGCTTTGTTTCGGTCGAATGACCTTAACGCGCTTGGCATGATCGCCAACGTCGCGCGCGAGAGAAAAAACGGCAACTACGCGACCTACATTCACAACCGGTACATCAATTACTCCAATATTTGTATTTTATCGTGCCAGTTCTGTGCCTTTGCTGCCAAAAAGCGCGATGAACACGCCTTCGAATATGCGATTGACGAAATCGTTTCCGCCGTGAATGACGCGCTTCCTCTTGGAATCACCGAGGTGCACATGGTAGGAGGACTGCATCCTACCCTGAAGAAAGAGTGGTACCTGGATCTTTTGCGCAGGCTGCGCGCGCTCGACCCCGAGCTTCATATTAAGGCGTTCACCGCGATCGAGGTTCGTCATTTGGCGCAACGAATCTTTCGCATGCCGATCCGCGAAACATTGGAAACTCTGCGCGAAGCCGGTCTTGGTTCGATCACTGGTGGTGGCGCCGAAATTTTCGATCCCATTGTGCGCGATCAGATCTGCCGCGGGAAAGAAACTGCCGCTGAATGGATTGATGTCCATCGCACCTGGCACGCTATGGGCGGCCGCAGCACGTGCACGATGCTCTATGGCCACATCGAAACGCTTGCTCAGCGGGTGGATCATCTCCGCCAACTTCGGGAACTGCAGGACGAGACCGGCGGATTCACCGGGTTCGTTCCTTTCGCGTTTGAACCGGCCCAATCCCACGGGATCCTTGCCAACATCAAACGGGCCTCCGCATTCGAACAACTTCGCAATCTCGCGGTGAGCCGAATTTACCTCGATAACATCGACCATCTGACCGCTTATTGGGTCAGTCTGGGATTACCTCTCGCGCAGGTCTCGCTGAGCTATGGCGTGGACGATCTGCACGGCACAATTTTGGAGGAAAAGATCTTCCACATGGCCGGCGCAACGACGCCGCAGCAACAGACTGTCGCAGCGCTGGAACACGCGATCCGTGAAGCCGGTCGCGAGCCGGTTCAGCGCGACAGTCACTATCGCCATATTTCGCAGCGATCTTCTACAACAAACACTGCCTCCGCGCCGGCCGAGCTGGCCTGCGCGTGACCAAGTGAGAAGTGAAATGTGAGACGTGAGAAGCGATCAACCACCAACCAGCGAATCACTTCTCACTGATCGCGTCTCACATTGAAACAACTCCGCATCGGCTGCGTAAGATATCTAAACGCTCGCCCACTCATTCGCGGGTGGCTTGGCAACGTGGAGTTCGGCCATCCCTCGGCGCTGTGCAAACGATTGGCCGATGGTGAGCTCGATGTCGCGCTCGTCTCCAGTTTCGAGTTTCTGCGCAACCCAATCTACCGGATCGTCGATGACGTTTCCATTTCATCTGACGGACCGGTTTACAGCGTGGTCGTCGCACATCGCGGCGATTTTTCCGAGCTCGAAGAAATCGAGCTCGATCCTGCATCCGAGAGCGCAGTCAATCTCCTGCGTTGCCTTTTCCGGGAGTTAGGATTCAAGCCGCGCTTGCTTCAGCGTGTTGCGGACGTATCGGCCACCGTGACAAAATTGAGTTCGACTTCTTGCGGTCAGTTGCTCATCGGCGATCAAGCTATTGGCTTTCGCCAAGAGCACGCCAGGGAATTCCGTTTTTGGGATCTCGGCGAGCACTGGAAGAAACTTATCGGTCTTCCGTTCGTATATGCGCTCTGGCTCATTCGCCCCGAACTCGCGGACGCTAAATCAATCGCCCAACGCCTGCGCGAATTGCGAAACGAAAATCTTGCCAACATCGACGATGTGATTGCAGACACTGTAGCCGGGGTCGGTGACGCCGGGCAACGGAAGGAACTCAATCGCGAATTCCTCGTCCGTTACTATCGCAAATATCTTCGATTCGGCTTTGGTGAAGAAGAGAAAGAAGGTCTGAAAACGTTCGCGAAGCTATGCGCCAAGCATGGTTTGCTTGAAAAATGCGATCTCGGGTTTGATCCGGTGGTAACCCACGAAACAAACATCCAAGGCGCACCGCCGGGCTGCGTCACACTGCAGCTCCTTTGAAACCAATGCGATTTGGCGCTGGATAGGCTTGATAATGGAATTACCGCGGCGGCACCGGCGCGATCTTCTTCCAATATTGAAGAATGCGACCGCTGCCGGGAGGCGACTTGAACTCCGTTGGGCGCGGTCCACCGGGCGGGCCGAAGCACGCGCGCTGGTGAGTCGGATCGGGAATCTCGTATATCCCGCGGCTTACCTGACCGGCAGTCGGTCCACCTTCTGCGATTGAGTCCACTTGTTTAGGTCGAGTGTCCGAATTAATCGTGAAGTGCCCGGCTGAAGACGTTCCCGCACGAGTGGCCTTCGGCAATCGGAACGTGTTGCGATCGGTAACGAGAATCGTATTTCGCGCCTCGCTTGCGGGCACCGGTTTTCCGTTGTCCACGGCGCGAGTCAACTGCCAGGTTCCCGACAGCAGTTGGTAATCTCTTTGCGCGGCGGCAGATTCCGCGGTCGCACCGCCCGGAGGATTGTTTGCGCAGCTCGCGCTTATTGCGGCCACGACGCCAATGGCGAAGATTGATGTTGCTTTGCTCATGCTTATTTATCGGAAATGGCTGCTTGCGAAGTCAAGTAAAACATATGGCGAGAAAATACTTCCCAGTATCGATTTTAGAGTCTTTGTCTTGCCGCATACCAGTGCCGGCTAGCTGCCTATCAGCGTTGCCAGCCATGGCGCTCGAATTTGAACTAAGTAGTTGCCAACCCTAATCTGGCGATCCGCTTTTATTGAGCAGCTTGTCAGAAAATCTGGCACGAATAAACTGAGCGGTGCAAAGCCGCATGGAAAGCAATTCAATCAGTGCAAACCCGGCTGCAACCTTTACGCGGCAGAGCCGATGGATTTTAGCATCGCGTGAGGAGCTAAATGGCGGCGCGATTGCGTGGAGCGAAATTTGCGCGTCGGAATGCATCGCGCGATTGCTCTTGCGAAAGGGGTTTCACTCCGCGGAGGAAGTTGAAAATTTCCTGCGGCCGCGGCTTAACTCACTGAGCGATCCATTTTTGCTGCCACAGATGGAAACGGCGGTTTCTCGCGTTCTGGGCGCGCTCGATCGGCACGAACGGATCGTGCTCTTTGGTGATTATGATGTGGATGGCGTGACATCACTGGCGTTACTCGATCAAATGTTGCGCGCTTACGGCGGCGCGCCGGAGCTGTTTTTGCCGTTGCGTATGGAGGAGGGCTATGGATTGAGCCGGGAAAGCGTCGAGCGTTGTCTCGAACAACATCGCCCACAGTTGCTCATAGCAGTTGATTGCGGCACGGCGTCAGTGACTGAGATTGCCGAGCTCAAGAGACGTGGCATCGACGTGATCGTGCTGGATCACCATGAACCGCAATCCGAATTGCCGGATTGCGTTGCGATAGTAAATCCGAAGATCAGAGACTGCGGCATGGAGTATCTGTGCTCCGTCGGGATCGTCTTTAAACTTTGTCACGCGCTGTTGAAGACGCGGCCACTGCCCGGCTTCGATTTGAAAGCGAAGCTCGACCTTGTGGCGCTCGGCACAGTGGCGGACATCGTGCCGCTGCGGGACGAGAACCGCGTTCTGGTACAGCGTGGCGCGATCGAGATCGCGCGGACGTCGCGCATTGGACTAAGGAAATTAATGCAAGTCGCCGGAGTGTGCCCACCGATTTTGCCTGAGGACATTGGGTACCGGGTGGGCCCGCGGTTGAACGCTGCGGGGCGTTTGAGCACGGCCGAAAAATCCTTGCGGCTATTGCTCACACAGGACGAAGGCGAAGCGGCGGTGCTCGCGGCGGAGTTGGATCAACAAAACCGCGAACGCCAGGGAGTCGAGACACAAATTTTTGCCGCGGCGAAGGAGAAGGTCGACAGTGAGTTCGATCCCGCGCGTGATGCGGCTATCGTGGTCGGCGCGCGAGGCTGGCACGCGGGTGTGCTTGGCATCGTAGCATCGCGGGTCGCTCGCAAATATCATCGGCCCACGATTGTGATCGGTTTCGATGACAACGGCATGGGAAAGGGAAGCGGACGAAGCATCGAAGGGTTAAATCTCGTTGACGCGTTGAAGCGTTGCAGCGGATTGCTTGAAAAATTCGGCGGACATGAAATGGCTGCGGGACTGGCGTTGCGCGAGGAAAATTTCGATCGTTTTGCCGAAGCGTTTCGCAGCACCGCGCGCGAACTTCTTACCGAAGACGCCTTGCAACCCTGCCTTCGACTGGACGACGAACTGGCGTTTACGGACATCGACATCGATTTCTTGCGTTGGCATGAAATGTTGCAGCCGTTTGGAAACGGCAATCCCCAGCCGTTGTTTCTTGCACGTGAAGTCGAGCCAGTCGCATCGCCGCGTGTGCTGAACGAAAAGCATCTCATCTTTCGTTTGCGACAGGGCGATCGCCACCGGCGCGCGGTGTATTTCAATGGCGCGGCGATTCAATTGCCGGCAGCGCCGTGGGACGTCGCATTCCGGATTCGCGCGGATGAATACGAGGGTGAAACGCTGGTTGCCATGCACGTTGAAGCGGTGCGGGCAGCTGAGCGCTGCGCTTGTGATTAGTGAACAGTGATCAGTGAACAGAATGAGGTGCGCTAACAGATCACCGATCGCCGATCACCGATCACCGGCCTTGGCGCTTGAGGAACTAGATTGGATCCCGCGTCCGAAAATTCTGGCTTTGCGGCGTCTTGGGATTGAGACGGCGGAGGATTTGCTAACGCATTTTCCCAGGCGCCACGAAGATCGCACTGAGTTCCCGCATTTTCCGCGGGAGGAAAGCGACATTCCGGTTTGTCTTTGCGGGGAGGTGATCAAGACCTCGCTGCGACGTTTTGGCGGATGGAAAAAAATTTTTGAGGCTACGCTGCAAGAACCGCAGGCCCATGCTCTAAGTGAGCCAATCGTGTGTCGGTGGTTCAACCTGCATTACGTACAAAAAATGATCATGACAGGGCAACGCATCGTTGTTTTCGGCAGGCCGCGCATGCGAGGAAAGCGAATTTGCATGGATCATCCCGAATTCGAGATCATCGAGAACGATGACGAAATTTCGATCCATTTTCGCAGGATCACGCCGATCTATCCTGCCACAGAGGGTCTTTCGCAGCGTGTGTTGCGCAGCATGGTTTATCGGCTTTTAAGTGAAGTTACCGATCATTCTTTCGAAACATTATTGCCCCGCGCGCTAGTGAATGGTGCATTGACGCAGGCGGGGTCGATTCGCGCCATTCATTTCCCGGAAAGTTGGGAGCAGCGCGATTCCGCACGCGAGCATTTGGTCCTCTCGGAATTTTTTGCAATGCAAATGCTGATTGCATCGCGGCGCACGGATGCATCGATTCGCATCGGCCATGCGCACTGCGGGTCCCGCGCATTGTTGGACGCATTTCTAAAGTCGCTTCCATTCGAGCTGACTCGTGCTCAGCAGAATGTCATCGAGGAAATTCGGCGCGACTTGGCGGCTGCGCATCCGATGAATCGTTTGCTACAGGGCGACGTTGGCTCAGGCAAAACCGTGGTCGCAATAGCGGCCATGCTTCTGGTGATTGAAGCTGGATATCAGGTGGCGTTCATGGCGCCGACACAAATTCTGGCCGAGCAGCATTATGATGTGTTGCGGCGCTGGCTTGAGCCGCTCGGCGTACGCATTGCTCTGCGAACCGCTGCGCGACAGGAACAGAGCGGGCCGCTAGCGTTGTTCGCGGCCGTTACCCCGCCAAATTCGCCCTGTGATCCGCAGATTATTGTCGGGACGCACGCGTTGCTTTATGAATCGGTCTCGTTTTCGAATCTTGGGCTCGCCGTGATTGATGAACAGCACAAGTTTGGAGTGGCGCAGCGTGCGCGATTGATCACCCGCGAACCAGCGTCCGATGTGCTGGTAATGACTGCCACGCCCATTCCGCGCACACTGACAATGACGATTTATGGTGACCTCGACGTTTCGACGATCGATGAGATGCCGCGGAACCGGGGCAAAATCGTGACTGCTGTGCGTGACGCATCGAAGCTGCCTAAGGTTCTTACATTCTTGCGCACTCAACTGGAAGCACGTCGCCAGCTCTACGTCATTTACCCGTTGATCGATGAAAGTGAAAAATTAGACGTGAAAGCGGCAGCAGCAGAGTACGAACTGTGGCGGGAACGCTTTCATCCGTTTCGGTGTGAATTGCTTCACGGCCGCATTGCGCCGGCTGAAAAACAGCAGATCATGGAGCGCTTTCGGTGCGGTGAGACAAACGCGTTGATCAGCACGACTGTTCTCGAGGTCGGTGTCGATGTTCCTAATGCCAACGTGATGCTGATTGAAAACGCGGAGCGTTTTGGTCTGGCGCAACTGCATCAACTTCGGGGACGGATCGGGCGCGGAGAGCATAAGTCATATTGCATTTTGCTGACTTCGGCTCAGGCGAAAGAGGCTTCGACAAAGCTCGCCGTTTTGGAAAGAACGAGTAACGGCTTTGAGGTGGCTGAAGCGGACTGGGAATTGCGTGGACCAGGCGATTTGCTGGGCACGGCGCAAAGCGGTCTGCCAGCGCTTAAGATCGGCAACTTGAAGGCTGATGCGGAATTGATGCGACGCGCGCGAGCCGCTGCTATGTCCATTTTCCAGGTAGATCCGCGTTTGGAATCACCCGAGAATCAACGTTTTCGACAGCTAATTGTCGAACAACGGGGACACACTTTCTCCAACGTGAGCTAATGAAAAATTTTGCGAAGTTTTTGCTGTTCGTCCTGTTGATCAGCGCAGGAATTTCCCTGCTCTACGATTACCGCCTCAAACACGGCGAGTTGAGGCTTTCATCCAAGCGCGCAGCGGAAAATTACACGCTGGCATCGGAACCGAGCGTGGACTCAAAGCAAATCGCATCGCTGGAGGCGTTGAACCGGGAACGGCGGGCGCTAGTCAAAAGCATCCTCCCGTCGGTCGTTGCGGTAAAAACGTCAAAAAAAATCGGGATTCGACGCGAATACGGGCTTGATCCATTCGAGTTTTTTTTTGGCAGTCGCCAGCGTCAATTTCGCAATCCCCGCGACGAAGCGCTGGTGCAGAACTCCCTTGGCTCGGGTGTCATCGTGACGAATGAAGGTCACATCATCACCAACAACCACGTGGTGGATCAGGTGGACGAGATCGAGGTGCAATTGAGCGATGGACAAACCAAGAAAGCGCGCGTGGTCGGTGCAGATGAGCAGGTCGATCTAGCTGTGCTTAAGATCGATAATCCCGGCGTCAAACCACTCAAACTTGCTGACTCGGACACTGTGCAACCGGGAGATTTTGTCCTGGCTATCGGTAATCCGTTTGGATTTGAGGAAACCGTGACGGAGGGAATCATCAGCTCGAAGGGACGGCCGAATCGCAGCGATTTCTTCGGTGAGTTGCTGCAGACTGATGCTGCAATAAATCCAGGGAACAGCGGTGGCCCGCTAATCAATCTCCGCGGTGAAGTAATCGGGGTTAACACAGCGATCGCCTCGACCACAGGCGGATCGCAGGGAGTCGGTTTTGCCATACCCTCGAACACGGTTCGCACTGCGCTTGAAAGTTTATTGAAACAGGGCCGGATCATTCGCGGTTACCTCGGCATACAGACCCGAGGCTTGCAGCCAGGTGAAAGCGGCACCGACACAGACGGAGTCACTGTCGCGGACGTACTGGCCGGATCGCCCGCAGCTCAGGCGGGCGTTCAACCGGGAGACGTCATTCGCAAGTTCGATGGACGTGAGGTGAAGAATTTTCCCACGCTGCGAACCCTCGTGGCGCAAACGCAGTTAAACAAACAAGTCGAACTTGAAATCCTGCGCGACGGAAAACCGCTCAAGGTGAAAGCGCAGATCAAAGAACAGCCGATTGATAACCAAACGCTAGGCGCTGTTCCTCGGCAAAATCAGCCGCAGTCACAAAGTCCGCAACAACCTAACGATCAAGAAAAGGTTGACAGTCCATTGGCATCAATTCACGTGGACGAATTAACACCGGAGAAAGCGCGCCAGCTTGATCTTCCTCAGAACGCGAGAGGCGTACTGGTTACTGACGTCGATCCCGACAGCGGTGTGGCAGAATTGCAGAAAGGCGACGTGATTGAAGAAATCAATCAACAGCCGGTCGCATCTGTTTCCGACTACAACAAGATCGCTCGGTCGCTCGATCCAAACCAGCCGCAAGTTCTATCGGTTTGCCGCCACCGGGCGCGCTCGTTTCTGGTTCTGCGGCCGCGGTAGCATCGGTAGGGACGGTGCGCTGCGCACGTCCGGACATCGCAGCGCGATGTTCCTACCGTCAGCACGCAATCGCATGGCGCCGG
>Ga0209377_1000716_pt1 | contig 22522 bp, 25 predicted proteins | sample GraSoiAngelo_141_FD_185898 | JGI IMG/M metagenome (GOLD analysis project Ga0209377, IMG submission 185898) | Grasslands soil microbial communities from the Angelo Coastal Reserve, California, USA - 14_0929_12_40cm (SPAdes) (version 2) | ecosystem: Environmental > Terrestrial > Soil > Grasslands ...
GGACCGAGCGACCTGCCGCTGCCGTTCGGCGTAACCGCCCATCGCGTCGAAACCACGGCCGAGATGCAGCGCGCGACGCAAGCGTTGGTGACGCGGGCGGACCTCCTCATCATGGCCGCCGCACCGGCTGACTACCGTCCCGCCGAGCCGTCCGCCGCCAAGCGCCCGCGTGCGAACGGCGGTCTGACCCTCGAGCTGGAAGCCACCCCCGACATCCTCGGCTCGCTCAAACGCCCGAAGAAATGCGTTGTGGTCGGGTTCGCGCTCGAGGCGGGAGGAAACGGCTTGGCTCGGGCGCAGGCCAAGTTGCGGGAGAAGGATTTAGATGCGATCATCCTGAACGACGCGCACGAGCCCGGCGCGGGATTCGAAGTGACCACGAATCGCGTCACCATCATCAGGAGGAGCGGTGACCCGATCGAGCTGCCGCTCCTTTCGAAGCGGGACGTGGCCGACAAGATCCTCGACGCGGTGGAGCAATCGCTGACGTGACCGACGGGCGGGCACTGGCGCGCGAATTCCTGGAACAGCAGCGGCGGCTCGGCGGCGATCCGGTGATTCTGCCGGGACTGCCGGGAAGCGAGATGCGGGATGCGGGAAGCGTGGCTCCGCCGCCACCCGCACCAGCGCATCCCGCATCCCGCATCCCGTCTCCCGATCTTCCCCCGCCGGGAATCTCCTACGATCCCCCCGGCGGCGACCTGTTCTCGAACGACCCGGTGCCACAGGCGGTCTCGCTCGAGGCGATCGCGCAGCTCGTGGCGAGCTGCACCAAATGCCGGCTGTGCGAGGCCCGCCGCCACACGGTCCCCGGGGAAGGAGCGCCGGAGGCCCGCCTGGTGGCGGTGGGGGAAGGGCCCGGACGGGTGGAAGACGAAACCGGGCGACCGTTCGTCGGGCCGGCCGGCGAGCTGCTCACCAAGATCCTCGGCGCGATCGATCTGCCGCGCGAGCGGGTCTTCATCTGCAACGTGGTCAAGTGCCGGCCGCCCGAGAACCGCTTGCCGCAATTCGACGAGATCGCGGCGTGTGTGCCATACCTGTTCCGCCAGATCGAGATCGTGAAGCCGAAGGTGATCCTCGCGATGGGCGGGACGGCCGCGCAGACCCTGCTCAACACCAAGCAGTCGCTGGGGGCGCTGCGGAACTTCGTGCACCGATTCCGCGGTATTCCCTTGATCGTGACCTATCATCCGGCTGCCCTGCTCCGCAACCCGAACTGGAAGAAACCGACCTGGGATGACGTCCGCATCGCCCGCCGTCTCATCGGCTGAGCGCTCGGCTCCCGAGTTCGCCGGCCGCCAGACTCCCTGGAGCAACGAAGCGGAGCAGGCGGTGCTCGGCGCCATGCTGCTCGACCAGGACGCGGCCCTCAAGGCCGCGGAGCTGCTCGACGACACGATGTTCTACCGCGAGGGGCACCGGCTGCTGTTCCGCTCGATGATCGCACTCACCGAGCGGGGCGACGTAATCGATCCCGTCACCCTGCGCGATGAGCTGCTGCGGCGCGGGGACCTGGATCGCGCCGGGGGCATGGAGTACCTCGGGGGGCTCATCGACGTGGTCCCGACCGCCGCGAACATCGAGTATCACGCCAAGATCGTCCGTGACAAGGCGGTGCTGCGGCGCCTGATCGAGGCCGCGACGGCGATCATCCAGGACGCCTACGAGGGCCGCAGTACATCCAGCGAAGTGCTCGACAGCGCCGAGCACCGCGTGTTCCAGGTAGCCCAGTTCCGGCGCGCCGAGGAGTTCATCCGGCTGAAGGAGCTGATCTGGCCGACGATGGAGCGCATCGAGCAGTTGCACACGAGCCAGGGCGCGCTCACCGGCGTGGCCACCGGCTTCACGGACCTGGACCGGCTCACCGCCGGGTTCCAGCGCGGCGACCTCGTGATCGTCGCGGCGCGGCCCTCGATGGGGAAGACGGCGCTCGCGCTCAACGTCGTGCAGCACGCCGCCATCGAGCACAACGTGGGGATTGCGGTCTTCTCCCTCGAGATGTCGAAAGAGCAGCTCGTCCAACGACTGCTCTGCTCCGAGGGCCTGGTGGACGCGCAGCGACTGCGTCGCGGCCAGCTGCGCGACGACGATTACCCGAAGCTCGCCCGCGCGGCCGGGCTGTTAGGCACGGCGCCGATCTGGATCGACGACTCGGCGATGCTCTCGCCCCTCGCGATGCGCTCCAAGGCGCGCCGCCTCAAGGCGGAGCACGACGTCGGCCTGGTGGTGGTCGACTACCTGCAGATGATGCAGGGCCCCACCGACTCCGAGAGCCGGCAGCAGGAGATCTCATTCATTTCCCGCTCGCTCAAGGCCCTGGCCAAAGAGCTGGACGTTCCGGTGGTGGCGTTGTCCCAGCTCTCGCGCGCCCCCGAGCAGCGCGGCGGCGAGCACCGCCGCCCCCAGCTCTCGGACCTGCGGGAATCCGGAGCGATCGAGCAGGACGCCGACGTCGTGTGCTTCATCTATCGCCAGGAGTTCTACGACGGCCCCACCGACCCCAAGACGAACGAAAGCATCGAGGGCATCGCGGAGCTCATCGTGGGGAAGCAGCGCAACGGTCCCACGGGGACCGTCAAGCTGTTCTTCAAGAAGGAATACACCCGCTTCGACAACTACAGCCCGCGCGAATCACCCCCCGAGGCCGCCCGTGGCTAGGGGCGGGTCGGTGTTCCGCTGCACGGACTGCGGGGCGGAGCAACCCAAGTGGGGCGGGCGCTGCGAGGCGTGCGGGGCGTGGAACACGCTCGTAGAAGAGGCGGTCGGCCGGACGGGTGGACGGGCGGACAGAAAGGGCACCACCACGTCCGGCAGTCCGCCGGTCCGCCTGTCCGCCCTCGGGGCGGGGCCAGGGGTTGAGCGCTGGCACACCGGTCTCCGCGAGTTCGATTTCGTCCTCGGCGGCGGCATCGTACCGGGATCGGTGGTGTTGGTGGGCGGCGAGCCCGGCATCGGGAAGTCCACCCTGCTGCTGCAATGCGCGGCGCGGCTCGAGCAGGCAGGCGTTCCCACGCTGTACGTGTCCGGGGAGGAGTCGCCCGATCAGATCCGGTTGCGGGCCGAGCGGCTGGCGGTCGACGCCGGCGCGGTGCATGTGCTGGGCGAAACGCGGCTCGAGGCGATCACGCATCACGCACACGCCCTCGGCGTCCGCGTCCTGCTCGTCGACTCGATCCAGACCACCTACACCGACGAGCTCGAAGGCGCGCCGGGCAACGTGGGCCAGGTGCGGGAGTGCGCGGCCCGGCTGATGCGCTTCGCGAAGGAGGCGGGGCCCGCGGTGCTGCTCGTCGGGCACGTGACGAAGGGCGGCGGCATCGCGGGCCCCAAGACGCTCGAGCACATCGTGGACACGGTCCTCTACTTCGAGGGCGAGAGCACGCTGGATCACCGAATCCTGCGCGCCGTGAAGAACCGCTTCGGCTCCGTGGACGAGATCGGCGTGTTCGAAATGACGGCCGCCGGTCTCGTGCCCGTGGCGGACCCGGCCGCGGCGTTCCTGGCCGGGCGCACCACGGGTGTCTCCGGCTCCGCCGTGACCGCGTTGATGGAAGGGACACGCCCCCTCCTGGTCGAGATCCAGGCGCTGGCGGCGAAAAGCGGCTTCGGCACGCCACAGCGGGTCGCTACGGGACTCGACCATCGCCGCTTGGCGGTGCTGCTCGCCGTTCTCGAGCGCCGCGGCGGCCTGCCGTTCGGCGAGCGGGACGTGTTCGTGAACGTGACGGGTGGAGTGCGGCTAGTCGAGCCCTCGACCGATCTCGCCGTCGTGGCGGCGCTGGTCTCGAGCGTGCACGACCGACCGCTCCCGGCGGACGCCGTGTTCCTTGGCGAGGTCGGCCTGGGCGGCGAGATCCGCCCCGTGGCGGCCGTGGAGCGACGTCTCGGCGAAGCGGCACGCCAGGGGTTCCGCCGTGTATTCCTGTCCGCCCGCTCGCGGGTGAGCCTGCCCGGGCTCGATCTGGTCGGCATGGACGGCATCGGTGACCTCGCCCGGCGACTCGCGGCCTGACGCGGGCGTCGTGGTCGTGGCGGCGGGCGCCGGGGTGCGCGCCGGCCCCGGCGAGCCGAAACAGTTCCGGCCGATCCTCGGCGTCCCGATGTTGTTGCGCGCGTTGCGGCCGTTCACGTCCCATCCCGACGTCGGGCAGGTGATTGTCGCCGTGCCCCCCGGATTCGAAGCGCGACCCCCCGAGTGGCTGGGCAAGCTGGTGGGCGACCGGCTGGCGCTCGTCGCCGGCGGCGCCACACGGGCCCAATCGGTGCGGGCCGGCCTGAGGGCGCTGCCGCCCCAGGCCACCGTGGTGCTGGTCCACGACGCCGCCCGCCCGTTCGTGACCCGGGAGACGATCGACGGGGTGCTCGCCAAGGCACGCGCCGGCGTGGGCGCGGTGGCGGCGATACCCGTCAGCGACACCGTCAAAGACGTCGAGCAAGAGCGGATCACCAGAACGGTAGCACGAGACCGTCTGTGGCGGGCGCAGACGCCGCAGGGGTTCCCGCGAGCGATGATCGAGCGCGCCTACGCGGAACTCGCGAACGGCGATGCGGCGCCGACCGACGACGCGGAGCTGTGCGAGCGCGCGGGCTTCCCGGTGGAGGTCGTCCCCGATTCGCCGTACAATCTCAAGGTCACGACCGCCGACGATTTCCGGGTCGCCGAGGCGCTGGCGCGTGAGCTGCGGTGACCCGCGTCCCCTTCCGGACGGACGAGGACGTGACGGCCGCGCTTCCTCGGGTGGTCGCGCATCTCCGCGCGGGCGGGCTGATCGCCTATCCGACGGAAACGGTGTACGGCGTGGGCTCGCGGGCGCGGGGCCCGGACGTGCAGGCGGTGGCGCGCCTCAAGGGCCGGCGGCCCGACAAGCCGTTCCTGTTGCTGGTCGCCGACCGGGACATGGCGGACGCGCAGGGCCTCGCGTTCAGCGAGTCGGCGAGCGCGCTGGCGCGGGCCTTCTGGCCGGGGCCGCTCACGCTGGTCCTCCCGGGGGGGAGCGGCCGGTTGCCGGACGTGCTGCGGGGCCCGGAAGGCGGGATCGCCGTGCGCTGGACGTCCCATCGCGGGATGGCCAGGTTGGTGCGTGCGCTGGGGGAGCCGGTGACGTCCACTTCGGCTAACTTGCCGGGGAGTCCGCCGGCGCCGGGCGCCGAAGCCATCGTGCGGGACTTCGCGCCGGCGGTCGAGGCGGGGACGCTGCTCGTCCTGGACGGCGGCGTCCTGGGAAACTCTCCCCCGTCGACCGTCGTGGACTGCACGCAGCCCACGCCCCGGCTGATCCGCGAAGGGGCGCTGACGCTCGGCGAGCTGCGCCGCGCCGCGGGACGGCTCGCTCCGTGACCGAGGAACCGAACACGAAACGCATCCTGCTGGTATGCACCGGCAACATCTGCCGCAGCCCGCTCGCGTCGGCCTTGCTCGAGCGCGCCCTCCTGGAGCGCGGGATCGAGGGAATCGCCGTAGGCTCGGCCGGCACCGGGGCCTGGGACGGCGCCCCGGTCTCCGAGGGAGCCTATCTCGTAGGACTGGAGCGCGGGCTCGATCTCTCGGGCCACCGGGCCCGGCTCCTGACGCGCGAGCTCGTCGACAGCGCCGACCTGATCCTCACCATGGCGCGGCACCACCGGGCGCGCGTCGACGAGCTGGGCGGCGAAGGTCACGTGTTCGTGCTCGGCGAGTACGCCGGCCGTGAGGGGGACGACGCCGAGGTGAGCGACCCCTTCGGCGGCGACCTCGACGTGTATCGCGACACGTGCGTCGAGCTCGAGGCGCTCCTCCAGACGGCGGTGGAGCGCATCGTCAAAGAGTTCGCGAGTGGAAGTCAGCGCTAGCACGCGCCTGCTGGCGGTCCTCGGCGATCCGGTCGCCCATTCGCTTTCCCCCTCCATGCACAACGCCGCAATCCGCGTCCTGGGTCTGGACGCCGTGTACGTCGCGCTGCGCACGCCCGCTCCTGCCCTGGCGACCGTGCTGGCCGCGCTGGCCGGCGTCGGGGGGGCAGGGAACGTGACCGTGCCGCACAAGGAGGCGGCGGAACGATGCGTCGCGCAGAAAACCGATGTGTGCGCGCGCGTCGGAGCGTGCAATACGTTCTGGACGGAGCACGGAGCGCTCGTGGGCGATAACACCGACGTCGCGGGAATCCTGGCCGCCCTGCGTCAGCTCGGCGCGGACGGTGCCGGCAGCTGGCTCCTGGTCGGCACGGGCGGCGCCGCGCGCGCGGTGGCGGTGGCGGCGGCCGCGGCGAACGCCGATCTCCACGTGCTGTCGCGCGACGCCGCGCGGGCGCGCGACTTCGCCGCTTGGGCCCGTGGACACGGGACCCGCGCCGAGGCCGCGCGCGGCAAGCTCGAGCCCGATATCGCCATCAACGCCACGCCCGCCGGCTTGAAGGACTCCGATCCCTTGCCCCTCGACCCGGAGAGCGCGGCCCGTTTGCATGCCGCCCTCGACCTCGTGTACGCTCCCGGCGGCACCCGGTGGGTGCGCACGCTGATCGCGGCGGGCGTGCGGGCGCAGGATGGCCGCGAGGTGCTGGTGCACCAAGGAGCGGCGGCGTTCAGCCGCTTCTTCCCGGAGCAGGCGGCACCCCTCGAGGTGATGCGCGCCGCCGTGAACCGCGCCCTTGGGGCGTGAGGCGGTCGAGCAGCTCCTCCTTCCGGCCGAGTGTGTGCTGTGCCGTGCCCTCCTCTCGTTCCGCGATTCCACCCGGCTGGTGTGCGACGTGTGTCGTCACCGCTGGCGTCCCGTTCGGCCGCCGTGGTGCGCCCGCTGCGGGCAGCCCGAGCCGTTGTTCGGCCGCTGCCGGCTGTGCGCCGAGTGGCCGGCGGCGTTCGGGCTGGCGCGATCCGCGGTGTGGCTCGATGCGGGCGCGCGCGACGCGGTCCACGCGCTCAAGTACGGCGGACTGCCGCGCATCGCCACGGACCTGGCCGCGGCGATGGCCGGCCTCGACGTGCCCGGGCGCGAGTCCGGCCTGCTCGTGCCCGTGCCGCTCTCGCGCGCCCGCTTCCGGGACCGCGGCTACAATCAGAGCGAGCGCCTGTCGCGTGCCCTGGGTCGCCGCTGGCGGCGCCCGGTGGTCGACCTGCTGGGGCGCACTCGGGACACCGCCGCGCAAACGGCGTTGACACCCGAGGCGCGGCTGGCGAACGTGGCGGGGGCGTTCGCAATGCGGAATGCCGAATGCGGAATGCGGAATGAAGGCAGGCCAGCCAATTCCGCATTCCGAATTCCGCATTCCGCATTAGAACGGCCCCTCGTTCTGGTAGACGATGTATTCACCACCGGCGCCACGCTGGCCGAGGCGGCGCGCGCGCTGGAGCAGGCGGGCGCCGGCACGGTTTCGGCCGTGACCTTCGGCCGGGCGGTCGTGCCGGATTTCACCTAGGGGAGAGCCATGGCGGTGCGTGTCGGGATCAACGGGTTCGGTCGCATCGGGCGGAACGTCTTGCGGGCCGCGGTGCTCCTGAAGCAGCAGGCGCTCGAGTTCGTGGCGGTGAACGACATCACCGACACCAAGACGCTCGCGCATCTCCTGAAGTACGACTCCGTGCACCGTCGCTTCCCCGGCACGGTCGAGGCGCAGGGCGATGCGCTGGTCGTCAACGGCATGCCCATCAAAGTGTCGGCGATCAAGGAGCCCGAGAAGCTGCCGTGGAAGGCGCTGGGGGTGGACCTGGTGCTCGAGAGCACCGGGCGGTTCACCGACCGGCCCGAGGCCGACAAGCACCTCGCGGCCGGCGCGAAGAAAGTGGTGATCTCGGCCCCGGCCAAAGGTGAAGACATCACGATCGTGATGGGCGTGAACCACCACAAGTACGACCCGGCCAAGCATCACGTCCTCTCGAACGCCTCGTGCACCACGAATTGCCTCGTGCCGGTCGTGAAGGTCGTGCTCGACAACTGGGGCTTCCGGCACGGCTTCATGACCACGATCCACAGTTACACCAACGATCAGCAGATCCTCGACCTGCCGCACAAGGACCTCCGCCGCGCCCGGGCCGCCGCCCTGAGCATCATTCCGACGACCACCGGCGCCGCGAAGGCGACAAGCCTCGTGATTCCGGAAGTGAAGGGCAAGATTGACGGCATCTCGCTGCGCGTGCCCACGCCCGACGTATCGGTGGTGGAGCTGACGGCGGAAGTCGAGCAGAAGACGACCATCGAGGAAGTGAACGGCGCGTTCAAGCAGGCGGCCCGCTCGAGCCTCCAGGGCATCCTCGACGTGAGCGACGAGCCGCTCGTCTCGATGGACTACATCGGCAGCTTCTACTCGAGCGTGGTGGACGCGCTCTCGACGACCGTGATCGACGGCACGTTCCTGCACGTGTCGTCGTGGTACGACAACGAAATGGGCTATTCCGCGCGCTGCGTCGACCTGCTCGCGCACCTCGCCCGCCAGTGAGCAAACGCAGCCTGCGCGATCTCCCGCCCGCGGCGCTGGACGGCAGGCGGGCGCTCGTCCGCGTGGATTTCAATGTGCCGTTCAAGGACGGCGCCGTCACCGACGACACCCGGATCCGCGCCGCGGTTCCCACCATCGCCTACCTGCGGGAGAAGGGCGCGCGGGTCGTACTGCTCTCGCACTTCGGTCGCCCCATGGGCCCCGACCCGAAGGCGTCGCTCAACCAGATCGTGCGCGACGTCGAACGCATTCTGGGAACGCCCGTCGAGTTCATCCCCGATCCGGCGACGGGCGTGGCGGCGAGCCGCCGCCTCCCGCGGGGCGGTGTGGCGCTGGTCGAGAACACGCGCTTTTGGCAGGGGGAAGAGGCGAACGACGCGGCGTTCGCCCAGACGCTCGCCGCGCTGGGCGACTTCTACGTGAACGACGCCTTCGGCTCGGTCCACCGGGCGCACGCCTCCACGGAAGCGGTGGCGCGCCTCCTCCGGCCCGCCGTGACCGGTTTTCTGATGGAGCGGGAGCTTCGCTACCTCGGTGAGGCGCTCGACCACCCCAAGCGGCCGTTCGTCGCGGTGCTCGGAGGGGCGAAGATCTCAGGAAAAATCGACGTGATCCAGGCGCTGCTCCCCAAGGTGGACGAGATCGTCATCGGCGGTGCGATGGCGAACACGTTCTTCCTCGCGATCGGATTCCAGGTAGGCGGCTCCCTCGTCGAACGCGACAAGGAGGACCTCGCGAAGGAGCTCCTCGCCAAGGCCGGGGCCAAGCTGATCCTGCCCCGTGGCGCGGTCGTGGCGCCGAGTCTCGCGCGCGCCGCCGAACGTCAGGAGGTGTCGAGCGATCGCGTCCCCGCCGACTGCGCCATCTTCGACATCGATCGCTCCACCCGGCTCGACTTCCGGGCCAGGATCCTGAAGGCCAAGACCGTCTTCTGGAACGGTCCGATGGGCGTGTTCGAGACGCCGCCGTTCGACGAGGGGACCCGTGCCATCGGAGAGGCGTTGATCGAGGCGGGGAAGCGCGGCGCCACGACGGTCGTGGGAGGCGGGGATTCGGCCGCGGCCGTGGCCGGGCTCGAGGACAAGCTCACCCACGTCTCCACGGGAGGCGGCGCCGCCCTCGAGTTCCTGGAAGGGAAGCCGCTTCCGGGCGTCGCCGCCCTCGAGGACGCGTGAGAAGACTGCTGTTCGCCGCCAACTGGAAAATGCACCTCGGGCCGGAGGAAGCCCGAGCCTACGTGAAGGCGTTCCGCGCCCGCTACAACCGCCGTGAGGACCGCGAGGTGTGGTTCTTCCCACCCGCGGTATCGGTCGAAGCCGCCGCCCAGACGGCGCGCGACCGCGGCGACCTGCTGGTGGGCACACAGGACGTCTACTGGGAGCCGAAAGGCGCATTCACCGGCGCGGTCTCCGCCCCGCTCGCCCACCAGGCTGGGGCCCGCGCGACGCTGATCGGCCATTCCGAGCGACGCCACGTTTTCGGCGAGACCGACGAAGACACCCGTCGCAAAATGGGCGCGGCGCTGGCGGCGGGACTGCTGTCGATGCTGTGCGTCGGAGAAACGCTCGCGGAGCGCGACGCGGGGCACACACTGGCCGTCGTCGTCCGCCAGCTCGCCGCCGCGCTGAGCGGTGTCGACGGCGCCGCGCTGTCGCGCGTCGTGGTCGCCTACGAGCCGGTGTGGGCGATCGGCACCGGCCGCAACGCGACCCCCGAGGACGCAGGCGCCGTGCATCGGGAGATCCGCGGCTGGCTCCACGGCCGCGGCGCCCCCGCGCCCCGGGTCCTCTACGGCGGCAGCGTGAACGCGAAGAACGCCGCCGCGCTCCTCGCCGAGCGCGAGCTCGACGGCGTGCTGGTGGGCGGCGCCTCGCTCGATCCCGAAGGCTGGGCGCAACTTGTGCAGACCAGCGCGGCGTAGGTATGTTCCCCGCCGCATGTACAATGTGCTGCTGATCCTTCTCACCTTCGACGCCTTGATCCTCACGACGGCGGTCTTGCTGCAGGCGGGCCAGGGCGGGGGATTGGCGTCGCTCGGCGGCGGCGCCGGTACGGAGCAGTTCATGGGTGGCCGGCAGGCGACGACCTTGCTCACCAAGATCACCTGGTGGTGCGCCGGCATCTTCCTGTTCGTCTCGCTGATCCTCGCCGTCCTGTCGGCGCACAGCGCGGCGCCGCGCTCGGTGCTCGAGGGAGGCGCTCCCGCGCCCGCCCCCGTGCAGCCCACGCCGCTGCCGCTCCCTACGACCCCGGCGCCGCAGATCACGCCGCCGCCGCAACCTTCCAACCCGAGGCCACCGCTCCATCGCTGACCGTCACCCCGCCTACGTGCTGTTGGAAGACGGAGCGTGGTTCCCCGGCACCGCGCCCAGGCCGTTCGAGCCCACGTATGCCGAGGTCGTCTTCACCACCAACCTGTCCGGCTATCAGGAAGTCTTCACCGACCCGTCCTATCTCGGCCAGATCGTCGTGATGACCGCGCCGATGATCGGCAACTACGGGATCAATCCCGACGACATCGAGTCCGACCGCCCGCGGGTCGCGGGCGTCGTGGTGCGCGAGCTCTCGGTGCACCCGTCGAACTGGCGGTCCACCGGTGCCCTGGAGGACTGGCTCGCCGCCGCGCGCGTCCCCCTCGTCGCCGACGTCGACACGCGCCAGCTCACGCGCCACATCCGCTCGAAGGGCGCGATGCGCGGGGCCGTGGCGTTGGGCGAGCAGCCGAACGACGCCGTGCGTAGCGGGCTCGCCGCGAGCCCGTCGATGGACGGTCTCGACCTCGCCACCCAAGCGACCATCGACGCCGAGTACACCGAGGGGCCGGCCGACGCACACCGCCACATCGTGGCGTACGATTACGGGATGAAGCGCAACATCCTGCGATTGTTTCTCAAGAACGGGTGCCGCGTCACCGTCGTCCCGGCCGCCACGCCAGCGGCGCGCGTCCGCGAGCTCGCGCCCGACGGTCTGTTCCTCTCGAACGGGCCGGGAGATCCGGCGGCGGTGTCCTACGCGATCGCCACGCTGCGCGATCTGGCGGACGGCTCACTCCCGATCTTCGGGATCTGCCTCGGCCACCAGCTGCTCGGTTTGGCACTCGGCGGGGAGACGGTGAAGCTCCCGTACGGGCATCGGGGGGGGAACCATCCGGTGCGGGATCTTGCGACCGGACAAGTACTTATCACCTCGCAAAACCACGGTTTCGCGGTCCGGGGCGATACGGGAGGCGTCCCCGGTGCCAAGGCGCTTGAGGTCACGCACCTTAACCTCAACGACCGCACCGTCGAAGGGGTGAAGCACCGGGAATACCCGATTTTCGCCGTGCAGTATCATCCTGAGGCCTCGCCGGGACCGCACGACGCCCAAGGCCACTTCGAACAGTTCCTCCAAGCTCTTGACACACAATAGGTAAGCCCGTATGTTGGCCCCTCGTCTTGACTGCCCTTGGGCCCTTCAAGGGGGATGGATGACGAAGGCCGACCTAGTCGAAAAGGTCACCGCACAAATCGCTCGCACCGCCGGTCCCCTCATTTCCAAAAAGGACTGCGCGCGCGTGGTTGACTCCTTTCTCGACGCGGTCAAAGCGGCGCTGGCGGAGCAGCATAACATTGAGATTCGCGGGTTTGGCACGTTCAAGATTCGCCAGCGCAAGACGCGCATGGCGCGTAATCCGCGCACCGGTGACCCGGTGGAAGTCGCCGCGCGCCCAGTGCCTGTCTTCAAGCCCAGCAAGGAGTTGCGCGCCATGGTGGCGGAAGCGAGCGAACGCGTCACACCCTGAGCGCCTCGTCCAGGAGCAACGGTCATGGCGGCGGCCCGGACTAAGCGTCTGGGCCGCTTCGTTTTGCGCGGGGTAGTAGTCAAACCCTCACACCTACCGGAGTCGTGCGTTGCGCCAGTTGCTCGTGCTCCTCGTCGCCGTCCCGCTGTCGGCTCAGACCCCAGGGCCCGTCAAGTACGAAGTGTCGATTCCGGCGCCGGCGGCACGCCTGTTCCACGTGAGCGCCGAGTTTCCGACGCGCGGCAAGGACACACTCTTCGTGTCGCTCCCCGCGTGGAGCCCCGGCAGCTACGAGATCCAGAATTACGCGCGCTACGTGCGCCACTTCGGCGCGAAGAACGCGCAAGGCCAGCCGCTCTTCTGGGACCGGGTCGACAAAGACACGTGGCGCGTGGTGACCGGCAAAAGCGATCGCGTGACGGCGGAGTTCGACTACCTCGCCGACACGATCGACCTCTCACTCGCGCGCATCGCGGGTGACTTCGGGCAGTTCCTCGGCACGAATGTGTTTCTCTACGAAGAACGGCAGTTGGAGCGGCCGGCCGAAGTCCGGTTCACCCTGCCCGCGGGCTGGCTGGTGACGACGGCGCTGCGGGGCGGTGGGAACGGAGGGGGACCCTACACCGCGCCGAATTACCACGAGCTCGCCGACGCCCAGACGTTCGTGGGGAAGTACAGTCTCGATTCGCTGCAGGTGGACAGCAAGTGGATCCGGATCGCGGTGTGGCCGGCCGACGCGTACACGACCGCGGTGCAGCGCAGCATGCGGACCGCGGTCGAGAAGATCGCGAAGAGCGAGAATGCGCTGTTCAGCGGTCCGCCGTACGATCATTACACGGTGTTCTTCAACGTGATCCGCGAGCCGGTCAACTTCGGGGGCGGGTTGGAGCACAGCGCCTCGCAGTTCGACATCATGCCCCAGGGTGCGTTCGCGGACGCGGCCGGCAACTTCGGCGACTTCATGGTGCCGCTGATGTCGCACGAGTACTTCCACCTGTTCAACGTGAAGCGCATCCGGCCGGCCGAGATGTGGCCGTACGACTATCACGCCGAGCAGTACACACCATCGCTCTGGTGGTCGGAGGGCGTGACGGACTACTACGCCGATCTGACCAACATCCGTGCCGGCCTGTGGACGACGGAGCAGTTCCTCGACAATACCGCGCGGGACATGCAGCAAGTCGAGGCCGCCCCCGAGCCGTGGAGCGAAGAGGACGGCAGCGTGGCGACCTGGATCCACGAGGTGTTCGTGAACAGCTCCCAGCTCTACTATCCGAAGGGCGCGCTCACCGGGTTGCTGCTCGACGTGGCGATCCGCGACGCGACGGACAACCGCAAGAGTCTCGACGACGTCACGCGGGCGCTCTACACGCGCTTCTACCAGCGAAACAAGGGCTTCACGACCGCCGATCTGCTCGAATTGCTCCGCGAGGTCGGCATGCCGGACGTGGATGGCTTCTACCAGCGCTACATCAACGGGCGGGAACCGCTCCCGTACGAGAGCGTGCTCCCGAAGGCCGGCATCGCGGTCGCCCGCCAGACCCAGTCCACTCCGTTCCTCGGCGTGAACGCCCAGCCCGGCGACTCCGGCAAGCTCGTGGTGCAGGGCGTCGTGCCCGGGAGCGCCGCCGAGGCCGCGGGGCTCGAGCCCGGCGACGTGCTGCTCAAGGTCGGTGAGGTCGAGACCCGGCCTGACCAAGACTGGGGGGTGAAGTTCCGCGACCGCTATCGCGGGCAGGCCGGGGCGCCGCTCGCCATCGGCGTGACCCGCGGCGGGCGGGCGCTGAGTCTGAGCACGCAGGTGCGCGAGCGAACCCTGGTGTCGTTCACCGTCAAGCCCGCGCCGTCGCCCAGCGCCAAACAGGCAAGGATCTGGCGCGGCCTCGCGACCGGTTCCACGGGCAACTGAGGGCAGCTATCTTGCCAGCGGGCATGGACACGGCGCCGTCGGTGAGGGTGCGGGTGCGGGTGCGGTTTTTTGCGCGCTATGCGGAGCTCGTCGGACGCTCCGAGGCCGCGGTGTCGCTGCCGATGCCGGCGACGGTGGGGGACGTGGTGCGGCGCGTGCGCGAGGACTTCCCCGGCGCTCGGGCGCTGCCGGAGCGTCCCCTTGCGGCCGTGAACCTGAAGCAGGCCAAGCTGGACGCGCGCGTGCGGGATGGGGATGAGGTGGCGTTGTTGCCGCCGATCGCCGGAGGATGAACAAGTGCGGAATGCGGAGTGCGGAATGCGGAATGGATCGGCTGGGTTCGATCGCACGTTCCTCGGTGAGAGCACGTGTCGTTCCTAACCCGGGCTGCGATCTCCATCGACGTCCTCCTCGCCGAGGTGTCGGCTCCTGACCGCGGTGGCACCTGCCTGTTCCTGGGTACCGTGCGCAACGGGCCCGACGAGCACGGAGTCACGGCGATCGAGTACTCGGCGTACGAAGAGATGGTGGACGCCGAGTTCGGCCGGCTCCTGGCGGACGCGCGCGGTCGCTGGCCGGAGGCGCGCATCGCCGTACGCCACCGGCTAGGCTCGATCCCCGTCGGGGAGGCGAGCATCGCGATCGCCGCGGCGGCGCCGCATCGGGCGCAGGCGTTCGAGGCCTGCCGCTACGTGATCGAGGAAGTGAAGCGTCGCGTGCCGGTCTGGAAGAAGGAGCTGCGCGTGGACGGTAGTGAAGTCTGGGTCGATCCCTCCGGCCGTCCGACGGCAAAACCATCTCATGTCTGACGCTATCAACGACGCGCTGCAACGCCCGCTCGCCAGCCTCCGGCTGTCCGTGACGGACCGCTGCAACCTGCGCTGTCGCTACTGCATGCCGGAAGACGAGTACGTGTGGCTGCCGCGGACCTCGATCCTCACGTTCGAGGAGATGGAGCGGCTCACCGGCGTGTTCGCCGGGCTCGGCGTACACAAGGTACGGCTCACGGGCGGCGAGCCGCTCCTGCGCCACGACCTCCCGACGCTCGTCGCGATGATCGCTCACAACCCGCGGATCCGTGACCTCGCCATGACGACGAACGGCCTGTTGCTCGCGAAGCAGGCGGCCGCCCTGCGGGCCGCGGGCCTGCAACGGGTGACCGTGAGCCTCGACACGCTGCGCCCCGAGCGCATGCTCGCGTTCGCCAAGAGCGCGCGGCACGCCGACGTGCTGGAGGGCATTGCGGCGGCCCGGGACACTGGCTTCGCGAACCTGAAGCTCAACACGGTCGTGATCCGCGGATTCAATGACGACGAGCTCGCCGACCTGATCGAGTTCGGCCGCCGGCACGATGCGGAAGTGCGATTCATCGAGTACATGGACGTGGGCGGCGCGACGCGCTGGTCGATGGACCAGGTGGTGTCGCAGCGCGAGATGCTGGAGGTGCTCGCCCGACGTTACGGCCCGATCGAGCCGGTCCACCCGATTGGGGGGGACGACCGCGCTCCGGCCGAGCGGTTCCGGCTCGCCGACGGGACGACGTTCGGCATCATCGCCTCGGTCACCGCACCGTTCTGCCGCACCTGCGACCGCAGCCGGATCACCGCCGACGGCACGTGGTTGCTATGTCTGTATGCCGCGCGGGGAATCGATCTGCGCGACCCGCTGCGCCGCGGCGTCTCGGACGCGGAGCTGGTGTCCCTCATCCGGGAAACGTGGCAGGGTCGGAGCGACCGCGGGGCGGAGGAACGGCTCGGCGTGGCGGACCGGGGCGCGCTCTATCGCATCGATTCGCTGCGCGCCGATCCGCACCGCGAGATGCACACGCGAGGGGGTTGACCTCACCCCCTGACTCATTCTCCACGTTGTGGAGAGGGGGAATGAGTCCGTAGCTTTACCTCCCATGATGAACAAAATCACCGTCGTCGGCGCCGGCAACGTGGGCGCCACCGCCGCCCAACGCCTCGTCGAGAAGGAGCTCGCGCGCATTGTCGTCCTCGTCGACGTGATCGAGGGCGTGCCGCAAGGCAAGGCGCTCGACCAGTGGCAGTCGGCGCCGATCGAGGGATTCGACACCCGGGTCGTAGGCGCGAACGATTACGCACCCGCCAAGGGCAGCGAGCTTGTGGTCGTCACGGCGGGCATCGCGCGCAAGCCCGGCATGAGCCGCGACGACCTGGTCCGCACCAACGCCGATATCGTCAAGCAGGTCTCTCTCCAGATCAAGCAGCATTGCCCCAGCGCCGTGGTGCTGGTGGTCTCGAACCCGCTCGACGTGATGTGCTGGGTCACGAAACAGGTGACGGGGTTCCCGCGGGAGCGCGTCATCGGGATGGCGGGCGTGCTCGATACTGCGCGGTTCCGCGCGTTCCTCGCCGAAGCGCTCGACGCCTCGGTCGAAGACATCCAAGCCATGGTGCTCGGCGGGCACGGCGACACGATGGTGCCGGTCATCTCCTACACGACCGTCGCCGGGATCCCCGTCACGCACTTCCTCAGTAAGCCGACGCTCGACAAGATCGTGGAGCGGACCCGCAACGGCGGTGCCGAGATCGTCGCCTTCCTGAAGACGGGCTCGGCCTACTACGCGCCCTCGGCGGCCGTGGTGCAGATGGTCGAGGCCATCGTACACGACAAGAAGCGCATCCTCCCCTGCGCCGCCTGGTTGCAGGGAGAGTACGGGCTCTCCGGGATGTATTGCGGCGTGCCGTGCAAGCTCGGGAGCAAGGGACTCGAGAAGATCGTCGAAGTGAAACTGACGCCGGACGAGCAGGCGGCGCTCAAGAAGTCTGCCGAGGCGGTGAAGGAGACGATGGCGGCGGTGAAGCTCTGACAGCCGCCTTCCAATAGTCCCGATTCAGCTGCGCGATGAAATCGATCGAAATCTCCTTGGGGCACGCCGCCATGCATTCGCCATGGTTGGTGCAGGCCCCGAACTCCTCGGCGTCCATTTGGGCCACCATAGTGACGACGCGGCCGTCACGCTCGGGCTGGCCCTGGGGCAGGAGCCCGAGGTGCGACACCTTCGCGGCCACGAACAGCATGGCCGACGCGTTGGGGCATGCCGCTACGCAGGCGCCGCACCCGATGCAGGCCGCGGCGTCCATCGCGAGGTCGGCGTCGCGCTTCGGCACGAGGAGCGAGTTGGCCTCCGGTGCGCTACCCGTGCGCGCGGTGATGAATCCGCCCGCCTGGATGATCCGGTCGAACGCGCCGCGGTCCACCACGAGATCCTTGATCACGGGAAACGCCCGAGCTCGCCACGGCTCGATCCACAGGTCGGTGCCATCGGAGAACGAACGCATGTGCAGCTGACAGGTCGTGGTGGCGCGCTGCGGCCCGTGGGGACGACCGTTGATCACCATGCCGCAGGCCCCGCAAATCCCCTCGCGGCAGTCGTGGTCGAACGCGATCGGATCATCCTTGCGCGCGAGCAGCTGCTGGTTGAGCACGTCGAGCATCTCGAGGAACGACATGTCGGGACTTACGTCGGTCATCGCGTATCGGACGAAGCCACCCAGAAGCCCCGGCCCGCGCTGCCGCCAGACGTGGAGGGTGAGGTGCATTACTGGTAGCTCCGCTGCGCGAGGTGGACGGCCTCGAAGGCGAGGGGCTCCTTGTGGAGCACCGGCTCCTTGCCCACGCCTGCGAACTCCCAGGCCGCCACATAGCCGAAGCGCTCATCGTCGCGCCTGGCCTCGCCTTCCGGCGTCTGGTACTCCTCGCGGAAGTGGCAGCCGCACGACTCCTCGCGGTGCAGGGCGTCGTGGCACATCAGCTCGGCGAACTCGAAGAAGTCGGCGACCCGGCCGGCATGCTCGAGCGACTGGTTCAAGTCCTCGCCTTTTCCGCCCACGTAGACGTCCCTCCAGAACTCGTCGCGCAGGGCGCCGATTCGCCCGATCGCCTCCTTGAGTCCCGCGGCATTCCGGGACATCCCGCACTTGTCCCACATCACGCGGCCGAGCTCGCGGTGGAACGCGTCCACCGTCTTCCGGCCGCTCGCGGCGAGCAGTCGCCGGACCCGCTCGTCCACTTCGCCCTGGACGTGACGGAACGCCGGATGCTCGGCGTCGACCTTGGGGGCCTTCGCCTGCGCGAGGTAGTCGCCGATGGTGTACGGCAGGATGAAGTAGCCGTCGGCGAGCCCTTGCATGAGCGCGCTCGCTCCCAGCCGGTTCGCGCCGTGGTCGGAGAAGTTCGCCTCGCCGATGGCGTACAGCCCGTCGAGCGTGGTCATCAGGTTGTAGTCAACCCACAGGCCGCCCATCGTGTAGTGCGGGGCGGGGTAAATCCGCATCGGCACCTGGAACGGGTCTTCTCCCGTGATGCGCTGGTACATCTCGAACAGGTTACCGTAGCGCTCGGCAATAACCTGACGGCCGAGGCGCGCGATGGCGTCGCGGAAGTCCAGATACACGCCGTGGCCGCCCCCCCCCGGCCCCACACCGCGTCCCTCGTCGCACACTTCCTTGGCGCGCCGCGAGGCGATGTCCCGCGGCGCGAGGTTCCCGTAGCTCGGGTACAGCCGTTCGAGATAGTAATCCCGCTCCTCCTCCGGAATCTGATGCGGCGGCCGCGTATCGCCCTTCTTGTTGGGGACCCAGATGCGACCGTCGTTGCGGAGCGACTCGCTCATCAGCGTCAGCTTGGACTGGTGCGGTCCGGTCTGCGGGATGCAGGTCGGGTGGATCTGGGTAAAGCACGGGTTCGCGAACGTGGCGCCGCGCTTGTACGCGCGCCAGATGGCGGTGACGTTGCAGCCCTTCGCGTTGGTCGACAGGTAGTAGACGTTCGAGTAGCCACCGGTCGCGAGCACCACCGCGTCGCCTGCATGCGCGCTCACGGCACCCGTCACCAGATCGCGCACGATGATGCCGCGCGCCCGGCCGTCGATCACCACCAGGTCGAGCATCTCGGCGCGCGGGTTCATCTGGACCGTGCCGATGCCGATCTGCCGCGACAACGCCTGATAGGCGCCGAGCAGCAGTTGCTGGCCGGTCTGGCCGCGCGCGTAAAAGGTGCGCGCGACCTGGACCCCCCCGAAGGAGCGGTTCGCCAGCAAGCCGCCGTACTCGCGCGCGAACGGGACACCCTGGGCCGCGCACTGGTCGATGATGCGGGCGCTGACCTCGGCCAGCCGATACACGTTGGCCTCGCGCGCGCGGAAGTCGCCGCCCTTGATCGTGTCGTAGAACAGTCGGAACACCGAGTCGCCGTCGTTCTGGTAGTTCTTGGCGGCGTTGATCCCGCCCTGCGCCGCGATCGAGTGCGCCCGCCGCGCAGAATCCTGGAAGCAGAAGCAGGATACCCGGTACCCGAGCTCGGCGAGCGACGCGGCGGCGGAGGCGCCCGCCAACCCCGAGCCCACCACGAGGATGTGATGCTTCCGTTTGTTCGCCGGGTTGACGAGCTTGATCTCGGACCGGTGCCGTTCCCATTTCGCTGCGAGCGGCCCGTCGGGGATGTGGGAGCGCAGCTCCATGGTCAGTGCAGCATCCCGGCGAGGACCGCCACCGGAATGGCGATGTACCCACCCGCAATCAGCACCGCGATGGCGGCCGCCGCGCCACGCCGCCAGCGACCGGTCGGCGGCCGGTTGAGCCCGAGCGTCTGCAGCGCGCTCCACGTGCCGTGGTACAGGTGCAGGCCGAGCACGACCATCGCGGCGATGTACGCCGCCGCCACGGGCCACACCCGCAGACTCGCCATGACGTTGTGATAGACGTCGCCCGGGACGAAGCCCGCGTTCACGCCACCGAACGTGAAGTCGAGCAGGTGATAGATCACATAGAGGAAGATGAGCACGCCGCCCCACCGCATCGTGCGGGCCGCGTACGTCGTCTCGACCGGGTCGAGCCGGCGATAGCCCACCGGGCGGGCCCGCCAGCTGGCGCGCGTCGTCGCGATGGCCGCCCAGATGTGGGCGAGCACCGCGACGATGAGGACGATGCGGGCGATCCACAGCAGCCACCCGCGGCCGAAGAACGGGGCGCCGACCGTCCGCAGTCCCTCGGCGTAGGCGTTGAACGCCTCAGGGCCCTCGAAAATCTTCAGGTTGCCGAGCAGGTGAGCGACCACGAACAAGAACAGGATCACGCCCGTGACAGCCATGACGGCCTTCTGGCCGACCAGGGATCGGGTAACGCCGGGGCGGCGTTCGACGGAAGGCAGGCTGGTCATGGAACGGTGGGATGATACCTGTTCTCCCGCCGCTCAGGCAAGGCGACAGCCGTTCCGTGCTATCTTTCCGGTGGGAGGTCGCATGTTCTTGACGCTCTGCAAATCGAAGCTCCATCGCGCGACGGTCACGCAGGCGGAGCTGCACTATGAAGGGAGCATCACCGTTGCCGCCGACTTGCTCGCCGCGGCGGACATCCTGCCGTTCGAGCGCGTCCAGGTCGTGGACATCGCGAACGGGGCGCGCTTCGATACGTACGCGATAGCAGGGCCAGCGGGATCGGGTACCGTGTGCGTGAATGGCGCGGCCGCGCGGCTCGTTCAGGTCGGCGACCCCGTCATCGTCATCAGCTATGCCCAGATGACGCCGGACGAGGCCCGCCGTCACCGTCCCACGATCGTCCTGCTCAACGGCGACAACTCGGTCCGCGAGACGCTCACGGCCGACCCCGGCACGCCGATCGGGGTGCTGTCGGAGTCCGTCTGATCCGCCAGGCTCCCATGACCGACGTCACGACCTCCACGCCGCCCGGCGCCGTGCGCCGCGACCGAGCCGCGCCCGCCCCGCCCCCGCCCCCGGGCACCCGCCGACCCACCGTCGTCATCGTCGGTGCCGGATTCGGCGGCCTGCGCGCCGCTCGGGCGTTGCGGAAGGCGCCCGTCGACGTCGTGCTGGTGGATCGCCACAACTACCACCTGTTCCAGCCGCTCCTGTACCAGGTCGCCACCGCCGGCCTCGAGCCCGAGCAGATCGCCCGGCCGGTGCGCGCCATCCTGCGCCGCCAGTCCAACACCGAGTTCCGGATGACGGAGGTGACGGGCCTCGACCCCAGCGGGAAGCGCATCGTCACCGCCGACGGGCCGATCTCCTACGACTACCTCATCCTCGCCGTGGGCGGCGAGACGAACTACTTCGGCCTCGCCAGCGTACCGCGGCACGGGTTCGGTCTCAAGGACATCCCGGAAGCGATCCGCATCCGCAACCACGTGCTGCACGCCTTCGAGCGCGCCATGCTCGAGGCCGATCCCGAGCGCCGCCGGGCCGAGCTCACGTTCGTCGTCGTGGGTGGCGGCCCGACGGGCGTCGAGATGGCGGGGGCGCTCTCGGAGCTGATCCGGCTCGTCTTGGTGAAGGACTACCCGCGCCTCAACGTGAAGGACGTGCGCGTGCTGCTCCTCGAAGCCACCGACCGGCTGCTCGCCGCCATGCCCGCCCGGCTCCGGGACGCCGCGGCCGAGACCCTGTGGCGCAAGCACGTGGAGGTCCGATTCGGGGCGACGGTCGCAGACTACGACGGCGCCCGCGTGCTCCTGAAGAGCGGCGAGGTGATCCCGGCGTGCACGCTCATCTGGGCGGCGGGAGCGAAAGCCGTATCCCTCACCGGTCGGCTCGGGTTGCCGACGGCGCAGCAGGGCCGAGTGCCGGTCGACCCGACCCTCGAAGTGCCGGGTCATCCGGGCATCTACGTGATCGGCGACGCGTCCTACCTCGAAGTGGCCGGAGCCCCGCTGCCCATGATGGCGCCGGTCGCGATCCAGATGGCCGAGACCGCGACCGAGAACATCCAGCGCCGCATTGCCGGGGAGCCGCCCCTGGCGTTCCGCTACCGCGACCCAGGCTCGCTCGCCACGATCGGTCGGAACGCTGCCGTCGCCTACATCCGGGGGATCGCGTTCACCGGATTCCCGGCGTGGGTGGTGTGGCTGGTCGTCCACATCATCCAGCTCATCGGATTCCGCAACAAACTGTTCGTGCTGCTGAACTGGGCGTGGGACTATTTCTTTTACGAGCGCGCCGCGCGGCTCATTACGTCGATGGAGTGATCAGCGCGGCGTCGCGCGGGGAGTGGAGCGGGACGCCGCCGCCCGAGTCGGCGCGCCGCGCACGCGCCGTACCACGCCGTCCCAGCCGCACTCGAGACACCAGCGTCGTTGCAGCGCGGGCAGCAGGCGGTCGAAGAAGCGGTTCCGGAGCGGCGCCATCTCGATGCCGCAGTGCGGACAGAGAGGACCCCGCGGGAGGAGCAGGTAGACCACCGCGGTGACAATCGCGACCCGCATCGCCACGGTCACGAGCAGCACCAGCACGACCAGCATACTCCCTCCATGATAGTGTCCGACCGCCTGGCCGGCCACCTCACGCTCCCCCCGGCCCCCTCGCCCCCCCCGCTCCCCCCGCCCCCTGCACGAACGCGACGATCCGCCGCTCGAGCTCTACCAGCTCGACGGGCTTGACCAGCACCC
>Ga0209377_1000718_pt1 | contig 22498 bp, 21 predicted proteins | sample GraSoiAngelo_141_FD_185898 | JGI IMG/M metagenome (GOLD analysis project Ga0209377, IMG submission 185898) | Grasslands soil microbial communities from the Angelo Coastal Reserve, California, USA - 14_0929_12_40cm (SPAdes) (version 2) | ecosystem: Environmental > Terrestrial > Soil > Grasslands ...
AGTAGGCCGCCACCAGACTGACGAAATCGACGCGATAGATCCCGTTGGCGTTGGTCTTTGCATCGAGCTGCTCAATGATCGTGCTCGTTCCACAGCCATTGGGCGCGTAGCTTCGCACGGTCACATCGGTGTTGGGAACAGGCTGGGCCGTGGAGTTGCTAACCAGACCCGCGACGGTGATCGTCGGACGAAGGTTCGACCCTGACGCGGCACACCCCGCCACCGCCAACGGCACAACGGCAAGCAGAAGCGCTACAATCCCAGCGCCCGACTCGGATCCTTCTTGCAAGCGTTGTTCCACCCATCGACATGGCATAGCGAATGATACCGACGACGCCGAGCCGCTGTTCTCCGGACCTTCGTCGTTGATCGCGCCCGCTAAAGCACGGACGTGGTGTCGGCCAGCGGCAACCCGAACGCCTCGGCCACACCAGGATACACGACCTTCCCCTCGACCACGTTCAACCCCAGCGCCAGACTCGGATCCTTTTTGCAGGCCTGCTTCCACCCATCGCGCGCCAGGCGCTTTGCATAGGGGAACGTCGCATTCGTCAGTGCGAGCGTCGAAGTCCTCGGCACACCGCCCGGCATGTTCGCCACGGCGTAGTGGAGGATGCCGTCCACAATGTACGTGGGGTTGTCGTGCGTCGTCGGCTTTGTGGTCTCGATGCAACCACCCTGGTCCACCGCCACATCCACGATCACCGATCCGGGCTTCATGACCTTGAGATCGCCACGCTTGACGAGACTCGGCGCCTTCGCGCCCGGCAACAGCACCGCGCCGATCACCAGATCGGCTTTCTTGAGCTGCTCGAGAATGTTGTGGCGATTGGAGTAGAGCGGATCAACGTTGGGAGCGAGCACATCGGACAGGTACCGGAGTCGGTCGAGCGAGACATCGAGCAGCGTGACGTGGGCGCCGAGTCCGGCGGCCATCTTGGCGGCATTCGTGCCCACCACCCCGCCGCCGATGATCAGCACCTCGGCGGGCAACACGCCCGGCACGCCACCGAGCAGAATGCCACTGCCGCCGAACACTTTCTCCAGGTACTTCGCCCCTTCCTGCACGGCCATGCGGCCTGCGACCTCGCTCATCGGCGTCAGCAACGGCAACTCGCCCGTCGACAGCTGCACGGTCTCATACGCGATCGCGACGCTGCCGGACTTGATCACCGCCTGCGTGAGCGGTTCGGATGCCGCAAAGTGGAAATAGGTGAAGAGCACCTGGCCCTTGCGCATCTTTGGCCACTCGGTCTCGATCGGCTCTTTCACCTTCAGAATCATCTCTGCCTTCGCCCACACCGCCTCGGCCGAGGGCACGATCTGCGCGCCTACCGCCCGATAGGCCTCGTCGCTGAATCCCGAACCGAGGCCGGCGCCCTGCTCCACCAGGACCGTGTGACCATCGCTCGCGAGCGACTCGGCCCCCGCGGGCACCAGCGCGACGCGGTTCTCGGCAGTCTTGATTTCTCTGGGCACGCCGACGATCACGCTTTGCCTCCCCCTCCCCCCCCCCCGCCGTTGGGTCCTAGTGAGACAACGGTCTGCCGCTCAGGATCGAAGAATTCTCTTGCTACGCCGGCGACTTCGTCTTCGGTGAGCGCCTCGACGGTCTTGAGCACCTCATCCAGGCTCCGATACGACTCGCTATAGATGGCCGTGCTCGCCAAACGATACATCCTGGCGGTGGGGCTCTCCAGCGACAGCATCAGCTGGCCCAGTGTCTGCTGCTTCGCGTCGGCCAGCGCCTCGCGACGCAAGCCTTCCCGCGCCATGCGCGCGAACTCGTCGCGGATGGCCTGCGCGGTGTCGGCGGCGCGCGCCGGTTGCGTCCCGACGTACACGCCCGCCATGCCCACCGCCCGATAGAAGGATGTGAAGCTGTAAATCGCGTAGGCCAGCCCCAGCTCCTCGCGAATGCGCTGAAACAAGCGGCTCGACATCCCGCCGCCAAAGACGTTGGAGACGACGAGCATCGCGTACTTGCGGCGGTCGGCATAGGGAATCGTGTCGGTCGCGAACACGATATGGGTCTGGGCCGTGTCCCTTTCGAAATGCTTGCCGACACCCCGCACGGCCGGCGGCACCGGCGGCACGGGCGGTGGCGCGGCGGAGGGTTGGCCGTCGCCGTCGAACCATCCCTGCTTCTCCACTTCCTGCAGGAGCGCGTCGTGCGTGAGATTGCCCCCCGCCGCGATGATACAGTTCCCGGGGAAGTAGGCGCGCGCGTGCAGGCTCCTCAGGTCGGCCGTCGACAGAGCGCTGACGGTTTCCTTCGTGCCGAGGATCTGGAAGCCATACGGATGGCTCGGCCACATCGTCTCGTAGGTGAGATCGAAGACTTCGTCGTCCGGGGTGTCCTCGACCGTGCTGATCTCTTCCAGCACGACCTGCCGCTCCAGCGAGAGGTCGGTGTCGCGCAGGACGGGGCGGCGGACCATGTCGGTGATGACATCGAGCGCGCGCGGCAGGTCGGCATCCAGCACGCGCGCGTGGTAGGCGGTGGAGTCGCGCGACGTGTAGGCATCGAGCGAGCCGCCGCGCGACTCCAGCGACACCGCGATCTCCTGCGCCGTGCGCCGCTCGGTGCCCTTGAACACCATGTGCTCGAGCAGGTGCGAAACGCCCATCTTGGGACGCGGCTCGTGCGCGCTGGCGGTGCGCACCCAGACGCCGATCGCCACGGATCGGACGCTGGGCTCGCGCTCGCTCAACACCGTGATCCCGTTGGGCGCGGCGGTGCGATGGATTTCACGATCCAGCCGCACCGTATCTAGCATGTGGGACACGGGGGGCTAGTTCTTCTCGATCAGCGCTTTCCGAGAGAGCCGCATGCGGCCGCGCTCGTCCACCTCGAGCAACTTCACCCTGAGGTGGTCGCCCTTCTTCACGACATCCTCCGTCTTCTCGGTGCGGCCGTGCTGCAGCTCGGAGATGTGCAGCAATCCTTCGACGCCGGGGATGATCTCGACGAACGCGCCGAACGCGGTGGTGCTCTTCACCACGCCCTCGTAGACCCTGCCGACTTCCGGCTCCTGCATGAGCCCGGACACCATGTCTCGCGCTCGCTCCGCCGCCTCGCCCACGCCCGAAATCGTGACCACACCCGTGTCCTCCACGTTGATCTGGGCGCCGGTCTGCTCCTGAATACCGCGGATCGTCTTGCCCTTGGGGCCGATGAGGTCGCCGATTTTATCGGGACGGATCTGAACCGTGATGATGCGCGGAGCGTACTTGGAGAGCTGCGACCGCGGCTCGGGCATCGCCTGATGCATGATGTCCAAGATGCGCAGGCGCGCCTGCTTGGCCTTTTCGAGCGCTTCGCTGATGACCTTCCAGTCGAGCTTCTCGACCTTGATGTCCATCTGGATCGATGTCACGCCGTCCTTCGTCCCGGCGACCTTGAAATCCATGTCGCCGAGGTGATCCTCGGTGCCCAGAATATCGGTGAGGATCGCGGTCCGTTTGCCGTCGGTAATCAGGCCCATCGCGATGCCTGCGCACGCCGACTTCACCGGTACGCCGGCGTCCATCAGTGCGAGGGAGCCGCTGCAAACCGTGGCCATGGAAGACGAGCCGTTCGACTCGAGGACCTCCGACACGATGCGGATCGTATAGGGGAACTGCTCGTACGGCGGCAGCACCGCCTGCAACGCTCGCTCGGCGAGCGCGCCGTGGCCGATCTCGCGACGCGAGACGCCACGTACCGGCTTCACTTCACCGGTGGAGAACGGCGGGAAGTTGTAGTGCAGCATGAACGACTTCGTCGTCTCCTGCGCGACGTCGATCGAGTCGATCCGCTGCTCGTCGTCGGTCGTGCCCAGCGTGACCGACGCCAGCGCCTGCGTCTGACCGCGCGTGAACAGCGCCGAGCCGTGCGTGCGCGGCAGCCAGCCCACTTCGCAGGCGATCGGGCGAACGGTATCGAGATCGCGGCCATCTACGCGCTCCCCCGCCGACAGCACGCGATCGCGCATCGTGTTGTATTCGATGCCTTCGATCACCTCCGCGATTTCGCGCGGCTTGTCGGGGAACTCTTCGGCCAGCTGTTCGACGATCGTGGACTTGATCGCGCTCAGCGCCTGGGTGCGCTCGGCCTTCTCCGCGAGCGTGAGCGCCTCTCGCACCCGGTCCTCGGCCAGCTCCTTCACTCGCGCGACGAGGTCGGCGGGAGGCTCCACCTTCTCCCACTCCATCTTGGGCTGGGCGAGCGCCTCCACCACCTCATTGCTGATGTCGAGCAATTCCTTGATGCCCTTGTGCGCCACCTCGAGCGCCTTGACGACCTCGGCTTCGCTCAGCTCGAGCGCGCCCCCCTCGACCATGACGATCGAGTCGCGCGAGCCCGAGACCGTGAGATCGAGGTCGGAGAACTCGAGCTGCTGGAAGGTCGGATTGAGAATCCACGCGCCCTCGACGCGCCCCACGCGCACCGCCGCGATCGGGCCATTCCAGGGTACTCTCGAGATCGAGAGCGCCGTCGAAGCGGCCAGGACTCCCAAGACATCCGCATCATTCTCTTGATCCGCCGACAGCACGTAGACGAAGACTTGTACTTCGTTCTTGAAGCCTTCGGGGAAGAGCGGCCGCACGCCCCGGTCGATCACCCGGGCCGAGGTGACTTCGTCATCGGAAGGCCGGCCTTCACGCTTCAAAAAGCCGCCGGGGATCTTGCCGGCGGCGTAGGCCTTCTCGCGGTATTCGACGGTCAGGGGGAAGTACGGGAGGTTCGCGATATTCTCGGAGACGGTGATGGCGGCCAGTACAACCGTTTCACCGAACTGGACGAGACATGAGCCTGCCGCTTGCTTGGCCAGCCGACCCGATTCGATCTTGAGGGTCCGGCCGGCGAATGTGGTATCAACGCGCTTCACTGCCTTGCCTGTCTAGAGCACTAGAAAATGTGCCGAGCGTCCCGGTGCTCTTCCCGGGACGCCCAGCACGACGCCTTGTTGCGACTTAATGTCGGAGACCGAGCTCGTCGATGAGCTGCCGGTACTTCGCGAGATCGGTGCGCTTCAAGTACTCCAGCAGGCGGCGGCGGCGGCTGACCATGCGCAGCAGGCCGCGTTGCCCGTGGAAGTCCTTCGCGTGGACCCGGAAGTGCTCGGTGAGGCTGTTGATGCGCTCGGTGAGCAGCGCGACCTGGACCCGGCTCGATCCGGTGTCCTTCTCGTGCAGCCCGTGTTTCCTGACCGGCGTCGTCTTATCGTACATCGTCCCTGTTCCCTAATCGTTGGAAGCGCCGTAGGTTAACGAGCTTGCCCCCCTTTGTAAAGTGACCAACGCGCCCACTGACCTCGTCGGCCAGAGGCTCGGCCCCTACACCCTGGAGCGCCTGCTCGGCCAGGGGGGGTTCGCGTGGGCCTTCGTCGGCCGGGAGGCCGACGGCACCCCGGTGGCCATCAAGGTCCTGAAGCCCCGCTACGCCGGTGACCCGCAGTTCGAGACCCGGTTTCGCAACGAGAGTGAGACCGCCGCAAAGCTCGAACATCCGAACATCATCCGCATTCGCTCGGTCACGAAGACCGGCGAGCACGTCTACTTCACGATGGATCTTTGCGCCGACTCGCTCGGCGCGCGGATCGCTCGCGAGGGCCCGCTGCCTGAGACCGACATCATGCGCCTCGCGCGCGACATCGCGGCCGCGCTCGCGTTCGCCCACAACCAGGGAGTCATCCATCGCGATCTGAAACCCGACAACGTCCTGATCCGCTCCGACGGCGGCGCCGTGTTGACCGACTTCGGCATTGCGCGGGCGGTCTCGGGCTACGTCGCCTCCACGGGCGTGAACATGACGATCGGCACCCCGCAATACCTGTCCCCCGAGCAGGCACAGGGCCGCTCGCTCGACCAGCGGGTCGACTTCTACGCGCTCGGCGTGACGCTGTACAAGGCCGCGGCGGGGGAGGTTCCCTTCACCGCCACCGACTGGTTCGAGCTCGCCCGCATGCACGTCGAGGACACGCCGCCCTCACTGCGCAAGAAGCGGCCCGAGCTGTCGAAGCGGTTCGAGCGCGTCGTGATGAAGTGTCTGGCGAAGCACCCGGACGACCGCTACACGAACGCCGGCGAGTTACTCGCCGATCTCGACGCGGGAGACGAGAAACGGCGCTGGTGGGAGTTGTGGCCTAGGAGCTGAAGACTCGGCGGATGGCGCGGAGGATCCTCGCGAACACCGAAGGAGCAGGGAGCGAGGAGCTGGGGGGGGGAGCAGAAACCAAACCGGCCACCATCTGTCGCAACTCCGCCTCGTAGCGCTTCGGGAAGGGTCGTTCAGCAAGTCGCACCGCGAATCCCGGTCGCTCGCCGTTTCCAGACAGCTCGACCACGCCCGGATGAGCCCGTTCGATCAATTCCATGATCGGCCGTAACTGCTCCCTGCGCTCCGTTCCCCGTCCCTGGTAGTATGCCGCCGTGACGGCAGCCACGAGCTGCTCCGCGCTCACGCGGCCGGCCGCGTATCCCGCGAGGACCTCGTTAGCGGAAGATTCGGAGGACATCGTTGCTGAGAGCGACCACCATGATGGCGAGTACGACCAGCATGCCGACCTGCGTCAGGCGGAGCCGCACCTGCGGGGACAGCGGCTTGCGGCGGATCGCCTCAGCGATCAGAAACATCGCGTGGCCGCCGTCGAGCACGGGGATCGGCAGGAGATTCAGCACCGCCAGGCTGACCGAGAAGAAGGCGAGAAACTGCAGAAACCAGTCGTAGCCAAGGCGTGCTGCTTGCTCCGACATCTGTGCGATGGCGATCGGTCCTCCCAGTTCGCGCGCCGATGCCTGCCCGGTGACCAGCCGCTTCACCGCATCGACCACCGCGACGATCTGGGCGCCCGTCAGCCGCACACCAAGACTCAACGCGGCTCCGAAGCCGACCGGGATCCGCACCAGCGGCGGATTCGCGTAGGCGCCGATCATCCCGAAGTGCTGGCCGCCGGAGTCCGTCGGTTCCGGCGTGATGGTGATTCGCCGCAGACTATCTCCGCGCAGCACCGTCATCACGAGTGGCCGTCCCGGGCTTTCCCGAATGCGACGCACCATGTCGGCCCAGGAAACAATGGTGTCCGACCCGATCCGCACGACGACATCGCCACCCCGCAGACCAGCCTTCTGGGCCGGTTGGCCGAGATTCACCGGTCCGATGCGAGCGGGATACAGCTGCACGATCGCACGTACGAGCTTATCGCGCGTCGCGGTGTCTCGCGCGACGTGCACGACGATTGGCTCGGGGCGCCCCGCGACTGTGAATTGGAGCCGTTCGGGACCCTCGATCACCTTCTCGGCGAACTGGTCCCAGGTCTTCAAGGAGTCGCCGTTGATGTGCGTGATGAGGTCGCCACGATGCACGGTGGCGAGCGCCTCCGCGCCCGGTGGCAGGCGCATCGCCTGAACCGAGTCCACCGGAGTCACCGCGGGACGCGGAGCGCCTGCGATCGCGACGAGTCCGGTAAAGATGACGAATGCCAAAAACAGATTCATCGTGACGCCGGCGAGAATGACGGCCATGCGGGCCCACAGGGGTTTCTGGTCGAAGGCCCGAGCCGGATCGATCGGCACCGTGGCTTTGCCGCCTTCCAACTCGCCAACCATGCCTTCTTCTTCCAGGCCCGCCATCTTCACGTACCCACCGAGCGGGATCCATGAAATCCAGTACTCCGTCTCTCCGCGCCGCCACTGGAACAGCGGCCGCCCGAACCCGAGGGAGAACCGGAGCACCTGAATGCCGACGGCCTTGGCGACGATGAAGTGGCCGAATTCGTGCACGGAGATCAGCACGCCGAGCACGACGATCAGCGATCCAATCAGGAGCATGCGGCCTCCTGAGCGAGGCGGCGCGCTTCTGCGTCGGCCGCCAGCGCGCCCGCCAGCGTCGTGGCGTCGCCGGGCCGGGCCCGCTCCAGCACACGTTCCAGCACTCCGGAGATTTTGCCGAACGGAATCTTTTCGTCGAGAAAGAGCTGCACCGCCACCTCATTGGCCGCGTTGAACATCGCCGGTGCTGTGCCGCCGCGCCGCGCTGCTTCACGTCCCACCGCATACGCCGGGAACCGGTCCAGCTGCAGCTCCTCGAACGTAAGTGCTCCGGCCGCGACCGGATCGAACCGCCGCACGCCGCTGTCCGGTACTCGCTCAGGATAGGTGAGCGCGTACAGAATTGGCAGCTCCATCGTGGGGAACCCGACTTGCGCGAGCACGGAGCCATCCACGAATTCGGCGAAACCATGGATGACGGACTGGGGGTGAATCACGACGTCGATGTCCTCATCCGCCACGGCAAACAGATAGTGAGCCTCGATCACCTCGAGAGCCTTGTTCACCAGCGTCGCCGAATCGACCGTGATCTTCCTTCCCATCGTCCATGTCGGATGCTTGAGCGCCTCAGCGACGGTCGCCTGCGACACCCGCTCCGGCCCCCAGGTGCGGAACGGACCGCCCGATGCCGTGAGAATGAGCCGCGCCAGCTCCGTAGGCAGCCGGCCGGTGACGCACTGCAGCACCGCGCTGTGCTCGGAGTCGACGGGGACGATCTCCCCGCCACCCTCGCGCGCCGCCTGCGTCACCAGGTCGCCCGCCATGACGAGGGTCTCTTTGTTCGCGAGCGCGACGCGCTTGCCTGCACGCAACGCCGCGAGCGTCGCTTCGAGACCCGCTGCTCCGACGATTCCGTTGACGACGATTCGGACATCAGGATGGGTTGCCGCTTCGACGAGACACTGAGCGCCTCTCCGTATCCCGTTTCCCGTGTCCCGTGCCCCGCCGTTCACCAGGCCAACGAATGCCGGCCTCCACTCCTTCTGTTGCGCCGCGAGCAAGTCCTTGTTCGAGTGGCCGGTGATCGCCACAACGCGGAATCGTTCCCGTTGGCGGGAGATGACCTGGAGAGTCGACCTCCCGATCGATCCGGTCGAGCCGAGTACCGCGACGCCGACGCTCATATCACCCCGAACATACGGTACAAACCGGCGGCCGCGGGGATCACGAAGTAGAGCGAATCGAGTCGATCGAGCACCCCGCCATGTCCCGGAATGAGCGTGGAGGAATCCTTCAGACCTGCCTCGCGCTTGAAGAGCGATTCGGCGACGTCGCCGACCTGCCCCACAATGGACACCGCGAGCCCGAACAGCAACAGCTGCGCAGAAGAGAAGCTCCAGCCTTGCTGGTTCAGTACAAATTTGCCCAGCGCGAGTGCCGTGATCACGCCCCCGAGCGTGCCCCCCACGGCGCCGGCCTGCGTCTTCTTGGGAGAGAGCACGGGCGCGAGCTTCGTCCCGCCAACTGCGCCGCCCACGGCCATCGCCGCGGTGTCGCAAATCCAGGTGATGACGAGGGGAAAGAGTGTGAGGAGCACGTACGCGGACGGCCGCGCGACGGCCTCGCTGCCATGCCGGATCGCAATCAAGAACGTCAGCAGTCCCGACGTGTACAGGGGGCCGAACACCGTGACCGAGACGCTGGTGAGCGGCCGCCCCGTAGGCCCGCGGCGTGCCATCGCGATCACCATGGTGAGCATCAACCATAGCGCGCCCGCATACAGAGTCGGCTCCGCCCAATGCAGTTCGGAGCCCTTGGCCCAATACGCGAGCAGCGGGATGCCCGCTGCCGCGAGCCAGCCGGTGCGATCGAGCGGTTCGATGCCCTGCCGGCGGCCGAACTCGTAGACCTCGCGCGCGCCCAACACGCCCAGGATCGCGAGCGTCGCCGCGAGCACCCAGCCGCCGAGCCAGATGATGCCGAAGACCAGCGGAATCGCGATCGCGGCCACGATGATGCGCTGCACCAGGTTGTTGGTTGGCATCAGGACGCGGTGACTTTGCCGAACCGGCGATCGCGCCGCTGATAGTCGAGGATGGCGTCGAGCAGCGTGCGCCGGTTGAAGTCCGGCCACAACACGGGCGTGATGTACAGCTCGGTGTACGCGAGCTGCCAGAGCAGGAAGTTCGAGAGCCGCTGTTCGCCGGACGTACGGATCAGGAGATCGGGATCGCCCCACGGCGCCGTGTACAGCTTGGCGCGCAGCGCGTCCTCGTCGATGTCCTCGAGCTTCTTCGTCCCCTTGAGCACTTCCTCGGCGAGCAGGCGGGCCGCGCGCGCGATCTCGCCGCGCGACGAGTACGAAATGCAGAGATTGAGCGAGAGCTTCTGACCGGCCGCCGTCTCACGCTCCACGCGCTCGACTGCCGCGCGGCCACCGGGCGTCAGGCGGCTGCGATCGCCCAGCACATGCACCTGCACGCCCTGATCTCTCAGCTCGGCGACCTCGTTGGCAATGTACTCCTCCAGCAGGTCCATCAGCGCAGAAATCTCGGGGGCCGGGCGGCTCCAGTTCTCTTCCGAGAAAGCGAACAGCGTGAGCACTTCGACGCCTGCGTCGATCGCGCCCTCGACCACCTCGCGCACCGCCTTCATTCCCGCCCGGTGGCCGAACGGACGCGGCAGCCGGCGCTCGGCCGCCCAGCGGCCGTTGCCGTCCATGATGATCGCGACGTGACGAGGGATCGGGGGAGGAGGGGGGGGGGGGCCTGGCCGCATCAGACTTCCATGATCTCGGCTTCTTTCGCCTTCACCGCGGCGTCGACTCCCTTGAGATGCTCATCGTGCAGCTTCTGCACGTCCTTCTCCGCGTGCTTCTGATCGTCGGACGAGACATGCTCGGTCTTCTTGATCTTGTTCATCGTTTCGGTTCGCGCATGGCGAATCGCCACGCGTCCTTCTTCCGCGAACTTGTGCACGACCTTGACCAGCTCTTTGCGGCGCTCTTCGGTGAGCGGCGGAATCGGAATCCGGATGATCGTCCCGTCGTTCGCCGGCGTGAGACCGAGGTCGGACGCGAGAATGCCCTTTTCCACGGCCTTGAGCAGGCTCCGATCCCACGGCTGCACCGTCAGAAGCTTGGGCTCCGGCGCCGCGACGCTCGCGACTTGCGTGAGCGGCATTTCGTTGCCGTATGCGTCCACGCGCACCAGATCGAGCAACGCGGTCGTCGCCTTGCCGGTGCGCACGGTCGAGAACTCGCGCTTCACGGCTTCCACCGCTTTGTCCATCAGCTGTTTGGCGTGCTTGACGTGATCGGTGAGGCTCGCACCTGGTGCAGGGGTCATTGGACGATCGTGCCGACGCGCTCTCCGGCCAGAACCCTGGCCGTGGCGCCGGGCTGGTTGATGTTGAACACCACGATGGGGAGCTTGTTCTCTTTGCACAACCCGAACGCGTTTGCGTCCATCACCGCGTAACCTTTGACCAGTGCCTCCTGAAACGTCAGCGACGGCCGAAATTTGGCCTTGGGGTCCTTCTTGGGATCTGCCGTGTAGATGCCGTCCACATTGGTCGCCTTGAGGATGACCTGGGCCTCCATCTCGAGCGCCCGCAGCACGGCCGCGGTGTCGGTGGAGAAGTAGGGATTGCCGGTGCCGCCGGCAAAGATGACCATGCGCCCCTTCTCGAGGTGACGCACCGCACGCCGCCGGATGTACGGCTCCGCCAGCTCCTCCATGCGGATCGCCGTCATCACGCGCGTATCCACGCCTTTCTTCTCGAGAATGTCCTGCAGCGCCAGCGCATTGATGATCGTCGCCAGCATGCCCATGTAGTCGGCGGACACGCGGTCCATCCCCTGCTCGCTCGCCGCGGTGCCGCGCAGGATGTTGCCGCCGCCGACCACCAGACCGAGCTGGACGCCGGTCGCCGCAACCGACTTCAGCTCATCTGACAGCCGCTCGATGACCCCGAAGTCGATGCCGGAAGCTCGCCCACCTGCGAACGCTTCGCCCGAAAGCTTGAGCAGCGCACGCTTGTAGGCGAGCGTCGTCACCTAGTTGCCTCCCAGTTCAAACCGCGCGAAGCGCCGCACTTCGACCTTTTCCCCGGTTTTTCCGGACAGCGCCTTCACGAGATCGCCGACCGTGACCTTGTCGTCTTTCACGAACGGCTGCTCGAGCAGCACGTTGTCCTGATAAAACTTCTTGAGTTTGCCTTCGACGATCTTCTGTTTGACCGCTTCGGGCTTCTTCTCCTCGGCGACCTGTGCCGCGTACACGCGGCGCTCGCGCTCCACGACATCGGCCGGGACATCCTCCACCCGCACCGCGATCGGCCTGGCCGATGCCACGTGCAGCGCGATGTCCTTGGCCAGCTGTCGGAACTCGGCGGTGTTTGCGACGAAGTCGGTCTCGGAGTTGAGCTCGACCATCGTGGCAACCTTTCCGTTGAAGTGCAGATAGATCTCGATGACGCCCTGGCCCGCCGCGCGGTCGGCGCGCTTCTCGGCGCGCGCGGCGTACTTGACGCGCAGCAGCTCGTCGGCTTTCGCCATGTCGCCGCCCGACTCCTCGAGCGCCTTCTTGCAGTCCATCATCCCCGCGCCGGTCTTGGCGCGGAGCTCGGCCACCAGTTTTGCCGGAATCTCTTTCACTGTCGTCATTGCTTCCTTTCACTCCTCATAAAAACGCCGCCCTCGCGCCGTGTGGCCCGGGGCGGCGGTCGGTTGTTCATCCTGCTCGAGTTGTTACGCCTTCTCCCCGCTGACGGGTTCCGCCGGCACGGGCGCTTCCTCCGACTTCAGCCGGGCGGCGATCGCCTCCGGCTTCGGCCGCCGCTTGCGACGGGCCGGCCGCTTCTTCCGATCGCCATCGACGTCCGCTTCGCCCGTCTCGGTCGAGTAGGTCGTGCCTTCGCCCTCTTCACCCGAACCCGGTTCGCGCATCGGCATCTGCCGCCGCGCCTCGGCGATCACGTCGGAAATCGCGTTCGTGATCAACGAGACCGCCCGAATCGCATCGTCGTTGCCGGGGATCGGCACCGTGATCAGGTCGGGGTCGGCGTTCGTATCGACGATCGCCACCACCGGAATCCCCAGCTTGTTCGCCTCGGCGACGGCGATGCGCTCCTTCTTCGCATCCACGACGAACAACGCGCCGGGCAGCCGGCCGAGATTCTTGATACCCGCGAGGTTCTTGTCGAGCTTGCCGCGCTCGCGGTCGAACAGCAGCTGCTCTTTCTTGGTGTAGTTCGTGAAGTCGCCGTCCGCCGCGCCCTGCTCCAGCTCCTTGAGCCGCTTGATCTGCTTCTTGATCGTCTGGAAGTTCGTCAGGGTGCCGCCGAGCCAGCGCTCCGTCACATAGAATGCGCTGCAGCGCTTCGCTTCGGCTTCCAGGATCCCCTTCAGCTGCTTCTTCGTGCAGACAAAGAGGATACCCTCGCCCTTGAGCACGACGTTGCGCAGCAGCTCTTGTGCGATTTCGAGCTGACGCATCGTCTTCTGCAGGTCGATGATGTAGATGCCGGAGCGTTCGGCGAAGATGAAGCGCCGCATCTTCGGATTCCAGCGGCGCGTCTGGTGGCCGAAATGGACACCCGCTTCCAACAATTCCTGCAACTGAGGCTGAGCCACGCTATCCCTTTCCTGGGTTATTCCGCCGTCACCGTCTTCTCTCAACCCACCCCGAGGGGACCCAGATTGAGATCGGGTGACGTGTGTGATTTATCGTGCGTTGTGCGTGGTGCGTTGTGCGTGGGACCACGTACTACGCACCACGTACGTTTTATCTCTTGCTGAACTGGAAGCGCTTCCGCGCTCCAGCCCGGCCCGGCTTCTTCCGCTCCACGGCGCGCGGATCGCGCGTCAGCAAACCTTGCTCTCTGAGCTTCTTCCGATGCCGATCGTCCGCCAACACGAGGGCTCGGGCGATCCCAAGCCGCATCGCGCCGGCCTGCCCGGTGAGTCCGCCACCCACCACGCGCGCCTTCACGTCGAAGGCACCCAGCGTGTCGGTGGCGGTGAACGGCTGCTGAATGTGCGACACGAGTGAAGGCCGGGGGAAATAGTCACCCAGCGTGCGCCCGTTGATGCTCCACTTACCCGAACCTGGCGTCAGATACACCCGCGCGATGCCGAGCTTCCGGCGTCCGATCGCGTGCCACCGCAGCTCCGGTGTGATTCCTGAGCTCACTTGGACTCCCCCCCCACGGCGACGAGCGGTGTCGGCTGCTGCGCCGCGTGCGGATGTTCCGCGCCCGCGTACACCTTCAGCATCTGCTTCACGTGCTGGCGCGACAACGTCGTCTTGGGAAGCATGCCCCAGACCGCCTTCTCGATGACGCGCTCGGGATGTTTGTTGATCAACTTCGCGACCGGCGTAAACCGTTCGTGGCCCATATACCCGGTGTGCCGGAAGTAGCGCTTCTGCTCGGGCTTGCGACCGGTCAGCTGCACTTTCTCGGCGTTGATGACGATGACGAAGTCTCCGCCGTTCGTGTGCGGCGTGAATGTCGGCTTGTGTTTGCCGCGGAGCACCTGCGCAATGCGGCTGGCGAGGCGGCCGAGCGGCTGATCCGCCGCGTCGACGACCCACCACCGGCGCTCGATGTCCTGCGTCTTTAGAATGAACGTCTTCATGACTCCGAATTCTCGTCGAGGTATCAGGTTTCGGGTGTTCGGCACCTAAGACCAGGCACCGGACACCTGGTTTTGGGCAGACCGCAAACTTTAACCGGGGCGTAACGCTCTGTCAACTCGAAGGTTCCGCGACTTTCGGCGGTCCGAGTGTGACGAGCGGAGCGCCCTTTTCGACGCGTTGGCCCGCTTCGACGTGGATCTGCTCAACCAGCCCCCGGCTGTGGGCGCGGAGCTCGTTTTCCATCTTCATGGCCTCGACGACCACGAGACCCGTCCCCGCCGCCACCTCCTGCCCCACCGTCACCTCGACCCGGACGACGAGCCCCGGCATCGGCGCCCGCACGGGCCCGCCCGCGGCCACTTTGCGGCCCTGCCCGGTGAGCTCCTCGACCTGCTTCGACCGGTCGTCTTGCACCTCGACTTCCAGCCGTTCACCGGCCGCCCCCATGGCCCACCGCCGGCCCGCGTTGTCGAGCCGCTGGCAGGCGACGGTCCAGGAGTGCTTGCCGAGCAGCAGATGGATGAGTGGTGTGCCGGGAATCGCAGCCCAATGGGCTTCCATCCGCTCGCCGTCAACCGTCACAGCACCGCCGCTGACGTCGATGACGTAGGTGTGGCCGCGAAGGGTGACGTGGTACTTCATGCGGCCTCCAGTATCACCACAGTCTCCACGTGCGCCGTCTGCGGAAACAAATCGAATGCCCGCACCGCCGTAATCAGATAATTCACGTTCAGTCGCGAAAGGTCGCGGGCGAGTGTCGCCGGGTCGCAGGAGATGTACACGAGCTTCGCGACCGGCTCGGAAGTCAGGCGCAACGTCACATCCCAATGGAGCCCGGCACGGGGCGGATTGACCACCACGGCGTGGGGCGGCGGCAGGCTCGCCAGCACGTCCTCGGCCCGCGCGGCGATGAAGCGTGCGGCCGGCAAGCGACCGCGGCCCCAGTTCACGGCCTTCTCATCGGAATCGACACTGACCACGCTCGCACCCGCATCGATGAGGAGCGCGGCCGTGTCGCCGATGCCACCGTAGAGGTCCCACACTGTTTGGCCGCGCACATCGCCGAGCTGATCGACCGCCCAGCGGCGGGTGATTGCGCCCATGCTGGGGTTCACCTGCTCGAACGCCGTCGCCGGAAATCCCGTCGCCGGGCCCGCGACGACTCGCGCCGCACCGTCCACCGGTTGCCACCAACAGACGATGTCGGTTTCGCCCAACGCCCGGCGCAACTCCTCGGCATTGAGCCAGGGTTCTCCTGACGATTCGGCGATCACGTGCCGACCGCCTTCGCGGTCGAGCCGCAGCGTGAGCCGGGTTAGCGGCTGCGGCAGCAGCGCGACCTTGCCGCGCAGCTCGCGCCACAGCGCCATCAGCCTGAAATCGGTGATCTGACAGTCGGCGAGCGGAAATACGAAATTGGACCGATCGAAGGGATGCAAGCCCACCACCTGAGCTTTCGCTTCCATCGAGATCTTGGAGCGATAGCGCCATTCCTCCAGGGCCTCGACGATCTCCGGGTCCTTGACGTCGAGTTTGCCAATCCGCCGGAGCGCATCACCCACCATCGCCTGCTTCGCGCTGAGCTGTGCGTCGTACGCGAGGTGCTGCAGCTGGCAGCCGCCGCAGTGATCGTGCGCATAATGCGGACACGGTGGCTCGACCCGTGCGGGACTCGGCTCGACGATTTCGCCGACTTCGGCACGCGCGAATTTGCGGTGTCCCTCGAACGATCCCTCGCGCATCCGAATACGATCTTCGGGCGCCGTTCGCGGAATGAAGACGACTCGTCCATCCTCGAGTCGCCCCACTCCGTCACCGCCTGCTGCGATGCGCGTGATCGATACGATGCCGCTCACTCGAGCTCGCCCCGGAGCCCGTCCCGACGCGCTTCGATGACCCAAGGCGACGGCCCGCCTCGCCCGACTTGCCCGTCCCGCCCGTCCCGCCCGTCCCCCCCGCTGGTCCGTTCGCGTTGCTCATCCGCCTCCAGCGCAGCCGCCACCGCCAGCGCCCGCTCCAATCCCGGCTGCGGTGGCGCCGACAGGACCCGGGCGCCGGCGCGCTCCAGATACGTGATGTCGAGCTCGCCCCGCAGAAACTCGGGATCGTCCATCACGCGCACGTGAAACGGCTGGCTCGTCGGCAGCCCAACCATGATCAACTCGCCCAGCGCGCGACGCATCCGCTGAATCGCGATGTCGCGCGTTTCCCCCCAGGCGATGAGCTTGGCCAGCAACGGATCGTAGAACAGCGTCACCTCGTCGCCCGCCTCGACCCCGGCGTCCCAGCGTATCCCGGGGCCGCTCGGCACGCGCAGATACTGCAGCACGCCCGTCGCGGGGAGAAAATCGTTGAACGGATCCTCGGCCGTGATGCGGCACTCGATCGCGTGCCCGCGGGGGTGCAGCGGCGTGCCACCGACGTGCACGCGCATCGGCTGCCCGGCCGCGATCCGCAGCTGCTCGCGCACCAGGTCCACGCCGTACACCAGCTCGGTGACGGGATGCTCCACCTGAATGCGGGCGTTCATCTCGAGGAAGAAGAACTCGCCGGTCGGCGTGAGTAGAAACTCGATCGTGCCGGCGCTGATGTATCCAACCGCGCCGGCGGCTGCCGTCGCCGCTTCCGACAACCGGCGCCGCAACGCCGGCGACACCGCGACCGACGGCGCTTCTTCGATCAGCTTCTGGTGGCGCCGTTGGATGCTGCACTCGCGCTCCCCCAGCGCGACCACTCGCCCGTGGCGATCCGCCAGCACCTGAATCTCGATGTGTCGCGGGCGCTCGAGGTACTTCTCGATGTAGATGCTGCCGTCGCCGAACGCCTTCAATGCCTCCCGTCGCGCGGCCTGAAACGCCTCCTCCACGTCCGTTTCGCCTCGCACCAGACGCATTCCCTTCCCGCCCCCGCCGGCCGCCGCCTTGAGCAGCACCGGGTAGCCGATCCGCTTCGCTTCACGACGCGCATCCACCGGATCGCGCAGCGGCGCGGCCGTGCCCGCAACGACCGGCACGCCCGCGGCTTGCATGCGACGGCGCGCTTCGGTCTTGTCGCCCATGGCGCGGATCGCCGCGGCGGGCGGGCCTACGAAGATGAGTCCCGCATTGGCGCACGCCTCCGCAAACGGCGCGCGCTCGGAGAGGAAGCCGTAGCCGGGATGGACCGCCTGGCAGCCGCTTTCGCGCGCGGCGGCGATGAGCTTGCCGATGTCGAGGTACGATTCGGCGGCGGGCGCGGGACCGAGCAGCACGGCGGCATCGGCCTGGCGCACATGCGACGCCAGCCGATCGGGCTCCGAGTAGACCGCCACGGCGTCGAGACCCTCTTCGTGGCAGGCGCGAATCACGCGCAGCGCGATTTCGCCGCGATTGGCGACGAGGACGCGACGAATCGAGGTCACGTCACCGGCATCCGACCTCGGATCCCAGATCGAACGTATCGAAGGCTTTGCACAGCCCGCCGGCGTTGCTGACGGCCCGCGTGTAGAGCGCAGTCACCGGCGCGGTCCACGTTTCGTGCTCATCGACCGCCAGTCGCAACGCCGCGAACACGAAGTCCTGCGGAGGGACGCGGTCGTCCTTCGTTTCGCGTCCCGACACCCAGACGAGGGGCCGCTTATTCCATTTGACGGCGGGGCGCTGCTCGGGTGCCCGCTCGAACCCCATGCTGGCGCAGACGGCGCGGGTCTCGCCGAGCGCCCGCAGCGAGGGATCGTGCCTCCTCATCTCCCGCAGCACGCGATTGCGCAGCACCGAGTCGAGCTTCCAGCGGTCGAGCGGCACGACGACCAGATCGGGACGCAGCCCGCGCCCAAACCGCAGGTACCACGCCGCCTGCGTGTCCATCTCGTTCGCCGTGAACAGCACGCCCTGATGCGGGCAGGCACGCAGCAGGTTCTCCCCCAACTCCTCCAGCACGGGCGGCAGCCGGAGACTCTCCGGGAGGCCGTGCCATGCCAGCGTCGCAGCCGCGGTGCCCCCAGATTCCCAGTCCACGTAGGCCCGTTCCCCGAACGCATACACGCGGAAGACACGGGCCGAATCGGCGGTGCGCGTGCCGGGGCTCAACCGCGCCGAGCGATCGAACGCCAGTTGCGCCGTGTCGAGAATCGCGTGCGCCAAAACGGTATCGACGACCACCGGCTTCTTGTGCGCGTGGTACTCCTCGCTGAGCTGCAGGTAGTACCGGCCCACGTCGAGCCAGGCGGAGCCGTCGGTCGAGTCGGCCGTGACGCGCGCCCACACACTGGCCCGCGCCGAGTCCTGAGCCGGAGGAGCCGGTGGACCGGCGGGAGCCGGCGACGTCGGAGGCGCCGGCGGGTTCTGGACCAGCAGCAGCCCGACGGCTGCCTTATAGAGGAATGTTCCCATGCTTCTTTGGAGGATTCCGGCCGCGCTTGGTCTCGAGGGTGAGCAGCGCCTCGATCAACCGTGGCCGCGTGTCCCGCGGATCGATGATGTCGTCGAGGTAGCCGCGCGACGCCGCCTGATACGGGTGCGCGAACTTGTCGCGGTATTCGTTGGTGCGCTCTTCGCTCGCTTCCCCCTTGTACAGGATCTCGACCGCCCCCTTCGGACCCATCACGGCGATCTCGGCGGTCGGCCAGGCCACGTTGTAGTCGCCGCGGATGTGCTTGGAGCTCATGACGTCGTAGGCGCCGCCGTACGCTTTCCGCGTGATGACCGTGAGCTTGGGGACGGTCGCCTCGCAGTAGGCGTAGAGCAGCTTGGCGCCGTGCTTGATGATGCCGCCGTGCTCCTGCGCCACGCCCGGCAGAAACCCCGGCACGTCCTCGAAGGTCACGAGCGGAATGTTGAAGGCGTCGCAGAAGCGGATGAAGCGGGCACCCTTGAGCGAGGCGGAGATATCGAGCACGCCCGCCAGCGCCGCCGGTTGATTCGCGATGATGCCCACCGGCCTGCCGGCCAGCCGCGCGAACCCAACGATCAGATTGTTGCCGTAGTCGGGCTGCACGTCGAAGAAGGCGCCATTGTCCACGACGAGCTTCAACACGTCGTGCATGTCGTAGGGCTTCGTGGCTTCATCGGGGACGATTTCGAGAAGCGCCTCTTCCCGCCGGTCTGACGGGTCGTCCGCCGTTCGCACCGGCGGGCTGTCCAGATTATTGCCCGGCAGAAACGAGAGCAACGTGCGAATCGCCGTGAGCGATTCGAGCTCGGAGCCGTGCACGAAATGCGCGATCCCCGAGGTCGCGCCATGCACGTCGGCGCCGCCGAGTTTCTCGAAGTCCACCTCCTCGTGCGTGACCGTCTTCACGACGTTGGGGCCCGTCACGAACATGTAGGACAGGCCGCGCACCATGAAGATGAAATCCGTGATGGCCGGACTGTAGACGGCGCCGCCCGCGCACGGGCCGAGAATCGCGCTGATCTGCGGCACCACACCGGACGCGAGGGTGTTCCGCAGGAAGATCTCCGCGTACCCGCCGAGCGAGGCGACGCCTTCCTGAATCCGCGCGCCGCCGGAGTCGTTCAGGCCCACCACCGGCGCGCCGTTCTGTACGGCGAGGTCCATCACCTTGCAGATCTTTTCCGCGTGGGCTTCGGACAGCGAGCCGCCGAACACGGTGAAGTCCTGCGAGAAGACGTACACGAGCCGGCCCTCGACGCGTCCCCAGCCCGTCACGACCCCGTCGCCCAGGTATTTCTGGTCCTCGAGGCCGAAGTCGGTGGCGCGATGCGTGACGAAGCGATCGAGCTCGACAAAGGAGCCAGGATCGAGGAGCACGTCCAGCCGCTCCCGCGCCGTCATCTTGCCTTTGTGATGTTGGGTGGCGATCCGCTCGGTCCCGCCACCCTGCTCGGACTCGGAACGCTTTTGCTGGAGGAGTTCCAACTTCTCGCGCATTGCCATGCGCAAAATGTATGACCGCAAACGCAAAGGGGCGAGGAAGACTTTCCTCGCCCCTGACTTCTCACCGCCCTCGGCCGCCGGGCCTCTAGGCGTCTGTTCTTGGCGTCTCGTCCCCTGCAGGCTGGGGAACCGGAATGATGTCGTCCTTGGGGAATCCGGTGGCCGCGAGGACGATGCGATGATGAATCGGATCGACCTCGAGCACCTTCAACTCGACCGCCTGCCCCTCTTTCACCGCATCACCCGGCTGTTGGATATCGGGGATGCCCAGCTGCGACATCGGCACAAACCCCTCGATGTCGCTGCCGAGATCGACGACGACGCCCTTGTCCATCAGCCGCATGACGCGGCCGCGCAGTTCAGTGCCCACGGGGTACGTCTCACCGATGCGGAGCCACGGATCTTCCTGCGCCTGTTTCAGTCCGAGCGAGATCCGCTTGTTCTCGGCGTCCACGTTCAGAATGAGCACGTCGACCTCATCGCCCTTCTTCACGACTTCCGACGGATGCTGGACCCGCTTGGTCCAGGACATGTCGGAGATGTGAATCAGGCCGTCGATGCCCGGCTCGATTTCGACGAACGCGCCGAACGACGTCAGGTTGCGGACCTTGCCGCGCAGCCGCGTTCCAACGGGATACTTCTGCGGCAGCGCCATCCACGGATCCTGCTCCGTCTGCTTCATGCCGAGTGAGACCTTCTCCTCGGTCTCGTCCACTTTCAGCACCACCGCTTCGATCGACTCGCCGATGGACACGAGCTTCGACGGATGGCGGACGTTGCGGGTCCAGCTCATCTCGGAGATGTGCACCAGGCCTTCGATGCCCGGCTCGAGCTCGACGAACGCGCCGTAGTTCGTGATCGACACGACCTTGCCCTGCACGCGCGTTCCAACGGGATACTTCGCGGCCACGTTCTGCCAGGGATACGCCTGGAGCTGTTTCAAACCGAGCGAGATGCGCTCGCGCTCCCAGTCGATGTCGAGGACTTTGACCTCGAGCTCCTGGCCGATCTGCACCATCTCGGAGGGATGCGACACGCGCCCGTAGCTCATGTCGGTGATGTGCAGCAAGCCGTCGACGCCGCCCAGGTCGATGAAGGCCCCGAAGTCGGTGATGTTCTTGACGACGCCCTTGCGCACCTGATTGACCGACAGCTCCTTCATCAGGACGTCGCGCTTCGTCTTGCGCTCCGCCTCGAGCAGCACGCGGCGCGAGACGACGATGTTGCGGCGCCGCTTGTTCAGCTTGATGATCTTGAACTCGAAGCTCTGACCGAGCAGCTCGTCGATGTTGGGCACGCGGCGCAGCGCGATCTGGCTGCCGGGCAGGAACGCGTCCACGCCCATGAGGTCCACGACTACCCCGCCCTTGATCTTCTTCACCAGCGTGCCGCTGACGGCGTCATCCTTCTCATGCGCTTCGCGGATCTTCTCCCACACGCGCATGAAGTCGGCCTTCTTCTTCGACAGGACGACGGCACCTTCCTGATCTTCGAGGTGCTCGAGGAAGACTTCGACCTCGTCACCTTCCTTGAGACTTTTTGGATCCTTGAACTCGTCGATCGCGACCGCGCCTTCCGACTTGAACCCGACGTCGAGAATGACGGCGGTGTCGGTCACGCGCAGCACCTTCGATTTGACGATTTCGCCTTCTTGGATATTCGAAAGCGTCCCCTCGTACAGCAGGGTCATTTTCTCGATCTCGTCGGACGAATACTCCTCGTCGAGACCGGAGCGGACGCGTAGTTGTGAGCGGGGTGGTTTACGAGTGGGTAGATCTTCTTCGAATTCTTCCACGTCACGTGCTTCTACGAGCATGCGGTACACCGGTTTGGTTTTTGGTTTGAGGTTACCTCGTCATTCATTGTCCTTGCAGGACAGTGTTTGCCGAGCACAGGCATCAGCCTGTCGAACGGGCGGAAACCTACCCAGGGAACCGTTGCCGCGCCAGTTCAACTACGTGCATCACCTGCTCTTCCAGCGTCAGGGCCGTCGTATCCAGCAAAACGGCGTCTGGGGCCGGCTTGAGGGGTGCGATCCGGCGGTTCGAGTCGGCGGCGTCCCGGGCGGCCAACGCCTCGCTTTCGCGCCGTACCAGCTCGATGTCCACCGCCTGGCCGCGCTGAGACAGCCGGCGCCGGGCCCGCTCGTCTGGAGTCGCCGTCAAAAAGATCTTCAACGGGGCCTCGGGAAAAACCACCGTGCCGATATCTCGCCCGTCCACAACCAC
>Ga0209377_1000721_pt1 | contig 22422 bp, 20 predicted proteins | sample GraSoiAngelo_141_FD_185898 | JGI IMG/M metagenome (GOLD analysis project Ga0209377, IMG submission 185898) | Grasslands soil microbial communities from the Angelo Coastal Reserve, California, USA - 14_0929_12_40cm (SPAdes) (version 2) | ecosystem: Environmental > Terrestrial > Soil > Grasslands ...
CCTCATCATCCCGGCCGCGAAAATCGCGCAGCAGCAAGGCGTGCTGGTGAGTCCGTGGTGGCTGGTCGGTTTGTACTTCCTGCATACCATCGGTGAGTTGTGCCTGAGTCCCGTCGGGCTCTCGATTGTGACGAAGCTGGCCCCCCAGCGCGTGGTGGGTTCCATGATGGGTGTGTGGTTCCTGTCGATTGCGACGGGAAACAAGCTGGCAGGATTTGCGGGAGGGTTTTTCGATCGGATGCCGCTGCCGACGCTGTTCGGCGCGGTCGCGCTGACGACGTTTGTTGCAGCGCTCGTCCTGCTGGTGATGACCCCATGGATTCGCAAACTCATGGGTGGAATACTTTAGGGGCGGCTGCCCGTCATTTCATTGGCTGTTCACCATAATGGCAAGCCGCGAGATGCCCACTCCCCGCAGGGACCTCTCGTAGCGGCGGCACCTCGGTCCGGCACCGCTCGCTCTTCAACGGATGCGGACAACGCGGATGAAATGGACAACCCGGCGGCGGCGTGGCGGGAGACGGCACGTCACCGCTGAGCACGATGCGACTCTTCTTCGCTTTGGGGTCGGGCTCCGGCACGGCTGAGAGCAGGGCGCGCGTGTACGGATGCCGCGGCAGCGCGTAAATCTCCGCCGCCGGCGCACGCTCGACGATCTTGCCGAGGTACATCACCGCCACATCATCGGCGATGTGGCGCACGACGGCGAGATCGTGCGCGATGAACAAGTACGTGAGCCGGCGTCGCGCCTGAAGGTCCGCGAGCAGGTTCAGGACTTGTGCCTGGACCGAGACGTCGAGCGCGCTGACGGGCTCGTCGCACACGATGAACTGCGGCTCCACTGAGAGTGCACGCGCGATGCCGACGCGCTGCCGCTGGCCGCCCGACAGCTCGTGCGGGTAGCGCTTCGCGAAGACCGCATCGAGTCCGACCTCATCGAGCAGCGCGGCGACCGTCCCCGCCAGGCCGTGGATCTCGAGCGGCTCCCGCAGCGTCTCCTGCACCGTCATGCGTGGGTTGAGCGAGCTGTACGGATCTTGAAAGACGATCTGCATGCGGCGGCGCAGCGCGCGCAGCGCGCGCGAGTCCAGCGCGAACACGTCACGTCCTTCGAACAGCACCCTGCCACCCGTGGCTTCCTGCAGTCGCAGCATTGTGCGGCCGACCGTCGTCTTGCCTGAGCCCGACTCGCCCACGAGACCCAGCGTCCGGCCGGAGGGGATCGTGAACGACACGCCATCCACCGCACGCACGGGCGGTCGCGGCCGGCCCAGACCGAACCAGCGGCGCTCCGCGGCGTAGTGCTTCACCAGGTCGCGCACATCGACGAGCGGGGCCGCCACAGGGGGTGGGGCGGGGGGGGCGGTCATCGCTTGGCCTGACGTCGTTCCGGCTCCGTCACGAGCCAACAGCGGGCGGTATGTCGCCCCCCCTCCCCTTCGCCCCCGCCCGCATCGAGCAGCGGCGGCTCCTGGGCGACGCACTTCTCCCAGGCGTAGGGGCAACGTGGATGGAACCGGCACCCGGTCGGCCACGCCGTCGCCGCGGGAACCTGGCCAGGAATGGCGTGCAGGCGCGAACGCGGCGTGTCGACGCGCGGCACTGCCGCGAGCAAGCCTTCCGTGTACGGATGGGTCGGGTGCTCGAACAGCTCGGTTGTCGACGCGGTCTCGACCACCCGCCCAGCGTACATCACCACCACGCGGTCGGTGTGGCCGGCGACGACACCCAGGTCGTGGGTGATGAGCAGCACCGCCATGCCGAGCTCGTGTTGCAGCCGATCGAGCAGCTCGAGAATCTGTGCCTGAATCGTCACGTCGAGGGCCGTCGTGGGCTCGTCGGCGATGAGGACCTTGGGGTGACAGATGAGCGCCATCGCGATCATCACGCGCTGGCGCATGCCTCCGGACATCTGATGCGGATAGTCGTCGACCCGCTGCTCGGGGTCGGGAATGCCGACGAGCTTGAGCATCTCGATCGCGCGGGCGCGCGCCGCCCGGCGCGACAGGCGCTGATGGATGATCGCCGCCTCCGCGATCTGATCCCCGACGGTGAAGACGGGGTTCAGGGAGGTCATTGGCTCCTGGAAAATCATGGCGATCTGATTGCCGCGAATGGAGCGCAGCTCGGGTGGAGCGAGCGCGAGCAGATTGCGGCCCTCGAATTCGATCAGCGAGCCCGGCAGGATGTGGCCCGGCGGCTCGGGAACGAGTCGCAGGATCGACAGTGACGTCACGGTCTTGCCACAGCCCGACTCCCCGACGATCCCCAGCGTCTCGCCAGGATACAGATCGAAGGAAACCTCGTCGACCGCGCGCGCCGTGCCGCGGCCGTGTTCGGTGACGAAATACGTCTTGAGATCGCGGACGCGGAGCAGCGCAGCGGCCGGTGTTGCGGTCACGCCGGATCCTGGCGCGGATCGAGCGCGTCCCGCAGTCCATCGGCGACGGCATTCAGCGACATGACGACCAGAGAAATAGCGAGACCCGCAAACAGCGTGGTCCACGGCGCGGTATAAATGGTGACCGCGCCGTCCGCGATCATGTTGCCCCAGCTCGGCCGTGGTGGCGCGACCCCGATGCCGAGGAAGGACAGTGACGCTTCCAGCAGGAGCACGTTGCCGACGCTCAGGGCTGCCGACACGATGATCGGCGCGGCCGCGTTCGGCAGAACGTGGCCAAAGATAACCCGGCTGGAGGGCACGCCGAGCGCGCGCGCTGCCACGACAAAATCGCGCTCGCGCAATGCCAGCACCTCGGCGCGCACCAGGCGGCTGGTCGCGAACCAGGACGTGAGACCGATGACCAGCGTGAGCCAGGCAAACGACAAGCGGTCCCACAGCGCGACCGCCATCAGCACAATGAAAATGCGGGGGAGGGCGAGGCCGATATCGACGCCGCGCATCAAGATGGCATCGACCCACCGCCGGTAGTAGCCGGCGACTGCTCCGACGCACGAGCCCAGCGACACCGCGATGAGCGCCCCGAGCGCGCCGATGCCGAGCGAAACGCGCGCGCCGTAGGCGAAGCGACTCCATACGTCTCGGCTGAAGACGTCGGTGCCCATCAGGAATGTCAGCGAAGGTGCGTGATTCTTCAGCCGCACGGGATCGGGTTGCACGATCGGATCGAGCGGAGCGACCAGCGGGGCGGCAATCGCGACGATGATGAGGAAGGTCAGAATGCCGCAGCCCCACGCCGCGGTCGGGTGTCGGAAGAATCGCCGCCACCGCTCGTGCCGCAGCGCGCGATGCCGCAGCCAGCGCACCACCTCCGCCGAGAGCACGATGGCCACGACGAGGGCGAGCCAGGAACCGAAAGTCATGCCGTCACGATATCCACGACCGCATCTTCGTGGACCCGAATGCGCGGATCGGCAAAGCCGAGGAGGAGGTCGGCGATGAGGCTGCCCGCCACGACGAGCGAGCTGGCGATCAGTGCCGCAGCGGTGACGATGGCGTAGTCGCGTCTGAGAATGGCATCGACCGTGAGCCGCCCCATGCCGGGCCACGCAAAGATGGTCTCGACCAGGACTGCGCCCGTGAGCAGGAAAGGAAGCGTCAGGCCGAACCGGGTAATGACGGAAAGCAGGGCGTTGCGGAGCTGGTGGTGGAGTACCACACGACGTTCCGGGAGGCCCTTGGCGCGTGCGGTGCGCACGAAGTCCTGCTGCGCGACCTCGAGCATGGCAGCGCGCTGAAAGCGGGCCGTTCCCGCGGCGCCGACCAGTCCCAGGGTTACTGCGGGCAGCACCATGTGCCAGATCCGATCGGCCAAACAATAGAACGAGTCGACCAGCGGGCAGAGAACCGGATCGCTCGCGCCCCCGACCGGGAAGAGCCGAAGTTTCTCGCCGAACAGCAACAACAGGATGAGCCCGAGCCAGAAGGTGGGCAGGGAATAGACGAAGAGCGTCACATTGCCGAGCACGACATCAGGCAGGCGATTGAGGCGCCAGGCCTGGTAAATTCCCAGCGCGAGTCCCAGCCCGAAGTCGATGAGGAGTGCCGCACCGGCGAGCTGCAGCGTGAACGGCATCGTGTCGACCAGGGCATCCCACACCGGCCGATGGAGGGCGAACGAATAGCCGAGGTTGCCGTGTGCGAGCTCGACGAGATAGCGCCAGTACTGCACGAGAACCGGCTGGTCGAGGGCGAACTGGCGGATGAGGGACCGGCAGACCGCGGGATCGGGAACGCCCTCGCCTGTCCCCACGATGCACGGGTCCCCTGGGGCGAGGTGAATCAGGATGAAGACGAACGTGACGACGGCGAAAATGATGGCGACGGACGCGGCGAGGCGCCGGAGCAGCCACGCCGTCATCTATCGCTCCACGCGGTCTCGATCGATCTGCTGGTCGGGCGGTATTCGCCAGGTGCGCAGCAGCGCGGCCCAGGAGTCAGGGCGGATCTGCACGTCAGCGACGCGGCGATGGATGCCGGCCACGTTGTCGAGCGAATACAGGAATATGGCGGGCGCATCGGCGTTGATGGTCTCCATGGCGGCGCGCCACAGCTGCCTCGCCTGGTCACGCGACGCGGCGGCGATCGCGCGATCGACCAGCCTGTCGAACTCCGGGCTGCTGTAGCGCGTGTAGTTCGAGCCGCCGATCCCCCCGCGCGTCCATGTCTGCGTGATCCCGGAGCTGGGCGAGGGATCGTTGGACCGGGACAGGATCGCTGAGTCGAACCGGCCGCTCGAGATCCGCTGTTGCAGCGCGCCGGGATCGAGCGCATCGATCTCGACGTGGACGCCGATCACCCGGTATTGCTCCTGGAGCAGCTGCGCGTACTGGCGCCGCAGCACGCTCGTCGACGGCACCAGGATGCGGAACGCGAGCGGCTGCCCATCGCGGTCCCGGACCCCGTCGCCGTCGTGATCGCGCCAGCCGCGTGCGTTCAGGATGCGCGCCGCCTGGGCCGTGTCGTAAGGAAGCTGGCGGATTTCCGGATCCCAGATCCAGAGCAGCGAGGACATCGGGCCCGGGGGCACCTTTCCGATGTCACCGAGCGTGCTCTTGACCAGGCTCGCGCGGTCGACTGCCATCGTCAGGGCTCGGCGCAGCTCGCGATCGCCGAAGATCGGATTCGCCTTCGACGTATCTCCGTTGGCGCGCAGGTTGAAGGCGAGGCAGGTGTACGTATTGCCCGCAAAGGGATACAGCTTCACCTGTGGTGCCGTCCGGACGCGGTCGATCATGGTGGGGGTCACGAGCTGCTCGCGCACATCCACCTGATCGGCCACGAGTTGCGTCACGGCGACGCCGAGATCCGGGGTAAAGCGCCAAATCAGCCGTCGGATGCCCGGCCGGCCGAGAAAGAACGTCGTGTCGGATCGTAGCTCGATGGCTTGACCGGCTTGCCAGCTCACGAACCGATACGGGCCGTCGCCAACGGGCTGGCGACCGAATGCCGCCGTCTTCCACTGCTCGCGCGGGACCGACCGCAGGAGGTGTGCGGGCAGGACGCGCATGTGATAGACGGCGTCGTAGAACATCTCGGGATATCGCTCGCGGAATCGGAACACGGCGGTGAGCGAATCCCGCGCGGTGACGCTGGCGAGGCGCTTCAGCTGCGCGCGATACGGCGACGCGACGGTGGAGTCGCTGTAGGCGTCGTATGTGAACGCCACGTCCACGGCGGTGACCGGTTGGCCATCGTGCCAGCGCGCGCGCGGATCGATGTGAAAGACGAGCGTCAGCGGCCCGTCCCACTCCCACTTCTGTGCGAGCAGCGGCTGAAAGTCCTCGTCGCCGATCGTATTCATGGACATGCCCACGTCCGCCAGCTTCAGAAACAGCTGCTCCTCCACGTCGCGCGCCGTGATCTCTTCGGTCGACGCCGGTAACAGCGTTCCGGGCTCGCCGATGGCGGCATCGACGAGCGTGCCGCAGTCGGGAGCATTGCAGAGTTGGCGGCGTTCGCATCCACCGAGCGCGACAACCGCAAGAACGACGGGGAGAAGCTCATAGCGCCTGGGCATGGCGCTTAACATTTCACGCTGGGGCTAGCGATGCAACGCCCGAGACGGGCGGGACGGACGGGACGGGCGTCAAGGGCTTTCCCCAGGCTCCGATAAGTGCCGACGCAGCTTCATCGAAGCTCACCGTTCGCCCGAGCACCGTCGCGAGGGTCGTTTCTCCGTTTCGGGAAGCAGGTTGTGATCCGCCGAGCAAAATCGACCCATGTTGCAGAAATGCGTCACCGCGCCGGACTTGCGCCGAACCGACCAGCTTGCGGCCATTGGCGATGATTTCGCCGCCGGCGGGCGCTGCAAAGCACGAAACCTGACGGGCGGGACGGGCGGGAGGAGCGGGGGCGAGGAGGGCGTCAACGCCAAGAGAGCGCAAGGCCGCCGCAATCCGGGTGTGAATCTCGCAGTAGGCATTGCGCAGCGACCCAAACTGTGCGATCGGAGCGGCCACCGCATAGGTGACCTCGTGCTCGTGCCAGACCGCCTGTCCCCCCGTCGGCCGCCGCACCCAGGGCGCATCGGGGATGACGTCGTCGACCGGTTGGTTCCGGCCAATGGAGAGCGTCGGAGGATCCCAGCGGTACAGCCGAAGAAAAGCGCCGCCGGACTTTACGACGTCGTCCAGCAGCGCTTCATCAACCGCCATGTTGTATGCACCTGATCGACCGACTGGATCCACAATCAGGGACCACGCGCCCGTCTTGCCCGTCGCGCCCGTCCTAGACCGTCGCGTACGCTTCCACCGGCGGACACGTGCATACCAGGTTGCGATCGCCGAATGCCGCGTCGATGCGTCCAACCGGCGGCCACACTTTGTGCTCGCGCGTTGCGGCCGTCGGGAAACCGGCGCGCTCGCGCGCGTACGGCCGATCCCAACTCTCCGCCAGCAAATCGGCGAGCGGATGGGGCGCGTTCTTGAGCATGTTGTTGTCGCGATCGGCCTCGCCGGTCTCGACCTCACGAACCTCCTCGCGGATCGCGATCAGCGCATCCACAAACCGATCCAGCTCGCCCTTCGGCTCGCTCTCCGTGGGCTCGACCATCAACGTGCCCGCCACGGGGAACGAGACCGTCGGCGGATGGAATCCGTAGTCGATCAGCCGCTTGGCGATATCCTCGACATCGATGCCCGCCGAGCTCTTGAAAGGACGCGTGTCGATGATGCACTCGTGGGCGACGAGGCCATGCTGGCCGGTGTACAGCAGCTCGTAATGCCCGCCTTCCTGCAGTCGGTGCGCGATGTAGTTGGCGCTGAGAATCGCCACCTTCGTGGCGAGCGTCAGGCCATCCCGACCCATCATCGCGATGTAGGCCCACGAGATCGGCAGAATGGACGGGCTGCCCCATGGCGCGGACGACACCGTGCCCGCGCTCTCGGCGAGCGGAATGCCGACGTCGACGACGGGGTGTGTCGGCAGATGTGGCACCAGATGTTCGGCGACGCCGATTGGCCCCATGCCGGGACCGCCGCCGCCGTGCGGAATGCAGAACGTCTTGTGCAGGTTGAGATGGCAGACGTCCGCGCCGATGTCGCCTGGGCGGCAGAGACCGACCTGCGCGTTCATGTTCGCGCCGTCCATGTAAACCTGCCCGCCGTTGTCGTGGACGATGCGACAGATCTGTTTGATGGACGCTTCGAAGACGCCGTGGGTCGAAGGGTACGTCACCATCAGCGCGCCGAGTGTCGCGCGGTGCTCCTGGGCTTTTGCCTCGAGATCGGCGACGTCGATGTTGCCCTGTGGATCGGTTTTCACGACCACGACTTGCATTCCCGCCATGACCGCGCTCGCCGGGTTCGTACCATGCGCCGACTGCGGAATCAGGCACGTCGTCCGGTGTGTCTCACCGCGATGCGCGTGATACGCCCGAATCACGAGAAGCCCGGCGAACTCTCCTTGTGAGCCCGCATTGGGCTGCAGCGAGACTTTGGCGAAGCCGGTGATCTCGGCGAGCCATTCCTCGAGTTGCTTGAAGAGGGTGGCGTACCCCTGCGCTTGCTCGCGCGGCGCGAAGGGATGCAGCTCGCCAAAGCCCCGCCAGGTGACCGGGATCATCTCCGTCGTGGCATTGAGCTTCATCGTGCACGAGCCGAGCGGGATCATCGCTGAGGTGAGCGACAGGTCACGATCCTCGAGCCGCTTCAGATAGCGCAGCATCTCGGTCTCGGAATGATGCGTGTTGAACACCGGGTGCGTGCAGAAGGGCGTGGTCCGGGCGAGTGACTCCGGGAGGAACGATTTGTCCGATCGCAGCGTGGCTCCCCCGCTGCGCCGCCCGCCGCCGTCGGTACCAGTCGCGAAGGCCGCGATGACGTGCGTGACATTCAAGTCCGTCACGGTCTCATCGAACGCCACGCCGAGGCGTGTTTTCGACAGCGTCCGCAGATTGATTTGTTTGGCCCGAGCGGCGTTGACGATCCGCGGCAGCACGTCCTGCGGCACCTCGACGGCGACGGTGTCAAAGAACTCCCGGTACGCGAGGCTGAAGCCGAGTTTCTCCAGGCCTTCGGCGAGTGTCGCCGTGTGTGCGTGAACGCGCCGGGCAATGCGGCGCAAGCCCTCAGGCCCGTGGTACACCGCGTACATCGCGGCCACGACTGCCAGCAGCACCTGTGCGGTGCACACGTTGCTCGTCGCCTTTTCTCGACGGATATGCTGTTCGCGCGTCTGCAGGGCCATGCGCAGGCCCGTGCGGCCGGCCCGGTCCTTGGAGACGCCGATGATGCGCCCCGGCAGGTGGCGCTTGTACTCGTCGCGGGTCGCAAAGAAGGCGGCATGGGGGCCGCCGTAGCCAAGTGGGACACCGAAGCGCTGGGAGTTGCCCACGGCGATGTCCGCCCCCCATTCGCCGGGCGGCGTGAGCAGGGTCAGCGCGAGCAGATCGGTGGCCGCAGTGACGAGGGCTCCGGCCGCATGCGCGGCCTCGCACACCGCGCGGCAGTCGCGGATCGCGCCGTCGGTCGCGGGATACTGCAGCAACGCGCCGATCACGTGGCCCTGTTTGAAATCGAACTGCGCGGGATCGGTCACGACGATCTCGAGCCCGCGGGCGGCGGCGCGTGTGCGCACGACCGCGATCGTCTGTGGATGACAATTCGCATCCACGAGATACGTCAGCTGGCCTTGATGCTGCGACACCGCCTCGGTGAGATGCATCGCCTCGGCGGCCGCGGTCCCTTCGTCGAGCAGCGACGCGTTGGCGATCTCGAGTCCGGTGAGATCCGAGACCATCGTCTGGAAGTTGAGCAGCGCTTCGAGCCGGCCCTGCGCGATCTCCGCCTGATACGGCGTGTATGCGGTGTACCAACCCGGGTTTTCCAGCACGTTCCGCAGAATCACCGTCGGCGTGAAGCAGTCGTGATAGCCCATGCCGAGGTAGGACCGGAAGACCTGGTTCTGGGCTGCAAGCAGGCGCAACCGCTCGAGCGCCTCCTGTTCCGTGATCGCTTCGGGAATGCGCAGCGCACCCCGCAGCCGGATGTCGGCCGGCACGACGGCGTCGATGAACTCGTCGAGCGAGTCGTAGCCGAGCGTGCCGAGCATCGCGGCCTGCTCCTCGGCGGAGGGGCCGATGTGTCGTTCCTGAAACAGATCGTGGTCGATGGCCATCTTACGAAAGTGTGTGTGATTCCCCGGGCGACAAAATGGTCACGGCGGCGCGATTGCCCACGAGTCGCTTGAACTCCTGGGGATCCGCCTTGATGAGATCCCACGTGTTGTAATGCATTGGTATAACACTTTTGGGTTTCACGAACTCGACGGCGCGCGCGGCGTCTTCGATCCCCATCGTGTAGTTGTCGCCAATCGGCACGAGCATCAGGTCGATGCGCCCTGCGAGCAGCTGCATTTCCATGGTCAGCGCCGTATCACCCGTGTGATAGACCGTCTTCCCACCCATCGTCACGACCACGCCGGCCGGATTCGTCGTGTACTTGCCGGTGCTGTCGCCTTCGACGCGGCCGCCGTGAAACGCGGGCACGAGCTTCACTCGGCCGAAGGGAAAGTCGTGACCGCCGCCGATGTGCATGGCGTGAACCGTGGCGCCCTTGTCGGTGCAAAACTGGGCGAGCTCAAACGTGGCAACGATCGTGGCCTTGTGCTGCTTCGAGAGCGCCACGGCGTCGCCCAGGTGATCGCCGTGCCCGTGGGAGAGCAGAATCCCGTCGAGGCGGGGCAGTTTGTCGGGTCCGATGTCGGCTGCGGGGTTTCCAGTGAGGAAGGGATCGATGATGACGCGTTTGTTGTCCCGCTCTAGAACGAAACAGGCGTGCCCGTGGAATGTCGCTTTCACTCTCCGATATGCTTCGCGTAGGCATCCGCGCGGAGCAGCCCCTCCAATTCCTTGGCGTTCTTGAGCTTCACCTTGATCATCCAGCCCTGGCCATACGGATCGCGATTGACGAGCGCCGGATCGTGCTCAAGCGCCTTGTTGGTCTCGAGCACCGTCCCGGCGACGGGCGCATACAGCTCGGAAACCGCCTTGACGGCCTCGATCGTACCGAACACGGCCTTCTGCGCATACGTCGCGCCGGCTTTTGGCAGCTCCACGAAGACGACGTCCCCCAGCTCGCCCTGGGCGTAGTCGGTGATCCCCACGTCGACGACCTGGGGATCGTTGCTCTCCCGCACCCATTCATGGTCAGCAGTGAAGCGGAGCTCTTTCGGTATGCTGGACATGGGTCGGGAGCCTACAACAGGTCCGGTCGGGGCGCCAGCCCCGCGCCGTCTTCTTCGCTCAACGCGATCCGCTCGTGCCCCCACGGTCGAAGATCGAGACGCACCGCGACCGGATCGGGGTCCGGAGAAACATGGTAGAGCCGGCAGGGACGGGGCGGCACGGCGTGCTCCCATGCGCTACGGGCGCCGTCTCCCGCCGCGGCAGTAGCCACGATCGAAAGCGGGGTCCCTTCGCGCAGGGATTTCGCCAAGCCTTTCACCGTGACGTGCTCGACTCGCATGCCGGCATCGGTGTAGCGGCGGTCGATGGCGCCGAGCAACGGCGCAGTGTCTTTGGAATCGGTGGCGCATAAGACCAGTTTTTGACCGGGCTTTTCTTTGCTCACTCCCGCCCGCGCGGCGCGTTTGCGCAGCTCGGCGAACACCACTTTCGCCTGTTTCTCGAGCGCGGCAACGGTCCCCTCGTTCTCGATGATGTAGTGACTCTGGCCGCGCTTGCGCTCCGCGGGCATCTGCGCCGCGATCATACGGTCCGCGTCTTTATTAGAGAGTCCGCGCAGCGCGCGCAGCCGCGTCCGCCGCACCGGCACCGGCGCGTCGACCAGCACGACGGTGTCGAATTGCGCCGGATCGAGCACTTCAAAGAGCAGCGGAATGTCGTTCACGAGGATCGCATCGCCGCGCTCGCGCGCGATGCGCTGCAACTCGAGGCGCCGTTGTTGCACGGCGGGATGGACGAGGGCATTCAGCGCCGAGAGTGCGGTATCGTCACCCATGACCTTGGCGCGCAGGGCGGCGCGATCGAGCGAGCCGTCCGACGCCAGCACATCGGCCCCGAACCGCTTCGCAATCGCGGCGAGCACCGCACCGCCCGGCGCCTGCGCCTCACGGGCGACCGTATCGGCGTCGATGATCGTCGCGCCCCACTTCTTGAAGAGATCGACGACGGTTGATTTGCCGGACGCGATGTTGCCGGTGAGAGCTACGTTGAGCATGTCAAGAAGCTAGAGCAGGGCAGTCTGATCTTCGTCCTGCCTGGGAACGCGATGACAGTGTCTGCAGCGAGCTTCATAACTCTCCCGCCCGCCCACCATGATCGTCGGACTATCCCACGGAGCCGGTTTGCCGTTGAGGAGTCGCTGGTTTCGCGTCGCCGAGCCGCCGCAGACGACGCAAATCGCCTGGAACTTGTCCACGACCTCGGCGATGCACATGAGCGTCGGCATCGGACCGAACGGCAACCCGCGAAAATCGACGTCGGTGCCCGCGAGAATGACCCGCACGCCCTGGTTGGCGAGCCGGTTGACGGTGTCGACGATGCCGTCGTCGAGGAACTGGGCTTCGTCGATCGCCACGACTTCGGTGGTGTCGCGGACGCGACGCGCGATCTCGTCGGCGGAGTCCACGGGCTCAGCTTCGACCGTCACCCCGTCGTGCGAGGAGACGGAGAACAGTCCGGCATACCGTGCATCTAGGTGCGACTTAAAGACTTGGACTCGTTTGCGAGCAATGACGGCGCGGCGCACCCGACGAATTAATTCCTCCGATTTGCCGCTGAACATGACGCCTGAGATTACCTCGATCCATCCTGGGCGGGTGGATTGGAACATTGATCCTCGCGATTGCCGATACACGTCGGCGCGTCGGCCCGTAGCACGAATGGCAATGCCAGCGAGGTGAGGCTAGCGGCCGCCTGTCGTTGTCGCAACGTGCAGACATGGAGACGTGCCGAACCGCTCGTCATGCCGAACTGCCGACAAGTATCCCCAGAAAAGCCAGCTATCTTGCGGTTTTTCGAGGGATATCCGATAATAAGCCAGTATTTATGCGGGTTTTTGCGCCCCCCCTCAAAGGAGCTCGCAGTGAACAAAGCAGAACTCACCGCCGCCCTGGCCATGCGCACCAAGATGTCGAAGGCTGATGCCACGCGCACGATCGAAGCGCTCTTCGACGACAAGGGCATCATCGCCGTAGAATTGAAGAAGGGCGCGAAGGTTCAGATCACCGGGTTCGGCAACTTCGAAGCCCGGAAGCGCGCCGCCAGAATGGGACGCAACCCCAAGACGGGTGGTGTCATCCAGATCAAGGCGTCGATCGCGCCGGCGTTCCGCGCTGGAAAGCAGCTGAAGCTCGCGGTGAACAACAAGAAGTAAGACGACACGACGACAAGACGATACGACGAACGAGCCGTCCGATTGGGCGGCTCGTTTGATTCTATGCGCGATCGGGACGCGCCGTGACCCGTCGTCCGCGGATCGAGACGCCCGTGAGTCGCCGCGCCGCCTGCTCCGCGATGGTCGGCGCCACCTCGACCAGTGAGAACGTCTCCCGCACGTCGATTTTGCCGATCTGTCCCTTCTCTAGTCCAGCTTCCTTGATCAACGCCCCAACCAGGTCTTTGGCGCTCGCTTTGTCTTTTCGTCCCGTGGTGACGAACAGTCTCGCCCAGGCGCCGCTCTCGCTCGGCGGCGGCGCTACTGTGTCCGGGTTCTCGGTTCCCGTTTCCCGTTGCAATGCCAGCAACGCGGCCGCCACGAGCGCCGGATCGTAGTCCTCGAACAGCGGTGCCAGCAGCGCGAGTTCCGCATCCACGTCCCCGCGCGCCAGCCGTTCCGCGATGCGCCCGCGCAATGTGGCGGCGCGGTCCGCGGCACGGTCGGCGGAAGGGGAGAATGGCAACGGAGTCAGCACCGCGATTGACCTGAGATATGGCAACTGCGTCGCGAGTGCGAGCACAACGGGCTGGGCCTGGGTGGCGATCAGGGCCCGCATTTCGTCACGGGTTGGCAAGGTGCCCGCAACGACTACGTCGGGGTCTTTGGGTGGTGTAATCTCACCGCCGTACCACACGTAGGGTCGCGTCGCTCGCAGCGTGTTCAGCGTATCCCGCGCTCCTGCGGCGCGGCGTGCCGATGAGACGACTGCATACCGCGCCGAGCCGACGGGGCCGAGGGGATTGCCGTCGGAATCGAGGGGCAGATCACCGCTGACTTCCGCGCGCCGGGCATGACGCTCGAGGAATTCGGAGAGCGCGGGCGGATTCCAGCTCAGGATCACGCGGCGGGCATTGGGTGCCTCGGCGAGCACCGCGTCCAGTTCGTCGGCGAAGCTCTCGGGCCAGGCGATGACAAGCGTTTCGATCGATTCGAGCTTGAGCGCGGCGCGGGCGACGAGTGCGGCAAGATCAGGGGGAGAGCCGGCAAGCAGGCCGACGCGCCCTTCCTTAAGAAGAGCCGCGGTGCGTGCGAGACCGGTGACGGCATGAGCGCGGTGTTCGGGAGGCGCGGCTTCGGCCCAGAGCGCGGCCTGCTCATGGTCGGCGCAAATGACCACCGCGCGGGAATCGATCAAATCCCACGCCTTGCCCACCTGCTCGACGGCAGGGGGCGCCACGATAACTGTGTGCCGACTCCGTTCGCCCTTCACTCGTCCCTCGATTGTCAAAGACTGCGGCATAGACCCGGAGAAGATGCTAGTTTCGAGGCTCGTGAAAGGCAATCGCCTCCTCGTTCTACTGCTGTTTTCCGCGGCTTCTCTGGGTGCTCAGAACCAACGCCCGCGCGCTCGCGACATCGGCATTGTCATCGGATCCCTCCCCACCGGTCCCCTAGACGCCATTACGGATGTCGCGGGTGTGCGTGTGGGTCATACGACGATCGCGCGCGGAGACTCGATCAACACGGGGATCACGGCGATTCTGCCGCACGGCGGCAATCCGTTCCGCGACAAAGTGCCCGCCGCCATCGTGGTGGGAAACGGGTTTGGGAAGCTCACGGGCTCGACCCAGGTGAACGAGCTGGGTGAGCTCGAGTCGCCGATCGTGTTGACGTGCACGTTATGCGTGCCGCGCGCCGCAGACGCCGTGTTGAGCTGGCTGCTGTCACTCCCCGGCAACGAAGACGTCCGGTCCGCCAATCCGGTCGTCGCCGAGACGAATGACGGCTTTCTCAATAACATCCGCGCGCGCCCGATCACCGAAGCCGACGTCTTGAGCGCAATCCGCGCCGCGGCTGAAGGCCCCGTCGCAGAAGGTGCCGTAGGGGCCGGCCGGGGGACCGTCGCGTTCGGATGGAAAGGCGGGATCGGGACATCGAGCCGTAAGCTGCCGGCACAGTTTGGTGGCTGGACCATCGGCGTCCTCGTGCAAACGAACTTCGGTGGGGAGCTGACGATGGCGGGTGTGCCGGTCGGTCGCGAGCTGCGAAAGGGGGAAGGGGGAGGAGGGTCAGGGGATGGGTCCATCATCATGGTCGTCGCGACCGACGCGCCGCTCGATCACCTCCGCCTGCAGCGCCTCGCGCATCGCGCGCTCGCCGGTCTCGCGCGCACCGGCAGCTCGATGAGCAACGGGAGCGGAGATTACGTGATCGCGTTTTCGACTCGCCGTCCGGCCGTCCGACCGGCCGACCGCTTGACCGACTCGGTCGAGGTCGTCCGCAACGACGCGATGTCCGGATTGTTCCAGGCAACCATCGACGCGACCGAAGAAGCAATCGATAATTCCTTGTTGCGCGCCGAGACGGTACGGGGCTATCGTGGCGTTGTGCGCGCGCTCCCCGTCGATTCCACCATCACGATCCTCAAACGGCATGGAGCCATCCCGCGATGATTGAAGGTCTGTCCGCCAACCTGCAGCATCTCGAGACGTCCGCGACCATCGCGATTTCCGCCGAAGCCAAGCGCCGCAAGGCCGCGGGCGAGGATGTCATCGACCTCGGCGCGGGCGAGCCTGATTTCCCGACGCCCTCGATTCCCGCCGACGCGGGCATTCGCGCGATCAAGGACGGCAAGACGCACTACTCCGCGAACGAAGGGATTCTCGAGCTGCGGGCGGCCGCGGCGACGCATCTGTCGCTGCTGTCGGGCGGGCGGCCGGTCAATGCCGATCACATCGTCGTGTCGAACGGTTCCAAACAGTCGCTCTTCAACGCGTGCTTCACGCTGTTCGGGCCCGGCGACGTCGTCGCGATTCCTGCGCCGGCGTGGGTGTCGTATCCGCAGATCGTGCACCTCGCGCGGGCGCGCCCCGTGATGGTCGCGGGCGATCCCGAGTGGAGTCTCAAGGCCAGCGTCAAAGACCTCGAGCGCATGTTGCCTGGCGCCACCGGGGTGATTCTGTGCTCGCCGTGCAACCCGACCGGCGCGGTGTACACGCACGCGGAGATTCGCGCGATCGCGCAGTGGGCCAAGGCGAGAAATGCCTGGGTCGTCGCGGACGAGATCTATCGGCGCATTCACTACGGCACTGGCCCGGCGCCGTCATTCCTCGATCTGCCCGACGATTTGCTCGAGCGCGTGGTGCTCATCAGCGGCGTCAGCAAGACGTACGCGATGACCGGTTGGCGCATCGGCTTTGCCCTCGCGCCCGCCAAGGTAGCGAAAGCGATGGCCGCCCTGCAGTCGCACACGACGACCGGGGCAAACCATCCCGCGCAGTTCGCGGCCGCGGCGGCCCTCGGCGACGAGCGAGTGGAGCAGGACGTCAACCGGATGGTGGCGGAGTTCCGCAAACGCCGCGACCTGGTCGTGTCGCGCTTTCGCCAGGATCTCCCCGGCGTCGAGTTCGTCGACCCGTTGGGGGCGTTCTACTTCTTCTTCAGAGTGGATTCGTTCGGCAGGATCACCGGCACGGACTTCTGTACGCGCCTGATCACTCAGACCGGCGTGGCGCTGGTTCCTGGCGCGGCATTCGGTGATGATCGCTGGGTGCGGCTGTCGTATGCGGCTGCGACGGATGCGATCAAGCAGGCCCTCGATCGGATTGTGGGATTCGCGAGAAAACTCGGCGACTAGAGCTTTTGCGTGCGGTGCGACAGCACCTCGATGCCTTTGTCCGTCATCAAACAGTCGTCTTCGATTCGCACGCCGAACTTGTTGAGCTGATAGATCCCCGGTTCGTCCGTAAAGACCATGCCGGGCTCGATTCGCGTCTCGTTGCCTTCCACCATATACGGTGGCTCATGGCCGTCCATGCCCATCCCGTGGCCGAGCCGATGGGTGAAGTACTGCCCGTAGCCGGCGTCGGTGATGACTCTCCGAGCCGCGCGGTCCAGCTCCTGACACTGCGTCGTGAACGGCTTGCCGGCGTCGATCGCCGCAGTCTGCGCGTCGTGCACCGTATTGTAGACCTTCTTGAACTCGTCTGACGGTGCATCCCCGAACCAGATCGTGCGCGTGATGTCGGAGGTATAGCCTTCGATGCGCGAGCCGGCGTCGATCAGGACGACGGTCTCGCGGGCCAGTTGGCCCGCCGACGGGCCGCCATGGGGCAGGGCGCTGGAGGGTCCGAACTGGACGAGCCCGCCGCCCGGCGAGCCGCGGCTGGCCATCTCGCGCGACAGCAGGGTTGCGACGTCCCGCTCGGTCATGCCGACCGCGAGTTGGGAAAACGTGGCGGCAATCGCTGCCTCCGTAGCTGCGATCGCCCGCCGGATCAGCTCGACTTCCTCGGGGCTCTTGATGATCCGCAGCCGCTCCGTGAGCGGGGCGCCGTTCACGAATTTCCAGCCGCCCAGCTTGTCGTCCAGCCGCAGATAGCTCTGATACGAGGTGGTTGGCTCGACCGCCGCGGTGCCATAGCGGTGCGCAGGTTTCATGTCCCGCCCCGCCTTGCCGACCAGATCCCACGGGTCGTCCTGCTCCTCCCAGCCGCGCACATCGCTGATCATGCTGTTACGCTTGAGGCGCTCGACTTCAAAGGACGGGCAGATGAGTGCCGGTGCGCCCGACACCGGGATCATGAGCAGAATGAGTCGCTCGCTGCGCCCGGGATTGTAGCCCGTGAAGTACTGGAAATTGGTGCTCGGCTCCACAACGAGCAGCTCGAGCTTGCGCGTCTTGAGCTCTTCCTGCGCGCGAGTGATGCGTTGGGCGAAGACGGCCGGACCGAGTGAGGGCGCTTGATCCTCGGTACCGCCAATCCGCAATCCGAAATCGCCGATCCGCAATTGCGTACCCGCTGCGACTAACCCTGCCGCCGTCAAGAACTCGCGTCGTTCCATGGTGCAGCTATATTACCCAGCCTCTTCTCGCACAGGAAGCGCGTCACGGCATGCAATTCGAAGCACGCATCGCACCGCTGAACGGCAAACTTCCAAAGGTGGCCTACCGCTGGGATCCCGAGACCGACATCCTGACCGTGGCCTGCAAGGGCGGCCCGAAGGGAAGCGGGATGAACGGCACCGTCGATCTCGAGGGTGGTGACGGCTCCTTTGTCATCATCGACGTCGCGGGCGGCACGCTGCGCGGTCTGGACGTCGTGACGTGGCCCGAGGACGTGCGCACCGTCGCCTCGCTGGCTCCTCCCGACGCGGCAAAGGAAGGCCAGGTGACGTTCCCCGCCCGGCGCTCCCAGCCCGGCATCGCGGCAGTCGAGCTGGATACGGCGCTCACCGTGGACAAGAATCCGGCCGAGTCGGTGTTTCACATCCGCGTCGGCCGGCAGCGTCCCGCAACCGTCGTGCGCGTCGCCGACCATTTGCTGGTCGAGATCGACAAGCAGTCCCGCATCGCGGGCCTGTGGTTGTTGGACGTTCCCCCCTTCCCGAACGTCGAAGCTACGGCGTAGTGGACGAGCGATTCGAGCGATACATCACCGAGCTGTTCGCCGCTGAAGACCCGGTTCTCTCGAAAATCCGCGCGCGTCACGAATCAGAGAAGCTTCCGGCGATCAACGTTTCGCCCGAAGAAGGCAAGCTGCTGCACCTGCTGCTCCTGCTGATCCAGGCGAAGAACGTGCTGGAAATCGGCTCGCTGGGCGGCTACAGCGGGGTGTGGCTAGCCAGGGCGCTGCCCGCGGACGGCAGGCTGGTCACGATCGAACGAGATCCCAAGCACGCCAGAATTGCGCGCGAGGCGTTCGCCGCCGCGGGCCTGCAGGATCGGATCGAGCTGATCGAGGGCCCGGCGCTCGAAGTCTTGCCGACGCTCAAGCCCGGTTTCGATGCCGTGTTTATCGATGCCGACAAGGAGCCACTGCCCCACTATTTCGCGTGGGGCATGAAGCTGCTCAGGGGCGGCGGCTTGTTGCTGTGTGACAATGCATTCTTTCACGGCGCGGCGGTCGATCCCAACGATGATTCGCCGAACGCCGAGGGCGTCCGGAAGTTCAACGAGCTCGCGTCGCGTGACCCGCGGCTGGTCGCCACCATCATCCCCGTGCGGGACGGCCTCGTCATCGGGGTGAAAACCCGGGACAAGCCATGACCTGGTGGCAGGCGCTGATCGATGCCGGCGCGGTCCCCGCCGCGTTCGTACCTCCCCCCGCGTCCCGCGCCGGTCTGGGGAGTGACATCGATGCGGGGACCGAACGCGCCGATATCGTTGAAGACGGGGAGCTCCAGGCGCATCCGGTTCCGGATCGCAGCGCGGCGCGCGTCCCAGCCGCGGTCTCATTTCTCGCCGGCATCGAGCGCTGGAGCGTGGTCGCGTATGACGGCGTGGTACAGATCGTAAGCGCGTATGTCGCTGCCGCCATTCGACGTCGCGATGAGCGAGGCCGGCTCCACACGACGCGCGAGCGGAGTCGCGCGTTCGCGGTTGCGCCCCTGCAACGCATGAAACCGGCTCTGAGACAGCGGCTCGAGCAAATGGCGCCGGACCTCGAGCCGATGGACGGTGATCTTGTGGAGCAACCGGCGCGCTATCTGGAGCGCGTCGAAAGTACGGTGCGTCGCGTGCGAGCCGGCATTGAGCGAGAGCTGGCCGACGCGTGCATCGCCGGTCTCCCGCCGGAAGAATGGCTGGTCCTGGACGGCCTGTTGTCGCGATCCCCCGCGGTGGCGCGACACCCTCGCGCGCTCGGGGTGATCAAGAGTCACGGCGCGCAGTTTCTGGAAGGCCGCGGACTTGAACGCGCGTTGACGTTGCCCGCCGGACATCGCACCAGCGTGTTTGCGGTGCGCGGTGGTCACACCCGCACCGAGGTGTACTCGTGGTACCTGCGCCTGTGGCCGTGGGAAGGCAACGATCTGCTGTATGGCCTGCTGCGCGTCGAGGCGCGGGCCGATCGCGAGACCGTGGCGCGAGCCACCGAGCTCTCCGGCTGGCTCTGGGCGGAGCGGGCGCCCCTCGCGACACCTGCCACACGCTGGGACCGGCTGTTGTATCCTTTACATAACGTGGAGGAATACCTGAGCGCCCTCGCTCCGCGGCAGCCCCAGCTACGCCGAGTATCCCGTCTGCCCAAGACGGGGACATGATCGCGCGCCCGGACAAGGACACCCCCCCCCCCACCCCGATTGGTCGCGTCGTCGCGACCGAGCTGAAACCGGCAACGCCTCACCAATTCCACTTCTGGACGGCTACCGAAACGAGTATCGGGATCGGGGCGATCGTGAAGGTCGGAGGAGACGGAACGGGGGAAGCGGGACGGGTGGTCTACGGTGTCGTGACGGATGGGTTCGCCTACTCCGATCTCGCGACGCCATTACATGACGTCGTCGGCGCGGAAGGCGATCCCACTCGCGCGGCGGCACCGACGACGCGCCAGGAGATCCGGTACTGGACCGCCGCGGTTCTGCGGCAGACTCCGGAAGAGCCGCTGCAGCCCGTGCCCCTCGGCCAGGTGTACCTCGCCGCCGACGCCGACGTCGCGCAGGCGCTGCGCATGGACACCTTCCTCTATTCAGCAACGCCGACAGCGATTCCGATCGGCCTCTATACATCGGCGGGTCATGAGGCGCCGGTCTACCTCGACGCCGATTTCCTGCTCGGTCCCGAAGCCGCGCACCTGAACATCTCCGGTGTGTCCGGCCTCGCGACCAAGACGAGCGCGGTCGAATTCCTGCTGGGCTCGATCTTCGCGCACTTCCCGGCCCACAAGGGCCGCATCGCCGCGCTGTGCTTCAACGTCAAGGGACCCGATCTCTGCTTCCTCGACCAGCCCGGTGATCTGAGCGACGAAGATCGGCAGCGCTACCAGCGGCTGGGTGTGCCGCCGACGCCGTTCGAGCGGGTGCGCTTCTACGCGCCCCTCAAGGCGGACGGGGTCAATCTCAATACGCTGCGCACCCACCCCGATCTGGTCTCCGACGTCGAGCCGCTCACCTGGGGCCTGCAGGAGGTCGTGGACTTCGCGGAAGTGCTGCTCAACAAGGACGATATCGACGCCAAAGCAGACGCCTTCATCGATTTCCTGAGAGACCGGGTGTTGGGAAGAACGTTCGACGACGGCTTCGGTGGCACGCACCGGGTGCAGACCTTCGCCGATCTCGACCGGTTGTTCCGCTCGATCTTCGACGGCCTGGAGATCGCGTCCGGCGGCCGCAGCGGCAGCGACACCTGGCGCACCCATCACATCGCCACGATCCGCAAAGTGCGGAACCGCCTCCTCAATATCTCGACGCGCTGCAAGGGCCTCGTCACGGACGACGGACCGTCCAGCGATCTGCCGTGGAAGGAATTCACGGACCGCACGGTCTACGTGATCGATATCGCGAACGTCGACCCGCTGGGGCAGGACCTCGTGTTCGCGCGGGTGGTCTCCAAGCTGCGCGAGCAACTCGAGCGCCGCGAGCTGGGCGTCGACGCGGTGGTCGTGTTCGTGGACGAGCTGAACAAGTACGCCCCCGGCGATGGCTCCGAGACGTACGTGAAAAAGATGCTGCTCGACATCTCCGAGCGCGGCCGCTACCTCGGCATGGCGCTGTTCGGCGCCGAGCAATTTCGGTCGCAGGTACATCGCCGCGTGGTCGGCAATGCGGGGACGCAGCTGTTCGGCCGCATGGACATGGATGAGCTGGCGACGCCCGGTTATCAGGTCCTCAGTCCCGCCACGAAGAGCAAGCTCGCCACCCTGCCGATCGGCGAGCTGATGGTGCGCCATCCGCATTTCACGCAGCCGATTTTCGTGCGCTTTCCGAAGCCGCCGGTGCTGCGCGGTCGCGACGGCGTGGGGCGCTTTCCGCCCGCTGCCGACGTGCCGTTCGAGGACGCGGTCGTGCGCCAGCTCGTGCGGCTCGACCGCCGGGTTCGGCCCAATCAGGTGAAGGATCTTATTGCAGAACGTGAGCAGGACGATGTCCGTCGTGCGCTCGCCGCGGTGCGGCACACGCGGCCGGACGACGTGCTCGCGTACTTCCGAAAGGTTCTGGGGAGCCGCGTGGTACCCGCTCCCGCGCTGCCGCAGGCGCAGCATGCCGTGCCGCCATTGAACACCATTTCCGATGAGCCCTACTGATGCGCCGCGTCCTGGTGTGTCTCCTGCTCGTGGGCTGTGAAAAGAGCGGCGGCGTGAAGATTCCGCTCCGCTTTCATCCACCGAGCGGGGCGGTGTATCACCACACACTGGAGCAGTACACGAAGGTCACGATGCCCTCGACCGGTCCGCTCGGCGGCGCCGGCAACCAAGACCGGCGCTTGCGGCTGTTCTCCACGCAAACCGTGAGGGGGCCAGCCGCCGCCGGCGGAACAGAAATCGAGATCGTCGTCGATTCGGCGAGTGTGGAGATGCCCGTGATGTCGCCGGACATGTCCAGTCAGCTGGCGCGGCTGCGGGGCACGCGCAGTACCGTCGTGTTCGACGAGCGATCGCAGATCGTGCGCAACGATTTCAGCGGACTGCAGGGCGCGCCCCCCGAGTTGGCTAACCAAATGGCCGCGGTGCTTCAGGGCATGGCCTACGCCTTCCCGGAGCAGCCCGTGGGTCGCGGCGACACGTGGACGGTCTCCATGAAGCTGCCGCTCGAGCAATTCGGCGGTGCCAACACGGCGCGAGCAGGCTCCGCGCAGACCAAACTCACCGTCCGCGAGATTCGCACGGACAACGCGGATAC
>Ga0209377_1000723_pt1 | contig 22390 bp, 18 predicted proteins | sample GraSoiAngelo_141_FD_185898 | JGI IMG/M metagenome (GOLD analysis project Ga0209377, IMG submission 185898) | Grasslands soil microbial communities from the Angelo Coastal Reserve, California, USA - 14_0929_12_40cm (SPAdes) (version 2) | ecosystem: Environmental > Terrestrial > Soil > Grasslands ...
ACAGTCTTCCGATGGTTGGAGCGCCTGGCCCATTCGATGTGATCGATATGAGCGGGCTGCTGACTTTACTCAAAGTGCGCGAAGGGATCACGAGTTACGAAGACCCCGGCTGGTACAAACATCCGGAGGGAACAGTTGCCAGCCTTGCGGCCGCAGATGATCTGCGCCGTGACGGAATCGAAGTGCGAGCGGTGCCGTCAGCGCCACAGAGTCCTACGCATCATCATCCTGGCTGATTCAAATCCTCATGAATATATCAATCTCTCCAATGACGCAGCTCGAGAACGACGCAGGCGACCGCGTGGTGTTCAGTATGGCTGAGCGTGATCAGGGCCGAAGCTACGCATCGCTTTGCGGCGAATGCTTCGGCTGGTCCCGAAAAAACGAGAAACGTCTCGCCGCTCGGCTTTTTACGGGTGTCGATGTTGGCGCCAACCCATCGCTTTGCCGATCCCGGTGCCGAACGCTTTCGAAACAGCCACTTTTGCTCCGAAACACGCAGCCAGATGGCGCGCCGGGAATTTTCCGGCTAGAACTCTGCCAGTTGCGCCGCGGTGATCGGCACGAATTCGCTCTCGTGCAAAACGACGCGTTTGGTTCCGCGCAGCATTTGCCACCACTGTCTTGCAGAGCTGAGCACGATCAACAGGACGAGCACCAGAAAGAAAACAGCAACCAGCGCATCGAAGCGCCACACGTTTGCTTGCCGCGCAAACTCAGCGGCCTTGGTTGAATCGGCCAACCCGCCTGCCTCGCCCAAAAGTGATCGCGCGCCACTCAAGAATCCAAGCCGCGGATCGGGCGAGAAAACTTTCAGATAACCGGCCGAGAAGGTGACGGCGCACATGAAGCAAAGCGGCACAAGCGTGACAAAGAGATATTTCGCCTCGTGCATTTTGATAAGAAGAGTTGTGCCGAGACAAAGCGCCACGACCGACAGCAATTGATTGGCTAGCCCGAACAGTGGCCAAAGCGAGTTGATGCCACCAAGCGGATCAATCACGCCTTCATATAAAAACCAACCCCACGCTCCGACCAGTAACACACTTGAGAAAAAATTCGCGCTCCACGAACGCGTGTTACCGAGCGGACGCCACACGTTGCCCAGGAAATCCTGAAGCAAAAACCGTCCTACGCGTGTGCCGGCGTCGATCGTCGTGAGGATGAATAACGCCTCAAACATGATGGCGAAGTGATACCACAGCGCGAGCGCGGTGGGCTTGGCGGAGACTCGCGCAAACATGTGTGCCATGCCGACAGCGAAAGTCGGAGCGCCACCCGCGCGGTTGAACATCGTCGATTCACCCAGATTCGTTGCAAGCGTCTGCATTTCTTTCTCCGTCACGGGAAACCCGGCGGCGGAAACTCTTGCGACGACTTCCGTGGGAGTACCCTTGGTGTTGATCGCAAAGTATTGGCCCGGTTGCAGCACGCACGCGGCGATCATCGCCATCAACGCGACCAGCATCTCGGTCACCATCGCGCCGTAGCCGATATTCCGGATTCGCGATTCGCGTCTTATCATCTTCGGCGTGGTGCCCGAAGCGATCAGGGAATGAAACCCTGAGACCGCGCCGCAAGCGATGGTGATGCAGACAAAGGGGAATACTGGACCCGCAAAGACAAGGCCGGTGCCGTCGATGAATTTTGTAATCGCGGGCATTTGCAATGTCGGGTTGATTAGTACCACGGCCGCCGCGAGCATGGCGACCGTGCCAAGCTTCAAAAACGTGCTGAGATAATCGCGCGGGGTGAGCAACATCCACACAGGCAGAACCGACGCAGCCAGCCCATAGAGCATGATGGCCCACGCCAGCCATTTTTGGTCGTGACGGAACCAGGCTTCAATCGCGGGAAAATGCGCCAGAAATTGTCCGCCCCATACGCCGAATGCTAGGCCCAGCAACCCGAAAATCGTGACGGCGACGACGCTTACTTTCCCTGTGCGCAACGCGATTCCCATGATCAACGCCAGCGGGATGGTCACAGCGATAGTGAAAACGCCCCAGGGACTTTGCGCGAGGGCCTGAACGACCACCAGCGCAAGCACCGCAAGCAAGATGATCATGATCGCCAGCACGCTGATGAGCGCAAGCAAACCTACGCCCCGCCCGATTTCTTCCTTCACCATTTGACCGAGCGTTTTCCCGCCACGCCTGATCGAGGCGAAGAGAACAATCATATCGTGCACGCCGCCGCCGAGCGTTGCACCAATCAGGATCCAGAGAGTGCCGGGCAGAAACCCAAACTGCGCCGCCAACACCGGACCGACCAATGGCCCGGGTCCGGCAATTGCCGCAAAGTGATGGCCGAAAACCATCCAGCGATTCGTTGGCACATAATCTTTACTGTCATTTTGCAGGACTGCCGGTGTGGCGCGCTCCTCATTAAGCACGAGCACCTTTGCTGCCAGCCATTTGCTGTAGAAGCGATAGCTAATGGACAACGCGCAAAATCCAGCCAGAACAATCCAGAACGCGCTGATTTGTTCGCCGCGGGAGAGCGCCAGGACTGCCATCGCCCATACGCCCAGCGCGGAGATGCCAACCCAGAGCAGCTTTTTCCACCAACTCATGTCATTTGCAGTTTAGTTGAAATTGTTGCGCTCCGCCACAAGCTGTGGTCTATCGTCCGGTGCGAGTTCGCCATAGAGTCAAAAAACTTCCCCATAAACTTAAGAAACTTGTGGATGGCCGAACTCTGGCCAGCGCCAGAAGGCACACGCTCAGGCTTCTTCAGGTGAACCGTTTTCCCCTCGCGACGAAGCGAGTGATCGAAACGATCGACCGCCAGGGTTTCGAGCAAATTCGCAAGCGGTACGCCGTCAAGGGTCCCAGCGCTGACTGGCCCAAATTTCTTGATCTCGAACGATGGATCAATATCAACATCCGCCGGATTCGCGTGATCGAGCTCGATCTGGCGCGACCGAAACGCATTCTCGATCTTGGTTGCGGCGCGGGATATTTTCTCTACATCGCTCAACTGCTTGGCCACGAAGGGCTCGGGCTCGATCTGGATCAACTCCCCATGTTTAGAGATATTACCCGGCTGCTCGGGGTGCGTCGCGTGATCCGGACGATCAAAGCGTTCGATCCCCTGCCCGACCTGGGAAAATTCGATCTCATCACTGCGTTCCTGATCTGCTTCAATAGGCATAAACAACCCGATGTGTGGGGCGTGCCGGAGTGGGAATTTTTCCTCGACGATCTTGCCAAACATCTGGCGCCGCGAGGTCGCGTCTGGCTCGAATTAAACCAGGAATACGGCGGAACGTTCTACACACCCGAGCTAAAAGAGTTCTTCCAAAAGCGCGGCGCAAAAATCGACCGGCATAAAGTAATTTTTAATTCAGGCCTTCCCTCGCCTTCCTCAACTTCGCCAGTTGCGCGCTAAGATCTTTTAGACGTTGCCGATGCTCTTCTACAACGGCCGCGGGAGCGCGATTGACGAATGATGTGTTCTTCAATTTGTCCTCCACTGTTCGCAGCTGGTTCTCAATTTTTGAGATTTCCTTGTCGAGCCGTTCGCGCTCAGCTGCTTTGTCCGCGCCGCCAATAGCGAGAAAAAGTTCGCCCAGCGGAGTCAGCGCCACCGGAACGCCCGGTTCCGGCTTGTATCGTCGGTCTAATCTCAATTCCTCGGAATTGAGTAATCGGGCCATCGTTGGCGTCTCGCGCATGATTTCCTCTTTGTCCGCGCGCAAGATGAATTGCGCTTTCTGGTTCGACGGAATTTTGGCTTCCGCGCGCAGGTTCCGGCCGGCCCGCACCGTCTCATAAATCGCCGCGACCAGTTTCCTCTTGTTTGCAAGATCGACATCGTCCAGCGCCACCCGCTTTGGCAGTGGAGCAAATTGAATCGAATCTCTCCCGAGGCCAAGCAACGACCAGAGTTCCTCGGTGATGTGCGGCATGAAAGGATGCAATAACCGAAGCGCCGCCGATAGAACGAAATCCATCACCGCCAGCGCGGATTTCTCTCGTGCCTCGTCGTCGCTAAAAATTTCCGTTTTCGCTGCTTCAACAAACCAATCGCAATAATCGCTCCAGACGAAATCGTAAAGCCTCTGGGCGACTGCGTTAAATTGATAGTCGCGATACGCTGCGTCGATCGCGTCGATCGTTTCGTTTAATCGGGCAAGGACCTCCTTCGCGTAGATCGACAGTTGCCTGTAATCAATCTGCGGCTCGGCGGGACTTGACCCGTGCATTTGTCGTAAGCGCGCGACATTCCAAAGCTTGGTCACAAAATTGCGACCTTCTTCGATTTGTTTTTCGTCGTAGCGAATGTCCTGGCCGCTCGGCGCGATGCGCATCAGACCGAATCGCAAGCCGTCGGCGCCATATTTATCGATCAACTCAAGCGGATCGGGCGAATTGCCTAACGACTTCGACATTTTGCGGCCCTGCTTGTCGCGAATCAGCCCTGTGAAATAAACGTGGCGAAATGGAATGTTGTCTTTATCGCTTTCGGATTTCCCAGGCTTGAACTCAAGCCCGGCGATGATCATTCGAGCCACCCAGAAGAAAATAATATCCGGCGCCGTCACGAGAACGCTGGTCGGATAAAACTTCGCGCGGGTCTGATCATCCATCGTTTCATAAGCCCAGAGCCATGACGAAAACCATGTGTCGAGCGTGTCTGGGTCCTGCGTCCATCCCTCGCCGGGCGACCCGATCTGAACGCGAACATTTTCCTGTTCTGTCGTGGCAGCCGTGCCAGCTGCGCCCTTTGCTTTTGCAGGCGACACGCCTGCATCTACAGATTGGGAATTCCGGTACCAGGCCGGGATGCGGTGTCCCCACCAGACCTGCCGGCTGATGCACCAGTCGCGAATGTTCTCCAGCCATTGCACGTAAACTTTTTCCAAATGCGCGGGAAAGAAGCGAATGAGATGATCGTGCACTACGGCGAGCGCTTCTTTCGTCTTCGGATAACGCAGGAACCACTGCTCGCTGATGCGGGGCTCGATTGGCACATCGCTCCGATCGCTGAAGCCGACGTTGTTTTCATAAGGCATCTCTTTCAAAAGTAAGCCCTTCTCTTCTAATATCTTGGCTGCCTTTTTACGCGCTTCGAATCGGTCAAGCCCATCCAACTCCGGAATCGCTGGGCAATTGATTCGCCCATCAGGATGCAGAACATCGACCATCGGCAGGTTATGGCGCTCGCCGATTTCGAAGTCGAGTGCGTCGTGTGCGGGCGTAACCTTTAAAACACCGGTACCGAACTTGGGATCGATTGCTTCGTCGGCGATGATGGGGATTTTCTCGCGAGCCAGCGGGCGCCACGCGTGTTTGCCCAGAAGATTGACATAACGCTTGTCGCCTGGATGAAACGCCATCGCTGTATCGGCCATGATTGTTTCCGGCCGCGTCGTTGCGACTTCCAAGAAACGCCCGGGCTCTTCCACGATTTCATAGCGAACGTAGTAGAGACTTCCCTTCGGCCGCTTGGAAATGACCTCCTCGTCCGAGAGCGCAGTTTGCGCCGCCGGGTCCCAGTTGATCATGCGACGTCCGCGGTAGATCAGGCCCTTGCGATAAAGATCGACAAAAACTTTTTGGACAGCCCGAGCATAGGCATCATCGAGCGTATACCGCTGGCGCGACCAATCGCATGAAAAGCCAAGGCGCTTGAGTTGCTCAATGATGATCCCTCCGTGTTTATCTTGCCATTCGCGCACCCGGCGCAGAAACTCCTCGCGTCCCAAATCTCGCCGGGTCACGCCTTCATTTTTCTGCAGCCATTTTTCGACTGCTGATTGCGTAGCGATACCGGCATGATCCGTCCCTGGTAGCCAGAGCACTTTGAATCCCTGCATCCGCGCGCGACGCGCGAGAATGTCCTGAATGGTGTCGTTCAGCACGTGGCCGAGGGTGAGCACACCGGTGATATTGGGCGGCGGCATCACGATCGAGAAGGCCAGCTTCGACGAGCGCGGATTCGCAACGAAATCGTGATTGTCGATCCACCGCTGATACCACTTCGGTTCAACTGCTTTCGGATCGTACCTCTTTGGGAGTTCAGCCATTATGATAAAAGTAGCGCATGCCTGGCTTGCGAACCGTAACAAACGCAAGCCAGAGGCTTGCGCTACTCTAATTGCACCGCCACTTTTCCCGCTGAATGAGCGATCCGCGACCAATCGGCGTCTTCGATTCCGGCATTGGCGGTCTCACCGTCGTGAAGGCGCTGCGCGATCTCTTGCCTGGCGAAAAAATATTCTATCTCGGCGACACGGCACGCGTTCCCTACGGCGGAAAAAGCGCCAGCACAGTAGAACGCTATAGCCTCGAGATTGCTGAAATGTTGATGGAGGAAAATGCAAAAACGGTTGTTGTCGCCTGCAACACTGCTTCTTCGGTCGCCTTGGCAAAACTGGAAAAACATCTGCCCGTGCCGGTCATTGGCGTTATTCGGCCTGGTGCGCGCGCAGCCCTCGCCACTACGCGAAACGGTCACGTCGGAGTGATCGGGACGCGCGCAACGATTAAAAGCGGAGCATACGAACGCGAATTGCGCGCGCTGAATCCGCAGGTTCGCGTCTCGGTGTGCGCAAGCCCGTTGCTGGTTCCTCTGATTGAGGAAGGCTGGCTGGACGATGAATTAACAGATCGCGTTATCGCACGATACCTTGGACCACTCGTCCACCAGGGAATTGATACTCTGGTGCTTGGATGCACGCATTATCCATTGCTGGTGCACGCCATTTCTCGTGCGCTTCCAAAAACGGTGAGCCTCGTCGATTCAGCCCGCAATTGTGCAATGGCGGTGAAAAAACTTCTGGTTCAATCACATTTGAGCGCGCCGGCCGGGAATTCGGCCGGGCTGGACATCGCGTTGACTGACGCACCGGACATTTTCCTTAGCGTTGCACGCCGGGCGCTACGGTTAGAGATTGGTAACGTGCAACTCCGCGAAGTGCTACACAGCGCGCCCATAGCGGCTCGCTAACGTGTTCCGGTGCGATTCCGGGCCAGGAGATTAACTGCTGGCGGGCGCCTCCTGCCGTGCCTCAAGCACACGCAGGGCGTCACGGGCAGCGTCGGCGACTGCCGGGTCGGCATCGTCGGCAAGACGGCGGAACTCCGGCTTGTATTTTGGATTTCCGATGTCAGCGAGTATTGTGATGACCTCCGGGAGATGCTTTCGGCGCGCCAACGCTTCTTCGAGCAGCGGCTCCGCCTTGTCAGCACCGCGGACAAGAAATATTCCGGCCAGCACTTGAAGTTCCTCGTCAGGCGCGCCGAGCGCGTTAATCAAAGCACGCCCCGCGCGGCGTGCTCCAGTGGCGCGCCATAACGCGTTGTAGCCGTAAACACGGACCGCTCCGGCAACATCCATGGCAACAATTAACACAACTTCACTTTAGAGCATATCGGGCACATTGTGATCCCGCCAGACCTGCGGGTTGTGCGACGCACCGTGATCGAACCAAATCGGAAGCACGTTTTCATTGATTTGCGGATGCCGAAAACGTTGGCCACCGCGATCGGCGAGAATAACCAAATCGAGATGTACACGGATTGATACGACTTTTGTTGTGCGCGTAAAATCGGGCAGGTATTTGGGTACGTGCACCGGACAGCTCAGTAGCACGAGCGCGCCAGCTCTTAACCCGAACTTTGTAGATTGCATGATCACGTTGGCGCCATGGCTGTGGCCGAACAGATCGAGCCCAAGCAGATTGTGTCGTTCCGCCCAAGTTCGCAGATCGCGAGCGCCGAGGTCCCGCGCAGCGTCGCTGTAGCCGCCGGACCAATCGAAACGATCCCGGTCGCTGTACAAATCCGGACGCACGCTGGTTATCAAATAGCTGTGGAAGCTTCCGCCCGGCTGCCACCATTCGTGCCCGCGTGCAAATGTGCCATGAACCAGTAACGCGCTGCGGCTTGCTTCACCTGCGGAGCGTGCGACCTGGGCCCGAGTCATCCGGCGCAGACGCGCGTGTTCCGGCGCAACCCCAGCCAAGGCGGTCGCCGCGACGTCGCGCACCAGGACATCGGCGCTGCGCGTGCCGCGTAGCAAGATGTTGATCAGGCGCCTCGGACGCGTGCTCAGCTCAAAGTAAGCTGCGGCCGCAGCAACCCGCGTCAGTTCATCGGCGCTGCGCAGCGAAGCTTCCATCAATTGCGCGGCAGTAATGGCATCAGATCTCTCGAAAAGTGTCTGTGCGAGATCCCCCAATGTCTCGGAGAGTTCTGCCTGCGGAATTGGGGTGCGCCGCACAATTGTCCATCCGTATCGCTCCGCGAGACGTGTCTTAACCAGCGCGACACCGACGCGATCGACCGAAGGCCGCAGTTGTGGGACGGGAAATTGCGCGAGGTCATCGGGCGGCACTGCTTCGACAAACCTAGGCATGTCGGCGACGGCGCGCGCGGCGAGAACTTGGTCGTCGCCGCGCAATTGTCGGCCGAGCAACAGTAGGAGCGCCGCTTGGGATTGCACTGCCGCGACGCCGGTCTGTCGAAAAGCTTCCGGCCCCGCAATCGGCTGTTTCACATATTCAGCCATAGACGCTGGTTGAATATATATGTTTCTGCCGGTGACTTTCGCTGCGGCTCGCGACTGAAGGTTGCCGCAATTTCAAAACGTTCATGTGATGTCCGCCAATAATGTGCCGGCCAGCTCGCCGATCGCCACGCGGCGTTGCTTCATGCTGTCACGGTCGCGCAACGTCACTGTGTTTCGCAGCGTCGCGTCTTTTTCGCCGAGAGTTTCAAAATCGACAGTTACACCGAAGGGCGTGCCGATTTCGTCCTGACGGCGATAACGACGCCCGATCGCGCCGCTCTCGTCGTAGAAAACGTACATGTGCGGTCGTAAAAGATCGACAATTTCTTTTGCTTTCTCCACCAGCTGCGCGTTGTTTTTCAACAGCGGAAATATGCCGCATTTAATCGGAGCCATCCGTGGATGAAAACGCAAGACGACACGCGTTTCCATTTTTCCTTTTTCATCCGGCGCTTGGTCTTCAGCATAGGCCTCGCAGATCAGCGCCAGCACGGTGCGATCCACGCCTGCGCTCGGTTCGACTACGTGTGGAATAAATTTCTGTTTCGTCTCTTCATCGAAATACTCAAGCGACTTGCCGCTGGCCTTCTGATGCTGTGACAAATCGTAATCCGTGCGATAAGCGACGCCTTCCAGTTCCTGAAGGCCAAACGGAAAATCGTATTCGATGTCGTAATTCGCCTTCGAATAAAAAGCGCGCTCTTCCTCGGGAACTTCCCGCACGTGGAGTTTCCCGCGCGAGATGCCAATTCTTTCGTAGAACTTCAGCCGCTCCTTCAGCCAGTAATCGAGCAACCGCATCCCCTCCTCTGCCCGGCAAAAATATTCCAGCTCCATCTGCTCGAACTCGCGCGAGCGAAACGTGAAATTACGCGGATTAATCTCGTTCCGAAACGCTTTGCCGACTTGCGCTATGCCGAATGGCAATTTCTTGCGCGACACTTCCAGAACGGTTTTGAACTGCACAAAAATGGCCTGAGCCGTTTCCGGGCGAAGATAAGTCATCGACGATTCGTCTTCGGTCGCGCCCACGTAGGTCTTGAACATCAAGTTGAACGCGCGCGGCTCGGTTAAATCTTTGCCCCCACAATTTGGACATTGTCGCACGCCTTTTTTATCGATCACCTGGTCAGCGCGCAAGCGCGCCTTGCAGGATCGACAATCCACCATCGGATCGCTGAATGTCTCTTCGTGGCCGCTCGCTTTCCAGACGGCGCGGTTCATCAAAATCGAGCCATCCATGCCCACAACGTCGTCGCGTTCGTGCACCATCACCCGCCACCAGTAATTCTTCAGGTTGCGCTTTAATTCGACACCGAGCGGTCCGTAATCCCAAAGGCCGTTGAGACCCCCATAAATTTCGCTCGACTGGAAAATGAAGCCGCGCCGCTTACACAAGCTAACTATCTTCTCCATGCGCTGTGAATCCGAGGGCGTGCTCATTATTTTCGCCACAGATGAACACAGATTGACACGGATTCAAACCACAGACTTGGAGGGATGCGCTCCGTCGCGTCCCTGTTCAAGGAACCAGAACGACACGGAGGTCGTCCCTCCATCCGTGTTTATCCGTGGAAATCTGTGGCTAGCTCTGTGTCTCGACTTTGACCTCAGTCTTGACCGAGTTGGCGATGAAGCATTGCTCATGCGCGGCATGATTCATTTCCTCGATCTCTTGTGCGGTCGGTTGTTTATCGCCGGAGAATTTGAGGCGCTGCCTTAGAATCACGCGGGTAATGGCAAATCTGCCCTCGGCATTTTTCTCCATCAGACCGACCGCTTCATCGACATATTCATCGAGTACGAACTTCTTTTTGCATGCGATAGCCAGGAACGTGAGCATGTGACAGCTCGAGAGCGATGCCACAAATGCCTCCTCCGGATCGATCAATTTTGGATTGCCCAGATACGCCGGCGCAGCCGATGCTTCCATTTCATGTCTTCCGTCAAAATTCCAAGTATGATCGCGTGAGTATTTCTGATATTCGAACGGCTTATCGCCGCGTTTCCAGGTGAGAGTGATTTTGTGTTCGGACATGTCTCTAAATAGAACGCCACGCCGTGCAGGGCAAGCGCGGCGGAGAGACGTGCGCGATGCTGGTATCGAACCCCCGCCCGCATCGCTACGCGAAGCGTTGCGGGCGCGGAGCGACTCCTATTCCAGACGCCGTTTCAGATACGCCCGCCCGAATCCGGTCTTAAGCTGTTTCTCGCGCAGTCGCGCCTTTAGCTCGGAACGACACGTCTCGTAGTACTCCAGCCTGACTGGCCGTCGATGCGCAGTTGCAGGTACTCGGCCTGCACGGTGCTGCACGAGTCGTTTCCGGAGGTCAGCTGCCCAGCCAATGTACAACCGGTCATCAGCGCATTTCAGCACGTATGTGTAGAACATTCAGCAGGGTGGGAAATGCGCGATAGAGGTTTCGAACCTCTGACCCCTTGCGTGTGAAGCAAGTGCTCTACCACTGAGCTAATCGCGCGTTGAAGATAGCAATTAGAAACTAGGAATTGGAAATTACAAGGCTGGCGCATCGCCAGCGGGAGATTTCTTCAGCGGTCGCCGCGGCGACAGGTCGCAGGTTTGAACCCTGCATCGCGCACCATGGTAAAAGCATTAATGTGCCGTGTTCTTGACAGATTCATGACAGACCTCCACGTCAGCATCAGCTCTTTCGTTCATTTCTTCTCGCCTCTATGACTGCGCGCCATTTCTTCTGGAATTCTCTTCGCCGCCTCTCATTCGCCTCTTCGCGTTGTTTCTTGAAATACGATCCCGCATACCCGCCAGGCGACGCTTGTACGCTATCGGTCTTCACAGCTGCTTTGAGACTCGCAGTGGCCAGCTTCCCAATCCCGCGCCGTGGACGGCCGGCCTTCAGCTCTTGCTTGCTCCGCTCGTCAACTTCCTTCATCGAAACGTACTTGCGTCCCAGAAAGATGAAATCGGTCAGCTTCCCAAGCCGAACCAATTCGCCCACCCTCTTCGTACTCACATCGAGTAGCAACGCCGCCTGCGCATGGTTCAGAAGACCTTTCTCCTGCACCATTGCGTCACTCATCTTTTTCAGCTGGCGCCGAGCCTCTTCGCGCGCGGCGGCACGATCAGCCGGTGGAGCTTGTAAGGCGAACGTCGATGAGGCTATTTCTGACATTCTTCAGTAACGGTAATTGATGTGATGGTAATATCAGTGACGTATTTATCAACTCCTTTTTATTTTCGTCGGGCATCTTCGGGGTCATTTACGAGCAAAAATCACATGCTTCCTTTAGGTATCCCACGTAATCCAGTTTTGAATTCACCGCGTGGACAAAAATGGTGGACAAAGCTCGATCATGATATGGTCGGAAGTGTGAGCGACACCCCCACACCGCCGAAAATCCACACCAGTGTCACCGTGAACCGTGCTGATGGGTTCCACCTTCCAACAGGTCGCGTCACCTCTATCGTCGGAGGTCTTACAGGGCTCGCTCGAAGGGATCGGCGACCTGGCCAAGCTCAGCTATCCGCCCGTCGGCCACTGCATTTACTGTTCCGGAACCGATAATCTCACTAGGGAGCACATCGTTCCGTTCGGACTCCATGGAAACGCCGTTCTTCCGGCTGCGTCATGTGCCAGGTGTCGGCAGATCACATCGGCGTTCGAATTTCAGGTCTTACGTGGTCCCATGCGCGCGGTTCGCTTGCTCCGCAAACTCCGGTCGCGTAACATGCACTCGGAGACCTTCGTCGCCTTGAGGGTCCATCTCCCGTCATTCCCTCTATTCTCGGGGAGGAAGACGACATTGGTCGCTGGGTGGGCACCCTCACGGATTCGATACGAAACTACCCCGGGCTGCTTCATCGTATCGAGATCCACGAAGATACGAAGCGGCGACTCCTTCTTGCCGAGGTTCAACTATTCAGCGATTCGAAAACCCCGAGCTACGGAGTGATACTCGGACGCCTCAAAGAACCCACGGCATCCTAGAGCCGTGCAGCCGCGCGGGCAATAAAAATAAGGGGACTCATCGCGTCCCCTTCAAAATCCCCTTCTAGGAGAGAACAGTTTCTTCTACGGTCGTCAGATCTCTAAGCAATCGGCGATTCGGCAGTGAATAGCTGCCTCGCGCTTAGTAACTGCCTGCGTCCATCGCTGGCTGACCAGAGAGGGGACGCGTATGCGTTTTTGCCATCAAAAGCGGAGGCGCCGACGTGACAGTGGTTTGACGCGTTGTGGTCGTGGTCGTCTGGGGTTCGCTTGAGCAAGACACCAGCATCAAGCCGAGCATCAAAAGCGCAGGAATGAGAATGATCGATTTTTTCATAGTGTGAATTGCTTCTTTGAAAACATAGGCCTTTTGGAGCCACTTGTAACGAATTGTTTCCACGACTTGCGCTTCTTCTTCCACCTCACTGAGTACAGGCGCAATCATCTGCAATTTCTCGCTATTACAGAGGTTCAATTCATTGGCGCACAAATTGATTTGGACGCAAGCTCACCATTCTTTGAACTCGTTCACGTGCTCGTGCGCTTCATCAAATTGCCCGCTGCCTCATATCGCGACAAGGAATTGAAACAGGACTGTTGCGATGCTGTCCGCTGGAGACGGCGGTTAAGAGTGGCGATTGCGGCAAACGCGAAAAGATATGGAAGAGATCACCTGGCAGACCCCTGAGCCCTGGGCCTGAGACGTCCAGCCGGAGGCACATCTCTTCCATCCCTATTTCGAATGGGGTGTGCAGATTGAGCGTATGCAACAGCGCAAATTCTCGAACCGGGCTTTGCGAGAGGTTCTCTGCAGCGCCGTCCGATTTTGAGCATCACTGCGACATGTAAGCGGCGCCGGATATTTCCAGGTATGATCTCGGCGCCGCAGTTACGACCCCTCGTTGCTCTCGGGTGTTATGTTTCGCAACCAGCTAGTAATCGCAACCGCTAAATAGTCGCATCGATTTTGGCTGGCGCGCGCCCGGCGACCCTTAACAAACAGCCTCCAGGACTCTTTGAACTCGCCCGCCTGCTCAAACCTGCTGCCCATTAATTTTCCTCGACAGTTCTCGACAAATTTTTTCATTTACGTGCGTGATTTGTGCAAACTCAGAAAAAATGGCTATCGTCGCAATGCGAATAAGACCAACGTGATAGCACATTTTCACGCATAACCTTCCAACCACTAAAGATGATTCACACGCAAGAAGTGGCAGGGTTCGACCCTGCAGCGCGCACTATCTTTTCAGGCAATAATCCCAATTGTTATGGCTCTCGTTGAGGAAGTTCTCGGAATCGTCAAGAAACGTAATCCCAACGAGCCGGAGTTTCTTCAGGCGGTGACCGAAGTGCTGGAATCGATTCGGCCGGTCATCGGGCGCAACAAGAAGTATCGGGATGGCAAGATTCTGGAGCGTCTGGTCGAACCGGAGCGGATGATTCAATTTCGGGTCCCGTGGATTGACGATAAAGGCCAGATCCAGGTGAACCGGGGTTTTCGCGTTCAGATGAATAGCGCCCTTGGCCCTTACAAAGGCGGGCTGCGTTTTCATCCGACGGTCTGCGCCAGCATCATTAAGTTTCTCGCGTTCGAACAAGTTTTTAAAAATTCGCTGACGGGCCTGCCGATGGGCGGCGGCAAAGGCGGCGCGGACTTTGACCCAAAAGGGAAATCCGACACCGAAGTGATGCGGTTTTGCCAATCGTTTATGACCGAACTATTCCGGCACGTCGGACCGCATACTGATGTGCCTGCGGGCGATATCGGCGTAGGCGGGCGCGAGATCGGCTATCTCTTCGGCCAGTACAAACGGTTGGCGAACGAATTTACAGGAGTGCTAACCGGCAAAAGGCTCAACTGGGGGGGGTCACTCATGCGCCCGGAGGCGACCGGCTACGGCGCAGTTTATTTCGCGCAGGAAATGCTCAAAACGCGCAACGAAACGATTGAGGGCAAAGTTTGCACAGTCTCAGGGTCCGGTAACGCCGCCCAATTTACAGTGGAGAAATTAATCGACTGCGGCGCGAAACCTATCACGATGTCCGACTCGAGCGGTTTTATTTACGACAAGAACGGCATTACGGAAGAAAAACTGGCCTTTATTAAAGGCATCAAGAACGTACGCCGCGGACGCATCGGTGATTACGCGAAAAAATTCCGCGGCAAATACGTGGCCGGCCAAGGGCCGTGGAGGGTCAAATGCGATTGCGCGTTCCCCTGCGCGACGCAGAACGAGATCACCGGTGAAGACGCAAGGAAGTTGCTCGAGAATGGTTGCTATCTGGTCTCCGAAGCGGCCAACATGCCGAGCGTCCCGGCGGCTCTCGATCTTTTCCTCGAGAAAAAAATTCTTTTCGGTCCTGGCAAAGCAGCGAATGCCGGCGGCGTAGCTACGTCCGGTCTCGAGATGAGCCAAAACTCCATGCGGTTGCCATGGCCGCGTGAAGAAGTTGATTCGCGTTTGCGTCACATCATGTCCACCATCTTCAAAAACGCATGGGAAACCGCGGCCGAGTACGGGCACCCCGGTAATCTCGTCGTCGGGGCGAACATCGCCGGGTTCGTGAAAGTCGCGGACGCGATGCTTGACCAGGGCGTTGTGTAGAAAGCACACGCGCATGGCGGCTTCCGTAAATGATCCTACGAAAACGAATCTTGTTGATTGTCTGACGAAGAATGGAACCGCCGCCGGAGCGAAATGGACGCTGCCGTTCTGCTTTCTGCTTTCGGTCTTCTTAAACGTGGTCGGATGTACTGGTGAATGCAACGTCTCTACAGGAGGCGAATCCGGTTACGCTGGCTTCATCGGGCGAAGCATTTCAAGCTGTTGCGGCTGCTGGCTATCAACCGGCCTTTGGTTTTGCGTCAGGCCTGAGCGGCCGCTGGTTTCATGATGGCAGAGCGACCAGCATAAGTGTCGCGCCCGACGGCCGAAATCTCCGCGCTGACGACACCCGGACGCGTAAATCCTCTATCGAATCCGAATATAACTATATGAAAATGAAATCGTTTATTCTGCGGCTCGTTTTAGTTTCTGTCGCACTCGGTGTGGTAGGCTGTGAAGGCTATTATAGTGCCTCCCCAGGCTACTACGGCGGTCCCGGACCGTATTACGGAGCCGGACCGTATTATGGAGGATACCCAGGCTCAGTCACGGTCGAGATTGGCGATCGGCCCTATTATACTCGGGGCCCCGGCTATTACGTCGGACGCAGCTACTATGTCTGGCGACCCGGACACTGGGCATGGCGCTACGGCCGAAGGGTCTGGATTCACGGCCATTATGTGGTGAGATAACTAGAGGCGCCGCGCGTTACGTTAGGGGCTGGTATTCTAGTTTTGCGATTACCAGACGATCGGACGCGCCAATCCTCCCAACGCATAATTTCCGCTTCCGCGACAAGCACCAGCCGGTAACACGGCTTTTGATTTGCGCCGTAGCCGCGATTTTCTGGATGCACTTCGACTACAAACGTCGATGATCATCTTTCATGATCAGCGTTGTCTTGAATATGCAGCTCCTGAACACCCGGAACGGTCGGAGCGCATCGCCCGCACCGCTCCTTTACTAAAAGATCGGCATCCTGATTGGGAATGGCATGAACCGCGTGCGGCGACTGATGGTGAATTGTTGCGGGCGCATTCCCGCCAACATATCGAACACGTCGCCAGTGCGCGCGAAGATTTCGATCTTGATACGCCACTTTATCCGAAGATCGACACGTATGGGCGACACTCTGCCGGCGCGGCGATCGAGGCAGCGCGCGCGACCTTGCGCGGCGAACGCGCCTTCAGTCTGATGCGGCCACCGGGGCATCACGCTACGCGGGATCGCGCAATGGGATTTTGTTACTTCAGCAATATTGCCATCACGGCGCTCGATGCGTTAGCAAATCGCGCCGAACGTGTCGCAATCTGGGATTTTGACGCGCATCATGGCAACGGCACGGAAGCTATTGTCGCGCAGAACCCGCAAATCGCGTTTGCGTCGATCCATCAATTCCCAGCATATCCGGGAACCGGCGCAAAATCTTTTGCGAACATAGCAAATTATCCCATAGCGCCGTATACGCCTCGCGCTCAACATGTCGACGTTGCCGAACGCGCTCTACAAAAACTTCTGAAGTTTAATCCCGGTCTGCTTCTCGTTTCCGCGGGGTTCGATGCTTACTCCGGCGACCCGTTGGTACAGATGACGCTCGAAAAGGAAGATTTCGCCAAGTTCGGAGAATGGTTGCGCAGGATCGACATCCCGACGGCCGCGATTCTCGAAGGCGGTTACAGCGGCGAGCTACCCGAATTAATCGATGCTTTTTTGAGCGCATGGAATGGCTAGACTGCAGCGGCGCTCGATGAGCGCCGAATCCATGTGGCGCAACTTTGCGAGTTGCGGGACGCAAGTTACAAAACTTGCGCTACATTGTCGGCGGTCGAAGACTGCCGCTACAGCTTATGGATTTGGAAGTGGTGCAGCGGCTTGTTCTCTTTTCCGGCTACTCATTTCGATTAGCCGGCCTGCTGCATCTTCAATGTCGTAATATCTGTATTGAATAGCTCTGCTTCGCGCGGCGAGCAGACCGCAGCGATGAACATCCTTGAAATCGCCGTACGGGAATTTATATCTCCGCTTTGTGTTCTCAGGGTATCGCTCGTCGATCCCAAGATGCCATTTTGCATATTCAGCAAATCCATTCAGGCGGATGAATGTATTTTCTTCATCTGCTGAAGGTCGATGTTCGCTCCACGCTCCTTTGCCGTCCGGGATGAAGCGCCCCGCACTGATGAGTTCTTGCGCGTGCTGAAACGCAGTGCGGTTTAGCTTTAACGCATGGGCTTGCGCGCGATCCTCGGCGAAAAGCGAAACAGCAGTGTAACAGATTAGAGCGGCAATCGCGATTCCGGTTGTCAGCGCTTTAATCATTCGGTCAAGAAATCTCGTGACCCGTTCTGTTAACAAGAACCCTCGGGCTGGCGGGATTTGAACCCACGACCTCTTGAACCCCATTCAAGCGTTCTACCAAGCTGAACTACAGCCCGATCGAGAAGAAACTATTTACCAATTGCGGCAATATGGCCATCGGTTCGGCGAAATATTTTTGGAGGAGATTTTGCGATAGTCACAGAGCGCCGCTACAGAAGAAAGATGCTCAGCGCTGGAATTGTCGGGCTGCCGAACGTAGGCAAATCGACCCTTTTTAATGCCGTCACCCGCACGCATAAAGCGCCTGCCGAGAATTATCCGTTTTGCACCATTGATCCCAACGTAGGCGTGGTCACCGTGCCTGATCCGCGCCTAGAAAAAATCGCGGCGATCTCGCGTTCTAAGAAAATCGTGCCGACGACGATTGAGTTCGTCGATATCGCCGGTCTGGTCAAAGGCGCGAGCGCGGGCGAGGGCTTGGGCAATCAGTTTCTTCATCACATTCGCGAAGTGGACGCGATCGTGCAGGTGGTGCGTTGTTTCGAGAACAGCGACGTCCATCACGTGAGCGCGACGATCGACCCGATTCGCGATATCGAAGTCGTTAATACCGAGCTTGCGATCGCAGACTTGGCATCTTTGCAGAAACGACGTGACCGGTTACAGAAACAACTGCACGCTGGCGACAAAGCGGCAAAGATCGAAAATGCAATCATCGAAAAATTACTGGCGCATCTCGACGCGGGAAAGCCAGCGATCATCGCGGAATTGACTCCGGAAGAAAAGGCAATCGCGCGGGGCCTCTTCCTGCTCACTTCAAAGCCAACGATTTTTGCTTGCAATGTCGCCGAGTCCGAACTGGCGGCGATTTCGAAGGCCGATTCGTCAAATCTAGCTTCACGAGATGCCGATCTTGTTCAAGATTATGCGCGACATCATTTCGCCACTGAAGCCGTCGTGATTAGCGCGCAGATCGAGAGCGAACTTGTCGATCTCAGCGAACAGGAGGCGCTGGAGTATCTGCGGGACCTCGGCGTAGAGGACAGCGGTGTGCACGCGCTCATTCACGCGGTCTATCACCTCCTCGGCTTGCGTACCTTCTTTACCACCGGGGAAAAGGAGACGCGAGCGTGGACAATTCATGCGGGCGAAAAAGCGCTCACCGCAGCAGGTGCAATTCATTCGGACTTCGAGCGCGGTTTCATTGCGGCGGAAACCATCCACTACGACGATCTGTTCGCAGCGGGTTCATTTGCCAAGGCGCGTGAGGCCGGAAAACTGCGGCTGGAGGGAAAAGATTACGAAGTCCGCGACGGCGATGTGATCTTCTTCCGGTTTAATGTGTAGGCCAGGAATGTGGGAGCGGTATCAGCGCCGCAATTGTCGCGACACTGAGGTCCCTCCCTCATTAAACCGCATCGTATAAGATCCGACCGCAATTTTCGCAGCTTACGATCTCTTTTCCGGCCTTGACGCGTGACGCAGTAGCAGTCGTCACTTTCATGTGGCAGCCCGTGCAAACCCCGTGTTCAATGGCGACGACGGCTGCATCGCCTTTGCTGTCGAAAAGACGTTCGAACCGATTAAGTAAATCACCATCGATTTTGCTGGCGAGCGCCTCTCGCTCCTTCGCCAGTTCCTCTTGCCGGCTTTCCAGAGTTTCTGATTTCGTTTCCAGATCGTTCAACTGGCGCGAAATTGATTCTTTCGTTGCCTTGGCTGTTATCTCGGCTGCTTCGATTTCGGCTTTGAGCTTGTCGGCCTCGAGCATCACTTCCAGCTCTTCATCCTCAAGCCTGCGGATTTCATTTTCGTACCGCTCAATCTCGTGACCGATCGCCTGAAACTCGTCATTTTTGCGGGTTTGATACTGCTGGGTCTTAAGACGTGAGATGGTCTCGGCGCGCGTGCCTACATCAAGCTCCAATTTCTTGCGATCCATTTCGACCTGTCGTCTCTTTTGCTTTAGCGCCTCAACTCCCGCAGCGCTCGCGGCCAGTTGCGATTCGAGGTCATTGCGTTGCAACGGCAGCGTCTTAATCTCAGTTTGAATCTGTTTGATCTTTTGTTGTCGATCTTGGAGGACGAGCAGTTGTTCCAATTCCGGATGCACGCGCGCTCAACGTATTAATTCGCCGGAGGCGCGTCAATTGCTGTGACGCCACTGGTTCCACTCATGATACTTTGCGCTTTACCGCGCTTCACGGCTTGCCTTTGCCAAGCCGCCAGATCCAACGATACAGCACCGCCGCGGTGGCGCCGAAGGCGATGCCACCGATAATCTTTGCGGCCGTTCCAAAGCCCGGCCCGACCAGCGCCAGCGGTGCAGATACGCCAGAGAACACGACGATCGCAGAGAGCACCACGCCGATCACGCTCTCGCCGACGATCAGGCCTGACGCGAGTAGCACGCCAAGCTGCTTCGTCGCCTCAGGCCTGGCACTGCGGTCGGCTCGCTTGTCGAAGAACCAGCCGGCGATGGCTCCGACCACGATCATGAGAGTGCTCTGCGTGGGAAGATAGATCCCCAGACCCACGGCCAACGGGGGAACGCGCATGTGTCGCGTCGTGCGCGCGAGAATCTCATCCAGCAGGATAATGCAGCCGCCGATAAATCCGCCTGTCCGAATCAGACTCCAATCGATATCGGCGGCGATGACGCCTTGCGCCAGCGACGAGATCAGGCCCGCCTGAGGTGCGGGGAGTGGCGAAGGGCGCAGCTCGGCACCCGGTGCACCGACGAAACCGTAGGCATGATTCACCAGATCCAGCACCGGCGGAATCACGAACGCGCCCGCAACTACGCCGATCACCAGCGCCACCTGCTGCTTCCATGGCGTGGCATCGACTAACTGGCCGGTCTTGAGATCCTGCAGGTTATTGTTCGCAATCGCCGCAACGTTGAAGATCACCGCGGTGGTAAAAAGCGCGAAGGCCATCAGAGACTTGCCCGCCTCCGGTGATACGTACGGTTTTACGCCGAACACGAGAAGTAACGCAGCGCCGATCACCACCAAAATGCCAATGCCAGACAACGGGCTGTTGGACGAGCCGATCAAGCCTGCCATGTAACCGCAGACGGCCGAGACGAAGAAACTCATCAACACCACGTAGGTCACGCCGCCGATGGTGAGCGTTACGACATGTGCGCCAAGACCGCTGGTGTTGCCGAAATACCCGAGCAGCCAGCCGATCGGTAGCATGCAGACCAACGTGACGAGTCCGACAATGCCGATCGGAATGTCGCGCTCGGTAATTGGCAGCGTGTCTGCCTTGCCCGCTTTGCGTGCGCGAGAGGCGGCCATTGCGCCAGAGAGGCCCCTGGCAACTGGCTTAACGAGCTTCAGAAGCGTCCAAATCGCCGACACACCGATCGCGCCCGCTCCGACAAAACGCACTTTATGGCTCCAAGTGTTTTGCGCGAGTGCAGCCGCAGCCGTGCTGACGTCCTGCGCGAGTGATGAGTAGTGCGGCACGCCCCAGCCCCATCCAATCAGTGTGCCTATAAGCATGGCAATTCCAACTGAGAGGCCAACCAGGTGCCCGATAGCGAGCAGCGCGAAGGAAAGCGAGAAATCATAGCCGCTTACTGCACCCCGCCTGCCGATTCGAAAGGTCTGCGCCACATCTGAGGCGAATAATTGCGTGGCTACGATCACCGCAAACAACGCCGACACGATCGATCCCCACAACACTGCGAGCAGACCTGCGCGACCATGCTCAATATCTGACGCATGCGCGGCATCTCCGCTACTGCCGACCTTCAGCACCTCGGCGCACGCGACACCTTCGGGGTATGGCAGGTCCGAAGTAGTCACCAGAGCCCGGCGAAGCGGGATTGAGTACATCACGCCCAGAATGCCGCCCAACGCGCAGATCGCGAAAGAGATCCAGAATGGAAAGCCAGTCCACCAGCCAATCATGATCAATCCGGGCAACACGAAAATAATCGACGACAGCGTGCCTGCCGCGGACGCAACGGTCTGCACGATGTTGTTTTCCTGAACGGTCGCATCGCGAAAACCCCGCAGGATTGCCATGGAAATGACCGCCGCGGGAATCGACGTCGAAAAGGTGAGACCGGCCTTGAGACCGAAGTACACGTTGGCGGCAGTGAACACAAGCGTGATGGCGACCCCTATGATCAAGCCGCGGACGGTAAGTTCGGCGCGCGTACTCTCGCGCATTTGTTGGTTGGCGTTCACGATGCCACTCTCGGTACCGCTGGTTTGCATTGTAAGGGTACGCGGCCGGCTATTCTGGACGACCGACGAGAGCGGAGAATAGTCTGGAGTCGCCGGAGCGGTCAAGACAGTGTAGTTCAATCTGGCACACGGAGCGCAGCGTCGGCGCACGTCAAGTACCGATCTACACTTGCGCCCGGCTAACGCGCGGGCGTGGGCTATCTAGATCGGAACATCGCCACTGGCGAGCGTTTTCCCGTCTTTGAGCTGCCTTTTCTCCGGCACATCGCAGTGCGACTATTTCCGCTCCAAGCGCGACTCAGGGACCAATCGTGCTACGCGCTTCCGGTGTTGGCGTTAAGACCGCATTGATGATTTCTGCAGCGAGGTTGGGAAGCGACTTACTGTCGTGATTGTCGAGCAGGATAACGGTCCAAGTGTTGTCGAGAAACATGGTCATACAGCTATGAAAGCCGGGGAGGTCGCCTGAGTGTGACGCAAGCAACAAGTTGCCGGTATTGGTTGTCGGTTGTGCGTCGTAGTCGCTCGTCAGAAAAGTCCGAAGTTGCTCCTGACTAGTTCGGCCAACGTGCCAACCGAACGAGTAGCCAAACGGTCGAATCGCAAACAACTCTTTCGCCGCTCCGACGCCGAAGACTCGCCCAGCAAGCAGCTCTTTGCGCCATCGCCAGAGATCTCGCACGGTGGAGTACACGCCACCAGAAGAAAATGCGATCGACCAGTCGATGTATGGCGCCTTTATTGGCTGACCGTTTTCGACGACGTACGCTGTTGC
>Ga0209377_1000724_pt1 | contig 22381 bp, 19 predicted proteins | sample GraSoiAngelo_141_FD_185898 | JGI IMG/M metagenome (GOLD analysis project Ga0209377, IMG submission 185898) | Grasslands soil microbial communities from the Angelo Coastal Reserve, California, USA - 14_0929_12_40cm (SPAdes) (version 2) | ecosystem: Environmental > Terrestrial > Soil > Grasslands ...
AAGATTTCCGAGAGGCAGCCCGCATAAACACGGGCTGCCCTCGGCCCAATTCGCACCGGGAAGTAGCTAGCGGGCGAGGCGGGTCTTGATGCGGTCGACCGCTTCCTCGGTGGAGGCGCGGCCGCCGAAGGCGGTGAGGCGGAAGTAGCCCTCGCCGCTCGGCCCGAAGCCCGCGCCGGGTGTGCCGACGACGTGGGCCTCGTTCAGGAGCTTGTCGAAGAAGTCCCACGAGGACAACCGTCCCGGCGTCTTCACCCAGATGTACGGGGCATTCCGCGCTCCGTAGACCGTGAGCCCGGCTGCCTCGAGCCCCTCGCGGATGATGCGCGCATTCTCCATGTAGTAGTCCACGACCGCGGTCACCTGCTTGCGACCCTCGGGGGTGTAGGTCGCCGCGGCGGCGCGCTGGATCACGTACGCGACCCCATTGAACTTGGTGGACTGGCGCCGGACCCAGAGCGCGTTGATGCTCACCGGCTCGCCGGTGGCCGCCCGCCCCTGCAGCTCCTTCGGCACGACCGTATAGGCGCAGCGCGTCCCCGTGAAGCCGGCGGTCTTCGAGAAGGACCGGAACTCGATCGCGACCTCGCGCGCGCCCTCGATCTCGTAAATCGAATGCGGGATCGAGGGGTCGCGGATGTACGCCTCGTACGCGGCGTCGTAGAGGATGACGGCGCCCTGTTCGCGCGCGAAGTCGACCCACGTCTTCAGCGCCGCCCGCGTGAGCACCGCGCCGGTCGGGTTGTTCGGATAGCAGAGGAAGATCAGGTCGACCGGCCGGTCGGGGATGCGTGGCTGGAAGTTGTTCTCGGCCGTGCACGGCAGATACACGATCCGGTCGTAGCGACCGCTCACGTCCGCGCTGCCGGCGCGCCCGCCCATCACGGTGACGTCGAGATACGCGGGGTAGACGGGATCGCTGAGCGCAACGACACAGTCCGGCCCGAAGATCTCCTGGATGTTGCCGGTGTCGCTCTTGGCGCCGTCGCTCACGACGATCTCGTCGGCCGTGAGCTTGACGCCCCGCTCGCCGTAGTCGTGGCGGACGATCGCGTCGACGAGGAAATCCCAGCCGGTCTCGGGCGGATAGCCGCGGAAGGTTTCGGGCTTCGCCATCTCGTCGACGGCCTCGTGCATCGCTCGGATCACCGCGTCGGGCAGAGGTCGGGTCACGTCGCCGATCCCGAGGCGGATGAGGTTCGCGTCGGGGTGCGCCGCCTGGAACTCGCGCGTGCGCCGGCCGGTCTCGCTGAAGAGATAGCTGGCGCGCAGCTTCAAGTAGTGGTCGTTGATTCGGGCCATGGCGCCCGATTCTAGCAGATCGCTTCGGGGTCGAGGCAGAAGCGGTCGACCCGTCGCGTGGCCCAGCGAGTGACGGTCAGGGTCTCACCGTCCGTCTCGAAGATGAGCGCGCCGTCACGATCGGTCCGATAGGTCTCGGCGCCGACTTCGGCGAGACGCGCCACCACGCCGGCGTCCGGATGGCCATAGGGGTTGCGCGCCCCGACCGAGATCGCCGCGAACCTCGGGCCGACCGCGCGCAGGAACGCGGCGCCCGTGGACGAACGCGAGCCGTGGTGAGCCACCTTGAGGACGGTCGAATCCAGGCGTGTCCCCGCGGCCACCAGCTCGCGCTCGCGGAAAGCCCCGATGTCGGACGCGAGCAGGAACGAGGCGAGCCCCATCTCGATGCGCAGCACCAGCGCGGACTCGTTCCGTCGCCCGCCGGTCGCCGCGGTCGGCGGAAGCGGCGTGATCTCCACGCGTCCGAACCGTCGCGGCACCAGCGGCAGGCTCGCCGCGGTCCATTCTTCGTCGATCGCGAAGAGGCGCCGCACCGACGCCGCACCGCCGGCGTGGTCGCTGTCATCGTGCGTGACCGCCATCGCGGCGAGACGAAGAACGCCGCGGTTCCAGAGAAATGGCGCGACCACGCGCTCGCCGGCATCGAGCCGCATCGGCCCACCCGATCCACAATCGACGAGCAGCGCGCGGCCGTCGGGTATCTCGACCACGATCGCGTCGCCCTGGCCGACGTCGAGGATCGTGAGGCGCAGCCGCCCGTCGGCCGGGCGAACCAGCGGCCACGCCGCCCAGCCGACCGCGATGGCGAGCAGGACAACTCCCGGAAGGAGGACGCCCAACCTCCGGCTCTCGCGCCAGGCGAGGAGCAGCGCGAGCCCCGCGACGTAGCACCCCACGGCGATCCAGCCGGGAGCCGGAAGATGGACGACGGCCCCGGGCACCTGGGCGGCGAGCGCGACGACGCCCCGCAGCGCCAGCAGGATTGGCCACACGGCGTCGAACACGACGGCGGCGAGCGCCTCGCTGAGGAACGACAGCGCGACCGCGCCGAGCCCCAGGATCGTCGCGAGCCCCGCGAGCGGAACGACGCCGAGGTTCGCGACGACACCGATCGTCGAGAGTTGGTTGAAGTGAGTCAGCGTGACCGGTAAGACCGCCAGCTGCGCCGCGGCGCTCACCGCGAGCGCGCCGAGAATCGCGCCGCGCGGGAGCGGAGCAACGACGATTCCGAGCGTCGCGACGAACGAGAGCTGGAAGCCGGGATCGAACAGATCCCCGGGGCGAACGGCAAGGATCGCGAGCGCCGCCAGCGCGAGGCTGTTCGTCACCGACGCGTCGCGGTCGAGCAGGGTCGCGACCAAAACGAGCACGGCCATCACGACGGCGCGGAGCACGGAGGGCTCCGGCCCCACGACCAGCGCGAACCCGATCACCACGACGATCGCCGTCGCGGCCGATGCGCGGTGGGGGAGGCGCAGAAGTCGACAGAGCGCCCAGACGGAAGCCGCCAGGATTCCCACGTTGAAGCCGGACACCGCCAGAACGTGATACACGCCGGCGCGGCGGAAAGCGTCGTCGACGTCGCGTGGGAGATCGGTGTGGTCGCCGAGCAAGAGTCCGGCGAGCAACGCCGCCGACGCGGGCGGCAGCGCGCGACTGATGGCCGCGATCGACTCGCGCTTGACTCGCACCGACCAGGGCGGCGCCGGATCGTCGAGCGGCGCCATCGACTCTGCGCGCGTCGTGGCCACGACGTAGATCCCCTCACGCGCCAGGTGCGCGGCGTAGTCGTAGGTCCCGGGATTGCGAAAGCCCGTCACCGGGTGGAGGCGGAGCGGCGCCGCGATTCGCTGGCCTTCGGTCAGCGGCGGCAGCACCCCGTACGCCGTCAGCTGGACGAGACCCGAGCCCGGGGCGTCCTCGACCCGCTCGATGTCGACCAGGAGCCGGGAGCGATCGGGCGCCCAGCGTTTCGGCTCGGCGACCAGGCGCCCCTCGACGCGGAGCGTTCGCGGCAACCCGGCGTTCCGGATGTGGTCCGCGGCAAGCGGCGCCTCGCCGCCGCGAAGCGCGCCCGTCGCGGCGATGCCGAGCAGCAAGGCGCCCGCTGCCAGTGCCGCTCGGCCGACGGCCAGGAAGCCGAGGCAGGCGGCGACGGCGATCAACCAGGCGATCCAGAACACCGCGGGCGTCGTCACAGACGCCAGCGCGACTCCGACTCCGAAGGCCGTGGCCATCGGAGCGAGGGGCGTCCGGTTCAGATTCACTCGGCGATCGTGACGAAGGCGCGGAGCTGCTCGATCTTCCGAGCGCTCATCCCCCGAACCCGTCCGAGCTCGTCGACGCGGGCGAAGCGACCCGCCGTGTCGCGCGCGTCGACGATCCGTCGGGCGAGCGCCGGCCCGATTCCCGGCAGGTCTGTCAGCTCGACCGCCGTCGCGCGGTTGAGATCGATCGCCGAGGAGGTCGCGTCGGTCGGCGAGCCCCGAGGGCTGGTCGAGCTCCGTGGCGCCTTGGCACGTCGCGCGCGTCGAGGCTCGGGTTCTGACGAAGACGGCTCCGCCGGAGCGCCGCTGCCGGATGGCGGCGCCAGGCTCGAGCTCGGCGGCGATGCGCGGTCGAGCTGCTCGAGGTAGTCGGCGAGGTCAGGCCGGCTTCGTCGCCAGTGGCCGACGGCGAGGCCGAGACCGGCGACGGCGAGCAGGAGCAGCAGCACGAGGATCTGACGACGCGTGTAGAGGGTCATGAGCGGACGATCCCATGACGCCCGCCGCGCGACTAGAGTCGAAAAATTCAGACGCCGACCGAAAGACAGCGGCGCACGCGCCGCGTCAAAACAATCGTCGAAAGCGGATGCCGATCTGCTTATCATGCTGTCGCCGACACCCAGGCCAAGCCAGGAGGCCGCCATGATCTCGTTCACCGTCAACGGCAAACAACGGCAGGTCGACGTCCCATCGGAGATGCCGTTGCTCTGGGTCCTGCGCGAGTCGCTCAACCTGACCGGGACCAAGTACGGCTGCGGCATCGCCGTCTGCGGGGCCTGTACCGTTCACGTCGACGGCACCGCCGTGCGCTCGTGCGTCACGCCGGCCTCGGCGGTCGCAGGGCGACGCGTGACGACGATCGAAGGTCTGTCCGAGCGCGGCGATCATCCGGTGCAGCGCGCGTGGACGGAAGTCGACGTCCCGCAGTGCGGCTACTGCCAGTCCGGCCAGATCATGTCGGCGGCGGCGCTCCTGGCCCGCAAGGCCGCGCCCACCGACGCCGACATCGATGACGGGATGTCCGGCAACATCTGCCGCTGCGGAACCTATCAGCGGATCCGGGCCGCGATCCATCGCGCCGCCGCGCTCAAGAAGGGAGGCGCGTGATGAAGACGCTCGTCAGTCGCCGCGAGATTCTCAAGGGCGGCCTCGCGGTCGGCGCGGGGCTCACGCTCGGCTTCACGCTCCCGCTGCGCGGGCGCGCTCAGACTCCCGGCGTGTTCGCGCCCAACCAGTGGCTCCGGATCGATCGTGACGGAGTCGTGACCGTCACCAACTCGGTGCCCGAGATGGGCCAGGGTTCCCTGACCACGACGCCGATGATCATCGCCGACGAGCTCGATGCCAAGCTCGACAGTGTCAAGGTCGAGCAGGCGCCGGCCAATCCGGCGCTCTACAAGAACCCGGTCACCGGCAACCAGCTCTACGGCGGGAGCCGAGGCGTTCGCGACCACATCGAGATGTGGCGGAAGGCCGCCGCCTCCGCCCGCGAGATGCTCAGGCAGGCCGCGGCGAACGAGTGGGGCGTGCCGGTCGAGACCGTAGACACCGAGGAGGGCGCCGCGGTCCATCGGCCGACCGGGCGACGGCTCCAATATGGGCAACTCGTGGACAAGGCGCAGGCGCTTCCCGTTCCGCAGAATCCGAAGCTCAAGACTCCCGACCAGTTCCGCTACATCGGCAAGCCAGTCAAGCGGCGCGACACGCCTGACAAGGTCACGGGCCGCGGCATCTACGGCATCGACGTACAGGTTCCGGGGATGCTCGTCGGCTCGATCGAACGCTGCCCAGTGTTCGGTGGCAAGGTGCAGGGCTTCGACGCCACGGCGGCCAAGGCGATCAAGGGCGTCAAGGACGTCGTCCAGGTGTCGAACGGCGTCGCCGTGGTCGCCGACAACTTCTGGACGGCGGTGCAGGGACGCCGGGCGCTCAAGGTGACCTGGAACGAAGGCCCGATCGCCCAGGTGTCCACCGCCACGATCACGCGCGAGTACGAGGCCGCGGCAAAGCAGCCGGGCCAGGTCGCGAAGAACGAGGGTGACGCCGAGAAGGTGCTGGCCGCCGGCGGCAAGGTGTACGAGGCCGTGTACCAGGTGCCGTTCCTCGAGCACGCGTGCATGGAGCCGATGAATGCCACCGCGCAGGTCAGTCGCGAGTCGTGCGTGATCTGGGCGCCGACCCAGAATCCCGGCGGGACCCAGGCGACGGCCGCGCAGCTGACCGGCCTGCCGCCCGAGAAGGTGTTCGTCAACACGACGCTGCTCGGCGGCGGCTTCGGCCGGCGCGCCGAGATCGACTTCATCGTCGACGCCGTCGAGACGTCCAAGGCCGTCGGCGCGCCCGTGAAGGTTGTGTGGACGCGTGAGGACGACATCACGCACGGCTTCTATCGCCCCGCGACGTACAATGTCTTTCGCGCCGCCCTTGACCCCAGCGGCACTCCCGCCGCGTGGTTCACCCGTGTCGTCGGCCCCGGCATTCTCATCCAGAAGGGGATGGCACAGCCCAATACGGTCGACGCTTCCGCCATGGCTGCCGTCCGCGATATGCCATACGACATCCCGAACCTCCGCATCGAGTACGTGCACAAGGAGTTCGGCATTCCGCTCGGGTTCTGGCGTTCGGTGGGCTCCTCTCAGAACGGCTTCATCGTCGAGAGCTTCATCGACGAGCTGGCGCACGCGGCCGGGAAAGACCCCTTCGAGTACCGGCGCGCGTTGCTCGGCAAGTCTTCGCGTCACAAGGCGATCCTCGAGCTGGTCGCGAATCGCGCCAAGTGGGGCGCGCCGCTGCCGGCCGGCCGCGGCCGCGGCATCGCCGTCGTCTTCTCGTACGGAAGCTACGCCGCCACCGTGGCGGAGGTCTCGGTCGCGCCAGACGGCGCCGTCAAGGTTCACCGGCTCGTCTGCGGCATCGACGCGGGCCTCGCCGTGAATCCGGACGCGGTGAAGGCGCAGATGGAGGGCGGCGCCGTCTACGCCATGACGGCCGCGTTCTACGGGAACATCACGATCGACAAAGGCCGCGTGCAGCAGTCGAACTTCCACGACTATCAGATGCTGCGGATCAACGAGATGCCTGTGGTCGACGTGCACATCCTCGACTCGGGCGAGGCGCCGGGCGGTCTCGGCGAGCCCGGCGTGCCGACCGTGGCGCCGGCGGTGACCAACGCCATCTTCGCCGCGACGGGTAGGCGCATCAGGAAGCTACCGATCGACCGCAACGAGCTCAAGCGAGCCTGAAACATCCGGGCGGATGACCGGCACCCCCCGGTCATCCGCCCGCCATCACGGAACGAGGGCCGCGCGCGTGATGGTGGTCGTGTCCTTCGCGTGCCACTCGGAGTCGGCAAAAGCTTGGTTGATCTGCTCGAGCGGATATTTGTGCGAGATGAGCCGGTGGAAGGGCCAGCGGGTCCGGTTGCGGACGAGGAAGTCGAGCGCTCTCGGAATCACGCCGGGGTCGTACTGGATCACGCCCACGATCTTCTTCGAGCCCCAGACCAGCAGGGAAGGCTCGAGCTCGATCTTGGCGCCACGGCTGATCGTGCCGATCTCGAGATAGGTGCCGCCGGAGCGGAGCATCTCGATCCCTTCCGGGATGACCTGAGGGAATCCCACGAAGTCGCAGGCGACGTCCGCGCCCGCGCCACCCGTCCACTTGCGAACGAGGTTGACGCGCTCGCGGCGGTCGGTGACCTCTTTGACGTTGAGCGTGTGGTCGGCGCCGAAGGCGCGCGCCAGCTCGAGCCGTCCCGGTAGCTGATCGACGACGATGACGGTCGCCGCCCCCATGTCCTTGGCGACCGCGGCCGCCTGGATGCCGAGCCCACCGGCGCCCTGGATGACGACGGTGCTTCCGAAGCTGAGGCCCGCGCGGTCGAGGCCGAAGATCACCTGGGACAGGGCGCAATTGACCGGCGCCACCAGCTCGTCGGGCAGCGAGTCGGGCACGACGAAGATCGCCCCGCGGCCGCGCAGGTAGTAGTACTCGGCGAAGGCACCGTGAAAGTGCGGGAACTGCGAGGGGCCGAGCGGCCGCTCGATCTTGGCCGGGCACGCCGCCGGCTCGTTGGCCAGGCACGCGTAGCAGCGCCCGCACGGATAGAAGTACGTGTAGGCGACCCGATCGCCCTCTTTCAGCGGCCGCCCCAAGGAGTCGGTCTTCACGCGGGCGCCGAGTCGGGCCACGCGGCCCGTCATCTCGTGGCCGTAGATCCAGCCGTCCTCCGGCAGCCGCAGCGGCGCGTCGCCCCGCCAGAAGTGGAGGTCCGAGCCGCAGACGTTGGCGAGCGAGACGCGGATGAGGACCGCGTCGGGCTCGACGTCCGGCACGGGGACGTCGCGGATCTCGAAGGGCTTACCGGGACCGAAGAAGACCGCCGCCTTGCCGCTGCTCATCGGCTGGCTCCTCTCGCGACGTCGAACGCGTCGTGCAGGGTCCGCACCGCCAGCTCGGCGTACTTGTCCTCGATGACGCACGAGACCGCGATCTCCGACGTCGAGATCATCTGGATGTTGATGCCCTCGCGCGCGAGCGCGGCGAACATGGTCGAGGCGACACCGGAGTGACTTCGCATCCCGACGCCGACGATCGACACCTTGGCGACCCGCTCGTCGTGCACGATCCCGCGCGCGCCGATCTCGCGAACCACTTCGGCCAGCTCCGCGACCGCCCGCGCGTGGTCGCCGCGCGGCAAGGTGAAGGACATGTCGGTGTAGCCGTCCTGGCTGATGTTCTGCACGATCATGTCGACGACGATGCTGCGCGCGGAGATCGCGCCGAAGACGCGCGCGGCGATGCCGGGGCGGTCGGGCACCCTCAGGATGGAGATCTTCGCCTGGCTCCGGTCGTGCGTCACGCCGGTGACTACCGCCTGTTCCATGCCGGCCTCCTCCTTCGTCACGAGCGTGCCCGAATCCGGTCGGAACGTCGACCGTACGTGAACCGTGACACCATACTTCTTCGCGAACTCGACGGAGCGGGTCTGGAGCACCTTCGCGCCCAGGCTCGCCAGCTCGAGCATCTCGTCGTAAGCGACGCGCACGAGCTTTCGGGCGTCGGGCACGATGTTCGGGTCGGCGGTGTACACGCCGTCGACGTCGGTGTAGATCTCGCAGACGTCCGCTTTCAGCGCGGCCGCCAGCGCGACCGCGGTGAGGTCGGAACCGCCGCGCCCGAGCGTGGTGATCTCGTCTTCGTCCGAGAGCCCCTGGAATCCGGCGACGACCGCGATCTCGCCGGCGTCGAGCGCTCGCCGCACGCGATCCCCGTCGATCTGGGTGATGCGGGCCTGGGTGTGCGAGTGATCGGTCCGCAAGCCGACCTGCGGGCCGGTGAAGGACCGCGCCTTGAGACCGAGCGACTGGAGCGCCAGGGCCACGAGCGCGATCGTGACCTGCTCGCCCGTGGAGAGGAGCATGTCCATCTCGCGCAGGTCGGGCGAGGAGGAGATCTGACGCGACAGCGTCAGCAGACCGTCGGTCGTCTTGCCCATGGCGGAAACGACCACGATCATCTGGTTCCCAGGGGCGCTCGCGGCGACTCGTCGCGCGACGTTCATGATCTTCTCGGCGTCGGCGACGGAGGATCCCCCGAACTTCTGGACGAGCAGCGCCATGCTTGCGAGAGCCTACACGACGCCTGCGCCGACCGCAAAGATCGGGGACGTCGGTCCGCGATGGCGACGTCGCACGGCTACCCGGCCGCGCCGGGCTCGGCGCCCTGTCGCGCGTGGGTCGCCTCGCCGAGGCTCACGTGTTCGCGCAGCAGATAGAGCCAGCCGAGCAGGGTCACCGGCAGGACCTGGCTGGCGTGGAAGAGCAGCGCGTAGCCGAACCCGGCGGAGCGCGACACGCCGAAGAGGCCGACGGCGAGCACCGCCGCAGCGTGAAAGACGCCGACGTAGCCCGGAGCCGACGGGATCGAGATGCCGAGCCCGACGAACGCGAGCACCGCCCAGGTCGCCATGAAGGGCAGGTGAAGATCCAGCGCGAACAGGACTGTCCACGCGGCGAGCGCCGGCGTGAGCCAGACGACGATCGTCCACGCGAGCAACGGCAGGATGTGAGACGGCGTACGGATCCCATCCAGACCGTGCACGAACGTCTCGAACGCGGTGAGCGCCCGCCGCTGGAGCCTGGGCCAACGCCCGGCGAGTCTCGTGATGACGCGAGCGCAGGCTTGGGGCGCCGCGACGAGGGCGATCAGCACCACGACGCCGACCACATCGATCGCCAGCATGACGAGGGCGGCCACCTCGAGGAACCGCGGGACCGGGACGACGAGCACCAGCACCGCCAGGATGAGCACGACGGCCAGGCTGTCCAGGACCCGCTCGACGACGAGCGTGGCCAGCGTCGTCCAGAAGGAATGGCTGCGCGACACCGCCCCCAGGCCCGCGCTCCAGCGTCGCGCGACCACGTAGACGCGCACGACCTCACCCGCGCGGAGCGGGAGCACGTTGTTGGCCATGTAACCGATCATCATCGCCGGCGTGATGCCTTGCGGATTCGAGCCCGGCGGAAAGAGATACCACCAGCGCCGCCCGCGCACCCAGATCTGGAGTGGGGACATGATCACCGCGACCGCCATCCAGCCCCAGTGGGCGCCACGCAGCTGCCGACCGAGCTCGGCCAGATCGACGCTACGGAAGAGATAGACGAGGAGAGCGACGCTGATCCCGACGCCGAGCGCGACCTTCAGCTTGCTCAGAGGCCGAGCTGCGCCAGGACCGCGTCGACCCGCGGCGGCACGGCGGTCGGGCGTGACGCGGACTCGAGCGCCGTGTCCGGGTCCTTCAGCCCGTGGCCGGTGAGGGTCAGCACGAGGGTCGAGCCCGGCTCGAAGCGCCCGGCCTTGACGAGCTTGATCAAGCCGGCCACCGTCGCGGCCGAAGCCGGCTCCATGAAGATGCCCTCCTCCCGAGCGAGGAGGCGGTAAGCGCGAAGAATCTCCTCGTCGGTGACGATGTCGATCCAGCCGCGGGAATCCTTCATCGCCTCCAGGGCAGGGCCCCAGGACGCGGGATTGCCGATCTTGATCGCGGTCGCGACCGTCCGTGGCTCCTCGATCACGTGGTTTTCGTAGATCGGCGCGGCGCCGGCCGCCTGGAAGCCGACCATCCGCGGCAGCTCCTTCACGCGGCCGGCCCGATGATACTCGCGGTAGCCGCGCCAGTAGGCGGTGATGTTACCGGCGTTGCCGACCGGAATAAGGTGGTAGTCCGGCGCGCGCCCGAGCTGATCGCAGACCTCGAAGGCTCCGGTCTTCTGGCCCTCGAGCCTGAACGGATTCACCGAGTTCACGAGCGTCACGGGATGCTGTTCGGCGATCTGGCGGACGATCGTCAGCGCCTGATCGAAGTTGCCGTCGACCATGAGGACCTTGGCGCCGTGGATGGCCGCCTGCGAGAGCTTGCCCAGGGCGACCGAGCCCTTGGGCACCATGACGAAGGCGCGGATGCCGGCACGCGCGGCGAAGGCGGCGGCCGCGGCCGAGGTGTTGCCGGTCGAGGCGCAGATGACGGCGCGCGAGCCGGTCTCGAGCGCCTTCGAAATCGCCACCGTCATCCCGCGGTCCTTGAACGAGCCCGTCGGGTTGAATCCTTCGCACTTCAAGTAGATCTGCATGCGCGCGTCGGTCGCCTCGGCCAGCCGGGGCGCGGGCACGAGCGGGGTGTTGCCCTCGAAGAGCGTGACGATCGGTGTCTTGTCCGTGACCGGGAGAAAATCCCGATACTCCTCGATCACACCGCGCCACGCCTTCACGCCGGACTGCCCTCCACGCGGATCATGGTGGTGGCCGCGGCCACGTCACGCAGCCGGTCGATCTTCGCCAGGGCCGTCCGCATGTCGCGCTCGCGCGCCTCGTGGGTCAGCATCACCACCGGCACCGCCTCGCGGGTGCCGCGGCCCTTCTGGATGACGTTGGCGATCGAGATGTCGTTCTCGCCCAGGATCCCCGCCACCCTCGACAGAACACCCGGTCGATCCTGCGCGGTCACCCGCAGGTAGTAGCGGCTGTGGATCGCGTCCATCGGCGTGAGCGGAAGCGGCGACGGGCCGACCGACGGCAGCTCGAGGGGGAGCGAGGGAATGCCGTGCGCGATCCGGCGCGCGATCTCGATGACATCGGACAGCACGGCCGAGGCGGTCGGCATTTGCCCCGCGCCCCGGCCGTAGAACATGAGATCGCCGACGGCGTCGCCGGTCAGGAAGATTCCGTTGAAGACGCCGGATACCGCGGCCAGCGGCGAGGCGGCGGGAATCATCGTGGGGTGCACGCGCACTTCCACGCCGGCGCCGCCGGGCGTGTCCGAGGACGTCGCCTTGGCGATGGCCAGGAGCTTGATCCGGTAGCCCAGCTCGCGCGCGTAGTCGATGTCCTGCGCGGTGACTCGCGAGATCCCCTCGGTGTGGATGTATTTGAGATCGACGAAGGTGCGGAAGGCCAGCGCGACGAGGATCTGCAGCTTGTGGGCCGAGTCCATGCCCTCGATGTCGAGCGTCGGATCGGCCTCGGCGTAGCCGTGCGCCTGTGCCTCCTTGAGGACCAGCGAGAAGTCCAGGCCCTCGTCGGTCATCTTGGTCAGGATGTAGTTGCAGGTCCCGTTGACGATGCCGGCGAGCGACAGGACCCGGTTGGCGACCAGCCCGTCCTTGACGGCGCGGATCAGTGGGATGCCACCGGCCACCGAGGCCTCGAAGCCGAGCGCGACGCCGGCGCGCCGCGCCTCCTCGTAGAGCTCGACGCCATGGTGGGCCAGGAGCGCCTTGTTCGCGGTGACCACGTGCTTGCCGGCGGCGAGCGCTCGCGAGATGAAGGAGCGCGCGGGCTCGAGGCCTCCGACCAGCTCGATCACGATGTGGATCGACGGGTCCCCGAGCACCCGGGCGGCGTCGCTCGTCAGCGGCAACGACGCGAGATCGAGACCCTCGCGCGGGCGGGTGAGGTCGGTGTCGGCGACCGCGGCCAGAGTGAGACGAGCGCCGGCGCGCTCCTCCAGCATCTCGCGTCGGCCCTGGAGGATCTTCGCAACCCCGGCCCCGACGGTGCCGAGCCCCAGCAGACCGATGCGCACGTCGCTCGCGCCGCTCACGGTTCGATCCCTGCCGGTTCGGTCAGCGGCTCAGCTGCTTGAGGCCGCGCAGCGCCTGGCGGATCCGCTGCTCGTTCTCGACGAGCGCGAACCGCACGTAGCCCTCTCCGTATTCCCCGAAGCCGATGCCCGGCGACACGGCCACCTTGGCCTCCTGGATCAAGAGCTTGGAGAACTCGAGCGAGCCCAGGCTCTTGAAGGCATCGGGGATCGGCGCCCACACGAACATCGTGCCCTTCGGCTTGGGCACGTTCCAGCCGATCTTGTTGAGCCCGTCCACCAGGACGTCGCGGCGCTTTCGGTGCACCTCGACGATCTGGTCGACGCACTTCTGGTCGGCTTCCAGGGCGACGATGCCGGCGATCTGGATCGGCTGGAAGGCGCCGTAGTCCAGGTAGGACTTGATGCGGGCCAGCGCGGACACCATTCGAGAATTGCCGCAGACGAAGCCGAGGCGCCAGCCCGCCATGTTGTACGACTTCGAGGTCGAGAAGATCTCGACGCCGACCTCGCGCGCTCCCGGTACCTCGAGGAACGAGGGCGGCTGGTAGCCGTCGAAAGTGAAGTCGGCGTAGGCGAAGTCGTGCACGACCATCAGGCGATGCTCGCGCGCGAAGTCGACGACTTTCACGAAGAAGTCCCGGTCGACGCACATCGTCGTCGGGTTGTGCGGGAAGGAGAGGATTAACAGCTTGGCCTTCGGCCACGCCAGCCGCGCCGTCTCCTGGAGCCGCGCGAAGAAGTCGCCGTCGGGCGTGAGCGGAACCGATCGGAGATCGCCGTCGGCGATGACGACCGAGTACGAATGGATCGGATAGGTCGGGTTCGGCACGAGCGCGCCGTCGCCCGGCTGGAGCACGGCCAGGGCCAGATGCGCCATGCCTTCCTTGGCGCCGATCGTCGCGATCACCTCGGAGTCCGGATTGAGATCGACCTTGTAGCGGTCGCGATACCACTTGGCCATCGCGACGCGCAGCCGCGTGATGCCGCGCGAGGCCGAGTAGCGGTGATTCTTCGGGTTTTTCGCGGCCTCGACCAGCTTGTCGACGATGTGCTTCGGCGTCGGCATGTCTGGATTGCCCATGCCGAGATCGATCACGTCCTCTCCGCGAGCTCGAGCCTTGGTCTTGAGGTCGTTGACGATCGCAAAGACGTACGGCGGAAGGCGCTTGATTCGATAAAACTCGTCCATGGGGAACTCCTCTTCGAGGTAGCCCACCGATGATACGCGGGGCCGCCGAGAGTGTCAATAAACGTACGATCTCATGCGGGGTTAGGAGTCGCGCCCGCGCCCAAACTGACGCCGAAATGTCGGGCCGGTGCCGTTATGGCAGCGCGGTGTTCTGCAAGTCCTTGATTGTTCATGCGGGACCTTCGGCATGCGGCTTGCCCCTCAGGCCCACCGTGGGTCACGAAGGATCGTCTGTTGACAGTTTGGCCGGCCCGGCGGTAGAGCCAGCGAGGCCCCTCACCGCGACCGGAAACCGCTCGCGCAGACCGAGCCGCAAGCAATTCAGCCTGCTCATCGTTCGTGGCGACGGCACCCGAGTCCTCCGCTTCAACTTTCCCCGGCCCGCGGCCCTCGCCGTCTTCGCCACCGTCGCCGTCACGGTGACGACCTTCTGCGCGCTCCTCGGCGATTGGCTCCAGCTCCGGCAGCTCACGGTCGAGGCCCGGACCTTCAAGATGCAGATCGCCGAGCAGCAGGCGACCATCGATTCGTTCAACAAGCGCGTCGTCGAGCTGCGCACGGAAATGACGAGCTGGCGCGACCTTCACGCGAGGATCTGGGAGCCGTTCGGCCCCGAGCTTCAGCCGGGCGGGCGCGACCGTGCGATCGGTGGTGGCGCGCTCCGGGTTGACCGGGTGACCGGAAAGCTCTCGCCGCGGGACGAGCTCGAGCGTCTGGCCGAAAGCGTCGCGGAGCAGGGCGAGAGCCTCAAGGCCCTCGACCGGCTCGTCTTCCGAGCCGGCAAGGCCCTCGCGGCGCTCCCGTCGCGCTGGCCGATCCGCGGCGCGGTCAACTCCGAGTTCGGGATGCGGCAGTCGCCCTGGTCGTCCGGGACCGAGTTCCACAGCGGCATCGACATCCGCGCTCAGCACGGCACCCCGATCCGCGCGCCCGCCGGCGGGATCGTCACGATCGCCGGGCCGTATCAGGAATACGGCATCACCGTCATCCTCGACCACGGTCAGGACATCAAGAGCGTCTACGGCCACCTCTCGAAGACGAACGTCAAGCCGGGTGAGCGGATCGAGCGCGGCACCGTGGTCGGCTGGTCGGGCAACACCGGCCGCTCGACCGGCGCGCACCTGCACTACGAGATCCTGGTCAAGGGGCAGTCGGTCAACCCCCGCGCGTATTTGTGGGATTAGGGGGCCTCGAAGGGCCCCCTAAGACCCCCGCGCTCCGAGACGGCCCGGCGTAGCCGGGCCGCCCCTCGATTTCGTGTCGCTCCTCCACCTCCTAGAACCACCTTTAGAACCTGCTTTCCGAAGGCTAGTCTTGGCGGGAATTGCGGGTGGTGAAGTCGAGGCTCAGATCGTTGAAGACGTCTGGGCGCTCCAGGAAGTAGCCGTGACCGGCGGTGGTGACCAAACGGAGCTCGGCGCCGTGGATTCGCGCCACGATCTCGCGGGAGAAGCGCGGGGGCACGAGGATGTCGTCCTCGGCGACGCTGACGAGGGTCGGGCAGCGGATGGCTGAGAGCCGCTCGAGCGCATCGTGGGCGGCAACCGCTTCGCCCTGGCGGAGGAATCCCGCGAGTGACTGCGGGTAGGGATTCGCCAGCGAGTTCTGCAGGAGCGCCTCGATCAGCTCCGGTCGCTCGGCGTAGGTCGTCGGCGAGAAGAGCCACAGGGCCAGCGCCCGTAAGGTCGATTCACGGCCCAGACCGATCCGCATCTCGCGCCACGCGGCGTTCAGCGCCAGCATATATGCGTCCGGGCGCCCGAACGTGCAGGCCAGGTGCAGCGAACGCACGCGCTCGGGGCTCGCGAGCGCCAGCTCCTGGGCGATCATCCCGCCCATCGATACGCCGAGCACGTGGGCGCGGTCGATGCCGAGCGCATTCATGAGGCCGAGCGCGTCGCCCGCCATCATCCGCGTCGTGTACGCGTGATCGGGAGCGTCGGTCTGGCCGACACCGCGGTTGTCGAACGCGATCACCCGATGCCGCTTCGAAAAGTCGGCCATCTGAAACGCCCAGGCCAGATGATCGCCGCCGAAGCCCATGATCAACAGCAGAGGATCGCCTTCGCCGACATCCTGGTAATACATCTCGATATCCCCAACCCGCACGCGCGGCATCGGACGCGCTAAGCACGCATCGCGGCGCGTTCGTCCGTGTCAGGAGCGGGGCCGGGCGAGCGGCGGGCCCTCGTGAGCCCTGTGTAGGTACCGTGACCGGAATCGCAGAGCACGAGCTCGGTCTCTAGCACGGTTGGCGCGCAGGGCTCACGAGAGCCCGCCGCTCGCCCGGCCCCGGCTCCGGCGCTCAGCGAACAGAGACGCCGGTGCGGACCTGGCAGGCGACCCAGTGGCCGGGAGAGATTTCCTTGAGGATCTGCTCGTTCTCCGAACACGACGGGACGCGCAGCGAGCACCGCGTGTGGAAACGGCAGCCGGAGGGCGGGTTGATCGGGCTCGGCACGTCGCCTTCGAGCAGGATCCGCTTGCGCTTCATCGTAGGGTCGGGGATGGGCACCGCGGACAGGAGCGCTTCGGTGTAGGGATGCCGCGGGTTGGTGTAGAGCTCCTTGGCCGGCGCGATCTCGACGATCTTGCCCAGGTACATCACGGCCACGCGCGTCGAGATGTGCTCGACGACGGAGAGGTCATGGGCGATGAACAGGTACGTGAGACCGAACTTCGCCTGGAGATCCTCGAGCAGGTTCACGATCTGCGCCTGGATCGAGACGTCGAGAGCGGAGACCGGCTCGTCGGCGACGATGAGCTTCGGGCTCACCGCCAGCGCGCGCGCGATCCCGATGCGCTGACGCTGACCGCCGGAGAACTCGTGCGGATATCGGCGCAGGTGATCGGGCAAGAGGCCGACCGTCTCGAGGAGCTGCGCGACGCGCTCCTCGCGCTCCTTGCGCGTCCGCGCAAGCTTGTGGATGACGAGCGCCTCGCCGATGATCGAGCCGACGGTCATCCGCGGATTGAGCGACGCGTACGGGTCCTGGAAGATGATCTGCATCTCCTTCCGGAGCGCGCGTAGCGACCGCTTGTCGAGCGTCGTCACGTTCTTGCCCTGGAAGGTCACCTCGCCCGAGGTCGGCTCGATCAGCCGGAGGATCGAGCGCCCCGTCGTCGACTTCCCGCAGCCCGACTCGCCGACGAGTCCGAGCGTCTCGCCGGCCAAGATGTCGAACGACACGTCGTCGACGGCGTGCACGCGGGCGACCTCCCGCGAGAAGAGCCCGCCGCGGATCGGGAAGTACTTCTTGAGGTTCCTGACCTTGAGCAGCGCGTCTGGCATGGCGGGCCTCAGTAGAGGAAGCAGGCCACCTTGTGGCCCGGCCGGACTTCTTTGAGCGGTGGCGTGTTTTCAAAATGCATCGGCTTCGCGAGCGCGCAGCGCGGCGCGAACCGGCAGCCCGGCTTGATGTCGCCCCGCAAGGTCGGCACGGTGCCGGGAATGGCCTCGAGCTTCTGCTTCTGCGTGGCGGCCAGATCGATCCGGGGGATCGAGCGCAGGAGCCCCTGCGTGTAGGGGTGCAGCGGCTCCTTGAACAGCTCGCCGACGGGCGCTTCCTCGACCACCTGCGCGCCGTACATCACGATGACCCGCTGCGCGGTCTCCGCGATCACGCCCATGTCGTGCGTGATCAGCAAGATCGCCATCCCCAGCTTGGCCTTCAGCTCGTTCAGGAGCTCGAGGATCTGCGCCTGGATGGTCACGTCGAGCGCGGTGGTCGGCTCGTCGGCGATCAGGAGCTTCGGGTTGCACGACAACGCCATCGCGATCATCACGCGCTGCCGCATCCCGCCGGAGAGCTGGTGGGGATACTCCTTCACCCGCCGCTCGGCGTTCGGGATGTGAACGAGCTTGAGCATGTCGACCGTCTTGGCCATCGCGTCGCGCCGCCCCAGGCCCTCGTGGAGCCGGACGGCCTCGGCGATCTGCTCGCCCACCGTGAACACCGGGTTGAGCGAGGTCATCGGCTCCTGGAAGATCATCGAGATCTCTTTGCCGCGGATCTTGCGCATCTGGGGGTTCGGCAGCTCGAGGAGGTTCTTGCCGCTGTAGTTGATCGTGCCCTCGACGATGCGGCCCGGCGGCGTCGGAATCAGGCGCATGATCGACAGCGCCGTGACGCTCTTGCCGGAGCCGGACTCGCCGACGATGCCGAGCGTCTCGCCCTTGTTGATGTGGAGATCGATACCGTCGACGGCGCGGACGACGCCTTCGTCGGTGAAGAAGTACGTTTTCAGCCCCTTGACCTCGAGTAGTCGTTCGGCCATGGCGCCCCCTGGAGCTACCACTTGCGTGTGATTTCGGCGAAGGCATCGAGCGTACGGCCGATGTCCTCCGCGTCGATGTCTTTGTGGGTCACGCACCGGATCGCGGTGGGACCGATCGCGTGGATTTTCACCTTGCGGGCGCCGCACCCGGCGACCAGCTCGGCCGTGGCGGCCGCGGAGGCCGCCGCGGTGCCGCCGCGCTCGACCCGGAAGATCACGATGTTCGTCTGCACACTGGCCAGATCGACGGAAAGGCCAGGAAGCTTGCTGACGCCCTCGGCGAGGGCGCGCGCGTTGGCGTGGTCCTCGGCGAGCCGGTCCACCATCCGCTCGAGCGCGACGATGCCGGCGGCCGCGATGATCCCGGCCTGACGCATACCGCCGCCCAGCATCTTCCGCACGCGCCGGGCTCTGCCGATCAGGTCGGTGGAGCCGCAGATCACCGAGCCGACCGGCGCGCCCAAGCCCTTCGAGACACAGAACGTGACGGAGTCGACGTCGCGCGCGAAGTCGCGGGCGGGACGCTTGAGCGCGACCGCCGCGTTGAAGAGCCTGGCGCCGTCCAGGTGCACCGGCACCGACGCTTCGTGAGCGACGGCGGCGATGGCGCTGATCTCCTCGGGCGTGCAGCAGGTGCCGCCGTGACGATTGTGCGTGTTCTCGACGCAGACCAGACCCGTCGGCGGCAGGTGGATGTTCGCGGGACGCAGCGCCTCGCGAACCTGGTCGGGCGCGAGGAATCCTCGAGCGGTCTTGACGGGCCGCATCTGGACGTTGCCGATCACCGCGGCGCCGGCGACTTCATAGTTGAAGATGTGCGAGTCCAGGTCGAGAACCACTTCCTGGCCGGTTTGCGTCTGGCTGACCACGGAGACGAGGTTGCCCATGGTGCCGGAGGTGACGAAGAGTCCGGCGGCCTTCCCGAGCCGCTCGGCCGCCAGGGCCTCGAGCCGCTTGACGGTCGGATCCTCCTCCCAGACGTCGTCACCGACGGGGGCGCGCGCCATGGCCTCGCGCATTTCGGGAGTGGGGAGCGTGAGCGTGTCGGAGCGGAGGTCGACGATGTCGTGCACTGGCTATCTCTTGGTCCCGGCGAGGCCGGAGCTGTTGAGTCGTTGCTTACCTCGTCGGCCCCACTCGGTGAAGTCGTAGTCGACCGACAGCCGTCGGAGCAGCTCGATCGCCTCGGCGTTCTTGCCCTCGTAGAAGTTCACCTCGGCGAGGAGGAAGAGCGTCTCGGGGATGACGGCGGTGCGCGGATAGTCCTTCATCACCAGCTCGAGCCGCTGTCGCGCCGCGCTCGGGTTGCCCAGGGTGAAGTAGTAGTTCGCGACCCACACTTCCTTCTGGGCGATGCGCTCGCGGCACTTGTCGATCTTCGCGAGCCCGTCGGTGGCGTAACGGCTCTGCGGGTACTCCTTCACCAGCTTCTTGAACTGGTCGAGCGCCTTCTGGGTCAACGCCTGGTCCTGCTCAACCGGCTTCATCTGGTCGTAGTAGCTCATCGCCAGGCGGTACTGCACGAGGTCCGCGATCTCGTGCCGGGGAAAGAAGGCCAGGAAGCCCTCGAACTCTTTCACCGCCTTGTCGAACTCGGCCTCGCGATAGTACGCCTCGCCGATGTAGAACCGCGCCTTCGGCGCGTACGAGGAGTTCGGATGGCGCTCCACGATCTTCCGGAAATTGAGCCGCGCCTCGTCGTACCGGCGGTTGCCCAGCTCGGTTTCGCCGGTCTTGTAGAGCTCCTCCGGAGGCAGGATCGGCGTCGGCGCAGGCACCAGCGCTGCGCAGCCGCCCCCGAGGAGCAGCAGGCCTATCACGAGGACGCGCACAAGCAAGGCGGGATACCCTAACATCGAAATTGGCCCATACATATAGCACACTCCTCACGGAAAAACCCTCTACCCCGACCGCCTGCGATCGGCGGCCCGGCCTACCCCCAGACAGCCCAGAAGGGTTAAGATGTGGGTCGCCCAATGAAGCGCAAGCTGCTCCTCACGCTCGGCTGCCTGGTCGGCCTGGCGACTCTCTCGTATGGCGGCTACGCCTGGTACAACGCGATCACCTACGTCTCGACCGACGACGCGTACGTCGAGGGCACGATCTCACCCGTCAGCGCGAAGGTCGCGGGGCACATCGTGGAGCTCTTCGTCCAGGACAACCAGGTGGTCAAGAAGGGCGAGCTGCTCATGCGGGTCGACCCCCGCGATTTCCAGGCCAAGCGCGATCAAGCACGCGCCGCGGTCGCCACCGCGGAGGCAAACCTTCGCGCGGCGCGCTCCGAAGTGCCGCTGACGCGCGAGGGTACACGCGCTCAGATCGATCAGGCTCGGGCGGCGGTGCAAGTGGCGATGGTCGGCGTGAAGTCGGCGGAATCGGCGGTCGAGGAGGCGCGCGCGCGGCTCGAAGCGCGGCGCTCGGCCACCGACGCGATGCGCGCCGATATCAGCGGCGCCCAGAGCACCCACCGGCAGGCCGGGCGCGAGCTCGAACGGGTCCGAAGCCTGCTCAAGACCGAGCTCGTGGCCCGCCGCGAGTACGACGTGGCCGAGTCGGCCCACGAGACCGCCGCGGCCACGGTCGAGGCCTTGCAGCGCCGGATGGCGCAGTCGGAGCGGGAAATCCAGCAGGCGGAAGCCGAGCTCGGCAACCGCGTCCACGCCGTGGACCAGGCGCGGCAGCGCGTCGTGGAGGCGCGCGCCGCGCTGGCGCTGGCGGAAAGTCAGATCCATCAAGTCGCGATCAAGGACGCTGAGGCGAGCCGCGCCGAGGCGCGCCTGCGCGAAATGCAGGCGGACCTCGCCCTCGCGGATCTGCAGGTCGAGTACACGGAAGTCCGCGCCGCGGTCGACGGCGTCGTGTCCAAGCGAAGCGTCGAGCTGGGGCAGGTGGTGCAGATGGGCCAGCCGCTGCTGGCGATCGTGCCGCTCCAGGACGTGTGGGTGGTCGCCAACTTCAAGGAGACGCAGCTCGCCCGCCTCCGGACCGGGATGAAGGCGGCGGTCGAGGTCGACGGCTATCCCGACAAGTCCTACACCGGCACGATCGAGTCGATGAGCGCCGGCACCGGAGCGCGCTTCTCGCTCCTACCTCCTGAGAACGCTACCGGCAACTGGGTGAAGGTCGTCCAGCGGGTTCCGGTGAGGATCCATCTGGACGGAAAGGGGATCGGCAACCCGCACACGCTTCGCGCGGGCATGTCGGTCAGCGTCACGATCCGCGTCCGGTGACGCCCGGAGCGGGTCGAGGAAGCTCAGGCCGACAAGAGCTTCTCCATGATGATCGTGTCGACCCACTTGCCGTCGAGCTGGCCCTGCTCGCGATAGACCCCGACGGTGCGGAACCCGGACTTGGTATAGAGCGCCATGCCGCCGGCGTTGCTCGGGAACGCGGACAACACGAGCTTGTGGAACCCGTGCTGGCGACCGAGATCGGTCAGCTTCGCGAGCAGCACGCGGCCGACGCCCTTGCCGCGCCAGCCCCGCTCGACGTAGACGGAGATGTCGGCGACGAAACGATAGGCCTCGCGCACGTTGAAGACGTTGAGGCTGGCCCAGGCTATTGGCGCGGGGACCGTGAGGCCGGCTTGGACCGAGGATGGGCTGAGAGAGGCGCGACCCGGCTCCATCTCCGCGGACAACCCTTCCGGCTCTGCGATCTCGGCGACGATGACGGGGTGTCGTGGGCTCCGGCTCGCGAGCCATTGCCGGCGCTCGTCGGGCGTACGTAGCTCGGTCTCGAGCGTGGCGACGCGGTCCTCGATTCCCTGGTTGTAGATGCGGCAGATCGCCTCGGCGTCCGTTGCCGTCGCCAGGCGCAGGCGATAGGCCGTCACGTCAGCTCTCGGCAGTCGAGCCGTCCATCCTTCTGCAACCGCTCGAACTCGTCGAGCGTCTTCGCGACGCCGTCGGCAAGCGAGGTCGGACGTGCCGGACCGAGATCCTTCTGATAGCGCGCGTCGGCGAGCGCGGCCGGGAACGGAAGCGCCTGCTCCACGTGGCTGATCGAACCCTTCGCGGCCGGCCGCGCCGCCTCGATCGTCCGCACCACGTCGGCGACCGACGCCGAGGCGCCGTGGAGGTTGTAGACGCGGGCCCCCTCGAGCCGCGCGCCCGCCGCGGCCAGGAACGCGCGGGCCACGTCCTCGGTGTAGATGAGGTCGGTCGACCCGCCCCAGCGGATCTGGAACGGCCGGCCGAGGACCGCCGCCTTCATCGCCAAGGTAGGGTCGGCGGTGAG
>Ga0209377_1000731_pt1 | contig 22294 bp, 22 predicted proteins | sample GraSoiAngelo_141_FD_185898 | JGI IMG/M metagenome (GOLD analysis project Ga0209377, IMG submission 185898) | Grasslands soil microbial communities from the Angelo Coastal Reserve, California, USA - 14_0929_12_40cm (SPAdes) (version 2) | ecosystem: Environmental > Terrestrial > Soil > Grasslands ...
ATCTCGACCGCGAGCCGTTGCTCGTCCCCCTGCACCCCGCCGGCGAGCTCGGCCACCGCCTTCTTGAGCCGGGCCAGCTCCGTCGCGAGCCGCTCCGGGGCCCGGCGCTCGACTTCTCGCGCGCCCGCCTCGAGCGCGTCGAGCCGGCGCGCGAGCTCGGTGACGAGCGCCTGCCCCTCCCGCGCGCGCATCCCGAGGACCTCTTGGGCTGCTCGCTCCACGATCGGCGCGACGTCGTCCCACGTCACCGCGGCGGCGCCGTCGGCCTCGAGATTGAGCACGTCGGGCTGCCGCGCCACGAAGGCGAGATCCACGTCGCCCTTCAGCTTGAGCCGCTTCTTGAGCTCCTGCGCGGCCGCAACGACCTGCTTCGCCCGCGCCAGGTCCACCGTCACGGCCCCCGACGCGACCCCGCTCGCCGGCTCGAGCCAGCGGGCGGACACCGTCACGTGACCCCGGTCGAGCAGCTGGCGCAGCCGCTCCCGCAGCTGGCCCTCGATGCCGCCCAGCTCGAGCGGGAGCTTGAGCTGGGGATTGTAATAGCGATGGTTCACGGTGCGGATCTCGAGCGAGAGCCGCCCGCCCTGGACCTGCCCCTCGGCTGACCCGAAGCCCGTCATGCTGCGCGGCACAGACTTTAAACGTAGCCGCGCAAAGCACTTAGGTCAATCGGGCGCTCAGTTCGTGAACAACCAGCGCACGCCGTAGAACTGGTACAGGCGTGGGTAGTCGAGCCCCGGGACGTAACTGCCGCGAAACCGCGTCGCGTTGCGCTGGATCCAGAAAATCGTGACGCCGGCGATGCGCACCTCGATGTTCACTTCGCCGAAGCTCGCGCCTGAGAGCACGAGCGGCGCCCCGGCGCTGTCGAACCCGGCGGTCCCGCGGCTCCAGGACTCCAGCGCCAGCTCGCCCCGCAGCGCAAACACGCCGCTTCGATACACGCGCCAAAACTTGGAGTAGAAGGTGAGCGACATGCGGGCGTGCAGCGGCGGCTCGAAGTCCTGTCCCGTCTCGACGAGGGGGTCGAAATACCAGCCCGCGAGGTGAAGGCCCGGCAAGAGCTCCACCGCGCCGTGCATGGTGACGTAGCGGGCGCGCTGCGCGGGCCCCAGTGCCGCGATCGGCTTCAAGCCCGCCGGCCGGCCGAGCGGCAGAAAGGAGTCGCGGACCGCCCCGCCGACCTCGAGCGACATGCGGGGCCGGTCCCAGCGCACGGCGCCGGCGAGGTCCACGGTGCGCTGCCCGAGGTCGTTCGAGTCCACGGGGGCCTGGAGGTCGTGCGCCCAGGCCACGTCGCCGTGCAACGAAACGCCCAGCGGCAGTGCGAGCCCGGCGGCGAGGTGGGCGCGGTTGCCGCTCCGACCGCGGCTGTAGGCTGCGCGCCGCCCGTCCCCGGCGAGGGTGAGGCCGGGCAACGGCATCCACGCGGCGCTGCCCTCGACCTGCCACGCCCGCGCCGCGTCCGCGGTCCGCAGCGCGAGCCCGACCTCGCCCCTGGTCCAGCGGTTGCCGAGATCGATCACGCCCTGGGACAGCGAGCGGTCGACGACGGCCGTGTCCCGGGTCGCGGACGCCGTGGCGAAGGTGAGCTGCGCGCGCGGCCCCAGACCGTCGTCTCGCGCGGCCGCGAACACCCGGAGGATGCCGTCGCGCCGCCGGTAGCGGAAGTCGTCCGTCGAGCCGGCAGCGTCCGACGGGCTGCGGTGCCAGCTCGACGAGAGAATCTGGTAGGACGCGCCGAACCTGGGGCTCGGCAGGTACTCGGCGTTGAGCCACAGGTCGACGCTCGAGAACGGGCTGCTCGAGTTGCCGAATCCATCGTTGTTGTTGTAGTCGGCGACGAGCGAGAGGCCCACGCCGGAGCGCCAGCGTTGCAGGAACGCGCCGCGGTAGTTCGCGGTGCGCACTTGTCCGGTCGCGACCCCGACCTCCGACGCAGTCGCGGTGGAGCGCTGACGCCGGGTCACGAGATAGACGCGCAGCGTCGCCGGCAGGACGATCACGTCGACGTGCTCCAGCGGTGCCAGCGAGATCCGCGCGGGGTCGAGGAACACCGAGTCACGACCGATCGGCAGGTACGGCACGCCGTCCCAGTAAATCTCGAGTCCGGCCGCGCCGCGCGCGCCGTAGAATACGATCTCGGCCTGGCCGTAAAACCCGCCGCGGGCGACGTACACCCCGGGGATGTGGTCGAGCAGGTCGGAGAGCGTCTGGATGTTGGAGAGCGCGAACGAGTCGGCGGTGAAGCGGTAGCGCGTGCCACGCGGCAGCGGGCCGGCGGGCGTGGGCTCGGCGAACACCGGAGGGTACGCCGGCGTCGTATCCCGAGCGGTCGTGTCTTTGCGGGCGGTGGTGTCGCGCGCGGTGGTGTCCACCTGCGCCGCTGCCGGCGCCGCTCCCCCTCCTCCGGCCCCGACGAGCGCGAGCAGTACCGCCGCGCCGCGCAGGCCGCGGGTCACGCGCCCGCGCGCTTGAGAATGAATTCGGTGAAGAGCCGGACCCCGACTGCCGTCGGGCCCTTGACCTGGTGGGGGCCCTCGCCGTCGGTGTAGGCCGTGCCCGCGATGTCGAGGTGCACCCAGGGGTAGCCGTCCACGAACTCGCGCAGGAACCAGCCCCCCGCGATCGTGCCGGCGCCCCGGCCGCCGGAGTTCTTGACGTCGGCGATGTCGGACTTGAGCAGCTCGCGGTACTCGTCCCACAGGGGGAGGGGCCAGCAGCGCTCGCCGGCGCGCTCGCCCGCTTCGCGCACCTCGCTCACGAGTGCCTCGTCGTTCCCCATGGCCCCGATCGCCACCTGGCCCAGGGCCACGACCACCGCGCCCGTGAGCGTGGCGATGTCGAGCACGGCGGCCGGCTTGAAGCGCCGCACGAACGACAGCGCGTCGCACAGGATCAGGCGCCCTTCCGCATCGGTGTTGATGATCTCGATCGTCTTGCCGAAATGGCTCTTCACCACGTCGCCCGGCTTCACGGCGGTGCCGGACGGCAGGTTCTCGGTTGCGGGAATGAGGCCCACCACGTTGAGCTTCGGCTTGAGGGCCCCGAGCACCTCGAACGTGCCGAGCACCGCAGCGGCGCCCGACATGTCGAACTTCATGTCCTCCATGTTCTGCGCCGGCTTGATCGAGATCCCGCCCGAGTCGAACGTGACGCCCTTCCCCACGAGGACGATTGGAGGGGCCGCGTCGCCCGCGCCGCGATACTCCAGTACGATGAAGCGGGGCTCCTGTTCCGTCCCCTGCGCCACGGCCAGCAGCGCCCCCATGCCTTCCTGCCGCATCGCGGCGCGGTCGAGCGTGGTGAGGGTGAAGCCGTACGCGTCGGCGAGCTGCTTCGCGCGATCGGCGAGATAGCTCGGCGTGCAGACGTTGCCGGGCTGGATCTGGAGGTAGCGCGCGAGCGCGTGACCGGCCGCCACGGCGTCCCCGATCCGCTGGCCCGCCCCGACATCCTTCGCTTCCTGCGGATCGCACACGATCGCGACGCTCTCGACGTCGGGCTTCGGGTCCTCGGGGGCCGCCTTGAGCTCGGTGAACGCCCACGCGCCCTGCGCGGCGCCCTCCACCACCACCTGGCCCAGATCCTTTCCCGCCACGCCGTTCCGCGCCTCGCGCGCCACGGCGAAGGCGAAGTGCTGCGCACCTGGACCCAGAGACCGCGCGCGCTTCGCCGCCACGGCGGCGGCTCGCCGGATGGAGCTGCGGGTTACCTCGCCCGGCTTCCCCAGGCCGACGAGCAGCACGCGCTCCGCCTTGCCGCCGCCGGGGTAGAGCAGCGCGCTCTCGTCCCGCTTGCCCTTGAAGTCACCGCTCGTGATGGCCCGTCCCACCACACCGCCCACCGCGCGGTCCAGCTCGACGAGCGATGGGGGAACCGTGCCGCCCTGCGGGAGCGCCAGGGCGAGGAGCGGGGTGGTGACCTGCGCGAGGGGGGTGGAGACGACCGTACCGTTCACCTTAGACATGCTCGATTATGCACTCGGCGAAGGAGGAGGTCGAGACCTCGGTGGCGTCGGGCATCAGGCGGGCCAGGTCGTAGGTGACGCGTCGCGACTGGAGCGCGCCCTCGAGCCCGCGCACGATCGCCGCCGAGACGTCCGTCCACCCCAGCTCCTCGAACATCATCGCCCCCGACAGGATCACACTCCCGGGATTCACCTTGTCGAGCCCGGCGTACTTGGGCGCCGTGCCGTGGGTCGCCTCGTATACGGCGTAGCCGTCGCCCACGTTCCCCCCCGGCGCGAGGCCAAGCCCGCCGACCTGTGCCGCGGCGGCGTCGGAGAGCAAGTCGCCGTTCAGGTTCGGCGCCGCGATCACGGAGTACTCGTCCGGCCGGAGCACGAGCTGCGCGAACATCGCGTCGGTGATGCGATCCTTGATCACCACCCGTCCCCCGTCCCCCGTCCCGCTTCCCACCTCGCTCTCCGGAACGGTCTTGTCTCCGAAGCGCTCCTTGGCGATCTCGTATCCCCACTCCCGGAATCCGCCTTCGGTGAACTTCATGATGTTGCCCTTGTGCACCAGCGTCACCGAGCGGCGCCCGGCGCTCAGCGCGTACGCGATGGCCTTGGCGACGAGGCGCTGGCTCCCGAACTTGGACATCGGCTTGATGCCGATCGCGCTCCCGGGCCGGATCTTCGCGCCGAAGCGCTCGGTGAGAAACGCGATCAGCGCGTCGGCTTCGGGTGTGCTGGCGCGGTACTCGACGCCCGAGTAGACATCCTCGATGTTCTCGCGGAAAATCACGACGTCGAGCTTCTGCGGCTCGCGCATCGGACTGGGCACACCCGGGAAGTAGCGCACCGGGCGCACGCAGGCGTACAGGTCGAGCAGCTGGCGCAGGGTGACGTTGAGGGATCGGATGCCGCCGCCCACCGGCGTGGTGAGGGGGCCTTTGATGGCCACACGGTGCTGGCGGATGGTCTCGAGGGTCGCGTCGGGAAGCCAGCTGCCCGTCTCCTTGAACGCCTTCTCCCCGGCCAGGATCTCGAGCCATTCGACCCGGCGCTTGCCGCGCGCCGTCTTCTCGACCGCCGCGTCGAACACCCGCCGCGCGGCGCGCCAGATGTCCGGCCCGGTGCCGTCGCCCTCGATGAAGGGGATGACGGGCCGGTCGGACACGATCCAGCGCCCGTCCTCGAACCTGATGCGCTCACCCATGTTGCTGGCGCTCCTCGGGGAATTTCCGGCGCGGCCGGAGGGTCTAATCGGTGCAGTCTACACGGCCCGGGCGGGGTTGCGCCACCCGAAACAACGCACCTAGAATTGAACATGCGACGCGCCGCTACTCTCGTCCTGTTGCTGCTCGCCGCCGCCTGTTGGCTCGCGGCGGGGCCCGGGGGCCAGACCATCCAGGCGCTGCTCGTCTGTCGCCATCACACGGCCCATCAGTCGCACGCGGGTCACCACCACGCCCCGGCCGACGCGCCGTGCTTTTGCGATCAGATGACGGGTGGCCTCGACCTCGCTGTTTCGCCGGCGGTCCCGGCGCCGCTCGACGTCGAGCCCGTGATCGCCACGCCCCTCGCGGCGTCGTCGTACGCGTCGCTCTTCCCTCTTCCTGCTTCCCCCGCCTTTCCCCCGGCCTCACCTCCTCCGAACGGGCTCGTCTGAGCTGACCCGTTAAGCACTCACAACTCGGAGGAAGGCATGCGCAGTGCGCTCGTGGGCGCTCTGCTCTGCGGGGTCGCCATCGCGGCTGCAGCGCAGGAGCGCGAGGTGACATTCGAAGAACCGCAGCCGGTCACCGTGACCGGGTTCGCGGTGGGGGATGCGAGCTACGATCGGGTGGCCCGCTCCAACACGTTCACCGCCGGGAAGATCGGGGTGAGCCTCTTCAAGCCCGTCGGGGAGGCCTACTTGTTCGCGCAGTTGACCACTGCGCTGGAGGACGGAGAGTCGTCCACGGCGATTGACAACCTCCTCGTGAGCTGGACTCCCCAGCGCGCGAACCGCTGGACGTTGGCGTTCGGGCGGTTTGATGCGCCCATCGGCTTCGAGCGGGACGACGAGCCCCTGAATCTCATCACCACCAATTCGTTCAACTTCACCTACGCGCGGCCCAGCAAGCTGACCGGCGTGCAGGTGCACTACACCGCCTCGTCGCGGCTCGACATCTGGGCCGTGGCGGCCAACGGGTGGGACGTCGCGGCGGACAACAACCGGGGCAAGACGGCGCTCGGACGGGCCCAGCTGATCCCGATCCCCTGGGTCACCGTGGGCGTCACAGGGGTGTACGGACCAGAGCGAGACTCGACCGACGCGCATCAGCGCTCGCTCCTGTCCGGCGATATCACCGTGGACCGCGGGCCGCTGATTATCGGCGCCGAACTCAACTTCGGGCGGGAACAGAATGGCGGCGCCAATCCAACGTGGCGCGGGGGCGCCGCGACGGTGTTCCTGCGCGTGGCGCGCGGCTGGGGCCTCACGGCGCGATACGATCAGCTGGAGGACTCGGACGGCCTCCTCACCGGAACGCCCCAGATCCTGCGCTCCGTGACCGTCGGGCCGATGTGGTATTTCTCGAGCGCCCGCGAAGGGATCTTCAGCAACATCGAGCACACGCGGTTCCACCTCCCACAGATCGCGCTCCGCGGTGCGATCCGGGCCGATTGGTCCACCCAGCCGTTCTTCACCGACGCGACCGGTGGGCTGCAGGGCTCGGACACGAGAGCCGTCCTCGAGCTGGTGTACATCTTCTAGGGGGGGAGGCATCCCATGCTGTACGACCTGCGTCGTGCCGCCCTGCCGATCAAATGGCTCGTCACCTGCCTGCTCGCGACGCTCGGCCTGTCCTACCTGTTCGGCGCCTTGATGATCTCGCTGTACGCGGGCTTCACACCGCAGCGGGTGGCGGCGACCTACGCCGGGCCCGAGATGTCCATGCGAATGCCGCCCGAGACGACCATGGTCGTCGAGCATCCGATCACCAGGGCCGACTTCGCGCAGCCCGAGGTCCACGCGGTCGACACCAACCTGCTCATCCAGGACACGCACGTGCACGTCCCGATGTACGGGATCATCGCGGCCGCGCTGTCGGTGGTGGTCGTGGGGCTCCCACTGCGGCGTGGCTGGGCGCTCGGCCTCATTACCCTGCTGTTTGCAGCGCCCTGGCTCGACTTTGCCGGCATGTGGCTCACCAAGTTCGCCTCGGCGCGCTTTGCGATTCTGACACTGATCGGTGGCTGGGCGATGGCCGCGGGCTACGTCGTCGTCGCCGCGCTGGCCGTCCGCCACATGTGGCTTTCACCGGAGAGGAATTGAGTCATGAACCTACTGATGCGTGTGGCGGCGATCGCCATGATGCTGCACATCACTCCCGCTGTCGTGCTCGTGAAGCGCCCGGATGCGGTGGAGGCCCTGCTGCCAGGGGCGGACGCCTACACGGCACGCGACGTGCACCTGAGCGACGTGGACGCACACCGGCTGCACGTCGCCGTGGACTGGAGCCCCGAGGACGGCGTGCTCACGTTCTACAAGGGCAAGGCCGGGTCGGTGCTCGTGGGCGCGCTTGAGTTCGTGCGGGTCGATACCCCGCATGGCCCCATCGAGGTGGCGGTGGGCTTCACGCCGCAGGCCACGGTGCGCGGTGTGATCGTCACCAAGGCGACGGTCGAGATGAAGCCGTGGGTGCTCGAGGCCGTCGCCGCCGGCCTCACCAACCACTACCAGGGGCTGAAACCAGGCGACTCCCCCGGTGGCGCCGCGGCGATAGCGAACCAGGCAGGCAATCTCGCCGAGTACATCGCCGGCGAGGTGGACAAGGGGGTGGCCCGCGCTCTTGCGGCGTACGGGGCGTTCTACAATCATGTGAGGGCGTGACGGCGGCGTCGCGTCTTGCAACGGCGGCGCAACAGCTTTGGGTGGAGGCGCGTCTACATGAGCATGAGACTCAAGCACTTCGGTTTGGGGATGGCGGTGCTCCTCACGACGGGGTGCCCGCAGGGTGAGCGCGTGCTCGGCAACGGAGGGTTCGGCATCGGGAGTAGCGGCACCCCGGCGACCGATGCGCTCTCGTTCACGGTCCAGCCGAGCAGCGCCATCGCTACGCAGATCATCACGCCCGCGATTCAGGTGACGGTGCTGGACAGCCTCGGCAATACCGATCCGAATTTCACGGCTGCCGTGACCATCGCGATCCGGACGAATCCGGTCGGTGGTAACCTCTCCGGGACGACGAGCGTGACGCCGGTCAACGGGATCGCCAGTTTCGGGGACCTGAGCATCAGCAAGGCCGGGTCAGGTTACACCTTGCGAGCCACCGCGCCCGGCGCGACCGCGGCGACGAGCAGCTCCTTCACGATCACTCCCTAGCCACGCGGCAGCGCCGGGCTCACCCGGCGGCGAGATACGCCTCGTTCCAGGCCACCTCGAAATACCCGTTACAGCGGTGGCACCGCAGGCTGCCGGGGTGTCCCTCGAGCTGCGCGCGGTCCCGGCAGTTGGGGCACACGCCGTAGCTCGGGCCCCACGTGGTGGGGAAGCGCGGCGCATCCTTCGGGCTCGGCACAACGGTCCAGCGCAGCGCCGGCGTGGGTGAGAGCTGAAGACTGCCACGCGGCACGGGGACCGGTTTCCCCTTCACATCGAGCACCGCGTCTGCGGAGGTGAGCTTGAGGATCCGGTACCAGGCGCCCTTACGCAGGGCACACTTGATGTTGGCTTTGAGGCGGGCCCACTGGAATGTCGCCATGTCGGCACCTTGGGCGCTGGGGAGCGGCCGAAAAGGATGGTGCCGGAAGGGTAATCCGTCAATCAGCGGGCGGCGGTGGCGGGCGTCACAGGACCGGTGTAACCCGGACGGAGCATGCCCGAGGCGAGAGTCGAACTCGCACGCCGTTGCCGGCACCGGATTTTGAGTCCGGCGCGTCTGCCATTCCGCCACTCGGGCGCCGTGTTGCCGCCGTAACTTAGCGCGTCGCCGGGGCGGGACTAGGGGCACGGATGCCGCGAATTCGCCCCTGGATGCCGCAAAAACGCCCTACCCGCGCAGCTGCGAAGAGCTCATCTTTTCAGCCGTGGCCGAACCACTGCAGTGGGCCCGACTGAAGCGCGATGCGCCGTACCCCTTGCGGCGCGGCGCGTGGTACCGGGTCACTGCGCGCACACCCGACGCGGTCGTGCTCGACGTCTACCGTAAGCCCGTTCAGGTACCAGAGACGCTCCTCGATTTCGTGGCCGGCAGACCGCCGCGCCGCTGGAGCGTTGTGCGTCGTCCCGCAAGGGCCCAGCGGCTGCCGGAGAGCTGGGGCGATCACTACGGTGTGTGTCCGACCTGTCGGCACCGGGTGCCGTTGCACGGCTCGCCGCAGACATTGCGCTGTCCGCGCTGCAACGAGGTGTCCCACGTCGCGTGGGATGAGCTCTACGTTGGTCAGGATTGATCGGTAGCACGCAGGCGTTCAGCATCCGTCCAGTACGTCCTCGTGGCTGAGCACGACCGTGGTGTCGCGCATCACGGTGTTCCGGGGCACCGCCACACGATGATGTACCGCCACGTGCTCAAGGGGGGGGGCACGGGGGGGGGCGCCCTAGGAGCTGCAGCCGGCCACGAAACGCTCTGGAGGGCGTGCATGAACCAGGTACAGCAGTGGGCCCGATTGCGGGCCCGGACCACCTGCCCGCTGCGACGCGGGGCATGGTACCGCGTCGTGCAGCTCACCGATGCCGAAGCGATCCTCGACGTCAACGGGCGGCCACTCTCCGTTCCGCGCGCTTTCCTGCAAGTACTCCCCATCCGGCCTCGCATGTGGTCGGTTGTGCTGCGACTGCGCGGCGCCGTGACTCCACCGGCGAGCTGGGGCCCGCGATACGGCGTGTGCCCGCGTTGCTGTGCCCGGGCGCCGCTGCATCAAGGCTCGGCCACCATGCGCTGCCCCGCATGCGGCTTCGCCTTCGTGATTGGGTGGTCCGACTCGCATTGGCGCGTGTTCGAGCTCATGTCGGGTAGTCCCGCTGCCCGGGCGATGGTGAAAGCTCGCGAGGCTGCGGTGCGGCTGTGGAGCCGCGCCGCGCCGCGTCGGTCCGGCTGAGCTCCGTTACAGCGGGGGCCGTTTCCGCGCTCCCCCGCCCGCCCTCCCCCGCGGACCAATGACCTGCTGCCGCCGCTGCTCGCGCCGGTGCAGGATGGCCTCGTGGATCCGCTCCTGAAACCGGCGTCGCTCCTCGTGGTAGCGCGCCCGCTGCACCGGGGTGAGATAGGCCTGTATCTCGCGGTCCTCGTCGCGATTGACGCGCTGCAACGTGAGCTGGTTCTCCTGCTGCTCGTTCATCAGTTGTCGCACCCGGTCCTGATTCGGCGTGCCGGCGGCCAGCTCGGCGCGCAACGCCTGGTTGAGTTCGCGCTGGTGGGCGCGCACCGGCTGGCGCTGCGCTTCGAAGCGCTGCTCCGTCGCCTGGAGCTTCGTCGCCTGCTCGTCGCTCAACCCTAGTGTCGATCGCACGTGGTCGTTCCAGCGCTGCAGGATCTGGCTCCGCAGGCGCTCCGCTTGCGCGGCGTCGGTCGGGGGCTGGGCCGCCCCCGAGTCATCGGGAACCTGCGCCCCCAGTGCGGGCGCGAGGACAATCAGCACGATCCACCCGAGCCGCTTCATCAGCCCTCCAGCGATTGGAGCAACGCCCGCAGCTCGGACGTGCTCAGGTCCTCGAGACCGACGTCCTGCGCCGACACCGCCTCGGCCCCCTGATCTGCCCCGCCCTGCTCGACCGTTTGCAGCAGCTCCTGCAATTGCGCGGCGGAGAGATCGTTCAAGTCGCCACCTGCCGGCTCAACGAAGCCGGCGACTTGTGGCGAGGAGGGCGCGCGCGAGATGCTCCGCCCCACCAGCCCCACCGCGACCACGATCATGGCCGCCGCCGCGATCCGCAGCCACGCAGGCTCGAGCCGCGTCCACCGGGCGGCGCGCGGCTGTTGTTTCAGCCGCGCCACCACCGCCTGCACCGTCCGCTCCACGTCCAGCCGCTCGGCGGCCTGGGCGCCGAGCCGCTGGGCCAGCTCGCGCAACGCGGCGTCGTGCTCGTCGTCGTGTCTCACTGCAGGTGCTCCTTCAGGCGCTTGACGGCGTGGTGGTAATGCACGCGCGCGGCACCGGGCGTCGTGCCCAGCGCCGCCGCGATCTCCTCGTAATCGAGTCCCTGCTGGGCGCGCAGCAGGAACACCTCGCGCTGCATGCGCGGCAGCTCCGGCAAGTGCTGTAGCAGCCGTGCTTCCGCTTCGCCCGCCACGGCCCGTTCGTGCGGATCGCCGTCCGTGGTCCGCAGGTCGTCGCCTAGGGGCACGACTCGCGTCCGTCGCGCCCGCCGGTGCGAGTCCTTGAGCACGTTGCCCCCGATCGTCAGGAGCCACGTCCGGAAGCGGCATTGACCACGGAACTTCCCCACGGCCCGGAACGCTCGGATGAAGGTCTCCTGCACCAGATCGTCGACGTCGCTCTCCACGGCGCCCCCCGCTGCGAGAAAGCGGGCGAGCGCGCGGGCATGCCGGCGGACCAACTCCGCCGCCGCCTGCTCGTCGCCACCCTGCCAGGCGGCGATCAGCGCCGCGTCGGACGGCACGACGGCGACGGGCTCGGCTGGGGACATGCGTCGGTACGGTAGACGTGACAGTTCCGGTGAAATTAAGCCTGTCCCGCCCTTGAAATCTCCGGCACTAGCCCCTAGTTTCCATTTTCGAACGATCGTTCGAACCCATGCGGCCCTACGACGAGCGGCTGGACCAGTTCCTCTCCCGAGCGGCGAACGTGTTCGCCGACCAGGGCTACCACTCCACCACGATGCGGGACCTCGCGGCGGCGACCGGCATGTCGCTCGCCGGGATGTACTACTACGTGCGGGGCAAGGAGGAGCTGCTGTACCGCATCCAGGATCGTTGTTTCGCGCGCGTGCTGGCCGGCGCCGAGCGTGCGCTGACGGGATTGGCCGACGCGGACGCGCTCGAGCGGTTGCACGCGTTCATGCGCCACCACGTCACCTTTTTCGCCGCGCACATGGCCGAGATGAAGGTCTTGTCGCACGAGGCGAACTCCCTCACGGGTGAGCGCCAGCGCAAAGTGAGCGCCATCAAGCGGCGCTATGTGGACCTACTGGAGGGCCTGCTCAAGGACGTGGCGCCGGACGAGCCGGCGGTGGATCGGAGCGCCGCCGCCTACGTGTTGTTCGGCATGATGAACTGGATCTACAACTGGTACGACCCGGCTGGCGAGATCGACCCCGAGCGCCTGGCGGGTCTCATCGCGCGGATCTTCAGCGGCGGCTTCGCCGAAGCGCGTTCCACGGTACACGGAGGCTGACGTCCCATGGCAACGATGACGGAACCCAAGGTCGGGAAGCAGACGCTCGTCCACTGCCTGGTCGAGGGCGGTGTCGCGATCATCGAGCTCGACGACCCGCCCGCGAACACCTACACCCATGACATGATGCGCCAGCTCGACGAGGCGATCCTGCAGGCCCGCTTCGACGACACCGTGCACGTGCTGGTGCTGCGGGGCCACGGCGAGAAGTTTTTCTCGGCTGGCGCGAACATCGCGTACCTGAACAGCATCACCCCTCGCTACAAGTATTTCTTCTGCCTGCACGCGAACGAGACCTTGAACCGCCTGGAGCACACCCCCAAGCTCACGATCGCCGCGCTCAACGGGCACACCGTGGGCGGCGGGCTCGAGATCGCGATGGCGTGCGATCTGCGGGTCGCCAAGGAGAACGCCGGCAAGATCGGCCTCCCCGAAGTGAACCTGGGCGTGCTGCCGGGCACCGGGGGCACGCAGCGGCTGGCGCGCATCGTCGGGAAGACGCGGGCGATCGAGATGATGGTGAAGGGCGAGACCTTTTCCTTCGACAAGGCGAAGGAGCTCGGGCTGATCAACGAGGTCTTTCCCGCCGACGACTATTGGGAGCAGGTGATGCTCTACGCCAAGCAGTTCTGCCCGCCTCACAAGGCGTCGAAGGCCGTCGGCCTGATCAAGCGCTCGGTCCAGTCGGGGGCCGAGATCCCGTTCGAGTCGGGGCTCACGCTCGAGCGGGAGCTGCAGCAGCAGTTGTTCCAGTCGGAGGACGCGAAGGAAGGGATCGCGGCGTACGTGGAGAAGCGCGTCGCGGAGTTCAAGGGCCGGTGAAGACGGACCTGCTGATCGGGAACGAGTGGCGGGCGGCGACGCAGCGCTACTGTCTCACGAACCCCGCCACCGAGGAGCCGCTCGCCGAGGTGGCCGAGGCGGGCGAAGCCGAGATCGACGACGCCGTACGGGCGGCGCGCGCCTGCCTCGAGTCGAAGGCGTGGCGCGAGCTCCCGGCGCGCCGGCGCGGACTCCTGCTCTACCGGCTCGCGGACCTGCTCGAGCAGCGGTCCCAGGAAATCGCCGAGGTCGAGTCGCGGAACAACGGCAAACCGTTGTTCGAGTCGAAGATCGACGTGGCCATGGCGATCGAGACGTTCCGCTATTACGCCGGCTGGGCCGACAAGCTCACGGGCGACACGCTCCCCGTGAGCGGCAACTTCTTCACCTACACGCTGCGCGAGCCGGTGGGCGTGGTGGGCGCGATCGTGCCGTGGAACTTTCCCCTCAACCTCGCCACGTGGAAGGTCGCGCCCGCGCTCGCCGCGGGGTGCACGGTGGTGTTGAAACCCGCGCACGAGACGCCACTCACCGCGCTGCTCCTGGGGGAGCTCGCCATCGAGGCGGGGCTCCCCGCCGGGGCGCTGAACGTCGTGCCCGGGCTCGGCTCCGTGGCCGGGGCGGCGCTGGTGCGTCACCCGCTCGTCGACAAGATCGCGTTCACCGGGTCCACCGAGGTGGGCCAGGAGATCATGCGGGAGGCGGCCGGCACGCTGAAGCGCGTCACGCTGGAGCTCGGCGGCAAGAGCCCCAACATCATCTTCGCCGATGCCGACCTCGCGGCCGCCGTGCGCGGCGCCCAGAGCGGGATCTTCTACGGCAAGGGGGAGGTGTGTGCCGCGGGCTCGCGGCTGTTGGTCGAGAAATCCGTCCACGACACCGTCGTCGAGCAGCTGGCCGAGCGGGCCAGGAAACTCACGCCCGGCGACCCGTTCGACAAGAACACACGCCTCGGCGCGCTCGTCTCGAAGCGGCAACAGGACAAAGTGCTCTCGTACGTCGCCGCCGGCCAGCGGGAGGGGGCCCGGCTCGTCGCGGGCGGCAAGCCCGCGAAGGTCAACGGCAAGGGCTACTACGTCGAGGCGACGGTGTTCGACGGCGCCCGACCCGGCATGAAGATCGTGGACGAGGAGATCTTCGGGCCCGTGCTCGCAGTGCTGACGTTCGACAACGAGGCGGAAGGCGTGGAGCTCGCCAACCGCTCGCTGTACGGGCTCGCGGCGGGCGTCTGGACGCGCGACGTCCAGAAGGCGCACCGCGTCGCGCACGCGATCAAGGCCGGGACGGTCTGGGTCAACACGTACAACTTCTATGATCCCGCGGCGCCCTTCGGGGGCTACAAGTTCTCCGGCTTCGGGCGGGACCTCGGGAAAGAAGCGCTGCAGAACTACACCGAAACAAAGACCGTCTGGGTCGGCCTGTGACCGAAGCATACATCGGCGCTGCGCTCAGGACGCCCGTCGGCAAGCACGGCGGGGCATTAGCGAGTGTCCGCGCTGACGACCTGGCGGCGATCCCAATTCGGGCCGTCGTCGAGCGGACCGGGATCGACCCCGCCAGCATCGACGACGTCATCCTCGGGTGCACCAACCAGGCGGGCGAAGACAACCGCAACGTCGCCCGCATGGCGCTGCTCTTGGCGGGGCTGCCCGTCGAGGTGCCGGGGCAGACAGTGAACCGGCTGTGCGGTTCGGGGCTCCAGGCCGTCGCGAGCGCGGCCCAGGCCGTCAAGGCGGGCGAGGGCGCGGTGTTCATCGCCGGCGGCGTCGAGAACATGACCCGGGCGCCATTCGTGGTCCTCAAGTCGGGCGAGCCGTGGAGCCGTAAGGCTCCCGAGATCGCCGACACCACGGTGGGCTGGCGCTTTACAAATCCGCGCTTGCAGCGCGCGTGGACGATCTCCCTGGGCGAAACGGCCGAAGTGGTCGCGGAGCGCTACAACATCACCCGCGCCGAGCAGGACGCGTTCGCGCTCGAGAGCCAGCGGCGCGCCGCCCGGGCGCTCGCGGACTGCGTGTTCACGGACGAGCTCGTGCCCGTGCCCCTCCCCGACGGCTCCACCTTCGCCAAGGACGAGTACCCGCGTCCCAACGTGTCAGCCGAACAGCTCGCGCAGCTCAAGCCGGCGTTCCGGCCCGATGGGGGGGGCACCGTTACGGCCGGTAGTTCGAGCGGGATCAATGACGGAGCGGCGGCCCTGCTGGTAATGCGACGGAATGACGGAACGACGGAAGGGGGATGCAAGCCGCTCGCCCGGATAGTGGCCACGGCCGTGGCGGGGGTTGATCCTAGTTGCATGGGGCTGGGGCCGATTCCGGCCACGCAGAAAGTGCTGAAGCGGGCCGGCCTGACGATCGGTCAGATCGACCTGGTGGAGCTGAACGAGGCGTTCGCGGCGCAGGCGATCGCCTGTATCCGCGAGCTCAAGCTCGACCCGGCGAAGGTCAACATCTACGGCGGCGCGATCGCCCTCGGCCACCCGCTCGGCGCCACGGGTGCGAGGATTTTGACGACTCTCGTACACGCCTTACACCGGACGAAGTCCCGCTACGGTTTATGCGCCATGTGTATCGGGGTCGGTCAAGGCATCTCCATGGTCGTGGAGCGCGTTTGATGGCCGCCTATGACGGCGTGCTGGTGGAGATCGCGGGCGGGGTCGGCACGGTCACGCTTAACCGGCCGGAGAAGCTCAACGCGTTCGACCGTGCGCTGTGCGACGAGCTGACCGACGCCCTGCGGATGCTGGCGCAGAGCGACGGCGTACGGGCGATCGTGATCACGGGGGCGGGCCGCGCGTTCTGCGCCGGCGCCGATCTCGCCGTGCTCGAGGCGGACGGGCCCGCGCTGGTCGCGGCGGGCAAGGCCGTCGTGAACGGCCCCGCCGCCGGCGGGGGCGCCAATCTCGCGCTCGCGTGCGACTACCGCATCGCGTCCGACCAGGCGTCGATCGGCCAGGTGTTCCACCAGCTCGGCCTCGTGCCCGACTGGGGCGGGAGCTTCTTCCTGCCGCGACTCGTGGGCACGTCCAAGGCGCTGGAGCTGGTGTGGAGCGCGCGCATGGTGTCTGCCGTCGAGGCGCTCGTCCTGGGTCTGTTCGACCGGGTGGTGCCGCATGCGCAGCTCGCGACCGAGGCTCGTCGCCTCGCCGAACTGTGGGCCGGCCAGCCGCCGGGGGCCGTCCGCCGCGCCAAGGAAGCGCTGTACGCGAGCGAGGTCCGCTCGCTCGCGGCCATGCTGGACTGGGAGATCGCCCAGCAGAACGAATTGTTCGCCAGCCCCGAAGCGCGCGAGCGCCTCGCGGGGGGCGCCTCACTCGCGAAGAGGAGCCGCTGATGGTCCGCAAGCTGCACAACTTCGACGAATGGATCGACTACTTCCGCTACTGGCAGGATTCGATCGGCCTGCCGCAGGGCGAGATTCGCCAGTTCAAGTTCGAGGCGAAGTTCGGGGACCAGGACGTGCCGCACATCGAGTTCGGGCACTACAAAGGTCAGCGCAAGTGGCCCACCGTGATGCACATCCCCGACCAGCGCATCCGCGACGCGCTGCTCAACCTCATCGTCTACCAGGGCGATACCGAGTTCGCGTCGGTGGAGCAACAGCGCAACCTGCTCAAGCACGCGCCCTCCGATTACGACCTGCTCGCGCTCATGCGCGTGATGACCGAGGAGATGCGGCACGGCTGGCAGATGTCTTATCTGCTGTGCACCTACTTCGGCGACGAGGGGAAGCGCGAGGCCGCCAAGCTGCTGGAGCGGCGGGCCGACGACGGCGAGCGGCTGCTCGGCTCCTTCAATGAGCTGGTGGACAACTGGCTCGACTTCTTCACCTACACCCAGTTCATCGACCGCGACGGCAAGTTCCAGCTAACGATGCTCTCGGTGTCGGCGTTCGACCCGCTGTCGCGCTCGATGAACCCGATGCTCAAGGAGGAGTCGTTCCACCTCGGCACCGGCAACAACGGCCTGCTGCGCATCGTGAAAGCCGGGAAGATGCCGCCGGAAGTGATCCAGCGGTTCTTCTACAAGTGGATTCCCACGGCGTTCGATCTGTTCGGGCAGGACAACTCCTCGTCGGCGCACTGGGCCTACGTGTGGGGCCTGAAGGGTCGCTATGACGAACGGGAGAACCAGGCCGAGCCCGACAAGGCGCGGCTCAACGAGTACAGCCGCGAGCTATACCGCCAGGAGATCGCGAAGCTGGTGGAGCGGCTCAACATGTTCATCCCGGAGCGCGAGCGGTGGCTGCGCATGCCCGACGTCCGGTTCAACCGCAAGATCGGCACGTACGCCCACAAGATGTTCACGGTCGCAGGCGAGCCGATCGACGACGCCGCCAAGTACCAGGCGTACCTCAAGACCGTGCTGCCCCAGCCGGAGCACTACCAGGTCGTGCATGACGTGGAGAAGGAGCCCGGCTGGATCGAGCCGAAGAAAGCGGACAGCCTGCTCAAGTGAGGAAGGGGGGGGCGGGGGGGGCGCTCGTCATCGCGCACCGCGGCGCGTCGGCCCGCGAGCTCGAAAACTCGCTCGCCGCGTTCCGGGCCGCGGGGCCGCTGGGTGCCGACGCCGTGGAGCTCGACATCCATGCCACGGCGGACGGCGCCCTCGTCGTGCATCACGACGAGGCCGTCGCGGGTCGCCACATTCCCCACCTCACGGGGCGCCAAGTCCGCGAGCTGCGGCTCCAGAACGGCGAGCCCGTGCCGACCTTGCCCGAAGCGCTGGAGGCCGCCGGTGCCGCGCTGGGCGTGTTCGTGGAGGTGAAGTCGCTCACTCCGCCGTTCGACGAGCGGCTGTTCGACGCGCTCGCCCACGGCCCTAACCCGTCGGGCTACGCGGTACACAGCTTCGACCACCGCATCATCCGGCGGCTCGGTCTCGAGCGCCCTGCCCTGCCGCGCGGCGTGCTGAGCTCGTCGTATTTGATCCGGCCGCTCGCGGCGCTGGAGGACGCGGGCGCTACGACCCTGTGGCAGGAGCGGACGGTCGTGGACGGGGCCCTCGTGGAAGTGCTCCACGCTGCCGGCATGCGGCTGCTCGTCTGGACGGTGGACGATCCCGCGGAGATGCGCCGGCTGCTCGAGCTCGGGGTCGACGGGCTCTGCACCAATCACCCCGAGGTCGGCCGCCAGGCGGTCGATGTGCGCGCCGCGTGAGCGGGGCGGGGGGGCGCGTCGCGGTCGTCGGGGCGGGCACCATGGGCCACGGTATCGCCTACGCCGCGGCGCTTGCGGGGTTCACCGTCGCGCTCACCGACAGCCGCCCGGAGGCGCTCGCCTCGGGGGTCGCGCGGATCGCTGAGCTGCTCGCGGGGGCGGTGCGGCGCAGCAAGCTCAGCGAAGCAGACCGTGCCGCGGTCGCCGCGCGGGTGCGCCCGGAGCCCGACCTGCCTCGAGCGGCGCGCGACGCCGTCGTCGTGATCGAAGCGGTGGTCGAGGACCTGGGGGTGAAGCAGCGGCTCCTGGCGGAGCTCGCGCGCGCGGCGCCGCCGGGCGCGCTGCTCGCGACCAACACGTCATCCCTTTCGGTCGCCGCGATCGCCTCCGCGGTGCCGGCGTCGGGGCGGGGGCGCGTGGTCGGGATGCATTTCTTCAACCCGGTGCACGCGATGAAGTTGGTGGAAGTGGTGACGCACCCAAACGCTGCGGCCGAGGCGGTCGAACGCGCGGTCGCGTTCGCGCGCGCCCTCGGCAAGGAGCCGATCGTGGTGCGGGACTCGCCGGGGTTCGCGTCGAGCCGCCTGGGTCTCGCCCTCGGCCTCGAGGCGATGCGCATGCTCGAGCAGGGCGTCGCCTCGGCTGAGGACATCGACCGCGCCATGGAGCTCGGCTACAACCACCCGATGGGCCCGCTCAAGCTCACCGATCTGGTCGGCCTCGACGTGCGGCTCGCCATCGCCGACTATCTTTACCGCACGCTGGAAGAGCGGCAGTTCGAGCCGCCGAGAATCCTGCGCGACAAGGTTGCCAAGGGAGAGCTGGGGAAAAAGACGGGAAAGGGGTTCTACTCCTGGAGCGACTGAGCCGCATCACGGACGTCCACATCCATATCCAGCCCTGGCGCGACGTGAAGCCCGCCGTGATCGAGACCATGCGCCGCGGCAAAGAGGCGCAGTGGGACTTCCTCATCCGGCTGATGGACGATCCCCGCGCGCTGCTCGAGGTCATGGATCAGGCGGGGGTGTGGCGCGTCGGACTCGTGAACTATCCCTCTCCGGACGTCATCGGCTTCACGGACACCACGAACAGCTTCGCCGCGCGGTACGCCCAGGCCGATCCGGAGCGGCTGCTGCCGTACGGGGGCGTGCACCCCCGGTTCACCAAGGATGCGGCGGGTGACGTGGACCGGCTGGTCGACTTGGGGATCCGGCTCGTGAAGATCCATCCTCCACACCAGGGCTTCCCCGCGAACGCGTACACCGACGGCCTCGAGCCGCTGGGGCGGATCTATCGCCGCTGCGAGGATCGCGGCCTGCCCGTGATGATTCACACCGGAACGAGCATCTTCCCCGGGGCGCGCTCCAAGTTCGGCAATCCGATGGAGCTCGACGATGTGGCGATCGACTTCCCCGACCTGCGGATCGTCATGGCGCACGGCGGCCGGCCCCTCTATATGGAGGAGGCGTTCTTCGTGCTGCGCCGCCACCGGCAGGTGTGGCTCGACGTGTCCGGGATACCGCCCGCGCGGCTGCTCGAGTACTTTCCCCGCCTGGCCGAGGTGGCCGACCGCGTGCTGTGGGGCACGGACTGGCCCAGCCCGGGTGTGAAGGACATGCGGTTGAACATCGACCAGTTCCTGGCGCTCTCGCTCAGCGACGCCCACAAGAAAGCCATTCTCGAGACCAATGCGCTGGCTCTGTTTCCTGCTGCTCGCTAGCTCGGCGGCCGCCCAATCGTCCGGTACCAAGCCGCTCCAGTTCGATCTCACCGCCATTCCAGCCACGCGCGACTCGTTCGTGTTCGCCTTCCGCGGCGTCGAGCGCGGCTGGGCGGTCTGGCAGTACGAGATCCGGCCGCTCGAGATGACCCAGGAGGTGCTGTACACCGCGGCGTCCGAGTTCCGACCGGTCGAGGAGGAACGATTGCGCGTCGTGCTCAACCGCCAGACGAGCGAGCCGATCGCGAGCTTCCACCGGATCGATCTCTTCTCACCGGGGAGCGACACCATCATGGTAGAGCACGACCTCGAGGTGAAGCACGGCGAGATCGTCGGGCGACGCCGAGTGGGAACGAAGAGCGGCGAGGTGAAGCTCATTCCCGTGGCCCGGCCGTTCGCGCCGGGCACCGTGCTGCACGACGACTATGCGTTGCTCGCGGCCGCCGTGACGAACGCCGCGCCGGGCGACTCGCTCGCCGTCCGCGCGTACAGCGAGTTCGGCGACTCGCTCGCGACGCTCAGCTTCGTCGCGGAGCAGCCGACGACCATCGAGGTCCCGGCGGGCCGGTTCGACGTGCTGCCGCTCCGCACCGGCGGGCTGCGGCTGTACGCCACGCGCGTCGCGCCGCGGCGCGTCGTCAAGGGCGAGACCCTCGACGGGACGTTCTCGTTCGCGCTGGTGCATTCCGGGCCGGTCATCCCCTCGCCGGAATGAGGCCCATGCGGTTCCTGCCGCTCCTCCCCGGGTTGCTGGTCGCCGGCGCGACGCTGGCGCCGCCCCTCGCCGCCCAGTCGGGCCGGATCGCGTATGAATCCTTCGCGCTCCCGAACGGCCTGCGCGTGCTCTACTCCGAGGACCGCTCCGCGCCGATCGTGACGGTGGACCTGTGGTACTACGTCGGGGCGCGCAACGAGCGGCCGGGACGCGGCGGGTTCGCTCACCTCTTCGAGCACATGATGTTCCAGGGCTCGGCGCACGTGAAGAAGAGCGAGCACTTCCAGTTGATCGAGCGGGCGGGCGGGTCGCTCAACGGGTCGACCCACGACGATTACACGAACTACTACGAGACGGTGCCGTCGAACCGGCTCAATCTGGCGTTGTGGCTCGAGGCCGACCGGATGCGCTCGCTCGCGATCACGCCGGAGAACCTCGAGAACCAGCGCGAGACCGTGAAGGAGGAGAAGCGCCTGCGCGTGGACAACCAGCCGTATGCGCCCACGTTCCGCAACGGGATCATCTGGCCCTACGACAGCACGACGTGCTTCGCCTACGCGCACCCCGGCATCGGCTCGATGGACGACCTCAATGCGGCCCAGCTCGCCGACGTGCAGGCCTTCTTCGACACCTATTACGCTCCCAACAACGCGACGCTCGTCGTCGTGGGCGACTTCCGCACGGCGGAGCTGCGGCGGCTCGTGAATCAGTATTTCGCCGACATCTCCAGCCACGCCGCGCCACCGCCGGTGAGCTGCGCGTCGAAGGTCTCCCCCGGCATGGTGCGGCGCGAGGTGACGGACGAGCACGCCAATCTGCCGGCGGCGCTCCGCTTCTACCGCCTGCCGGCGCACGACGACCCCGACACTCCGGCGCTCGAGCTGCTCGAGTCCATCCTGGGGGAGGGAGAGAGCTCGCGCCTGAACGTGGGCGTCGTGCGGCACGAGCAGGCGGCGCTGCAGGCGGGCCTGGGCGCGCTGGGCGAGCGGCGCGGACCCGGCGTGCTGTTCGCCTACGGCATCGCGAACCAGGGCGTGGACGTGCAGCGGCTCGACAGCCTGATCGGCGTCGAGCTCGACAGCGTGCGCAGCGCCGGAGTCACGGCGGACGAGCTGACGCGGGCCAAGAACCAATTCCGCGCGCAGCAGGTCGATGAGCGCGAGACCACCTTCGGGCGGGCGGAATTGCTGCAGCACTACAGCCTGTTCCACAGCGGGCCCGCCGACATCAACACCGACCTGGATCGCTATCTAGCCGTGTCCGCCGCCGACATCCGCCGGGTCGCCCGGAAGTACTTGGACCCCGCGAATGCCGTGATCGTGACGGTCAAACCGGGCGCCGCGGCGGCCGGCAAGACGGGGGGGTCGGAATGAAGGCGGATAGGCGGATAGGCGGATGGGCGGTTAGCGTGCTCGTCCCCGCGACGGTTTTGCTGTCCGGCTATCCGGCTATCCGCCTGTCCGCCCAGGCCTTCCCGACCAAGCCTCCCAAGCCGACTCCGCTCTCCCCTGCGCGCTTTCCGCCGTTCCAGGAGGTCGCGCTCCCGAACGGCCTGCAGGGGAGAGCGGAGTCGGCTTGGGAGGCTTG
>Ga0209377_1000733_pt1 | contig 22269 bp, 22 predicted proteins | sample GraSoiAngelo_141_FD_185898 | JGI IMG/M metagenome (GOLD analysis project Ga0209377, IMG submission 185898) | Grasslands soil microbial communities from the Angelo Coastal Reserve, California, USA - 14_0929_12_40cm (SPAdes) (version 2) | ecosystem: Environmental > Terrestrial > Soil > Grasslands ...
GATTGTTGCCGCGAATCTGATTCTCCACGAAGTACATCGGGTTTTTCACCTTGCCGACATCGTGATAGTAGCAGCCGACGCGCCCCAGCAGTCCGTTCGCGCCGATGCGATTGCACGCCGCCTCCACCAGGTTGGCCATCGCGACGCTGTGCGCGTACGTGCCCGGCGCTTCGAGCGACAAGCGGCGCAGCAGCGGCCGGCTCGGGTCGGAGAGCTCCAGCAGCGTCAGGTCGGTGGTGATGTGCGTGACCGACTCGGCGACAGGAAGCAGGAAGAATGTCAGGCCGGCAGAGACGAGGCCGTTCACGGCGCCCAGCAGGCCGCGCAGCGCGATCTCCTCGATGGGCCAGCCGCTCGCGAGTCCCAACGCGAGGGCGCCAGCGAGGTACCCGCCAGCGACGATCAGCACCGGCGCGTAGAAATTGCTGCGGCTGCGCAGTGTCCGGACGGAGAGCGCGGCCGCCTCGCCGCCGATGAGACAGAGGAACAGGGCCGGGACGTCGTGGAAGACGGGCTGCAGGCCTACCACCACCGCGAGAATCATCGCCGCGATCATGGAGACCCGACCGTTGAACAGCACGGTCATCATCATCGCGACAAATGGCATGAACACGATTTCCGGGTGCGTGGGATACGAGCGCGCCACGATGCCGGCCTGAAGCAGCAGCACCGAAAACAACCCGGCGATCAGCGCCACCTGGCGCGGGTCGCGGTACGTCTCGCGGCGGTAGAACAGCAACAGCACCCAGAAAATCGAGAGGATCAGCATGTCGCGCAGCAGGGGGCCCACGACGCCACGGATCGAATACGTCGTCGCGGCGCCGCGGCGCAGCAGCTCCTGGTGGAGCGCGACCAGCCGCTCGTGCGTGTCGTTCGTCACGACTTCATTGGGCGCCACGATGCGGTCACCGGCACGGACGATGTACTTGCTCGGATCGACGCTGCCGCGCAGCTCGTTGCGGCGGCGCTCCGTCTCGGCCTGGTTGAGGGTCAGCGTGGGCCGAAAGAACTGGCGGGCGAGCTTGAGATACAGTACGTCGGCGACGCTCGAGCTGGGATCCGGGTTCAACTGCTTCGCGCGATTGAGGTACTGACCCCACGTGAGCACCTGATCCCGCTGCACTGAGGACTCGGTCGAGCCGCGGCGCACGATCAGCTCGCGCGATTGCTCGACCTGCAGCACCCCCGGTCCCGTTACCCCCTGGGCGAGCGTCCGATCGAACAGCTTCTCCAGCGCCTGCTGCAGCGGGCGCCGTTTGCCGTTCTTCGCGAGATAGGATGCCTCCTGCGGGGTGAGCGGCACACCGAAATCAGCCGCCGCGTGGGTGATCGCCTGCGTATTCTGATCAGCATCCACCGCGCTGAAGAACGCCGCCATAGTGGTCGCGCTGCTGTCATACACGCGTTGCCGGAATTCGTAGATCGGTTTGGCGGACGCGGCAAGCTCTTCCGATTCGCGCTGCAACTCGTCTTCCGACTTGTTCACGACGAAGTTGAAGGGCGCGATGATTTCCTTGTCGGCGCGCGCGCCGGGCTCGAGCAGCGGCGCGACGTCGGCCGCGCTGGATGGGAACGCGGCGTGCGCCACGAGTGCCATGAACGGCACCCATATCCAGCGCGCGGCGTGATACCGCACCCGATCGCGGGCGGGGAGGTTCATCTAACCCTGCGCATCCTCGGCGTAGGCGCGGATGATGTCGCGCACCAGCCGGTGGCGCACGACATCGGTGTCCCCGAGATAGACGAACCCGATGCCTTCGATCCCCGGCAGAATGCGCTCGACTTGCAACAGCCCCGAGTCCTCGCGGATCGGCAGGTCGATCTGGGTCTTGTCGCCCGTGATCACGGCGCGGGAGTTCACGCCCAGGCGGGTCAGAAACATCTTCATCTGCATCCCGGTCGCGTTTTGCGCTTCGTCGAGAATCACGAACGCGTCGTTCAGCGTGCGCCCGCGCATATAGGCCAGCGGCGCGATCTCGATGGTGCGGGTCTCGAGCGCCTTTTGCACCCGCTCGCGCGGCATCATGTCTTCCAGCGCGTCGTAGAGCGGCCGCAGGTACGGGTCGACTTTTTCCTGCAGGTCGCCCGGCAGAAAGCCGAGGTTTTCGCCGGCTTCCACGGCAGGCCGGGCCAGGATGATGCGCCGCACCCGTTTGCGCGCGAGCGCATCGATGGCCGCCGCGACCGCGAGATACGTCTTCCCCGTTCCCGCCGGTCCGATGCCGATGACGATGTCGTGCTCGGCGATCGAACGGAGGTACTCGCGCTGCCCCGCGGTCTTCGGCTGGATCACGCGCCGCAGGCCGGGGAGGATGATCTTGACGGGGTCCGCAGGCGGCCGCACGCCGTCGCCCCCCGCTTCTTCGGTGACCAGGCGCTCGACGTCGTGCACGTCGAGGTTCTCCCCCATACGCGCCAGATCGATCAGGGCCTGCGCTACGGAACCGGCACGCTCGATCGCAGCGGCGGGGCCGGCCAGCGACAAGCTGTCACCCCGCAACGAGACCCGCACGCCCAGCCGGCGCGCCAGCTCCAGCAGATTCGCATCGTTCACGCCGGCCAACGCCAGCGGATCTACGCCTTCCACAGAGAGCCGGTGGACGACGTCATCGCTCATGGCACCACCTTGATGTGAAGAGCGGCGAGGTCCTCGGGCCGCGCCGGGGCCGGTGCGCCTTCAAACAGCGCCCGTGCCGCAGTCGTTTTCGGAAAAGCAATGACGTCACGCAGCGAACCCGCGCCCGCGATCAGCATCGCGGTGCGATCGAAGCCCACCGCAAAGCCGCCGTGCGGCGGCGCGCCTGCGGCCAACGCGGTGAGCAGGAAGCCGAAGCGCGCCTCGATCTCAGCGGGCGCCAGGCCGAGGTGCCGGAATACGGTGCGCTGCACCGCGGGATCGGTGATGCGGATGGAGCCCGAGCCCAGCTCGTGGCCGTTGTAGACCGCGTCGTAATGCAGCGCCCGGCAGGCGAACGGCTCGCTGTCGAGCTTCCGCACGTCTTCCGGATGGGGAGCGGTGAAGGGATGGTGCGCGAACACGGGCTTCCCGGTCTCCGGATCGGGCTCGAACAACGGGAAGTCGACGACCCAGCAGAACGCATGGGCCAGCTTGGGCGCTGGAGCGAGCCGCCGGATGACTTCCTGCCGCACTTTGTCGAGCGCGGGCGACGTCACGCGGTCGGGGCCCACGGTGATCAACGCGACATCGCCATCACCCACGCCGAGCCGGCCGAGCGCCTCGGCCGTGAAGTGCTTGCCGACCGAGCCGGAGAGCTGCTCGCCCTGGCGCTTCACCCACGCGAGGCCCGGCGCGCCATGGGTCTTGGCGGTTGCGGTGAGCTGATCGACGTCCTTGCGAGAGAGCGTTCCCCCGCCGCGCACCGCGATGCCTCTCACGCGGGACCCGTTCGTGGTGTTCTGGAAGAACGGCACGGCGAGCGGCTGGACCTGCGTCGTCCAATCGACGATCGGGAAGTCGTAGCGCAGATCGGGCTTGTCGGTACCGTAGCGCTCCAGCGCTTCGCGCCAGGTCAGTCGCGCGAACGACCGCGGAATCGTGTGGCCGGCCTCGTCCCACAGCGCCACCAGCACGTGCTCGACGAAGCCGATGACGTCTTCCTGCGTGACAAACGACGCCTCGATGTCGATCTGCGAAAACTCGGGCTGCCGGTCGAAACGCAGGTCCTCGTCGCGGAAACAGCGCGCGATCTGGAAGTAGCGGTCGAACCCCGACACCATCAGCAGCTGCTTGTAGATCTGCGGCGACTGGGGCAGCGCGTAGCACTCCCCCGCATGGACTCGGGACGGGACGAGGTAGTCCCGCGCGCCTTCCGGCGTCGGCTTGGTGAGGATCGGCGTTTCGATCTCGAGAAAATCGAGCTCGGAGAGCGCACGTCGCGCACGCTGCAGCAAGCGATGCCGGAGGATCAGATTCGCCTGCAGCTCGGGGCGGCGCAGATCGAGATGGCGATACTTGAGACGCAGCTCCTCGGCCGGCAGCTCTTCTCCCTTGCCGCGCGCGACCGGAATCGCCGGTGTCTCGGCGGGGCCCACAACCTTCAGGCTCGTTGCGTGGACCTCGACATCGCCGGTCGCGAGCTCGGCGTTGCGCATCGCGGTGGGGCGGGCCACGACCTCACCCTCGACGGTGAGCACCGCTTCGGACGCGGCGGTTTGCGCGAGGGCCAGCGTATCGGCGGACGCCCATCCTGGTCCGACCGCCACCTGAACGATCCCGTCGCGATCGCGGAGGTCGAGGAAGACGATTCCTCCCAGATCGCGGCGCCGGTTGACCCACCCCCCCAGTCGCACGCGCTGCCCGATGTGTTCGGTCCGTAATGCGCCGCAGCGGTGAGTTCGCAGGGTTGTCCGAGTCACACTGGCGTCTATGCTGCTCCTCCCCTCTCAGCGTCACACAGAATCCGGTAGAACTCTTCCCCAGATTGCGCGGCCAGTAGCCGGGCGCGCATCGGCTCGCGGCGCACGAGGCGCGAGATGCGGCTCAAGGCCTTCACGTGCGCCCCGGCCTGCGACTCCGGGCCCGCCAACAGGAAAAACAACCGGACGGGCTCGCCATCCACTGTTTCATACGGCACCGGCGACGGAGTCGTCCCCGCGACCGCCAGGAGATTGGGGAGCGCCGGCGTCTTGCCATGCGGAACCGCCACGCCGTAGCCAATACCGGTCGGGAACTGCCGCTCCCGCTCCAGCACGGCTTGAAACACGTCCTCTACTCCCGCTCCCCACATAGCGTTACCGAGACCCGGCCCAGCTCCATTCCCATCCACGAGGAGCTCGACCAGTTCGCGCAGCACGCCCTCCTTACTGTGGGCCAGTAATGGTACCCGAATGCGATCGGGCGTGAGCAGTTCTGTCAGCCGCAATGGAATAGGTCCAAGTGCCGTAACCGATTGAAGATAGTTGACTTGAGTTGACTGCGCCACGGCCCCGAGTAAACGTTCTGCATGCAACGCATTGGCCTACTCGTGTTCGGACTCCTGGGGTGTGGGTTCAGGCCAGGCGGGGCACAGGAGGCGGCGGGCACAACGCTGTGGCGCGTCGCGGCGACGACGGTGCCCACCCCTGCCGCACTCGCCGTCGGTCCCGCCGCAGCCTTCTGGAATCCCGCACAACGAGTCGACAGCGCGCGAGTCATCCTCGCGGTCGAGGCGATTCAAACGCCGTCCGCTGTCGACGCCAGCGGCATCATCGCCACGGTGCGCGTGCCCGCCGGGAAAATCGGTGAGCTCGGCATCATCTACGGCCGCGTCGGTCTCAGCGATATCACGCAGACCATGGACAGTCCTGATCCGACCGGCGCCGTCGTGCCGGTGTACACCTTCGGATTGGGCGGCACGTGGTCGCGGCGCATCGGGGCGACCAACGTGGGAGCGACGCTGGCCTTTCATCAGACGCGGCTCGATACCGAGATCAGCGATCGGATGACGCTCGATGTGGGCGCGAGCCACGCCTTCTCCGGCGACAAATTTCGCATCGCCGCCGCGACCCACTTCTTCTCCTCGCTCGACACGAATGATCCATCACAGGACATCTACGCGGGCGTCGAGGCGCGGGTGTGGCACGGCATGATCTCGGGCGAGCGGGCGGCGCTGCGGGGCCGGTATGGGATCGCCTTTGCGCATGGATTCACGGCGGACCAGCAGGTCGGGCTCGGTGTCGAGTTGGCGCAATCGTTCATGTTTGATTTCCTGCTGGCCTACGAAGGTGGCTACGGCAACGGGTCGACCTGGCGGCCGGTGGCCGGGATTCGGCTCGCGATCGGGAAATATCATCTGACACTCGCGCGCGATGCTGGCGTCAACGACGTCGGCTCAGCCTATCGCGTCGGAATCGACGCGCGCTTCAAGTGAGCGTTGATCTCCTCAGCCTGACACCGGATGCAGCTCGTCAGACGCTCGCAGCGTGGCTGGCGGCGCGTGGTGAGCCCGCCTATCGCCTGCGACAACTCGCGCCGCGACTGTGGCAACGGCCGGTGGCGCGCTGGAGCGACGCGACCGATCTGCCCGCCGCGCTGAGACCCACTCTCGACGAGGCCTTTTCGCTGCGACGTCTCGAGCTGCGCACGCATCAGGTCTCGAGCGACGGCACCGAGAAGTTCCTCTGGGCGCTCGCTGATGGAGAGGCGATCGAGTCGGTCCTGATCCCCGAAGGAAAGCGCAGGACGCTCTGCATCTCTTCCCAAGCGGGGTGCGCCCTGGGCTGCGTCTTCTGCGCGACCGGCCGCATGGGATTCCGGCGCAACCTGACCGCGGGGGAGATCGCGAGCCAGGTGCGCGAGCTGGTGATTCGTGATCCCAATCTCAGGCCGACCAACGTCGTGTTCATGGGAATGGGCGAGCCGCTCCTCAACTGGGACGCAGTGGACACGACGTTGACCACGTTGAATCAGCCGGAAGGATTCGGCATCGGCGCTCGGCATATCACGCTCTCGACGGTCGGAATCCTGCCGAACCTGGCCAAGTTCGCGCAGCGGGACGAGCAGTTCCGGCTGGCGGTGTCACTGCACGCGCCCACCCCCGCTCTGCGGCTCGAGCTGATGCCGATCGAGAGGAAATACATGCTGCCCGATCTCATGAAAGCGTTGCGGCAATTTCGCCGCCGCGTGACGCTGGAGTATGTCCTGATCGGCGGGAAGAACGATTCGCTCGAGGCGGCCGATCAGCTCGCGAGGCTCGCGCAGCCGCTCGATGCGCTCGTCAATTTGTTGCCGCTGCATCCGGGTGGCGCACCCGACCTGACGCCGAGCGCGCGCGCGTCGATGCTGGCGTTCGAGCGGCGGTTGAAGCAGCGTGGGGTTGAGGCGGTGCTGCGGCGGAGCCGCGGCCTCGATATCAGCGCCGCGTGCGGTCAGCTACGGGTGGAAGTCGAGGGGACCGCCCGACCCCATAAAGTCCGCGCCGAGGAGCACGCTCACATCGAGTAGGCGAGAGCTGTCGAGCTGCACCTCGACGCGCCCGGTACCCAGCGCCGACCGCACCCGCTCGCCCACTTTGCCTTGCCCGCGCCGGACGATGATCCGGGTCGAGTCGAGACCAGCCTGCGGTGCATTTCCGAAATACACCACGTCGATGCCCGCCCGGCGCAGGAGGCGCGTGCCGATGCGGGCGTCACCGGCGCGGCCGTTGGCATTGAGCACCTCGACGGTGATCGCGGGGCCTTTGTCCCCGGGAATCGGATGGGTTTGATTCGATCCTCCCCCGCACCCCGAGAACAGCACGACCGCGAGCAGCGCCGCGACTCTCACGATTGTGTGACCAGGCTGTTCCAGAAAGCCACCGTCTCGACCGGCAGCGGCCATTCCGAGCGGAGCACCCATTCGAGCCGGCGGCGCGCGATCTCACGCAGCACGCGATCACGATCCTGTGGCACGCGACCCGCCAGCTCGGCACGATCGGATCGAGCGCCCGAAGCCTCCCGGCCCGGTTCCAAAAAGTCCGCTAGATACAGCATCCGCCCGACGTCATCCCAGCCCGCATAGCCGAGCGTATGATGCCGGACGGCGTCGAGGACGCCTCGATCCCGCTCACCCTCGGCTGCCGCGCGGTCTGCAGCGGCGGGACCGTGGGCCAGCCGATTGCTCAGCGGCGCATCCCGCAGCGCATCGTGCAGCCAGCCGGCGCGTAGCCAGCGCTCGCGTTCACGAGCGAGTACGTCCATCGCTGTTGCCCACTCATCGAGGAGCACGACGACGCGTTCGATGTGCGCCCGGCGCTCCGGCGAAACCTGAGCCCATGCCGGCAGGCTCACCGTGTGACTCGGGGATCCACGCCGATTCCCTCACCAAGCACGACGTTGTCGATGAGGCGGGTCTTTCCCAGTCGCGCCGCCACGACGACCACGGTGCGCGCCGTCACCCGCGTCACCGGCTGCAGATCGTCATCGATCAGCGCGCAGTACTCCGGGAGGACGCCCCCCCCCGAGGAGCGCATGGCCTCCATGCCCGCGAGCTTGAGCTTCGCCGGGTCGGCCTCGCCGCCGCGCCACGTTTGCTCCAGCAACCGTAGCGCGCGGGACAACGCCACAGCCGAGCGGCGCTCGTCCGGCGTGAGATAAGTGTTGCGCGACGAGAGCGCGAGACCGTCGAGCTCGCGCACGGTGGGCGCGACGTCGATTGCGATCGGAAAGTCGAGATCCTGCACCAGTCGCTTCACGAGCGCCGCCTGCTGGAAGTCTTTGCGACCGAACACGGCGACGTCCGGCTCGACGAGATGGAACAACTTGGCCACGACCGTGAGGACGCCGGTAAAATGCCCTGGGCGCGCGGCGCCCTCGAGCGTGTCCGCCACCGGCCCGGCGACGACGCGAGCCAGCGGCGCGGCCGGATACATCGCCTTGGCGTCCGGAACGAACAAGCAATCGACGCCGCGCGCTTCGGCCAGCTCGCGGTCGCGGCTCAGGTCGCGCGGATAGCGCGCCAGATCCTCGTGCGGCCCGAACTGCAAGGGGTTCACGAAGACGCTCATCACGACGCGGTCGGACAGCTCGCGGGCGCGGTCCACGAGACGCAGATGTCCCTCGTGGAGGTACCCCATGGTGGGAACGAAGCCGATGGTGCGGCGGTGGGATCGCTCAGCCCGAGACCAGGACCGCATCTCGGAAAGGCTGGAGAGCTCGCGCAACTAGAACTCGCGCTTCTTCATCTCCGAAAAGAAGTCGCGACGCTCGATATCGTCGTCGGTGCTGTCGGGCGGCAGCGTGGGATCGTACCGTTTGCGCGCCTTGGGCTTGGCTTTTGCCGCCTTCGCCATGTTCTTCTTGATCAGTTTCGCCAGCTTCTCGTCTTCGGTTTTCGACATGCTCCCTCCGGGAGAATGATCAATTATCAATGATCAATGGCCAATGATCAATGACCACGATCATTGGACGTTGATCATTGGTCGTTGATCATTTGCCGAAGGAGTGCTCGGGCCCCGGGTAGCGGCCCTCGCGGACTTCCGCGGCGAACAAACGAGCGGCCTCCCGCACATCCTCCGCCAGCGCCGCGTACTTCTTCACGAATTTGGCGGAGAACTGATCGTTCAACCCCAGCATGTCGTGCAGGACGAGCACCTGCCCGTCGCAGGCCGGGCCGGCACCGATACCGATCGTCGGAATGGTCAGCGTTTTGGTGATTTGTGACGCCAGCGCCGCGGGAACGAGCTCGAGCACGACGGCAAACGCGCCGGCATCCTCCAGCGCTCGCGCGTCGGCCTTCAGCCGCTCGGCGGTCGCGTCGTCCCGTCCCTGCACCCGATAGCCACCGAGCGCGTGCACCGATTGGGGCGTCAAGCCGATGTGTCCCATGACGGGGATTCCGACATCGACCAGACGCCGCACGGTCGGCGCAAGCGGCTGACCGCCCTCGACCTTCACCGCCTGACACCCGGTTTCCTTCATCACGCGGCCGCAATTGCGGAGCGCATCTTCGGGAGTGATCTGGTAGGTCAGGAACGGCATGTCGCAGATCACCATCGCCCGCTCGGCACCGCGCCGTACGATGGTGGTGTGATAGATCATCTGCTCGAGCGTCGCCGACAGTGTGGACGCGGCGCCGGCCAGCACCTGATTGAGCGAGTCGCCGACGAGCAGGATGTCGATGCCGCTCGCGTCGAGCAACCGCGCGAACAGCGCGTCATAGCACGTCAGCGCGACGATGCGCTCACCCTTCTCCTTCATCTCGAGCAGGGTGCGCGTGGTGATGCTAGGCATGGTGCATCGCCTCGAGCTCGGCGATTTCGCGGCGCCAGAAGTCGCGGTTCGGCAGCTCGGGATGCGGAATCGTCAGATTCGCCTCCTGCACGGTGCGCTCGCCGTACCGCACGATATCGAGGTCGAGGGTGCGCGGCCCCCAGCGCTCGCGCCGCTCACGCCCTCGCTCCGCCTCGATCGTGCGACACTGCCGCAGCAGCTCGTCCGGTCCGAGAGTCGTTTCGATCAGCACCATTTGATTCAAGTAGGGATCCTGCGGTACAGGTCCGATGGGCGCGGTCTCTTCCACCTTCGATACCGCGACGACGCGCGTACCCGGCAGCTCGCTGAGACGCCGGCGCGCGTGCGCGAGCTGCGCCGCCCGGTCACCGATGTTGGACCCCAGGGCGACGTATACGCGTTCGCGAGCGGCGGTGATCACGGCGGGCTACGCTACGTTCGCAAAGCCACGAGTCAAGTCACGGAGCATAGTAGCGACCTGTTCGAGGTCGCGGGTAGCCCGTTCGAGGTCGGTCAGTCCTTGCGCGGCCTGCACCGCGCGCGTCGCGACGTCGTCCGCTTCGGCGCGGTTCTGGCCGGCGATACTCGCCACGGCGTTGATGCGCTCGCGCAGCCGGTCGAACGCCACATTCTGCTCGCCGGCGGCGGTGGTGATGCGACCGGCGTGCGCCGTCGCCTCTGCGGTGGCGGCTACGATCGCGTCGAGCGCCTCGAGCGCGGCGGCCGACAGCTCCTCGACGTCGCCCACGTTGACCTGCCCGCGCCGCATCTGTTCCACGACTTCGCCGACTTGCGTGTGAATGTCCTGGACGAGCTCGCCCGCTTCCGCCGCCGCGGCGGCGCTCTGCTCGGCAAGCCGGCGGACTTCATCGGCGACGACGCCGAATCCTTTGCCATGCTTCCCCGCGCGCGCCGCTTCGATCGCGGCGTTGAGTGCCAGGAGATTGGTCATGTCCGCCAGCTCGCGAATCGACGCGATGAAGCCGGTGATGCGCCGGCTCATCTGCCCGAGCTGCTGTACCTTGCTCGAGCTCTCACCGACGAAGGCCTTGAGCGCGACGAGCCGCTCGATCGCCTCGCGGATCTGTTTGCGGTTCCGGCTCGCCACGTCGCTCGCGGCAGTGGAGGCGCGAGCCGCCCCCACGCCGTCATCGGAGACGCGGCGTGAGACCTGCGCCAGGCTCTCCGTCGCCTCCAGCCCGCCGGACACTTCGGTTTCCTCCCGACGCACCCCTTCGCGAATCACGCCCGTAGACGCGGCGACCGCGGCGGCCGCTTCCTTGAGCGCCTCGGCGGTCTGGGCGATGCTCGCGAGCTGGCGCGTCATGCGCTCCACCGTCTCCACCAGCGGACGGCGCAGGTCGGTGATGTGGACGGCGGTCGCGAGCTGGTTGGCGAACGTGGTGATGGTGAGAATGTCCTGGCGGCGGTAGCTGTTCTTTTTGTGGTGCTCCAGCTCCAGCGTGCCGATGACGTGATCGCCGAACTTGAGCGGTACGATCACCAGGCTCTGCACTTCGATGGGCGCGTCGGCGACGCGCTTGTCGCGCGTCACATCGTCGATCACGATCGTCTCACCGCTCGTCGTCGCGGCGCGCCGCAGCGCCGTGATGTCCTCCGACGGCTCCCCCCGCCCTTCCCGGCCGCGCTCGGAGCGATGCACCAGCGACAGCACGCTATCCTGGAGTCGGTAGATCCGGAAATCGCCCCAATCCACCAGGCGGTGCGCCAGCCGCTCGATCCGCTGGAACGAGTCCGCCAGGCTGATGTTGGCGGTGATCACCGCCTCCATCGCGTGGATCTTGTTCAGCTCCTCGGCCGAGATCGCTTCTTCGATCATCTGCTTGAGCAGCAGGCCGAGGAACGTGAGGACGAGGCCGACCAGAATCCACGCGCCGAAGGACCAGGCCACCACCGCGCCGACGAAGATCGTGGCGGCAAGCAGCGTCGCGGCGTACGCGATCACCTCGTAACGCACGATCATGAGGCGCTCGGCCGGCTCCAGTTTGGCGCGGAGGATGAGGCTGAAGTAGAAGAGCACGCGCCCGAAGACGAAATACGCGAGCGCGTAGCCCGCGAGCGCGGGGAGCAGCTCGATGTGAACGACCGGGATCGGGGTGCCGTTGGCCACCATGCCCAGCCAATTCAGGATCGTCGCGTAGACGCCATACGCGGCGACGAGTGTGATGACCTCACGCCCCAGATTGATCCAGGCGACGCGGAGCGGCTTGCGTTGCCACAGCGAGTCGGTGACCGGTATCGCCGCCGCGATCGCCAGCGTCGTGGCAGGCACCCCGACCAGCAGGCTCCCCGCGATCCCCACCAGCGCGGTCTGGGTGAGGTAGGAATACTTGCTCAGCGGAACCGTCAGACCGCGCAGCGCGACGGCGGCGCCGAACAGGACGGCGATTTCGGGGATCTGACTGAGCCAGCGTGGGTCGAGGATGAGAATCGCCACCAGGATCGCGGTGCCGATCCACGCCAGCGCCTGGCTGTAGAGTGCGACGAAGCGCGAGATACTCACGCGTGTACCGCGGCCGCCAGGTCGCGCGTCAGCCGTTCCGCGGCCGCGACGCCCCCTGTCGCGAGGGCATCCATCAGCGCGCTGCCGACGACGACGCCATCGGCGTGCCGGGCGGCCGCCGTCGCCTGCGCCGGCGTCCCGATACCGAATCCGACCGCGACGGGCACGCGCGTGATCGCGCGGATGCGACCCACGTGATGCGCGAGATCGGGAGGCACGGTGTCGCGCGCGCCGGTGACGCCGAGTCGCGAGATCAGGTACACGAAGCCGCTTGCGTGCTTCAGGGCGGCGGCGAGCCGCTCGTCGTCCGTGGTCGGCGCGACGAGCCGGATGAGGGACAGGGCGCTGCTCGTGACCGCCTGTTCCACGCCCGCATCGGCACCGGCGGGGAGATCGGTCAGCACCACTCCCGAGACACCGGCGCCCTGCGCGTCGCGAATGAAACGGTCGACACCGTGGGCCATCACCGGATTCAGATACGTCATGATGATGACCGGTACGTCGAGCGCCGCTTGCCGCACCAAGTCGAGGACACGGGGCAGCGTCATCCCCTTTTCCAGCGCGGCCTGGGTGGTGCGTTGGATCGTCGGCCCGTCGGCGAGCGGGTCGGAGAACGGGACACCGACCTCGACGAAGTCGGCGCCGGCCGCCGCGACGCGTCGCAGCACGTCGAGCGAGACGTCGGGAGTGGGGAATCCCGCGGTGATGTACGGGATGAGTGCGCGCTGTTTGCCCAGGGCTCGCCACTGCTGAGCGAGAGAAAGGGGCGCCGCGCGGTCAGACAAAGTAGTCGCTGACGTTGATGCCGTATTTGACCGGGTCGGTGACCTTGACGATGGTGCGCGGGTAGTTGCCGTTCGCGTCTTTCTCCGACAGATCGACCACCGTCCCGGGCTTGAGCAGCGCGCCATCCGGGGTCGTGACGATCCGGACCACAGGGCGATGCACGTGCCCCACGTCGGGGTTGGCGTTGTGCACGAGCGCCACCTCGTACGTGTCCAGAATGACGCACGTTCCGACGGGATAGATGCCGATCAGGTTGATGAACGCCTTGACCACGACCGGATCGTAGCCGCGGCGCGGGTTTTCCCACATCTCCTTCAGCACCTGATCGGGTTGGATGGGGACGGTCTGATACACGCGCCGGCTCGTCGCCGCATCGAACCCGTCCGCCACCGCGATGATCTTGGAATAGATCGAGAGAATGCGCGGGCGAATCGACTTGGGATAGCCGGTCAGGTCGATCTTCATGTGGTGCTCGTACGCCACGACCATGCCCCGATACGGGATCTCGCCGTAGCCGCGCAACCCGAACAGCGTGAGCACGCCGAGCCACGGATGCGCCTGCATGATCCGCCATTCTTCCTCGGTGAGGCCGCCGTCCTTATTCAGAACCTCGAGCGGCACGCGCGATTTCCCCACGTCGTGGAACAGCGCCGCCATGCCGACATCGTAGAGCTGCAGCTTGGTGAGTCCCAGCTTGCGGCCCAGCGCGACCGAGAAGATGCAGACGTTGACCGAGTGGGTGAACGTGTACTCATCGTAGTCGCGCAGCGTGGTGAGGCCGACGAGCGACGACTCGTTATTGAGCACTTGATCGACGATCGCCTGCACGGCGCGCTTCACCTTCTTCACGTTGGCCGTGCGACCCATGCGAATGCTGTTGATCACTTCCTTGGTGACCGCCACCGAGCGGGCGTAGGTGCGCTTGGCCGCTTCCTTCTGCCGCTCCTCCTCCTCGACGTCCTCTTCCGCCTCGAGCGGCGGCTCGACGCTGATGAACGAGACGCCTCCGTCCGTCAGCTTCTGCGACAGCTCGAACAACTTGTTGGGGTTCGCTTCCTTCGCCGCGTACGACAGCAGCAGCGACACAAACACCTGCAGCTGGCGACGGTCTACGCCTTCGTCCATGCGCACCGCGCCAACACCGCATTGCTGGAAGATGTTGAGGATGTGCGAGAAGGACGCATAGTTGTCGAGGTCGAGTCGGAGGCGCGTCGAGTTCACGAAGATGAACTCGCCCTGGATGCGAATCTCGAGCTCGCGCTCGACGTCGAGCAGCTGTTTGGTGGTGGCCGAGAGATCGTCGAGTGCCTTCTGCACCTGGGCGTTCTCGATGGGATACAGCTTCAGCGAGCGGAACGCGGTGTACATCACGACCAGGAAGTCCCGACCGGCGTGACGGAGGAAACCGTCCGTGGTCTGGACGGTCTCCATCATCGACGGGCGCTTCCCGCCGCCGGCGGGTGCCGTCATGTGGCCGGCCCGACCTCGCGCAGCGCGCGATTCACCGCGTTGCGGACGAGCGGCTCCTTATCCTGCATGACCTTTTCCAGCACGTCGCGCGCCGCCGGCGTGCGGATCTTGCCGAGCGCCATCGCGGCACAGGCGCGCGTTTCGGGATCCTCCTTGCGCGCCAGCAAGCCTTTGGAGATCAGGATTTTCTCCAGCGCCGCGATGCCCGGGGCGCCGGCGAGCGAGCCGTAGGCTTCGAAAAACGCCATCTTCTCGGTGAGGTCGGCTTCCTTCAGCTTCGCCCCCAGCACGGCGGCCTCGATGCGGGGGAACGCATTGCGGTGCCCGCGTTGGCCCAGAAACTTGACCGCGGTAATCCGGACGTCGCGCTCCCCGTCGTCGATCGCCTTCTCGAGGAGGCGGGTCGCGCTGGGGCTGCCGATGGTGGTGAGCGCTTCGACGACGGCCAGCTTCAGATCGCGCTCGCCGTGTTCGAGCAGCGGCCCCATCCCCTCCGGTGCTCCGGTCAGCTTCAGGCGGCCGGCGACGCGGACCATCTCGATCTGCACGACCGCATCGCTGCTCGCGAGCGCCTTGAGCACTTCCCCTGCGTGTGCTTGCGCCAGGCGTTCGGCCGATGACTGCACCAGCGCGCGCACGCGCTCGTTATGCAGTTTCGGCAGCCAGCCCATGAGGGGCGTCAACGCGTCGGCGCGCAGCTCACTGAACAGCTCGCTCAGGTCCTCTTCGGTCGGATGACTTGTCGCTTCGTCCAGCGACTGCAGCAGCTGGGACAGCGCATCGGCCTGGGAGAGGCGGGTCGGCAGCTGCTCGAGGACCTGGCGGTGCTCGGGGATCACCTCGCGGGCGCGCTGCAGAATGACCTTGCATTCGCGCAGGATGAACGCGACCGAGCGGAAGTCTCCCGCGCCCAGCAGATACGGGATGAAGTTCTCGACGATCGAAATCAGCTCCGCGCGGACCGTGCCGTAGATCTGCAGCTCCAGCAGGTCGAACAGCATCGCGAGCACATTGCGGCGCAGGTCCTGCGCGTACTCGCGCTCGACCTCTTTGTGGAGATACTCGATCTCCTTGTCGTCGAGGAAGTAGAGCGTGGTGTCGAAGTCGTCGACCGAAACGAGCCCCTCGCGCTTGGGGGGCGCTTCCTCTTCGACCTGGCGCCGAATCGCCATGGGATCGGTCGAGCCGCCCTCGTCGCCGGGCGTCCCTCCTGCTCCGCCGATACTCGGACCCGCCTCCGAGCGCTCGATGGGGACGGCGTTCTCGGTGGCAAGCTCACGGAATGTGTAGCTGATGAGCTGGAAGTCTTCCGCCCACAGCAGCGTCAGCAGATCGTCGGGCGCGTCCGCCTGCAGGTTCTTGGCCTGCTGCAGGACGCCGAGGAAGCGGACGATTTCGAGGTCTTCCACACCGGGCTTGAAGCTCAGCGAGCGCACGCCGTCCTTGTACAGCGTCCACGCGATACTCTCGTGGCGCTGATCCTGGTTGTAGATGACGTGATCTTCCCAGCGCATTTCCGTTTCGCCGATGTCCAGGATCAGATCATCCGTGGCTTGCCAGATCTGGCGGAAGGCGGTGCGGATGTTCTCGACTGCGCGCTGGTAGACGGGGTTGTTCGGCATGTACAGCTGCGTCGCCCGCATCCCTTTGCTGACGATCTGCATCAGCTCCTCCACCTGTGAGGGTGGGAGGGCCAGCTCGGGGACCTCGGGCGCGGGATTCGTCAGAGCGCGGCTCCCGTAAGCTCCGCGACCATGGCGACGTCTTTGTCGCCACGACCGCTCAAATTGATGAGGATGAGATCGTCGGAGGCTCGGCGGCTCTTCAACACCCACGCGATGGCGTGGGCACTCTCAAGTGCCGGCAGGATGCCTTCCAGCCGCGAGAGGGCGGCGAAGGCATCCAGGGCCTCCCGATCAGTCACGGCGTCATACAATACGCGACCCGTGTCCTTCAGGTAAGCGTGCTCCGGGCCCACGCCCGGGTAGTCGAGACCCGCCGAAACACTATGAGCGGGCTGGACCTGCCCGTCGGCGTCCTGCAACAAATAACTCAGACTCCCGTGGAACACGCCCGGCCGTCCGGCGCCCAGCGTCGCCGCGTGCCGATGACTGGCGACCCCCTCGCCTGCCGCTTCCACGCCCACGAGCTGCACGCCGGAGTCCGCGAGGAACGCGGTAAAGATTCCCATCGCGTTCGAGCCGCCGCCCACGCACGCCACGACAACGGTGCAGCCGCCCGAGCTGCTCGAGGACCTGAGCACGCGCTTCGCGTCCGATGACTGACTGGAAGTCGCGGACCAGACGCGGAAACGGATCTGGTCCGACCACCGAGCCGATGATGTAGTGGGTGGTAGTGACATTCGTGACCCAGTCGCGCAACGCTTCGTTGGTGGCGTCCTTGAGCGTCCGCGTTCCCGACGTCACGGGGACGACCTTGGCGCCCATCAATTCCATGCGGTACACGTTGAGCCGCTGGCGGCGCATGTCTGCTTCGCCCATGTAGACGATGCACTCGAGGCCGAAGCGCGCGCACACCGTCGCTGTGGCGACGCCATGCTGCCCGGCTCCCGTCTCGGCGATGATACGCCGCTTCTTCATGCGCTGCGCCAGCAGCACCTGGCCGAGCGTGTTGTTGATCTTGTGAGCGCCCGTGTGGTTCAAGTCTTCACGCTTTAGAATGACCTTGGCGCCAACCTGGGCGGAAAGGCGCGGGACCGCGGTGATGGGCGTCGGCCGGCCCACGTAGTTGCGGAGCAGGTCGTCCAGCTCCGACCAGAACCGCGGATCGGCCCGGGCCGCATCATACACGGCCGCCAACTCCTCCAGCGCATGCATCAATGTTTCGGGGACGTAGCGACCACCGTAGGGGCCGAATCTGCCGGTAACGGATGTGTCGTGTGCGCTCATCGTTGTTCACACCCTGAAGGGTGTGCGTTAGCCGGTCGATTCACGATCGAACTCCGCTCTCTCTTTTTACTCCAACCAACTCTCGCACCGCCCCTTCAGGATCACCGTGCCGAGCCACACTCGTCCCCACGAGGACCAAGTCGGCCCCCGCCGCGGCGAGGCGCTCCACGTCTGCGCGGCGCTCGACCCCGCTTTCGGCCACCACGGTCACTCCCGCTGGCACCCGGCTGATGATTTGCTCGGCTCCTCGGAGGTCGAGATCGAACGTCGTGAGATCCCGCGCGTTCACGCCCAGGACGCTGGGGCCCGCTGCCAGGGCGGCGTCGAGCTCAGCTTCAGCATGGACCTCGACGAGCGTTGCCAATCCCCAGGTGCGGGCTGCCTTGCCCAGCATGCGCAGCTGTTCGGGCGAGACGGCACGCGCGATCAGCAGCACGGCGCTCGCGCCGGCAGCTCGCGCTTCCATTATCTGCAGCTCGTCGAGGATGAAGTCCTTGCGGAGCACGGGCACGGAAACCGCAGCAGCCACGCGCGACAGGTCCTCGAGCGATCCTCCAAAGTGCGTCCCTTCGGTGAGCACCGAAACGGCCATGGCGCCGCCGCGCAGGTACGCCCGCGCGTGGACCACCGGATCGAGGTCAGTGCGGATCGCGCCCTGCGACGGGGAGCGGCGCTTCACTTCCGCGATCAGGCCGACGGTATCGCCGACGTCGCCGGGGAACGGGCGGACGGCCGGGCCCGCCGCGGCCGCTCTTTCCAGCTCCGCAGCACTAACACGCAGCGCGGTCACCCGCGAGCGCGCTTCCGCCAGAATAGCGTTTAGTGAGGCGTGGTGCGGGTTTTCAGGCATCCTTGCGTTCGGTTGATTTTCGGGTAGATTAGTTTTTCGGTAAATCTTCGGGAGCCACCATGCCGGTCACGCGTCGCCAGCGCGAGATCCTCGACTACATCACCAAGCACCTCGATGACAAGGGGTATGCTCCCAGCTTCGAGGAGATCGCCCGTCAGTTCGGCTTCCAGTCCCTCGCGACGGTTCACGAGCACCTCACCAATCTGGAACGCAAGGGATACATCCGCCGCACGCACAACGAAAGCCGCGCGATCGAAGTCGTTCCGCCCAAGGGTCAGACCGGGGCCACGGAGCTGCCGTTGCTGGGCCTGGTGGCGGCCGGACACCCGATCGAGGCGGTCACGAACGACGAAACCATTGCGGTCCCCGATGAGCTCCTGCCGCGCCGCGGGCGCAGCTATGTCCTCAAGGTGCGGGGCGATTCGATGATCGACGAGCACATCAAGGACGGCGATTACGTCGTCGTTCAGGAACGCAATCAGGCCGACAGCGGCCAAACGGTGATCGCGCTCGTTCATGGCGCAGGCGTAACCGTCAAACGGTTCTATCGTGAGCCCGGCGGCTGGATCAGGCTACAGCCCGCCAATGACACCGTGCAGCCCCTGCGCATCAACGAACGGGACGTGATCGTCCAGGGCGTGGTGGTGGGCGTCATCAGGAAATACTAGCCGTAGCCTTGCGCAGCCGGTCGAGCGCGCCGCGCGCCGCTCCGGATGCGACAACCTCGCGCGCTCTGCCGATGCCCTCGGCGAGTGAGCCCGCGATGCCCGCCACGTAGATCGCCGCGCCCGCGTTCAGCAGCACGGCCGCCAGTCCCGAAGGGTCCGCAGACCCGTTTCCCAGAATTCGCTCCAACCGCTCGGCATTCGCGGCCGGTTCTCCGCCCTGCAGCTCCGCGACATCCCTGATGCCCAGGCGGAATCGCTCCGGATCGATCTCCCAGCGACGCACGCTGCCGTCCTTCACCTCCCATGCATCCGTGATTCCGTGGGGTGAGATCTCATCCATGCCGACGCGGCCGTGTACGACGAGCGCGTGCTCGGCGCCGAGGCGCAGCAGCGCATCGGCGACGATGCCGGCGCGATCGGGATCGGCGACGCCAACGACCTGGCGGCGCACACTGGCCGGATTCGCGAGCGGGCCGACGAGATTCATCAGTGTCGCAGTCCCCAGCTCACGCCGGACAGCCCCCACATGCTTCATGGCCGGATGAAAGTTGGGCGCAAACAGAAATACGACGCGGGCCTCCTGCAATACTCGAGTCGCCGTTGACGCATCGAGCATGATCCGGAGGCCGAGTGCTTCGAGCACGTCCGCGGATCCGCAGCGCGACGTATACGAGCGGTTGCCATGTTTGGGGACAACCGCGCCCGCGCCGGCGGCCACGAATGCCGCGACGGTCGAAATGTTGAACGTCGATACGGTGCCGCCGCCGGTTCCGCATGTGTCGACGAGATGTTCGTGAGGGACATCGATGCGGACCATGGTCGCGCGCAGGGCACGCGTCGCCCCGGCCAGCTCATCCGCGGTCTCGCCCTTGGCACGCAGCCCCAGCAACAGGCCGCCGATTTGCGCCGGCGTCGCTTCGCCGCTCATCACGACGCCGAAAACCTCGGCCGTCTGCTCTTCCGAGAGCGATTGGCGATTGGCGAGTGCACTGAGCGCGCGGCGCAGCGGCGAAGCGTCCATGGGGGTTTAAGCCTATCACCCTTGTCAAATAGTGACAACGAGTTGCATCTTTCCCACCGTGACGAGCCGTTCCCACCCCTTCCTCGCGGTGGTCCAGTACGATGGGAGCGGCTTCGCAGGGTGGCAGCGGCAGCCGAAGGATCGCACAGTTCAAGCGGATTTCGAGGCGGTGCTGGAGCGCCTCATGGGTCGCCGCACCGTCGCGACCGGCGCCGGCCGCACCGACACCGGGGTTCATGCCCTGGGCCAGGGCGTCAGTTTTCTGGGGAGCGCGCGGTGGGATACAGAGCCGAACGCGCTCCGTCGGGCCCTGAATGCGCTGCTGCCGCGTGAGATTTGGGTGCAGCAGGTGCACCGGATGCGGCCGGGGTTCGATGCGCGACGCAGCGCGACGGCGCGTCGTTACCGCTATCTGATCGGAACGGACGAGGCGGCCGCGTCCCCGTTTCGCAGGCCGTACGAGTGGGCCCTCGGTCCCGGGGGGCGGGGGGGTGGCGCGCTCGACGTCAGCGCGCTCCAGCGCGCGGCGGTCGCTCTCGTGGGAGCGCACGACTTTCGCGGCCTGGCTGCGGCCGGCGCGAACACCGCCCATTACCGATGCCGCGTGGCGCTAGCCGAATGGGCGCCGCGAGCGGACGGAATGGGGATGGCGTTCACGGTCGAGGCCGATCGGTTTCTGCATCACATGGTGCGCTTCATTGTCGGCACTATGGTCGATATCGCCCTTGGCCGGCGCCCGCCGGCGGATTTCCTCCGTCTGCTCAGTGCGACCGATAATCTGGCGGCTAGCCCGCCCGCACCGCCTCAGGGTCTGTACCTGGAGGCGGTGCAGTATCCACCGGACCTCTACGCCGAGGAGTCGACCGCATGAAGTTTTTCCTCGACACAGCCAGTCTCAAGGATATCAGCTGGGCGGCGCAGGCCGGGCTGATCGACGGCATCACCACGAATCCCACGCTCCTCTCCAAGCAGGCCGGCGATCTCGATCCGCGCGACGTGCTGAAAGAGATCTGCTCGCTCGTCGATGGCCCGGTCTCGGCGGAGGTTGTGGCGGTTGACGCGGACGACATGGTCAAGGAAGGCACCGAGCTCGCGAAAATCGCCGAGAACATCGTCGTGAAGATTCCGATGCTCGAAGCGGGAATGGTCGCCGTGCGGCGTCTCGCGTCGGCGGGGATCCGCACCAACGTCACCCTGTGTTTTTCGAGCGTGCAGTGCCTCATCGCGGCCAAGGCGGGCGCGTCGTACGTCAGTCCGTTCATCGGCCGGCTGGACGACGTCGGGCAGGAAGGGATGGACGTCATCCGTGAAGCGCGCGTGATCTTCGACAATTACAACATCGAAACGGAAATCCTCGCGGCATCCATTCGCCATCCGCGGCACGTCGTCGAAGCGGCGATGATCGGCGCGGACGTTGCGACGCTGCCGCCCGACGTGCTGAAGAAGCTGCTGCAGCATCCGCTGACCGATCGCGGTCTCGATCAGTTCCTCGCCGACTGGAGCAAGCTGGTCGCGCGAGCGAAGGCCGCGGTTTGAACTGGGTTTCGCCGCTCTCTACACGCTACGCGTCTCCGGCCATGCAGGCGCTCTGGGGCGAGCGCCGTCGCATCGGTCTGTGGCGCCGGCTGTGGCTGGCGCTGATGGAAACCCAAAAAGAGCTCGGGCTGGAAATTCCCGATGCCGCGCTCACGCAGCTGCGGGCGCACCTCGACGACGCTGATCTCGACAAGGCCGCCGAGTACGAGCGGCGCCTGCGCCACGACGTCATGGCGCATATCCACCACCTCGGCGATCAGGCTCCGGCCGCCCGGCCCTACATCCACCTGGGCGCGACGAGCGCGTTCGTCACCGACAACGCCGACCTCCTCTTGATGCGGGAGGCGATGGTCCTCCTCCTGGGGCGGATCGGCGCCGTGCTCGTCGCGCTTGCCAAGCAGGCGCGGCGCTATCGCGCCCTCCCCTGCCTCGCGTACACACACTTCCAGGCGGCACAGCTCACCACCGTCGGGAAGCGCATGACGCTCTGGATGCAGGATTTCGCGCTCGATGCCGAAGAGGTCCTGCATCGGATCGCCACGATGCGCTTCCGCGGCGTCAAAGGGACGACGGGGACCCAGGCCAGCTTTCTCGAGCTGTTCGACGGCGATCACGCCAAGGTCAGCGAGCTCGACACGCGCGTGTCGCGCACGATGGGATTCGATGCGGTCTTCCCGGTGACTGGGCAGACCTATACCCGTAAGCTCGACGCCCAAATCCTCGCGGTGCTGTCCGGCATAGCGCAGTCGGTCGCGAAATTCGCCACCGATCTCCGGTTGTTGCAGCACGAGGGCGAG
>Ga0209377_1000736_pt1 | contig 22226 bp, 19 predicted proteins | sample GraSoiAngelo_141_FD_185898 | JGI IMG/M metagenome (GOLD analysis project Ga0209377, IMG submission 185898) | Grasslands soil microbial communities from the Angelo Coastal Reserve, California, USA - 14_0929_12_40cm (SPAdes) (version 2) | ecosystem: Environmental > Terrestrial > Soil > Grasslands ...
CGGTGTCGCGCCCTGAGGTGGACGCGATCCGCGGGGTGAACTCCGAGGCCGTGCTCGAGAACCTGCTCGAGCGGCGCCTTATCCGCATCCCGGGCCGCAAGGACGCCCCGGGGCGGCCGTACCTCTTCGAGACCACGCGCGAGTTCCTCGTCGCCTTCGGGCTGCGCGACCTGGGCGACCTGCCGAGGGTCGAGGGCGAGCTCCAGGTGCCGGAGCTGGCCGCCGTGGCCGAGCATGGCGAAGCTGAGGCTCAACAAGATCCTGGCGCAGGCGGGGCTCGGGTCCCGGCGGAGAGCTGACGGCCTGATCGCCGAGGGCCACGTCGCCGTCAACGGCGTGGTCACGCGGAACCTCGCCACCCTCGCCGATCCCGACGCCGACCGGATCACCGTCGACGGTCGGCCGTTGCCGCCGCCCGAGGCGAGACACTACCTCCTCCTCAACAAGCCTCGCGGCTACGTCACCACGCTCTCCGACCCCCAGGGCCGTCCCGTCGTCGCGGACCTCGTCGACGTCGGCGCGCGCCTCTACCCGGTCGGGCGGCTCGACTGGGACGTCGAGGGCGCACTCCTTCTCACCAACGACGGAGCCTTGACCCACCGGCTCCTCCACCCGCGCTACGGGCTTCCGCGCGTGTACGAGGCGGAGGTGGAGGGCCGCGTGGCGCCGGGGGCGCTCGCGCGCTGGCGTCGCGGCGCCGTGCTCGACGACGGGCCGGCGACGCCCGTCGCGGTCGAGCTCGTGCGCGCGCGCGCCGACGCGAGTCGTCTCCGGCTGACCTTCACCGAGGGGCGCAAGCACGAGGTCAAGCGCTACTGCCAGGCTCTCGGCCACCCCGTCGTGCGGCTCCGGCGGGTCGCCTTCGGCCCGGTGGCGCTCGGCGCCCTCGCGCCCGGCGCCCTTCGCCGGCTCACCCCGCGTGAGCTCGCCGCGCTGCGGGCGGCGGTCGCCGATCGCGCCGGCGGGCGGCGCGAGAGGTGACTTGCCCAGGTCTCTGTCGTGGGCCTATAATGCCTGCTATTCTAGAGAGCAGAGTCGGCAGGAGTCCCTATGAACCTGGACGATTGGCGTTCCAGGATCAATGACCTCGACAACCAAATCCTAGACCTCCTCACCCAGCGCGCCGAGGCCGCCCTCCAGATCGGAGACCTCAAACGACGTCAGGATGCGCCCTCCTATGCCCCGGAGCGTGAAGCCGACATCGTCCGGCGTCTCACCGAGCAGAATGACGGGCCGCTGGCCGCGGAGGCGGTCGTGGCCGTCTGGCGCGAGATCCTGTCCGGCTGCCGCGCGCTCGAAGCCGCGCTGACCGTCGCGTACCTGGGCCCCCAGGCGACGTTCACCCACGAGGCCGCGCTCCAGCACTTCGGCGCGGCGGCGACGTACCGCCCGGCCCGCTCGATCGTCGAGGTGTTCGACGACGTCGAGCGGGGGCGCGCCGACTTCGGCGTCGTGCCGGTCGAGAACTCGACCGAGGGCGCGGTCAACGTGACGCTCGACCGCCTCATCGTCTCCGACGCGCTGATCTGCGGTGAGCTCAAGCTCGAGATCACCCAGCACCTCCTCTCGCGCGCCCGCGAGCTCGGCGAGGTCAAGCGCGTGGTCTCGCACCCGCAGGCGCTCGCCCAGTGCCGCGGGTGGCTCGCCGAGCACCTGGTCGACGTGGCCACGGAGGAGACGCTCTCGACGGCGGCGGCGGCGGAGCTGGCGGCGGCCGACGCGACCGTGGCGGCGATCGCCTCCGAGCTTGCCGCCCGCCTCTACCGCGTTCCCCTCTTGCGGACGCGCATCGAGGACAATCCGCAGAACTCGACGCGCTTCCTCGTCGTCGGTCGCCGGCCCATCGGTCCCACGGGGCGCGACAAGACCTCGATCCTCTTCGCGATGCGCAACGTGCCCGGGGCCCTCTATCGGATCCTGGAGCCGCTCGCGCGCGACGGCATCAACCTCACGAAGATCGAGTCGCGCCCGGCCAGGCAGAGTCCCTGGGAGTACGTCATCTTCGTCGATCTCGAGGGCCATCGCGAGACCCACCAGATCGCCGCGGTGCTGCGTGAGATGGGGGAGCGGACCCTGTTTCTGAAAGTCCTCGGGTCGTACCCGGCCGCATAAGGAGACAGCATGCCTACGCAGTGGGAGTCACTGGCCAACGAACACATCCTCGGGATCGCGCCGTACGAGCCGGGCAAGCCGATCGAGGAGCTGGAGCGCGAGCTCGGGGTCCACAACGCGATCAAGCTCGCGTCGAACGAGAACCCGCTGCCGCCATCCGACCGCGTGCAGAAGGCGATCCTCGCGACGCTCAACCACCTCAACCGCTACCCGGACGGCAGCGGCTTCTACCTGCGCCAGGCGCTCGCCAAGAAGCACGGCGTGTCGCCCGACCATGTCGTGCTCGGCAACGGCTCGAACGAGCTGATCGAGCTGCTCGTGCGGACCTTCCTCCGGCCCGGCGACGAGGCGGTCGTCCCGCACCCGTCGTTCGTCGTCTACCCGATGATCGTCCAGGCGGCCGGGGGCGTCCGCGTCATGGTGATGCTGAAGGAGCACCGCCTCGACCTCGAGGCGATGGCGCGCGCGATCACGCCGATGACGAAGGTCGTCTTCATCGCGAACCCCAACAACCCCACCGCGACGATCGTGACGGCCGACGAGGTCGAGCGCTTCATGGCGCGCGTCCCGGAGCGGACCATCGTCGTCTTCGACGAGGCGTACATCGAGTTCGCGCTCGGCCCCGACTTCCCGGACACGCTCAACTACGTCAAGCAGGGGCGCAAGGTCGCCGTCCTCCGCACCTTCTCGAAGGCGACGAGTCTGGCGGGGCTCCGCGTGGGCTACGGCGTCGCGGAGGCGGACGCTGTCGCGTTGATGAACCGGATCCGCCAGCCGTTCAACGTCAACTCGCTCGCGCAGGCGGGCGCGCTCGCCGCGCTGGAGGACGAGAGCCACGTCCTCGAGTGCGTCCGGATGATCGAGGCGGGGCGGCATTTCCTCTACGACGAGTTCAAGACGCTCGGCGTGCAGTACGTGCCCTCGCGTGCCAACTTCATCCTGGTCGACGTCGGCCGGAGCGCGGCGGACATCTACCAGAAGCTCCTCCACGAGGGCGTGATCGTGCGCCCCATGACGCCGTTCGGCATGGAGACGGCGCTGCGCATCACGGTGGGGACTCCCGAAGAGAACCGGAAGCTCGTCAGGGCGCTGCGCACCGTGCTCGGAAAGAAGTCTGTGTGATCCAGCGGCTCGCGATCGTCGGCGTCGGGCTCCTCGGAGGATCGGTCGCCAAGGCGGCCCGCTCCGGCGAGCTGGTGCGCGAGATCGTGGGCGTGGGTCGCGACGAGGCGCGCCTGGGCGCGGCGCTGAGTGACGGCACCCTCGATCGCGTCACCACCGACCTCAACGTTGGTGTGAGCGACGCCGACTTCGTCCTCCTCGCCGTCCCGGTCCTGGCGATCGAGGCGCTCCTGCCGCGCGTCTGGCGGGCGGCGGCCGACGGCGCCGTCGTGACGGACGTCGGCTCGACGAAGGCCGGAATCGCGCGCGTCGCGGATCGGCTCACCGCGGGACGGGCGCTCGCCTTCGTGGGAAGCCACCCGATGGCGGGCTCCGAGCGGAGCGGCTACGGCGTCGCGCGGGCGGATCTCTTCCGGTCGGCCACGGTGGTCGTGACCCCGACCGACCGGACCGAGCCGCACGCCGTGAAGGCCGTGGCCGGGTTCTGGGAAGCGCTGGGCGCGCGCGTGAGCGCCCTCGATCCGGAGACTCACGACCAGGCGGTCGCGGCCATCAGTCACCTGCCGCACCTCGTCGCCTACGCGCTTGTGGACGGCGCGGCACGCTTCGGACCGACCGCCCTCGAGCTCGCCGCGCGTGGGTTCAAGGACACGACGCGCATCGCGGCCTCCGACCCCGACGTCTGGGCCGAGATCTTCCTGGCCAATCGCGCCGCGCTCGCGGCGAGCCTCGATGCGTTCCGGCAGGCCCTCGCCGAGCTCGAGCGTGCCATCGCGCGCGGCTCCGCCGCGGAGCTCCGCGCCGCGCTCGCGCGGATCAAGGCGGCGCGGGAGGCGCTCCGGTGAGGTTCAGGGTCCATCCGGTGAACCGGCTCCGAGGGACCGCGGAGGTGCCGGGGGACAAGTCGATCTCCCACCGCGCCGCGCTCCTCGGCGCGCTCGCGGAGGGCGTGACGGAAATCCACGGCTGCCTCGAGGCCGAGGACTGCCTGCGCACGCTCGCGGCGGTCGGGGCCCTCGGCGCCGACGTCACCCGGAAGGGGCCCGGCCACTACCGGGTCGCGGGCGCGGGTCGCCACGGCCTCCACGAATCTGACGATGTCATCGACTGCGGCAACTCGGGGACGACGGCGCGTCTGCTCTTGGGGGTGCTGGCGGGCCAGCCCTTCTGCACGCTGCTCACCGGCGACGCGTCCCTCCGGCGGCGCCCGATGGCGCGCGTGACCGAGCCGCTCGGTCGCATGGGCGCGACGATCGTGGGGCGGGCCCAGGCCACGCGCTTGCCGCTCGCGGTGCAGGGGGCGCGGCCGCTCCGGGCGATCGCGCACACCTCTCCCGTCGCCTCGGCGCAGGTGAAGTCGGCGGTCCTGCTCGCCGGGCTCTACGCCGACGGCCCCGTCTCGGTGCACGAGCCGGCGCCCTCGCGCGACCACTCCGAGCGTATGCTCCGCCGCTTCGGCGCGCGGCTCCGCGCGGAGGGGACCGCGGTGAGGCTCGAGCCCGGCGACCTCTACGGGACCACCGTGCACGTCCCCGGCGACATCTCCTCGGCCGCGTTCCTGCTCGTCGCCGCGGCGATCGTACGCGACGCGGAGGTGAGCGTGACGCGGGTCGGCGTGAATCCGACGCGCACGGGGATCCTGACGGTGCTCGAGGCGATGGGCGCGCGCGTCGAGGTGGCGCGGGCCGAAGAAGACGAAGACATTGAGCCCACGGCGAATCTCACCCTCGGCGCGGCCGAGCTGCGGGCGGTGCGCGTGGGCGGGCCGCTCGTGCCCCGCTTGATCGACGAGGTTCCGGCGCTGGCCGTCGCCGCCGTCGTCGCGCGCGGGCTCACCACGATCGGCGACGCGGGCGAGCTACGGGTCAAGGAGTCGGACCGCATCGCAACGCTGGCGCGCGAGTTCGGGAAGATGGGGGTGCGTGTCGAGGAGCGGGCTGACGGCATGGTGATCGAGGGCCCCCAGCCCTTCCGCGGCGCACGCGTCGCGAGCGGCGGTGATCACCGGATGGCCATGGCGCTGGTGGTGGCGGGGCTCGTGGCCGACGGCGAGACGGTCGTGGAGGACACGGCGTGCGTCGCGACGTCCTTCCCCCAGTTCGTCGAGACGCTGAACGGGCTGGCCGGCGGGCCGGCGGTGACCGTCGAGGCATGACGGAGCGTGAGGGACGTGAGCCGGTGATCACGATCGACGGTCCAGCGGGCGCGGGCAAGAGCACGGTGGGGCGACGCCTCTCCGAGCGGCTCGGGTACCGGTTCATCGACACCGGGGCCATGTACCGCGCGCTGGCGCTCTCGGTGGACGAGGCCGGGCTCTCGCCCGACGACGAGGCGAAGCTCTCCGCCCACCTCGAGGGCGTGGAGGTCCGCCTTCAAGGGGATCGGGTACTCCTGAACGGACGGGACGTGACCGCGGCGATCCGGACGGCACGCATCAGCGGACTCACGTCGCGCCTCACGCGGCACGCGATCGTCCGGGAGAAGGTCACGCCGCTCCAGCGACGTGAGGCTGCCCAGGGCGGCGTGGTCCTCGAGGGCCGCGACACGGGGACCGTCGTGTGTCCGGACGCCGAGGTGAAGTTCTACTTGGACGCGACGCTCGACGAGCGCGCGCGGCGACGGAAGGCCGAGTTCGCCGCGCAGGGCGTTCAGGTCGACTTCGCGGCGGTGCGAAGCGAGATCGCCCAGCGTGACACGGACGACACGGCCCGTGCGCTCGCGCCGCTGCGAAAGGCGGACGACGCGATCGAGGTGGACAGCTCCGCGCTCGCGATCGACGAGGTCGTCCAGCGGATGCTGGCCGAGGTCGCCCGGCGCCGGCGGGGCGGGGGCCGGACCGCCGCGCCGCGGGCGGGACGCCGATGAAGCCCCGGGCTCCGTGGGCAAGCCACCCACAAGGTGAGCCGTGCTCGCGGACCGGTACAATGAGCCGTTCCTACGCGTGCGTGAAGCCGGTGGTCGCGGTGCTGATGCGGCTCTTTTTCCGGGTCGAGGTGAAGAACCCCGAGCACGTGCCGCTCGCCGGGGCGGTGCTGCTCGTCGCCAACCACTCGAGCCTGCTCGATCCGCCGCTGGTCGGCGGGGTCGTGCCGCGGCAGCTCTCGTTCCTGGCGAAGGCGGAGCTGTTCCGGATCCCGTTGTTCGGGCCGCTGATCCGGCGGCTCAACGCGCGGCCAGTCCGGCGCGAGGGGCCGGACCCCGGCGCGCTCCGGATGGCGCTGCGCGTCCTCGAGGAGGACGGCGCGCTGCTGATCTTCCCCGAGGGAACCCGGGGCGCGGAGGGGGTGCTCCGGCCGGCGAAGGCGGGCGCGGGCATGCTGGCCGTCAAGAGCGGCGCCCCCGTGGTGCCGGTGTACATCAGCGGCAGCGGGCGCGCGTGGCCGCGGGGCCAGCGGCTCTTCCGGCCCGCGAAAGTCACCGTGGCGTTCGGCCCGCCGCTCCGCTTCGACGGCGGGCGGCGGGCCGAAGGCCACCGGCGCACCCAGTACGAGACCGCGAGCCGCGCCATGATGGCGGCGATCGCACGACTCAAGGACTCCGCGGCGACCGACGGGACGCGAGTGGTCGTGCGAGCCGCAGGGCGTCGCGGGGCTGGGGCCCCGCCGCCCGAGGCGAGCCTATGAACCGCGAGCCGCGAGCCCACGCTCAAATCCAATGACTGGAGGAACAGGCGGGATGAAGACGGACGAACCCAAGCACCCCCTCGGCGGACCGCGAAAGGAGGGACACGAGCCGGCCGAGGAGCGGATGGAGGACTGGTTCCGCGAGGGCGCGACCAGCGAGTTCGAGGAGGGCGAGGTCGTGCGCGGCCGCGTCGTCCAGGTGACCCCGACGGAGGTCCTCGTGGACGTCGGCTACAAGAGCGAGGGCGCGATCCCGATCGAGGAGTTCCACCGTCACGGCAAGCTCCCCAAGGTCGGCGACCAGATCGAGGTCTACCTCGAGGCGAAGGAGGACTCCGAGGGGCTGATCGTCCTCTCGAAAGACAAGGCCGACAAGATCAAGGTGTGGGACGCGATCACGCAGGCCCACGACAAGGGGCTGCCGGTCGAGGGCCGGGTCGTGGAGGTCGTCAAGGGCGGCCTGGCGGTGGACGTGGGCGTGAAGGCCTTCCTCCCCGGCTCGCAGGTGGACCTCCGGCCCGTGAAGAACCTCGCCGCGATGGTCGGGCAGACGATCCGCGCGAAGGTGATCAAGCTGAACCGGCGCCGTGGCAACGTCGTCCTTTCCCGACGGGCCGTCCTCGAGGAGGAGCGCGAAGAGAAGAAGAAGCACACGCTCGAGGTCCTCTCGGAGGGCATGGTGCTCACGGGCACCGTGAAGAACATCACGGACTACGGCGCGTTCATCGACCTGGGCGGCATCGACGGGCTCCTGCACGTCACCGACATGAGCTGGGGGCGCGTGGGGCACCCGTCGGAGATCTTTCAGGTCGGTGACCAGATCGAGGTGGTCGTGCTGCACTTCGACCGCGAGACGGGCCGCGTCTCGCTCGGCTACAAGCAGAAGTCGTCGGACCCGTGGGAGCGCGTCGAGCAGACGTTCGCGCCGGGCACGAAGACCCGCGGCAAGGTGGTGAGCCTCACCAATTACGGTGCGTTCATCGAGCTGGAGCCCGGCGTCGAGGGGCTCGTCCACGTCTCGGAGATGTCGTGGACGCGCCGCGTGCGCCATCCGTCGAAGCTGGTGAACGTGGGCGACGAGGTCGACGTGATCGTCCTCGACGTCAACCGCGCCGCCAAGCGCATCTCGCTCGGGATGAAGCAGGTCGAGCCCGACCCGTGGGCGACGATCGAGGAGCGCTACCACCCCGGGGCGCGCGTCGCGGGCAAGGTGCGCAACCTGACCGACTTCGGCGCGTTCATCGAGCTCGAGCCCGGCGTGGACGGCCTCCTGCACATCTCCGACATGTCCTGGACGCGCAGCGTCGGCCATCCGTCGGAGATCCTCAAGAAGGGGCAGGACCTCGAGACGCAGATCCTCAACGTCGACAAGGAGAACAAGCGGATCTCCCTCGGGCTCAAGCAGATCCAGCCCGACCCGTGGGCGACGGTCGCCCAGCGCTTTCCGATGGGCTCGCGCGTCACCGGCAAGGTGGTGCGGCTCACTGACTTCGGCGCGTTCATCGAGCTCGAGCCCGGCGTGGACGGCCTCCTGCACATCTCGCAGATGTCGAACCGGCCGATCAACCGGCCCGACGAGATCGTCAGCGTCGGCGACGAGCTCACGCTGCTCGTCATCCGCGTCGACCCCAACGAGCGGCGCATCGGGCTCTCGCTGAAGGAGCTCGCCCACGCCATCGAGCCGCCGCGGCCGGAGGAGAGCCCCCGCGGCCGCCGAGGGAAGCGCGGCAAGCATCGGGATGACTTCGACGACGACGAGGAGTAGGCCGCCCCGCCGCGTCGCGGTGATCGGCGCGGCGCTCGTCATCTATCTGGGCACGGCCGCGCTCTTCGTGGCGGTCGCGTCGTCCATGCTCGGCGTGTCACGGCGCGGGGGCGGCGCCCTCTTCGGCGAGCGCATCGCCATCGTCGAGCTGGAGGGCCTCATCGTCGACGTCGACGACCAGGTCCGCGAGCTCCGTGCCTATCGTGACAACCCCGGCATCCGTGCGGTCGTGCTTCGCATCAACAGCCCCGGCGGCGCGGTCGCGCCCACGCAGGAATTGTACGGCGCGATCCGGCGGCTCCGGGAGGCGGGGAAGCCCGTGGTTGCCTCGCTCGGCGCGGTGGCGGCGTCGGGCGGCTACTACATCGCCGTCGCGGCCGACCAGATCTACGCGAACCCCGGGACGCTCACGGGGTCCATCGGCGTGGTCATGCAGATGGCGAACCTGAACGCGCTCATGAAGAAGGTGGGCGTCGAGTACGTGGTCGTGAAGGCGGGCGAGTTCAAGGACGTCGGCAACTTCGCGCGTCCCATGACCGCCGAGGAACGCCGGATCCTCCAGGCGCTCCTCGACGACGTCCACGGCCAGTTCATCGCCGCGGTGGCCGACGGCCGCAAGCTCGACCGGGCGGTGGTCCGGCGGTTCGCCGATGGCCGCGTCTTCTCGGGAACCCAGGCCAAGGCGCTCCACATGATCGACGAGCTGGGTGGGCTCGAGGAGGCGGTCGAAGGCGCCGCCACGCTGGCGGGGCTCCCGAAGCCGCCGAGGGTGATCGGCCCGCGGCGACGGTTTTCGATCGTCGATCTGCTCCGGAACCAGCTCGGCCTGACGGGTCTCGCCACGCCCACGCTCCCACTGCTCAAAACGCCACTCTACCTGATGGACTGAGGACGGTGATCACGAGCCAATGCTCGAGCCGAGTCGTATCGATCGAGAGGTAAATCGCCGTGGTGGTTTGAGAATATGAGCTCGGAGACCTGCCAAGGACCCCAGCGCGCGTCCACCCCAACAACGCGTGAAAACGGCGTTTCCGAGGCGCTCGCCGGAGCCCGACGGCAGCCGCGACCCGGTGGGGTCTAACTCCTTACGTTGGTTGACATTCTTCCAGACAGCGTGCTAGGTTGCCAGAGAGCTTCGAGCGCGGGATTTGGCCCAATCAGGACGGGAGCCGACGATGACCAAAGCAGACCTGATCGACGAAGTCTCGAAGATCGCGAACCTGACCAAGAAGGAAACCGAGACGATCGTCAACACGATCTTCGACAACATCACCGACGCGTTGTCGAAGGGTGACAAGGTCGAGCTGCGGGGGTTCGGGAGCTTCCGTATCCGTCACCGGAACTCGCGCAAGGGCCGCAACCCCAAGACCGGGTCGAGCGTGGACGTCCCCCAGAAACGGGTCCCGTTCTTCAAGGTCGGAAAGCGACTGCGCGAGCTCGTCAACGCGTGAGCTCTCCCCGCCCGGTGTGAAGCGCCTCTGGGCGCCCTGGCGCATGGGGTACGTCGGCGCCGCGCGGGCGCCCGTCGGCTGCGTGTTCTGCGCGGCCCACTCAGGCAGCGATGACCGATCGAGTCTCGTGCTCTGCCGCCGGGACCTCGCCTTCCTCATTCTCAACGCCTATCCCTACACGCCGGGCCACCTCATGGCCGTGGTGAACCGCCACGTCGGGACGCTCACCGACGCGACCGCCGACGAGATCGGCGCCGCAATGGAGCTGGTGAAGCTCGCCGTCGCGGTCCTCACCGTCGAATACCGCGCGGAGGGGTTCAACATCGGGCTGAACCAGGGGCGCGTCGCGGGCGCCGGCATCACCGATCACCTGCACGTCCACGTCGTGCCGCGCTGGAACGGCGACACGAACTTCATGCCCGTGCTCGACGACGTCCGCGTCCTCCCCGAGGCGCTCGAGACGACCTACGACCGGCTCCGGGGTCGCGTCGTTGGCTGACCTCGGCGGCCCGCTCACGCCGATGATGCGGCAGTACCGGGAGCTCAAGCGCCGGTATCCCGACTACCTCCTGCTCTTCCGCCTCGGCGACTTCTACGAGACCTTCTTCGAGGACGCCGAGGTCGCCGCGCGGCTGCTCCAGATCACGCTGACGTCGCGCCAGGGCGCGCCGATGGCGGGGATCCCCCACCACGCGGCCGACGGCTACATCGCGCGGCTCGTCCGCGCGGGGCGGAAGATCGCGATCTCGGAGCAGCTCGAGGCGCCGGACAAGGCCAAGAAGCTCCTCAAGCGGGACGTCGTCCGCATCATGACGCCCGGCACGATCACCGACACCGCGTACCTGGCGGGCGCGGCGAACAACTTTCTCCTGACCGTCGTCCGGGGCCGCGAGGCTCGGGGTGTGGCGCTCCTCGACGTGTCCACGGGTGACTTCTGGGTCGGCGAGGACGGCGCGCGCGAGGATGCCGTGCTCGCCGCCGCACTGCTCCGGCGGCCCGCGGAGATCCTGATACCCGCGCGGACGCGCGAGGACCGCGCGCTCCTCGCGCGCCTCGAGGCCAGCGGTGCGACGCTGACCTTCTGGGAGCCCGATGCGGGCGGCCCGCGCCGCGCCGCCGCCGATCTCTGTGCCCACTTCCAGGTCGACGCGCTCGATCGGTTCGGCGTCGGTGACATGACCGCGGGGGTGGAGGCCGCGGCCCTCGCCCTGGCCTACCTCCGGGCCACCCAGGGCGCCGCGCTCGGTCACCTCCGGCACCTCACGCGGCTCACGGCGGTGGACGCCATGGTCCTCGACGCGACGGCGGTCGAGACCCTCGAGCTCCTCCAGGGCAGCGGCGGGGACGCTCGCGCGTCGCTCTTCGGCGTGCTCGACCGGACGATGACGGCGATGGGGGCGCGGCTCCTCCGTCACTGGCTTCTCCGCCCGCTCGTCGATCCCGCGGCGGTCGACGAGCGCCAGGCCGCGGTCGCCGCGCTGGTCGCGGAGCCCGCCCGGCGCGCGCGGCTGCGCGCCCTCCTCCGGCCCATGGGTGACCTCGAGAGGCTGACGAGCCGCGCGGCGCTCGGCCAGGCCCACGCGCGCGACCTGGTCGGCCTCCGGGCGTGTCTGGCACCGCTCGGCGAGATCCGCGAGACCTGCCGGGGGGTCGAGGCGTCGCTACTCGCCGCCGCGGCGGCGGACCTCGCCGACCTCGAGCCGTTGCGCGCGCTCCTCGAGACCGCGTTGGTCGACGAGCCGCCTCTCGGGCTGCACGACGGCGGGATCATCCGGGAGAGCTGGAACGACGCGCTCGGAGCGATCGTGCGGGAGGCGAGAGAGGCGCGAGACTGGATCGCCGGGCTCGAGGAGCGCGAGCGCGTCCGCACCGGGATCCCGTCGCTGCGCGTCCGGTTCAATCGCGTGTTCGGCTACGGCATCGAAGTCACCCACGCCCACACGGCGCGCGTCCCCGACGGGTACATCCGCCGGCAGACGCTCACGGGCGCCGAGCGCTACGTGACCGCGGAGCTGAAGGAGTACGAGGCCAAGGTGCTCGGCGCCGACGAGCGGCGCCGGCGGCTCGAGCACGAGCTGTTCGAGGAGGTCCGGCGCCAGGTCGGCGCGCAGGCCGCGGAGCTGATCACGACGGCGCGCGCGCTGGCGCGGCTCGACGCCCTCGCCTCACTCGGCGAGATCGCCCACGCGCGGGGCCACGTCCGTCCCGTCGTGGACCGCGGTGATGGCCTCTCGATCGTCGACGGCCGCCACCCGGTGCTCGAGGCCCACCCCGGGGTCGTCGTGACGCCGAACGACGTCGCGCAGGACGGCCTGGCGCCCATCGTCATCCTCACGGGGCCGAACATGTCGGGCAAGTCCGTCTACCTTCGGCAGACGGCCCACATCGTGATCATGGCGCAGATGGGAGCCTTCGTGCCCGCGCGCGAGGCGCGGATCGGCGTGATCGACCGGATCTTCACGCGCGTCGGCGCCCAGGACAACCTCGCCCGCGGCCAGAGCACGTTCCTGGTCGAGATGGTCGAGACCGCCACGATCCTCAACAACGTCACGCCGCGGAGCCTCGTGCTCCTCGACGAGGTCGGGCGGGGTACCTCTACCTTCGACGGGCTCGCCATCGCCTGGGCCGTCGTCGAGGCGCTCCACGAGCAGGGGCGGGGCGCGAAGGTCCTCTTCGCGACGCACTTCCACGAGCTGACCCGCCTGGCCGGACGGCTGCCGGGTGTGCGGAATTTCCACGTCGCGGTGCGCGAGTGGAACGACGAGATCATCTTCCTGCACAAGGTCCAGCCGGGGGCGACCGACCGGAGCTACGGGATCCAGGTGGCGCGGCTCGCGGGGCTGCCGCCCGAAGTCATCGCGCGCGCCAAGGCGCTCCTCGCCGAGCTCGAGGAGGCGGGGCAGGTGCGGGCCGACGCGCGTGACGCCGTCCAGCTCGGCCTCTTCGCGTCCGCGGCGCCCGGTCCCATCGTCACGGAGCTCACGACGCTCGACCTCGCTCACCTGACGCCCCTCGAAGCGCTCAACCTCCTGCACAAATGGCAAGCGCAGGCTGTTGGAGCGGGGGCCGCCACGCCGGCTCGCGCCGTGGGAGTGCGAGCCGCAGCCGAAGGCGAGGCGAGCCTGTGACCGTGGCCGTGCGAAGCCGCAGCGCGTCCGAGGCGCGAGGCGAGCCTGAGTCAGCGGGCCTGCCCGAGGAGCCTGAGTGACGCGGATCCGACGGCTGCCCGATCACCTCGTCAACAAGATCGCAGCGGGCGAGGTCGTCGAGCGTCCCGCCTCCGCGGTCAAGGAACTGGTGGAGAACGCGCTGGACGCCGCGGCCGGGAGCATCGCGGTGGACCTGTCGGACGGCGGCGCCGTTCTGATCCGGGTGACCGACGACGGCGCCGGCATCGCGCCCGAAGACGTGCCGCTCGCGCTCGAGCGGCACGCGACCTCCAAGCTCGGCGGCGACGAGGACCTCGAGGGGATCGCGACGCTCGGCTTCCGGGGCGAGGCGCTCGCGGCGATCTGCGCGGTCTCGCGCTTCACCCTGACGAGCCGCGCGCGCGGCCAGGCGGAGGGTGTGCGCCTCGCGGGCGAGGGCGGCAGGGTCACGCAGCGACTCACGGTGCCTGGGGAGCCGGGGACGACCGTCGAGGTGCGCGACCTCTTCTTCAACACGCCGGCCCGGCTCAAGTTCTTGAAGGCGCCCGCCACCGAGCTCGCGACGAGCCTGCGCGCGCTCACCCAGCTCGCGCTGGCGCATCCGGTCGTCGCGCTCCGCGTGACGAACAACGGGCGCGCCGCGCTCACGGCGCCCGCGGCGAAGGATCTGCGCGAGCGGGCGGGCGCCGTCTGGAGCTGGGAGGTCGCCGGCCGGCTCCTGGCCGTCGACCACGCCGCGTACGGCGTCGCCATCGACGGCCTCGCGAGCCCGCCCGACCTCACGCGCGGCGGCCGCGAGGAGCTGGTGATGATCGTCAACGGACGTCCCGTGCGCGATCCCGCCCTCACGCAGGCGATGCTCGACGCGTACCGGCCGCTGCTCCCGCGTGACCGGTTCCCGATGGTGGTCCTCACGATCGCGCTCCCGGAGACCGATGTGGACGTGAACGTCCATCCCACAAAGGCGTGGGTGCGCTTCCGCCACCCGCGCCTGATCGCCGAGACGGTGGCCGCGGCGCTCCAGCAGGCGCTGCGGCGCCCCGCCGTGGTCCCCGGCGTCCCCATAGAAGGCCGGGAGGCGCAGGCGCCCGCCACCGGACCCGCGAGCTTCGCCGCCGAGCAGGCCGCGCTCTTCGGGGAAGCCGCCCTGGTGGACGCGCGTCCGCTCTTCGGCCGGGTGCTCGGGCAGGTCCAGGACACGTTCGTCGTGTCGGCGTCCGACGAGGAAGTCTTCTTCCTCGACCAGCACGTCGCTCACGAGCGCGTGATCTTCGAGCGGCTCCGGCGCGAGCTCGACGCCGGGACGCCCGGCGCGCAAACGTTGCTCTTCCCCGAGCCGCTCGACCTCGCGCCCGGCGCGCGGGCCGTGCTCGAGCGCTGGCGGGCGCCGCTCGAGCGGCTCGGCTTCGCCTTCGAGGAGTTCGGCGGCGGCGCAATCGTCCTCCGCGCCGTTCCCGCGCTCCTGAAGGGCGACGAGCCCAAACGGCTCATCGAGGCGGCGGTGGACGAGTTCGCGGGGCCGAAGGCCGGCGAGCCGGCCGTCGACCGGGCGTTGGCGTTCGTCGCCTGCCGGGCGGCGGTGAAGGCGAATACGGCGCTCGCGCGCGAGGAGATGGAGCGGCTCGTGACGGAGCTCGGCACGACCGAGACGCCCTACTTCTGCCCGCACGGGCGGCCGATCGTGAGCCGCGTGTCGCTGGGTGACATCCGGCGAGAGCTCAAGCGGAGCTGGTAGTGCGAGCCGCAGGGCGTCGCGGGGCTGGGGCCCCGCCGGCCGAGGCGAGCCTATGATTCTGATCGTGCGAGCCGAGCGGACACGACGAGCCCGAGAGGAGTGGTAGGACGCGTACACTGGGGTCGATGGCCGGACACGCGAAGCCCCGCCTGGTCGTGATCGCAGGCCCGACCGGCGCCGGAAAGACGGCGGTCGCGGTGGCGCTCGCCCGCCTGCTGCCGATCGAGGTGATCAGCGCGGACTCGCGGCAGGTCTACCGCGGCATGGACGCGGCGACCGGGAAGCCTACCGCCGAGGAGCGCGCCGCCGTCGTCCACCACTTGATCGATGTGGTCGATCCCGACGACCGGTACCAGGCGGCTCGATTCCGCGGAGACGCCGCGACGCTCGTCGAGCGGATCCGCGCGCGGGACGCCGTGCCCGTCGTCGTCGGGGGCACCGGGCTCTACATCCGCGCGCTCGTCCGCGGCCTCGACACGGCTCCCGCCGCCGATCCGTCGTTCCGGCGTGAGCTGGCCGCGATCGCCCGCCGTGAGGGGCGTCCCGCGCTCTGGGAGCGGCTCCGGTCCCTGGCGCCGGAGATCGCGGCACGCCTGCACCCGAACGACGAGGTGCGGGTGATCCGGGCCCTCGAGATCGTGCGGGGGGGCGGCGGCGCGCTCTACGGTGCCGGCCGCTGGCGGGATGCAGGCGGGCTGTACGACGTGACGTACGTCGGGCTCACACTGGACCGCGCGGCGCTGGCGAAGCGCTTGCGCGCGCGTGCCCAGGCGTTTGTTGCCGCCGGCCTCAGGCAGGAGATCCGGCGGCTCCTGGCCCGGGGCTACGCTCCCGAGCTGCCGTCGCTCCAGTCGATAGGCTACCGTGAGTTCGTCGAGGTCGAGCAGGGCCGGCTCACGGAGGACGAGGCGCTCCGGCGGATGCAGCGGGACACGGTGCGCTACGCCAAGCGGCAGTGGACCTGGTTCACGCGCGAGCCCGACATCGAGTGGATCGACGTCGAGGCGGCCGGTAGCCCGGCGAGAGTCGCCGAGAGGATCGCGCGCCAGCTCGCCCCGGCGTGGAAGGAGGGCGTGACCGCGTGAGGGACGGTCGGCGGAACGGGGTCACACGGAGCGGCGAGCGGGCCGTCATCGGGGCGGTGCGCCTGCCCTCGCAGCGTCGGTGGGAGATCGAGGAGTCGCTCGAAGAGCTGGTGGGGCTGGTCGAGGCGGCCGGCGGCTCCGTCGTCGAGCGCGTCGTCCAGGAGCTGCGGTCGCCGACCCCGGCGCTCTACTTCGGTAAGGGGAAGATCGACGAGATCGGGCGGACGGCGCAGGAGAGGGACGCCAACCTCTTCGTCTCCGACGACCAGCTGTCGCCCATCCAGGAGCGCAACGTCTCCAAGGCGCTCGGGATCAAAGTGGTCGACCGCACCGCGCTGATCCTCGACATCTTCGCGCAGCGCGCGCGCTCGAGCGAGGGCAAGCTCCAGGTGGAGCTCGCCCAGCTCACCTATCTCCTGCCGCGGCTCGTGGGACAGTGGCGCCACCTCGAGCGTCTCGGCGGCGGCATCGGCACGCGGGGTCCGGGCGAGACCCAGCTCGAGTCCGACCGCCGCGTCATCCGCCGCCGCGTCATGAAGATCCGGGGCGAGCTCGAGCGGGTCCAGGTCCACCGCCGCCTCCAGCGCGCCGGGCGGCGGCGGATGGGCGCGCCCGTCGTCGCGCTCGTCGGGTACACCAACGCGGGCAAGACGACGCTCCTGAACCGTCTCGCCGGCGTGGCCCTCACGACCGCGGATCGGCTCTTCGTCACGCTCGATCCCGCGGCGCGGCTGGTCGAGCCCGCGGACCACCAGCCGTTCATCCTCACGGACACGGTCGGCTTCATCCGCAAGATTCCGCACGAGCTGGTCGCCGCGTTCCGCGCCACGCTCGAGGCGCTGAAGGACGCCGACCTCCTCCTGCACGTCGTGGACGCGAGCCACCCGGCCATGGAGGAGCATATGCGGGCGGTCGAGGCGCTCCTGGGCGAGCTCGAGGTCGCCGACCGGCCGACGGTGCTCGCGTTCAACAAAATGGACCGGGTCGACGGCGACCTCGGGGCGTACCGGCAAGGGGTCGCGATCTCCGCGGCGACCGGCGCCGGGATCGATCGGCTCCTGACGGCGATCGACGCGGCGTTGCCGGTCGCCGGGGTCGTCACGCTCTCCATCCCGCACGCGGACGGTCCCGCGCTCGCGCTGTGCTACGAGCGAGGGCGCGTGCTCGCCCGCGCCGACGGGCCCGACGCCGTGCGCCTCGAGGTCCAACTGCCGCGGGCGCTCCGTGCACGGCTCGCGCCGTACCTCATCGGCCCGTCCGCAGCGTCGATCGAGATGCTAGACTGAGCGCTCGTCCATGGGGCTTGCCAACTGGCTCACGATCCTCCGCATCCTCCTGATCCCGGTCTTCGTCTCGCTCCTCGTGTACCGGAAGCCGGGACCGGCGCTCGTCGTCTTCGCGGCCGCCGCCCTCACGGATCTGCTCGACGGCTGGATCGCCCGCCGGCAGCGAAGCCAGAGCCGCCTGGGCGCGTTCCTCGACCCGATGGCCGACAAGCTCCTGCTCACGGCGTCCTTCGTGACGCTGACCTATCTCAAGGTGCTCCCGTTCTGGATCGCGGCCGTCGTGATCAGCCGCGACGTGATCCTCGTCGTCGGTACGCTCCTCGTCTACATGCTCGGTGCGCGCGTCCACCCGCGGCCGACGTGGGCGGGCAAGGCCGCGACGTTCTTCCAGGTCCTGACCGTGCTGACCGGGCTCGTCGCGCGCTATCTGCACCTGCCGCTCGTCCCGCGCTTCGTGCTCTGGCTGGCCGCGGCGTTCACGGTCATCTCGGGCCTGCAGTACATCGTGCAGGGGATGAATTTCTTAGAGCCGGGCGAGGAGCGCGAAGAGTCTCGTGAAGACGCCATCGTCCGCTGACGCGCCCGGGGTGGTGGTCGCCCGCGTCCGACCGCGCACCGCGGCCGCTCGGGCCGGCCTCGCCCGCGGCGACCGGGTCCTCGCGATCAACGGCCAACGGCTCCGGGACGCGATCGACTTCGGCTTCCACGCGGGCGAGGAGACGCTCGCGCTCACGGTCGAGCGCGAGGGCGCCGCGCTGACGCTCCCGCTCGAGCGCCGCGGCGCCGATCTCGGCGTCGAGCTCGAGCCGCCCCGGGCGGGCGAGATCGCGACCTGCGCGAACAAGTGCGTGTTCTGCTTCATCCACCAGCTCCCGAAGGGGATGCGGCGGAGCCTCTACGTCAAGGACGACGACTTCCGGCTGTCGTTCCTCCACGGCAACTACATCACGCTCACCGATCTCGACGAGGCGGCGTTCGAGCGCATCATCGAGCAGCGGCTCTCGCCGCTCTACGTCTCCGTGCACGCGACCGACCCGACGCTGCGTCACGCGCTGCTCGGGCGCCCGCGCGTCTCCGCCGAGATCCTCCCGCGGCTCGAGCGCCTCGCGAAGGCGGGGATCCGCATGCACGCCCAGATCGTGCTCTGTCCGGGCTGGAACGACGGCCCGTCCCTCGAGCGCACCGTCTTCGACCTCGCCCCCCTCCAGCCGCGGGTTGCGACGACCGCGATCGTCCCCGTCGGGCTCACGCGTCACCGCGAGCGGCTGCCCGCGCTCCGGAGCCTCACCCCGGACGAGGCGCGCGCGCTGATCGGGGTCGTGGAGGGCTGGCAGCAAGGCTGGCTCGCCGCGCTCGGCAGCCGTTTCGTCTTCCTCGCCGACGAGATCTACCTGCTCGCCGGCCGGGCGCTGCCGCCCGCCCGCGCCTACGAGGGGTTTCCGGTGGTCGAGGACGGAATCGGGCTGGTCCGCCGGTTCGAGGACGGCTTCGCCCGGGCGATCGCGCGGCGGTCGCGGCCCGCGGTGCGGGGACCCGTCACGCTCGTCACGGGGACGATGTTCGGCCCGCGCCTCGGCGCGCTGCTCAGAGGGGCCGGGCTCGACGGCGACGACGTCCGGATCGTGCCCGTGCCGAACGACTTCTTCGGCAGCGCAATCGGCGTCGCGGGCCTCCTCACCGGCCAGGACATCCGGCGGCATCTCGCGACGCTGCCCGACCTCGGGCGCGCGGTGCTCGTTCCCGCCGTCGCAGTCCGTGACGCGGACGGCGTGTTCCTCGACGACCTGACGCCCGCCGACCTCGGGCGCGACCTCGGCGTGCCGGTGCGGGTCGTCGAGCCGTCGCCGCAGGCGCTCCTCGGAGCCCTCGGCCGCGCGTGAGCGGTCCACGGCGATGGCCCGCGCCACCGATCTGCCCGTCATCGCGATCGTCGGTCGGCCGAACGTCGGCAAGTCTACGCTCTTCAACCGGCTCGTCGGCAGGCGCCGGGCGCTCGTGCGCGACGTCCCCGGCGTCACCCGCGACCGGCTCTATGGCCAGGTGAGCTTCGAGCGCTGGCAGGCGACGGTGATCGACACGGGCGGGTTCGACCCCTCCTCGGAGGAGCCCCTGATCGAGGGCGTGCGCCGTCAGATTCTCACTGCCATCGAGGAGGCGGACCTGGTGCTCTTCGTGGTGGACGGACGGGACGGGGCGACGGCGCTCGACGCCGAGATCGCGCGCGTCCTCCGCCGCACCGGCCGGCCGGTCGTGCTCGCGGCCAACAAGGTCGACGGGCCGGCGCAGGAGCCCGGCCTCGCCGACCTTTATCGTCTCGGCGTCGGCGAGCCAGTCCCGGTCTCCTCCGAGCACGGCCGAGGCGTCGGCGAGCTGCTCGAGCTGCTGCGCGCCAGGATTCCTGAGGTCTCCATGCCTCCGCCGCGTCCAGGCGCGCCGGTGGACGTGGCGGTCGTCGGCCGGCCGAACGTCGGCAAGTCGTCGCTCGTGAACGCGATGGTGGGCGCCGAGCGGGTGCTCGTACACGAGGCCCCGGGAACGACCCGGGACGCTGTGGATACGACGCTCGTCTACGAGGGGCGCACATACGTGCTCGTGGACACTGCGGGCATCCGGCGCAAGGGGCGCGTCTTCGAGCCCCTCGAGAAGCTGGCCGTGGTGATGGCGCTCCGGAGCCTCGAGCGGTGCCATGTGGCGCTGGTCGTCCTCGACGCCGCCGAGGGAGTCACGGCGCAAGACGCTCACATCGCGGGCTACGCAGATCAGGCGGGCCGCGCGGCCGTGCTCGTCGTCAACAAGTGGGATCTGGTGCCCAAGGGACTGGTAACCAAGGCGGACGTCGTCGAGCAGCTCCGCGACCGGCTGCCCTTTCTCGAGCACGCTCCCGTCTGCTTCACCTCTGCCGTGCGCGGCGAGGGCGTGTCCGACCTGTTCGACACGATCGACGAGGTCGCCGCCGCGTTTGGCCGACGGGTCGGCACGACGGAGGTCACCACGACGCTCCGCTCGGCGATCGAGCGCCGCCCCGTCTCGATCGCCGGCGTGCCGCTGATCTTGAAATCCGCCGCCCAGGTGAGCGCGGCTCCCCCGACCTTCGCGCTGCGCGTGAACAAGCCCGACGACGTCCACCCGTCCTACCAGCGCTACCTGATAAAGTCCCTGCGGCGCGCCTTCGGATTCCCCGGCACGCCGATCCGCCTTTCGCTCCGGAAGGGAGCGGCGAAGCGCGTGCGAGCCCGCAAGGTCCGCCGGTGAGCCGCCGCGAGCGGAACCTCGCCATCACGTTGCTCGCGCTCGTCCTCGCGAGCGGCGCGGGCGTGCTCTGGTCGAATCCGCGCCACCGCGCGTTCTACTTCGGCAGACGGGCCGGCCCGGCGCCCGCATCCGGGCTCGGCGACTCCGCTGGCGCGCCGGCGGTCTCCCCGGTGGCGGCGCTCATTCCGGGGCGTCGCGTGCCGCTGCCCGACGCCGCGGGCCGCATCGTCGTCCGCGTCGCCGACCGGGTCTCGCGTCAGCTGCCGGTCGAAGGGGTGCCGCCCGGCTGGACGCTCAGGGAGTTTGCCGGTCGCGCCTCGATCGAGCTCGTGCGCGCCGAATCGGGCCCGGCGCTCTCGCTGCGGAGCTCGCAGGCATCGTTCGCCCTCTATCGTGACGTGATCGTGGATCTCAGAGAGTTCCCGCTCCTCACGTGGTCGTGGAAGGTGGTCCGCCTCCCGGCGGCCGGTGACGTGCGCCACGCGGCGACCGACGACGAGGCCGCCCAGGTCTACGTCATTTTCCCGCGCTGGCCCGCACCCTTTACGAACAGCGACGTGATCGGCTATGTCTGGGACAGCCGTGCGCCCGTCGGGACCCAGCTCACGAGCCCGAAGGCGGCCAACGTCAGGGTCGTCGTGGTCGAGTCCGGGACGTCGCGCCTGGGCGCCTGGCGGCGCCAGGAGCGGAACGTCGCCGCCGACTACGCCGCCTTGTTCGGGCGCCAGCCGCCTCGGGTGGGGCAGGTGGCTGTCATGATCGACAGTGACGACACGCGGGGCGATGCCGGGGCCCTCTTCGGCGATCTCGTGTTCTCGCGCGGGACCACGGAACGCACGGAAATTCCAACGTCTATGCTAAGATGACGCGCAAATGGCAGCTGACGACAAACGGGGGGGCGGGCTCTATGACATCGAGCCGCGCCGGTCGATCTTCGCCGCCTTGTGGTTCCGAGTAATCCTGGTCCTGATCGTGGTCGGGGTCATCGGCGCGCTCGCCGTGCCGTACGTCCTCGACGTGGTGAACCCCCCGGGGGTCAAGCCTGCCGTCGTTCCGAAGCCGGCAGCGCCCGCGGTGGCGACGCCGGCTCCTCCTCCGGCTCTGGCACCAGCTCCTGCTCAGGCCCCGGCTCCTGCTCAGCCTCCCGCTCCGAAACCACCCGCGGTCGCGCCGGCCCCGACGCCCGCACCCGCGGCTCAGCCCGCCACGACTGACGAGAAGCAGGCGGAGCGCCCCACGACGACGAAGCCCGCGAAGCAGACCGCACGCCGGGTTGCGAAGGCGACGGCGACGCCCGTGGCCCCGGCGCGCGGCGCCTACTGGGTCCAGGTCGGCGCGTTCAAGGACCTGGAAAGCGCCAAGCGGCTCGCCGCGCGACTGCGTGACCAGAACTACCCCGTCGAGGAGTCTTCCACGGGCGGTCCGACGCGGCACAACCCGGGCAACACCCCGGCAGCGCCGCCCGGTGGCGACGTGGGCTCCGACAAGTACGACGTGTTCGTCGGCGGGGCGGCCCTCGCGGACGTCACCGCGAAGCTCTCCGCCAAGGGGCTCACGACCGAGCCCGCGCGTGACGGCGTCGTCGTCCGACCGAGCCTGCCTCTGCGCGACGCCGTGGCGCTGTCCAAGGACCTGGCCGCCATGGG
>Ga0209377_1000737_pt1 | contig 22214 bp, 16 predicted proteins | sample GraSoiAngelo_141_FD_185898 | JGI IMG/M metagenome (GOLD analysis project Ga0209377, IMG submission 185898) | Grasslands soil microbial communities from the Angelo Coastal Reserve, California, USA - 14_0929_12_40cm (SPAdes) (version 2) | ecosystem: Environmental > Terrestrial > Soil > Grasslands ...
TGCGCGCTTCGCGATGGCGCCCGTGCCGACGACGCCGGGCCTGCCGCTGCCGCCGGGCCACCCGCTCCCCGCGGGCGCGGTCGCACGGCTCGATCCCTTGCCCACCTTCAAGGAATCGGGCGACATCTTCTTCGACCTCCTCCGCAAAGAGTGCACCTCCTGCCACCTCTGGACACCGGCCAAGGCGCTCAAAGGAAACTTCCGCGCGACCGGCTGCGCCGCCTGCCACATGCCCTACGCCGAAGACGGCAAGTCGCAGTCGAAGGACCAGGCAATGAACCCGGAGAAGGCCGGCCGGCCCCTCCGCCATCAGCTCACGAAGCGGATCCCCGTCACCCAGTGCGCCACCTGCCACAACGGGGGCTCGCGCGCCGCGATGAACTTCCGCGGCATGATGGAAGGCCCGCCCGCTGGCCGCGAGACGTTCACTTACGACCAGGATCTGCTCCACGGTCACGCCTACTCCCAGCAGATGCCCGACGTGCACTTCACTCGCGGCCTTGCCTGCATCGACTGCCACACCGAGCGCGAGGTGCACGGCGACGGCCAGGTCTACCGCAAGCGCCACTACGAGGTCGAGCTCCGGTGCGAGACGTGCCACGGGACGCCGGACAGGCTCGCCACGGGTGTGACGGCCCAGGGACGCAAGCTCCGGAATCTCTTCCTCCCGAGCGGCGCGAACCCGGCGGGGGTGGTGACCCTGCTCAGCAAGTTCACCGGGAGGCTCCACATGGTGCCCCAGCTCGCGAATCTCGCGACTCAACCCGCGGGGCACGACGCCAAACATCTGGCGAAGACCGAGTGCTTCACGTGCCACACGGCCTGGGCGCCGACCTGCTACGGCTGCCACATCAAGATGGACTACACCGCCTATCGCAACCCCGTGGACGTCGCGTTCGATCACCTGAGCGGGGAGCACTCGAAGCAAGGGTGGTTCCGGCTGACGGCGGGCGTGCGGTTCGCCGATCCCGAGCCGGTCCTGGGTGTGAACTGGCGCGGCAAGGTCGTCCCCTTCGTCCCCCGAGCGCAGCCCCTGTTCACCTATGTGAACCCGGCGGGCAAGACCGAGTACGAGTTCAAGAAGCTCGGCTTCGCCCACAACCCGATCGTCCCCCACACGGTGGTGAAGACGTCGCGGACGTGCGAGTCCTGCCACGCCAACCCGCGCGCGCTCGGGCTCGGCATGTTCACGAGCAAGGAGCACCCCAAGCTCGAGGAGTTCCGCCAGCCCGCGGAGTACCGCTGGGACCGGATCGTGGACGAGGAGGGGAATGCGCTGCAGGCCACAACGGTGGACGGCGCGCGGCCGCTCAGCCGCGAGGAGATGGATCGCATCCGCAACGCGCCCTACAAGCTCCCAGCGGGGGCGACGCGATGAACCGGCGCGCGATCGTCCTCGCCCTCGCTGCCGTCCTGAGCGCCATCGGGTCCCCCGCGCTCGCCAAGGCGAAGCCGATCACCGCGCTGGCGCCCGTGGAGATCGTCCTCGACGGCCAGCACGAGTTGGTCGGCGTCGCCGTCGCCCCCGACGACAGTGTCTATGTCTCCGACCGCAAGGCCGGCCGCGTGCTCCGCCTCGCCCCCTCGGGCCAACTCACCGTCGCGGCGCATGGCCTCGAGGAGCCCCGTGGACTGGCGACCACCGGCGCCGGGCTCTTGATCGCCGAGACGAAGGCCGGCCGCGTGCTCCGTTTGGAGCCATCCGGGGCCCTCACGATTCTGGCGAGCGGCATCCGGAACCCCCGCGCGCTTGCGGCGGCACCGGACGGAACCATATACATCGCCGCCCGGGGGCTGGCGCTGGCCGGGCGCGAGGACAACGACGAGGAGGACGACGACCAGGATGACGAGGGCGACGACCACGACGTCATCCTGCACCGCGATCCCGCGACCGGCGCCGTGACGGTCGTCGCCACCCAGCTCAGAAAGCTCGAGGGCCTGGCCCTGAACGGCGCCTTCCTGTATGCGGCCGCGCGGCGAGTGGACGGGCTCGCCCTGGTCCAGGGCGCGATCGTACGCTACGCCGTCCTGCCCGACGGCCGGCTTGGCGTCCCTGGGTACTTCCTCGCCTCGGGCTTCGAGGATCGCCCGAAGGGCTTAGCGCTCGACCGCCTCGGCGCCCTCTATGTGAGCTCGAAGGAGATCCGCATCGGCGGCGCCCAGGCCACGCGCGCCCTCGGTAAGGTTCACCCCAACGCGCACTTGACCGAGTTCACCCGGGAGCTCGACGACCCGCAGGGTCTGGCCCTCGGCGCTGACGGCTCGCTCTACGTGGCCGACGGCGATGGCGGGCGCCTGATCCGGTTCCGGGCGCCGCCTGCTCCCACACTCACCGGGCTTTCCGAGTTCATCCAGCACTCGCCCCTGACGGTGACGGGGACGACCGAGGCGCAGGCGCGCGTCGATCTCTTCCTGAACGACGCCGCCACTGCGTTCACTATCGTGGCCACCGGGACGGGGACCTTCACGCTTCCTGTGCCACTAGCCCTCGACGCCGCCAATACCCTCGAGGTGTTCGCCACCGCCCGCGGCGGCATCGGCCTCACCTCCGCGGCGGTCGAAGTCACAGTGAAGCACGACGATGTCGCCCCCAATCTGCTCTTCCTGGCCCCGCCGGCGCTGGCCCACGTGCGCCAGAGCGTGGTGATCCAGGCCGAGGCAACTGACGGCGGCAGCGGGATCGCTGCGCTTACCGTGAGCGCCGGATCCCAGCCCCTGACGGCGCCACTCGCGCCGACCCCTCCGGCGCCCACGGTCAGGGCGAGGGCGCCCTGGGACACGACGACCGTGGCTGACGGCGCGGTCGGGCTCAGGGCGACGGCGACCGACCGGGCGGGAAACACGGTGACGCTCACCCGCAGCGTGATCGTGGACAACGCGCCGCCAGTCATCACGCTGACGGACGGGCCCGCGGAGGGGGCGGTCACGTCAGCCAGCGTCACGTTCGCCTTCGCGGTGAGCGATAACCTCACGGCCGCTCCGGACCTCGGGGTGACGCTCCGACTCGGTGGCGTCCCGGTCGCCGGGGCGGCCTCGCCGGTGACGCTGACTGGCCTCCTGACGGGTCCGCACATCTTCTCGATCACGGCGCGCGACCGGGCGGGCAACGAGGCGACGGTGACACGGGGCTTCACGGTCAGCGTAGGGCCCGCGATCAGCACGGTGGAGCCGGCGAGCGGGCCCATCGGCACCCTCGTCACGATCACAGGGACCAGCTTCGAGCCCGGCGCGACTGTCACCTTCAACGGCCTTCCGGCGGTCATCCGCACGCTCAGCGCGACCACGATCACCACGACCGTGCCCATCGGCGCCAGCACCGGCCCACTCGTCGTCACCACCTCGCGCGGGACGGCGAGCCGCACCTTCACGGTCGGCACGACGGGTGACTTCACGCTCACCGCCGCGCCGGGCACAGCGCGGGCCGTCGCCGGCGATCAGACCTCGGTGACCCTCGCCGCGGGCGGCAGCGGCAGCTTCACGAGCCTCGTGAGCCTGACGATCTCGACGCCGACGCCGGCTCGCGGAATCACGGCTGGCTTCTCGCCGTCGAATCTCGTCGCGCCGGGCGCGAGCGCGTTCGTCAACGTCGCGCTCGCCAGCACTGTCACGCCCGGAAGCTACGGCTTCACGGTCAGCGGCCAGGCACAGGTGGACGGCCGGAGCGTCACGCGCACGGCGGCATTCACGCTCCAGGTGCTGGCGCCGGACACGACGGCCATCACCGGGCGGGTACTGACAGCTGAGGCAGTGCCCCAGCCGATTCCTGGCGTCACGGTCACGGTCGGGAGCGCGTTCACGCTGACCGACGCGGGCGGGAATTTCGTGCTGCTGGCGCCGCCCTCTGGCGCGAACATGCTCCTCGTCGACGGCCGCACCGCCTCGACGGCGACCGTGCAGTATCCACCCGTCGAGGTGAACATTGCCGTCAACAGCTCGGGTCCCACACGGGTGCCCTTCGTCGTCTATCTGCCGAAGCTCGACACCGCGAACCCGGTAACACTTCCACTCGACAGCGGTGGGTCCACGACGCAAGAGGTGAAGGCGACGACGCCGACGATCCCCGGGCTCGTGGTGACGGTCCCGGCGGGCACGAAGATCACCGGACCGGACGGGAATCCGGTCTCCCAAATCACGATCACGCCCGTGCCGATCGACCGGAGCCCCATGCCGTTCCCGCCGGGCGCCTCTCCGCCCATGCTCTTCACCATCCAACCCGGGGGAGCGGTGCCGAGTCAACCGCTGCCGATCAGCTTCCCGAACGTGACCGAGGCCGCCCCGGGCACCACGGCCAATCTCTACTTCTTCGACCTGGTGACCGGCCAGTGGCAGACGTGGGGCACCGGCACCGTCAGCGCCGACGGCACGCAGGTCGTCAGCGACCCGGGCTTCGGCCTGCCGCGCTTCGCCTGGCACTTCTGGGACGTCCTCCTCGACAAGCTCAAGAAGCTCTGGCACCTCCTCACGGCGGGCGACCCTGTGGACCTCGCGACCGGGCAGTTCACCGTCCAGAAGACCGATCTCGTCCTGCCCGGACGACTGCCGATCTCCATCCAGCGCTCCTACCGCAGTGACGACACGCGGGCAGGCGTCTTTGGCGTCGGCTGGAACCTCGGCGTCTACGACAGCCGTATCACCAGCACCGGGGCCACCCTCAACCTCATCACCGCCGACCAGAACACCTTCCTCCTCACCCCGAATGGGCCCGGCCAGTGGGTGAGCACCGAGGCGCCCTTCCTGCAAGGCGCCGTGATCACCCAGGTGGCCGGCGAGTTCAGCTTCCAGATCCGTTTCAAGGACGGCACCGTCCACCGCTATGAGCGGATCATCGGCTTCGCCAACACCGCCGGGCTCAGCGCCATCACCGACCGCAACGGCAGCACGGTCACGATCACCCGCTCCTCGCCGGCGCCCGGGCTCTTCGGGCTGATCACCCAGATCACCGAGCCTGCGGGCCGAAGCTTCACCCTCACCTATGACGGTGCGCGCATCGCGACCGTGACCGACCCGATCGGCCGCACCGTCCAGTACGCCTACGACGCCCAGGGGCGGCTCACCACCGTGACCGATCCGGCGGGCGGAGTGACCCGCTACGCCTACGACACCGCCCAGCGGATCGTGAGCATCACCGACCCGCGCGGCATCACCTTCCTCACGAACGAGTACGACACGGCCGGCCGCGTGGTCCGCCAGACTCAGGCGGACGGCGGGGTCTGGCAGTTCGCCTACGTCGCCGAGGGCGCGACCGTCACGCAGACCACCGTCACCGACCCACGGGGCAACGCCACTGTCCATCGGTTCGACGGCCAGGGCTTCCCCCTGGCGACGACGGATGCCCTCGGGCAGACGACGGTGTTCGAGTACACGGCGGGCTCGAATCTGCTGACGCGCACGACCGATCCGCTTGGGCGCACCACGCGCGTGACCTACGACGCCCAGGGCAACGTCACCTCGACGACGGACGCCGCAGGGAACACGAGGACCTTCACCTACGAGCCGACGTTCAATAAGATCGCGTCGATCCGCGACCCGCTCGGCAACACCACCCGCTTCGCCTACGACGCCCAGGGCAACCTCACGTCGGTCACCGACCCACTCGGCAAGGTGACAGCGCTCACGTCCAACGCGTTCGGCCAGCCGCTGACGACGACCGACCCATTCGGCAACATCTCGACCTTCACCTACGACGCCCAGGGCAATCTCGCCACCGTCGGCGACCCACTCGCGAACACCACCACCCGCCAGTACGATGCAGTCTCGCGACTGGCTCGGCAGACCGATCCTCGCGGCAAGCCGACGGCGTTCGCATACGATCCCCTGAACAGACGCACGGCGATCCTCGATCCTCTGGGCGGTGCCACCCGCTTCACCTACGACGGCAACGGCAACCTCTTGACCGTCGCCGACCCGCAGGGCAATACGACCACGTATACCTACGACGCGATGGACCGGCTCGCCACGCGTGCCGATCCCCTCGGCCACAGCGAGAGCTTCACCTACAACCCGGCGGGCAATCTCACGGGCCTCACGGACCGGAAGGGGCAGACCGCCACGTTCGGCTACGACGCCCTGAATCGGCGGACGGGGGCCACGTACGCCGACGCGACGGTCACCTCCACCTACGATGCCGTCGGGCGCCTCACCCGGGTGACAGACTCCGCCGGCGGGACGATCACCAGCGCGTACGACACGCTGGACCGGCTCGTGTCCCAGACGGCGGCGCTGGGGACGGTCGGGTACACGTACGATGCGCTCGGCCGCCGGACGACGATGATCGTGCCCGGGCAGCCCGAGATCAGCTATGCGTACGACCCTGCGTCTCGCCTGACCTCGATCACGCAGGGCAGCAGCCTGGTGCAGTTCGCATACGACGCGGCGAGCCGCCGGACGACGCTCACCCTGCCCAACGGCGTGACGACGCAGTACGGCTACGACAGCGCTTCGCGGCTCACGTCGCTGACCTACACGCTGGCGGCGACGGTGCTCGGCGACCTGCAGTACACGTACGACGCGGCGGGCAATCGCACCGGGGTCGCGGGGACCTGGGCCCGCACGGGCCTGCCGCAGCCGGTGGCGTCGGCCACGTACAATGCCAATAACCAACAGCTGACCTTCGGCGGCCAGACGCTGACGTATGATCGGAATGGGAACCTGACGGGTGATGGGACGAGCACCTACACCTGGACGGCGCGGGACCAGCTGGCCACGATCAGCGGTCCCGTGCCGGGCAGCTTCGTCTATGAGGGTGCGGGACGCCGGATGCGCAAGGCTATCAACGGCACGATCACGGACGTCCTCTACGACGGCGTCAATCCCATCCAGGAGGTGTCCGGCGCCGCTGCGGCCAGCCTCCTGACCGGGCTCGGCATCGACGAATACTTCGTGCGGACCGACACGAGCGGGGCGAGTGCCCTCTTGCCTGACGCGCTCGGATCAACGGTGGCGTTGACGGATGCTGCGGGGGCCCTGCAGACGCAGTACACCTACGAGCCGTTCGGCGCGACAACCACGACGGGCGCTGCGACCGGAAATCTGATCGACTACACACGGCGGGAGAACGATGGGACCGGGATGTACTATTATCGGGCGCGGTACTATCATCCCGCCCTCCAGCGGTTCATCAGCGAGGATCCGATTGGGCTCGCGGGCGGCGACGTGAACTTCTACGCCTACGCCGGAGACAACCCTGTCACTTTTGTTGATCCCTTCGGGCTCGATAAGGACAAGGCCGCCTCGACTGAGGGGGAACTGCCACGCCCCGTTTGTATGGGCAAGTTCCAATCCGCGTCAGCCGATTACAGCGTTCTTAATTTGAGCTACGGCAGGTTTATCGGACCGCAGGCTCAGATCGTCATTGACAGGTATGGACGAGTTTATCTTGGCGGCGGCATTCAGGTGGGAAAGGCCGCTGCGGGATTGTACGGCTTCTCTGGCTATGGCGCTGTTGGTAATCTTGACAGCCAGACAATCCCGTCGAGGGAGAGACTCGAAAGATTCCTTGGCGGGCCGGGTGTCAATTGGGGAGCAGGAGCCCTAATCTTTGGGCGCAGCCGATCTTGGTCGCCAGGGAATGGGACGAGTACTGAGCATGGCGTTTGGTGGCCTCAGATCGGAGCTGGCGGCACATATTCACAGAAGGTTTTGGAGATTCCGTGGCTGGCCTCGCGCCCCGAATGCTCGTAGAGTTCAGCACGACGCCCACGGCCTCAGCGATCGCGAAGCTTCATAGTAAGCGACAAACGGGGAGTCCGTAGCTGTCACGAGGACAATGGCATGATATGCGGCACAGTTAGTGGCGCGTCAGGAATGGTAATCGCAATTATCGCAATCGCCGGTTTTCTTACGCTAGCCTGGATGATGATCGCTACACCGACTACAGTCATTTCGTTCAGCAACCGCTACGACGCTTGGCTTTCGACCAAGATTAAATTTGTTAAGTTCATTCTGCGGCCTCTCCTCTGGCTTCAATCTAGTCTTGAGCGACTTGGTATAGCGCCGTGGGTAGTCAGGGTATGGGGCGCCGTAGTCGGACTTCTCGGACTGTTTCTATTGGTATTGTTGCTTATTTCGGTCTTTAATCCCTGCGCCTAAGGTCAGCTCTCTCGCGCTCCTGCATCACCCGAGCCGCCTTCGACGCGGCCATTCGAGGACACGTCGCAGATAGGGGAACTCAGGCCATTGAGGGCGCTTACCGCGGGAGTCCTGCTGTATTCTACGCGAATGTGCAGAGTGGGCTCACGGTCATAACGGACCGGTCGGGCAATTTCATCAGCGGATGGCAATTCAGCCCTCAGCAGATGCATCACCTGTTCACGATAGGGAAGGTGGGAGGCGGCTGACCAGTGGCTGGCCGTGACGTGACCGAATACATCCGAGGAATAGAGTCCTTCGTAAGGGGCGAGATATCGGCTGATGATTTCGAGAATCGATACCTAGCAATGTTTAAGGCAGACAAGACGTACCGTTTGACTTACCTCGTTCCGTCCTGACTCGCGGTCTTCTGCGTCAGGTCGCGGCCTTGCGCCGCACGTGAACTGACTGCTTGTCTTACTCTCCTCCCTTCGCCGTCCCCTCTCGACGTTTCCGCCTCGCCTCGATCAGCGGCCCCGTGCCGGCCACCTTCGTCTACGACTCGACGGGCCGCCGCGCCCGCAAGACCATCAACGGCACGATCACCGATTTTCTCTACGACGACGTCAACCCCATCCAGGAAGTCTCGGGTGCCGCTGCGGCCAGCCTCCTGACCGGCCCCGGGATCGACGAGTACTTCGTGCGAGCCGACGCGAGCGGGGCGAGTGCCTTGCTGACTGATGCGCTCGGTTCGACGGTCGCGGACTGCTTTGCCCGCACCTCGCACTTCACGAAAGCGCATCGACGTTCGCATACGATCCCCTGAATCAGGACTACGAGATGTCGGCCAAACCCAGTCCCCGTCGACCGAAACCGGATTCTTGACCGGCGCGGGTGATGGTCCCATTTGATCCCAGATTTCGAGGCCAACAGATTCCTTTGGGGAAGCGACGAGACCACGCTATCGCTTGTTAATGGGCCCCGATCGACCTTGGGCGCTGTTGCTCGGCGCGCTCGGCGTGGTCGCGCTGCTGGCCGGCTGTGGGGCGTCACGCGAGGCACGAGCGTCGCTCGGCGCCGGCCGTCAGGCGATGGCCCAGGGCGCCTTTCGCGAGGCCCTCGAGCACTTGCGCACGGCGACGAGGCTGGCGCCCAACTTCGCACCGGCGCAGCTTGCTCTGGGTGAGGCGGCAGAGGCCCTCGGCGAGTTCGAGGAGGCACTCGGGGCCTATCGGGTCGCCGCGGGGCTGTCACCCTCGACGGCGACCCGGCTCCGTCTCGGCGAGATGGCCGACCGGATGGGGCAGATGGATTTGGCGATCCAGTCGCTCGACGGAGCCTACGGCTCGTGGCGCAAGCACGCGTGGTACGGGTTCAAGGTCGGCCTCGTGTCCTTCGTGGCCTGCGTGCCGACGCACTGGCCGAGCGCCTCCGCTCTTTTGACCCAGTGCCTCCCCGAGTCCTTCCGAACTGGGCGTGCCTACTTTCGCGCCTCGCGTGAGAGCGTGCCGGAGTACATCTTCCGCATCCTCGTCGAGGCGGGACAGCGTGAGCGGGCGGTGGGCCTGGCGAAGAGCCGCGGCTGGGTTCAGGACGGCGTGGAGTACTGTCAGGCCTCCGATCTACCGGTTTCGTCCGAGACCTCCGGCCTTCTCGCGATGTTGCTTCAACCGGACCGCGCTGACTGTCTCGTCCCGCTCGGCGCCCGGATCGCCGACGACGGGCTCGTGCGTCTCGGACGGCTGGTCCTGCTGGACCGTGTCGAGCACGGGGCGAGTCCCGAGGCCCGCGCGCAGGCGGCTTGGGTGTCGCGCTACCGCGTCCCGGCGCGCGAGATCGCCAAAGTCGCGGAGTCGCTCAACGTCACCGGGTGGCGGCTCGAGCACCGCCTGCACAAGCCGGCTGACGCGCTCGATGCCTACAAGAAGGCGATCGCCGTCGACCCCGGCTTCTCGTGGCCGTATCACAACATCGGCCGGCTCTACATGAGTCAGGAGGACAACGAGCAGGCGCTCGTCTGGCTCACGAAGGCGCTCGAGGTGAACCCGAATCACCTGCGGGCCCAGTTCAACCAGGGCGTCGCCGCCCACCGGCTGCAGCGGTACGAGGAAGCGCTCGCCGCGTACAGCCGGGCCCTCGCGATGAACCCGGCAGACGCGGACACGCACGCGAACGTCGGCTGGATCCTCCTCAAGGTCGGCCGAGAGGCGGAGGGTCTGCGCGAGCTTCAGAGCGCGGTCCGACTCGACCCGAACCTCGAGCGAGAGCGTAACTACCTGGACGCTCGGTTCGGCAGGGACGCCCGTCAAGGGCCCACCCCGTTCAGCGTCCGATGAGGGGCGACGCGATGAAAGCCGGGATGTGGGCGATCGCGCTGACGCTCCTCCTCGCCCCGGCCGCAGCGGCGCAGCAGCGGCCCGCCGTGGCGCCCCCGTCCGGGCATCTGGAGCGCGCCCAGGCGGAGTTCCAGGCGGGCCGATACGCGGAGGCGCTCGAGGAGGCGCGGCGGGCGGCAGACTCGGCGCCCACGTCGGTGCGAGCGCTCACCGCGCGCGCGAGCATGGCCGAGTTCCTGGGTGAGTTCAACGAGGCGCGGACGTTCTACGACAGGGCCGTGGCGCTCGCTCCCGACGATCCCGGGGTCATCTACCACACGGCGTCGTTCGCCGTGCGCGTGGGTGAGTACGACCGGGCCCTCGGGCTGCTCGACCGCCTGCTCGCGCTTCACCCGCGACACGTCCGCTGGCTCTTCCAGTGGGCGCCGCGCGTCGCGCAGGCGTGGCTCCTGCGCGAGAACCCGTCGCTCGAGCACATCGTACAGATCAAGATCGACATTCTCACAGAGAAAGGCGACCTCGAGCAGGCTCGGACGCTGGCGCGCGCCTACGCCATCGTGAAGGCGGACCAGAACTACTGCGGCGAGGCGCAGGCGAAGCAGCAGGCGAGCGCCGGGCGCGAGGAGATCTTCAAGGCGTTCCGCCTGGCCACGCTGGGCCAGCCGGACAGCGCCGATTGCATCTGGTGGTACGGGCAGTGGCTGTCGGACGAAGGCTACGTGCGCCTCGGGCGGCTGATGGTCCTCGAAGGGACGCGAGTCACGCCCTTGGCTGGCAACAAGGAATCCGGCGTCCGCTACGTCCGGATCCGGCTCGGTGGCGACCGTGACGTCCCGAAGCGCGCGGAGCAGCTCTTCCTCATCGCGCGCCAGCGCTACCTCCGCGACGGCGACCTCGAGGGCGCCACCCGGCTGTTCGACGAGGTGATCCGCCTGGCGCCGGCGTTCGCGCGGCCCTACAACTATCGCGCGATGATCGCCTGGGACCTGGGAGATCGTGAGGGCGCCCTTGGGTGGCTTCAGCGCGGCATCCAGGCCGATCCCGACTCGTGGCGCACCCACCGCAATCTCGGCAAACTGCTCGACGCCGTCGAGCGCTATCCGGAGGCGGAGACACATTTGAAGAAGGCGGTCGCGCTGTTCACCGACGACGCGGGCGGCAGGCTCGCGCTGGCGCGCGTGCTGTACGCGCAAGGCAAGTACGACGAGTTCGTGAAGGAGACGCGCGGGGCCGTCGGCTTCCTCGCCAACTGGAACGATCAGGTGCCCGAGGTGCGCGCCTTCCTCGAGAAGTTCGAGCGCTGGGGACCGGGCGCGGCGCTGCCACCGGCGCCCGATCCGCACGTCATCATCGGATGGAACTATGACTGAGCGGGTCTGGGTGGTCCTGGCGGTCGGCACGGCGCTCGCGGCCTTCCCGCACGTGAGCGCCGCAGAGGTCTATCGCTGGGTCGACGCGCATGGCGCGGTCACCTATTCCGACCGGCCGCAGCCCCCGAGCGAGGTTGTGGCCCCTGCGCCCGAGCCCGTGTCGGTGCGAAAAGCAACGCCAGCCGCCCCGCCCGTAGAGCCCGCGCGCACGGGCCCGGCGACGGTTGAGGAGTTGCTGGAGCTGTCCGGCCTCAAGGCTCAGCTCGCGGGGATCGCGAGTCGATTGGCGGGCCAGCTGCAACCCACCCAGGGGCAGATGAGCCTGAAGGACCAGACCGCCGTCGATCGGATCCTGGCGCGGGCGGTCAGTCACGACAAGATCTACGCGCTGGTCAGAGACGAGCTTCGCCGCGACGTCGATCGGGTCAGGCTCGAGGCGACGGTCGCGTGGCTCCGTTCCCCGGTGGCGCGCAAGATCGCCGCCCTCGAGGTCGCGTCCTCGGAGCCGGCGACAGAGCAGAAGATCGGCGTGTATGCCGCCGGCCTCAAAGCGAATCCGCCGCCGGCGCCGCGCGTCGAGCTGCTCCAGAAGCTCGATTGGATCTCGGGCGCCGCCGAGACCTCGGCTGACATCGTCGCCGCGGTCACCCGCAGCGTGTCGAAGGCGGTGTCTGCGACCTCGCCCCCTGCACAGAGTCTGCGACCGGGCCAGATCGAGAGCCGGGCTGAGGAGATCCGGACCCGGGTGAGCGAGTCCATTCGCCAGGCGCAGTTGGTGTCGATGCTCTACACGTACCAGTCGCTCGACGACGCGGAGCTCGCCGAGTACGTTCGCTTCTCGGCGTCCGACGCCGGGCGCTGGTACAACGCCAGAATGCACAAGGCCCTGGTGAGCGCGGTCGGCGGGGTGGTCGAGCGGGCGACCGCTGAGCTGGTGCGAGCCGTGCCGCCGGAGCGCTGGACGCGCGCCCCGGAGTCGACCCCTTCGAAAGCGCAGTAATGGCCGACCTCTGTCCTCGATGCGGCGCTCCCGATGTCGAAGGCGACAAGTGCGCACGCTGCGGCGTGATCGCGTCGGTCTACAAGGCCTCCCTCGAGAAGATGCGACGCCCGCCGACGCTTCCCGCCGCTGCACCGACGGTCGACTACGGCGCAGCCCCCCCGCCGTCGAGCCCGGCGGCGACCGCGACCGCCGCTTGGCCACTTGGCGGTCCCAGCCGCGGCCGGAAGCTCACGTTTCACGGCTCGGCGGGAACGCTCTTCGGCATCCACACCGTGAACATCCTGCTGACGCTGGTGACGCTCGGCTTCTATCGGTTCTGGGGCAAGGTAAAAATCCGCCGCTACATCCTGAGCCAGACCGGGTTCGAGGGCGACCGCTTCGGTTATCACGGTACGGGCAAGGAGCTGCTGCTCGGCTTCGTCAAGGCCCTCCTCTTTGTCGGTCTCCCGATCGCTGCGCTGAGCTGGGCCGGCCAGCTGACCGAGGACACACTGATCCAGGTCGGCGCCCGGCTCCTCACGTCGTCCCTGGTCATGGTCTTCATTCCCATCGCGATCGTCGGCGCCCGGCGGTACCGCCTGAGCCGCACCTCGTGGCGCGGGATCCGCTTCTCGTTCCGCGGACGGACGCGGGCTTTTGTGAAGCTCTTCGTGAGGGGCTGGCTCCTGAGCGGACTGACGTTGAGCCTCTACTATCCGTTCTTCGAGACGAATCGCCACGGCTTCCTGGTCTCGCACTCCTACTTCGGGCAGCGGCGCCTCCGCTTCGACGGTCGAGGGCGCGACCTGTTCGGCCCCTACCTCCTGGCCCTGATGCTCCTGTTGCCGACGCTGGGGTTCTACTGGTTCTGGTTCCAGGCGAAGAAGGCCCGCTACTACTGGGAGCACACCGCCTTCGAGACCGCGCGCTTTCGCTCCACGGTCACAGGCCGCCTGCTCATGAACCTGACGCTCTCGAACGTGCTGCTGCTCCTTGTCACGCTCGGCTTCGCCTGGCCCTGGGTGCTCGTGCGCAGCATGCGGTTCGCGTTCGCGTACGTCACGATCGACGGTCCGCTGGACCTCGACGGGATCGTCCAGGAGCCCCAGGCCGCGTCCGCCACCGGCGACGCGCTCTCGAACTTCTTCGGCGCCGACGTCGACCTCGGGTAGCGCCGGACCGCGATGCCGGGCGCGTTCGCCGGACACTACCTGGACGGCCGCAGTGCGGCGCGCCAGCCGGCGACGATCCGGCTGACGGCGACGGGGCTCGACATCGCACTCGAGAGCGGTGCGACGCTCTGGTGGCCGTTCGCCGAGGTTCGTCAGACACAGGGCTTCTACGCCGGGCAGCAGATCCGCCTCGAGCGCGGTGCCCCGCTCGCGGCGGTTCTTCTCGTCGACGATTTCGGGTTCCTCGCGGCGCTGCACACCGCGGCGCCCGTCCTCACGCGTCGCTTTCACGACCCGCGGCGCCGGCGGGCGCGCGTGCAGCTCACTGTCCTGGCCGCCCTTGCCGTCGTCGGCGTCGCGGCCGCGCTCTACGTGTGGGGGATCCCGGCCGCGGCCGGTGCAGTCGCCGCGCGCGTGCCCGCGTCGTGGGAGGAGCGCCTGGGCAACGCGATCGTCGCGGATCTCGCATCCTCCGGGCGCCAGTGCGTGGACCCCGAGCGCGAAGCGGTGATCGGCGGGATCGTTCGGCGCCTGTTGGCGCCGCTGCCGAGCGTACCGTACACGTTTCGCGTGACCGTCTTGGACGATGGGTCGGTGAACGCGTTGGCCGTGCCGGGCGGCCAGATCATCCTCCTCCGCGGTCTCCTCGAGCGCACCCGCACGCCGGAGGAGCTGGCGGGCGTGCTCGCCCACGAGATCCAGCACGTGCTCAGGCGCCACGCGACGCGGATGCTGCTTCAGCACACCTCCGCGGGGCTCATGCTCGCGGCGGTGTCAGGGGACATCAGCGGGGCCATGGCCTACGGGCTCGAGAGCGCACGCGTCCTCGGCGCCCTGCGCTACAGCCGGCAGTACGAGGCGGAGGCGGACGTCGAGGGCCTGCGCATGCTGCTCGCCGCGGGCGTGGACCCGGAAGGGATGATCGCGTTCTTCGAAACGCTGCGTGCCGAGGAGGGCCGGCGGCCGACTCCGCTGCGCTATCTCGCCTCGCATCCGCCCGCCGGGGATCGCATGGAGACCCTCAAGCGGCTGGCGGCGACCGCCCCTCACCGGTCCGCACCCTTGCTGCCGGACAGGGACTGGCGCGACGTGGCAACGCTGTGCGCGGGCGGAAGCCGCTGATGGGAAGCCAGCGAGTTCAGAGCGCTCCCGTCACCAGGTCGAGGTAGTGCTTGACGATCCGGGCTGTCGCGCCCCAGATGACTTCGCCTCCCCAGTCGTAGAAGTACACGGGACGCACGACGCCGTCGCGCTCCCAGTGCTCCACCCGGAAGTTGGCGCGCTCGACGAGCGAGGCGAATGGCACCTCGATCACCTCCTCGATCTCTTCGCCGTCCGGTCGCCAGACCACGGGCTCGCGGACGACGCCGACCCACGGCGTGATGACGAACTGAGTGGCGAAGGTCTCCGTGTCGTCGAGCGCGCCGAGGGGCTCGACGGCCGCGCGCGGGAGGCCGACCTCCTCCTCCGACTCCCTCAGCGCGGCGTCCAGGGGTGAGGGATCCGCCGGATCGATCGTGCCGCCCGGGAAGGAGATCTGGCCCCGGTGGGTGCCGACGCGATCGGTGCGCTTGGCGAAGATCACGTGCGGCCCGCCACGCTCGACGAGCGGGACGAGCACCGCGGCCCGGACGAGCGGCCCCGGCTCCACGACCCGTCGCAGGCGGGCCGCGAGCCGCTCCCGGGTCAGCGTCACGAGCTCGTCGAGCGTCATCGCCGCGCGATCCCGTCAGGACATGAAGAAGCCGCCGTCCACGTTGAGCGCCTGGCCCGTGATCCCGGCGGACTCGGGCAGGGCCAGGAACACGGCGGCGTGGGCGATCTCCTCGGCCTCGATCATGCGCCGCTGAGGCACCAGGCGCTTGTAGTAGCGCTCGAAGATCTCGACGCCCGACATCGGCCCCGCCTTCGTGGCCTGCATCGCGACGCCCATCCCCGCGCGCACGTAGCCTGGGCAGATCGCGTTGACCGTGATGCCGGGGAACCCCTGGGAGCCGAGCTCCGAAGCGATGGCGCGCGTGAGGCCGACGACGCCGTGTTTGGAGGCGGCGTACGCGCTCACGAACCCGTAGCCGCCCATCTTGCCGAGGATCGACGCGATCGTGATGATCCGCCCGCGCCGCTGGGCCATCATCTGCGGGAGCGCCGCACGGATCGCGCGGTAGGTGCCGTTCAGGTTGACGTCGATGACGCGGGTCCACTCCCGTTCGTCCTGCTCGAGGAGCAGGCCGGCCCCGCCCAGGCCCGCGCACGTGACGAGCACGTGCAGGCCCCCGAACTCCTGCACCGACCGCGCGGCGAGAGCGCTCATGTCCGTCGAGTGGCTCACGTCCGCGCTCACGGCGACGGCGCGGCCCCCTGCCCGTCGGATCTCCTCCGCCACCGCATCGGCCTTGTCCGCGAGATCCGCGGCAATCACCGCCGCCCCGTCGGCCGCGAACGCGACCGCCGCAGCGCGGCCGATGCCGCCGCCCGCGCCGGTGATCACGACCGCATGGTCGTTGAGGCGCATCCCTGGGATCAGGCGAAGCGGACGGCGACGGATCCGAGTCGCGTGAACGTGGCGCGCACGGTATCGCCGGCTTTCGGGCGGAGCAGCGTCGAGACCGAGCCCGACATGACGAGGTCGCCGGCCTTGAGCGCGAGCCCCCGCGCCCCGAGGTGGTTGGCGACCCACGCGAGCGAGTTCAGCGGGTTGCCCATCACCTCGGCGCCGGCATTGGTCGCGACGACCGCGCCGTTCAACTCGTAGACGAGCCCTTCGACCGCGAGGTCGAGACGGGCCACGTCGGTGAGCGGGGCGCCCACGACGATCGCGCTGGCGAAGACGCCGTCGGCGACGACGTCGGACGCAACGGGCTTGCCGCTCATGCGGAAGTCCACGAGCTCGAGCGCCGGCACGGCGCCCTCGACTGCGACGAGCGCGCGCGCGGGGGTCACGCCCGGCCCGGCGAGGTCGTGCTTCAGCACGAACGCAACCTCCGCCTCGACGACGAGGCTCGCGAAGCGTGCGAACGGGACCTCGGCGCGGTTCGGGAAGACGCCCGAGGCGAGGAGGAAGCCACACACCGGCTCCTCGCAGGCGTACGCCGCCTGGAGGGCTTTGTTGGTGAAGCCGGCCTTCCAGCCGATCACCCGCTCGCCGCGCGCCACGAGGGCGTCGCGCAGGCGGTCCTGAACGGCGTACGCCTCGGCGAGCGCGAGCCGCCGCTGCTCGCTCGGCGGCGCGATCGCGCGGTGGTGCTCGCGCGCGGCGAGCAGCTCCTCGATCACGGGGTCGGCCATCGGTCCATCCTCTCGAGCGCCGCAGGCGTGGGCCCAAGCCTACCACGTCCGAGCGCGCCGCAGCCAGACGACCGAGCCCACGAACACGCACCCGGACGCGGCGAGCAGCACCGCGTTCAGGCCCGCGCCCCCGACGGGGCCGACGAGCGCGGTCAGCACGGTGAAGAGCGTGTTGTTGATCACGTGGCACGCGATCGCGGGCAAGGCACTGCCGGCGACCTCGGTGATCCACCCGAGGTAGAGCCCCAGGACGAGGGCGAGCAGCGCATGGATCCACTCGAGGTGGAGCAACCCGAAAGCGACGGAAGTGACGAGGACTGCCACGGCGGGCGGCAGCCGCTGGCCGAGACGCGTCTGCATGTAGCCGCGGAAGAACAGCTCCTCGGCCGAGCCGGCGAGAACGCCGATGACGAGGACCGCCAGGAACAGCTCCGGCCCGACCGCGGCGGCGAGCGCGCTCCGGATCGCGGCCATCGTGCCCTTGTCGCCGAGCCCGGCGAGCGTCGCGAGCGAGTCCAGGGTCTGACCGAGGGCGAGCATGCCCACGATCATCACGGCGAGTGCCGGTCCCGTCTCCCATCCCGGCACGAGCCGCAGGAGCACGGGCTCGAGGGGGCGGTTGAAGAGCGCGACCGTGAGGACGAGCGCCGTCGAGGACGCGAGCCCACCGGCGATGAGGCCCGGGACCCCGTCGAAGAGGGCGGGGTCGGGAACGTCCGGGTACATCGCGCGCAGGATGCCCGCGGCGATGAGCGACAGGGTCACGATCGAGATGAACGCCACGACGTAGGCGGCGAAGACCGGCCAGAGGCGCGGCGGGGTGAGGGGCCGCTCGTCCACGGCGGGCGGAATGATAGCATTGGCGCATGACTCGTGGCGCGGCTTCCGCGGCGCTGATCCTGCTCGCGATGCTGTCCGCGCGCGCCGAGGGGCAGCCCGCGTGCGCGCCGACGCGTCCCGACATGCTCGGCCCGTTTTACGAGCCGAACGCCCCGGAGCGTTCGGTCACCGGTCGCGGGCTGGTGATCACGGGCCGGGTCAGCTCGACCCAGGGCTGTACTCCCATGCCCGGAGCCCTGATCGAGTGGTGGTCGGCCAACCCGCGCGGCGACTACGACGCCGAGCACCGCGCCGCTCAGCGCGCGGACGGCGCCGGGCGCTACCGCTACGAGACAGACTTCCCGGGCCGCTACCCCGGCCGACCCCTCCATCTCCACGTCCGCGTGACCGCGCCCGGTCACAAACCGCTCGTCACCCAGCTCTACCCGCGCTCCGGCCAGGCGAGCGTGGAGATGGACTTCGTGCTGATCGCGGATTGATCCGCACCACGCCGCACCGTTGATGGTCGTGCGCGCCGCGAACATCGGACCGAAGGGCCGCCGACGTCGCGCCCTGATGGGCGTCCTGACGCTGGCGGCGGGCATCGCCGCCTTCGTCGTGATCCTCCTGAGCGGGGTCGGCCGTGGCTGGCGGGTGGCGCTCTTCGTGCCGTTCTGGGCGGGCGCGCTCGGCGTCTTCCAGGCGCGCGGTCACACCTGAGTGCGACTCGCGGCGCGCGGGCGGCGCGACCTCGACGGCGGCGAGGACCTCGTGGCGGACCCGTGGATGGTCACCCAGCTCAAGCGCCAGGCACGCGAGATCCACGTGGAGTCTGTGCTGCTGGGCGCGGGCCTGACGGGCCTCGCGCTGCTGATCCCAGGTTAGGAGCGGCGACGGAAGCTGTCGGCGGCGAGGAAGAACCGCTGGACCGCGTCGCGGATGTCCTTGACCGCGAGCGGCTTGCGGAGGACGGGCGTCCGGACCGTCGACAGGAGCTGCGCCGTCTCCGCCCCTACGGCGCCGCCGGTCATGAACATGACCCGGCACGCATGGTCGGGGTTGCTCCGCTCGAGCTCGCGGTAGAAGCTCGGGCCATCGAGCTCGGGCATTCGGATGTCGATCATGAGGAGGTCGAAGGCGTGGTTGGCGAGGAGCATGAGCGCCTCGACGCCGTTCGCGGCGGTCGTCACGCCGTAGCCCTCGCTCGTCAGGATCTCCTCCAGCAGCTTGGCGAACATCGGATCGTCGTCGACGACCAGGATCGACTTCACACGCTCCACGCTAATACCTGGCCGAGGGGACCGTCAACATTTACTCTCCGGCCGTGCGGGAATCCCCCTCCCCGTCGGCGCGATTCCGGAATCGGTCCGCGTCATGCGGTGGAGGGTGTCCTGGATGCGGCGCGCCGCCTCGAGCGCCTGGTCCACCCGCGCGGCGGGCTCGCCGTCGAGCCTGAGCAGGGCCAGGTTCGTCAGGACCGTGGTGAGCGGGCCGTTGATCTCATGGGCGGCCGCGGCGGCGAGGTCGGCGATCGTGCGGAGCCGCGTCGTCTGGCGCTCGGCCTCCTCGGCGCGCTCGCGGTCCGTAATGTCGATCGCGAGGCACTCGACAAGGCCCTCCGCTGCGCGGGCGTTGACGAGCACGCTCAGGGGCATGCGGTCGCTCCGCTGCCACGTGAGCTCCTGGTTCGAGATCACCACGCCCGGGGCGAGAACGGCCACCAGCTCCCGCCACCCCGCCGGATCGAGGAAGAGCTCTTTCGCGTTGAGCGCAAGGACCTCGGCGGACGAGCCCGCGCCCAGGAGGCGGGCGAAGGCGTCGCTGCACTCCACGATGCGCCCGTCGCGCTGGGCGCGGAACACGCCCGCGAGGTGCCGCTTGAAGTGGTGGCGATACCGCTCCACCGAGGACTCGAGCTCCTCGGCCAGCTTCGCGAGCTTCGCGGCCGCCGCCTCGGCCGTTCGACGCTCGTCCACCTCGCGTCGGAGCTCGGCCGCCGCGGCCTCGGCGTCTCGCTGCGCCTGGAGCAGCCTCGCGTTGAGGGCGCTGACGAGGAGCCCCACACCGAGGAAGAGCACGAACCCGATGAGGTCGCCGGGCTCCCGCATGCCGAAGGCGAAGGTCGGCGGCAGCCAGAAGTAGTCCATCGCGAGCGCCGACAGGAGCGTCGTGAGAAGGCCGGGGCCGAAGCCGCCGAACCAGGCGCTCAGCATCACGGCGGGGTAGAACGGCAGCAGGAGATGGCGCGGGTTCCAGTGGGGCGCGAGGAGGACGCTGGCGAGGATGGCGAGCGCCGTCAGGACGGCTGCGAGGCCGTAGCGTTTCAGGAGTGACCAAGGCCCGGAACCCATGACCACGACCCCTCCTAGATTCTAGCGCGGGCGACCGTCGGCCCTAAGGCAATTCGATCACGCGAGCTCCCCCAGGAAGTAGCGGCGCGGATCGAAGAGGCGGACGAGCCGGAGCTCCTCGAGCGTCGGCGGCTCGAAGCGCCTGAGTGCCGGCGCGACTTTGAGCTCCCACCCGCACGCCTCGCGGGCCCGCCGCACGGCGTCCGCCTCGGGCCGACCGGCGAATACGCCGCTCAGGACCAGCTCGGCGTGCGCGTCGGCCTTTTCGTAGACGCCGAGGTCCGAGACAACCGTCGTCACACGCCGGCCCGGCGCGGTCACGTAGGGGACCTTGTCCACGAAGCGGTTCCGGCGCTGGGCGAGGGTCACGACGACCTCGCGCGCGGAGGAGGCGATGTCGTTGGCGCCACCCGAGCCGGTGATGTAGGTCACGCCCGGCACGATCGTCGAGTTGATGTTGCCGTGCTTGTCGATCTGTCCCGCGGCGAGCGACCCGATGCAGCGGTTCTCGCGGCCGCCCATGAAGATGCCCATCACGTGGACGATGTCGGTGAGCATCTTCGACGACGGGAAGTTCCGGAACGAGAACACGAACGGCTCGGCCGGACGCGGCAGGAATCCGAGCATGCCCGTCTCGGCCATCAGCTCGACGTCCACGCCCTCGGCCTTGAGCTCCAACGCCGACAGCCACGCGGCGAGATTCGAGTTGCCGACGCCCGACAGGTACGCGCGGTAGCCTTTGGCGCGGACCTTTTCGCTGAGCAGGCGCGCCGCGGCGACCACCATCCGCTCGGAGTCGCTCTGGCACTCGTCGGGCCCGAGACGGCCTTCGAGCATCTCGAGCTCGCTCACCCACGCGTCGGTGTGGGCGCGGCCCTTGACCTCCATGATCCGCTCGTAGCCGAGCTTCGCGAGGTAGCCCGCCTGATCGGGCACCTCGAGCATCCACTCACGGATCCACCCCCGGGCGGTCTCGAGCTGGCGGAACGCCCGGCGCAGCTCCAGGATGAACTCGGGATCCTCCGCGTAGCCCTCGAGCTCGGGGAGGTTCATCCCGTACATCCCCGCCGGATGCGCGCCCAGGGGCGCCTCGACGACCGCGGCGACGTACTGGGCCGGCAGACGAACGAACCCCGCGTGGCGCCGGATGAAATCGGTCGTGACGATCTTTTCGACGGTGACGATCGCCCCGCGCCGCGCGGCCATCGCCGCGTAGAAGTTCTCGTTGAGGGGCGCCGCCGCGAGCACGTTGCCCGCGCGGTCCGCCGCCCACGCGTGGAAGAGCGCCACGTCGGGCACGAGCGCCCTCACGAACCCGATCCGGGTTGCCGTCGGGGACGCCGCAGCATCCGCGGTCGGGCCGTCGACCCCCGCGAACGGGTCGTCGGCCGCGAGAAAGTCGCCGTCGCGCGCGTTGTCCTCCTCCATGGAGGAGCCGAGCAACGATCGCGTCGGCATGAACGGGATGCCCATCGCCCCTGCGAGCAGCCGGAGCGACATCGTGAGCATCGACCAGTTCTGGACCGACACCCTGCCCGCGAGGATCGCCTCGGCGACGAGCGGCTGGGGCGCCGGGAACGGATAGCCCTCGCCGACGAAGGTCGTCAGCAGGCGCTTGACGAGGCCGCCGATGATCAAGGCACTCCACGGCGAGCCCATTCCCGTGAGCGCGAGCGTCCAGCCGGGGCTCCTGCCCCACCACTGCCTCACCAGTTCTCTCACGAGCGCGTTGGGCCGGCCGTGGGCCGCGCCCGCGTAGATCGTCTGCCCCGGCTCGACGAGCCGGCGTACGGCGGCCTCCAGCGTCGTGACCTTGTCGGGCCCCTCGACCA
>Ga0209377_1000739_pt1 | contig 22200 bp, 20 predicted proteins | sample GraSoiAngelo_141_FD_185898 | JGI IMG/M metagenome (GOLD analysis project Ga0209377, IMG submission 185898) | Grasslands soil microbial communities from the Angelo Coastal Reserve, California, USA - 14_0929_12_40cm (SPAdes) (version 2) | ecosystem: Environmental > Terrestrial > Soil > Grasslands ...
GCAGCAAAATCTTGTCTTTGCGGGGCGGCTGCTGTCTCAGCGGGCTCAGGAGACGAAGACGCGTGTCAGGGAATTGAGTGAGAGCTTCGGGTTTGAGGACTATGTCGGCAGGAAGCCTTGGATGTTGTCGCACGGCTATAGGCAAAGGGTTGCCATCGCTGAAGCGCTCGTGGGCGACCCGGACTTGTTGATCTTGGACGAGCCAACCACCGGGCTGGACCCTTCCAGCATGATTAGGATACGGGACGAGCTGCTGAAGATGAACAAGGATAGGGGTATGACGATCCTGGTTTCCTCGCATAACCTTCACCTCTTGGAACGGACCGCCGACTACTACATCTTCCTCGCGAGAGGGACCGTCGTGGCCTCCGGAACGCTTGGCGAGCTGTCGGAAAAATTTGGCCGTGAAGGAAGCGTGGTGGTCGAGACGGAAGGGTTGTCACCGGAAGTTGAGGCGAGGCTGAACGGAGAGTTCGGGGCCGTGGTCCGATGTAAGGATGGAATTGTGACAGTGACAAGTGGTCCTGGGATGCTGACAAAAGTCCTTGGGTTTCTGGTTTCTAACGGAGTCATTGTGAAAAATGCGGAGACGCAAAAGGATGCTCTGGAGGGGATCTATGTGAACGCTGTAGGTGAATCCAACGCGGAAAACGATACGGCTGTGACTGGTGCGTCCGAAACCAAGAGGCAGGTCTAGGTGTTTTCTCTATTCCGAGCGGATCGAGTTCTCGCGATAACGAGAAAGGAGTTGTACGAGGGTCTCAGGAACTTTAGGTTCCCTCTAGTGCTAGGGGTCGTCGCCATTCTCAGCATACTCTCGGGTCTCGGGGGGGCGCAGTACGTTACGTTCTTGCAAAATCAGAATGCCTTCGGTCCCATCGGGGCCGCTTCACCAGCCATTGACTACGGGGCTCTTTTCGGTCTCACGGAGTCAAGGGGTCTGTCTCTGGCGGATCTTGCGATTCTCTACTCTCCTGTGATCTCGATCTTGCTCTCGGCGGATTTGATGAGCAAGGAGCGCGATTCAAGGACGATGGTGAAGCTGATATCGAAACCGATCACTCGATCGGAAATTCTCATTGGAAAGTCGCTCGCGCTAGTGTCCGTCCTTGTTGCGGTTGGAGTTGTCTCACCTTTGATATCGTTCGCCTCGCTTCAGGCTTCACTGGGTGGGACGGTCCAGGGCGAGGATCTATCTAGATTGGGAGTGTTTACCCTGGTCTATATCCTGTATCTGCTTGTTTGGGGGATGATTGGACTGTTCTACTCAAACTTGTTCAAGAAACCGATAACTTCCTATCTCGTCTCTATTCTGACATTCTTGGTTTTCTCTCTCTTATGGGCGAACATCACGAGCGTGGTGGCAAATTCTGCCGCAACCAGCGTGGCTCAACTGGAATCCGAACAGTACATGTTCAGGATGCTCTCCATCACATACATTTTCTCCGAGGTAGCCTTGTTCGTCCTGAATCCTCACTACCTTGGGGTCAACGGGGGACAGTACACGTTCGACTGGTTCAAGACGACCACCTTTGTAGGGTCACTCTCCAGCGTTTGGATCGACATCGTCATCCTCGCCGGTTCGTTTGTGGTCCTCTGGGTCTTGAATTACAAGATGTTTGGAAGGATGAATATTACCCCTCAGGGATGATTTTTCCCAAGGGTCGCTATGTAGAAAGCCCATCAGTCGATCGGGTTCGGAGAACTTCTCCTGTAGTTCGTTACGATTGTACGCCCGTTGGGACTAAGTCTTGTATCGGTAAAGACGTCTTTGACGAAAAAATCGGCTAGTTCCTTCTCGACTTCTTCCAAGTGTCGGAGGAAGCGCTCTCCCCTCTCAGTCAGGAAGTAGTGCGTGGGGCCGCGTAATTCTTCCTCTCTGAGCAGCTTTTTCTCGACTAGGAAGTGAACGTATTTCTCGGCTAGGCGGAAGCTCAGGTTTGCCTTGAAGATGATGTGGGTCTTTGATGGCCCGCTTTTGCTGAGGATGAGAATTTCGAATATGACTCTTGTCGCATCCCTTCTGAGTTGGCTGGTCACTGCCGTGGGACACACGACCTACGTTTTTTTCAGATAGATATCGATAGTGGTTTCAAGATATGGCGCTAGATATCCACCGCCATTGGTGGTTGCTTAAGAGAGCTTGGAAGAACTGTTCTGTGCTATTGTTCTATGACAATCATAGGAGCATATCTGGCCGATTCAGCCCCAGGGCTCGATCAATTGTTGGAGCGGACGAGGGAGGGGTCGACCATCCATTAGCACCATTGCGGTCTCGTAGGCGCGAAGGGCGAGTAATCCCTGAGCGGTCGTTCGGACAAATTTTTTTCTCTTATCCATCTCGTACTCTACGAGCTTGGAAGTGAAAAGATGGTCGAGTGATGGTTTCAGGATTTTGTAGGAGAGATTCTGGAGTGTGAGTAGCTGGCTTATCGAGAGCCCGTTGAACAGACAAGACTTTAGGATGCCTGCCATGATCTGAAACCTGTCTCTACGCAAGAAGTATCCTGTGGAAAACACAAATGTTCGCAGTTAAGAGACGCTTGGACTATTTTTACTGAGAAAAAGTATGTTCCTCAAATACTCGCGTTCAGACGTATGGTCTGTCTTGGTCGTAGCCGGTTTGAAAGCCACTGTCTGAATCTTGTGAGCCTAAAGTGTTCTCCTCTCGTCCGTAGTGGTTTGTGCCTGTGTTTTGCGGGACGTAGAGGTAGAGTGCGAGCTAGTAGGTTTGATAGGGTCCGTGTTCTAAGTAGGGGCCGTCCCCTGTACCCCTCAGCCACCGAAACCCGTATCATCAAACATGAGCCAAGCAGAGACCGAACCTCGGGCAAGTCCAAACGTGTTCTTCTAGGAGGCTTGCTGTGACACCCGGCCTAGAAATGGCTTGTTATAAGCGAGGAGAGTTTCGGAGGGGACGGCGAATATAATGCCTGAGATGACAATCTGTCAATGGATAGGGATTTCAAGCAATTTCATGCCAATTCTGTTGAGCGAAGAATCTTTTCCTGTTAGGTTTCTCTGTAGATGATTCTCATACGAGCCGAAGGTGAGACATTATGAGTTTAGCTCCCGACTATGATTCCATTCGACACACAATCGAAACAGGGAGGACATGGACAGGTGTCACCCGGCCACGCGCAATTCCGACGACGGGTTCTGTTAGCCTGAGGAGTAGGATCGTCTTTGGTCAGGGTCTCGAGGAGGAAAGGAAGACGGGCGCAGAGCGGGGTCCAAGCAATCTTCTCGGGGAGGAGCGAAAGAAAAGGCAACGCTCACGTCGTTGCGGGTCTGATCTCAATCGGAACTGGGGTCGCTCTGTGGCTCTGGATCATCATAGCCGCCTCCATCTCTTCACCACTATTGACCAGTCTCGCGACGCTACTCTCGGTACAAGGAGCGGTCTTCTTAGTCTACTCTCTAGCTATGCGAAAGACTCGGCGCCTGGATAACGCGAGACGGTTTGCATCATATGAGCTGGAAGACGAGATCGAGCCAAGTAGCATTCCTCTATATCCCGTATATTCAAGAGGGCGGAATCATTCGACAAGGAACGGAAATGTTTCACCGTTCCGTATCGGCAAGATCCTTCTGGTGGTGATCTTGGCAGGAATAGTGTTAACGACAGTCGTGGGCTTCGGGAGTGTCGATTTGGCGCCTCAGCATCGTACTGGCCCGGGTAGTAGCGGGACCGGCACGAAACCGCCTGTTGGGTCTGTTAGAACTATGGCTCCGAGTTTCTATGCTGTTTCAAACATAGCTGAGGCCATCGTTTCGAGCAACCATACTTACACGGGGGCGATAGGGACGAACTCTGATGATTTTATTGTAGTTCAGATCGCTTATTCCGGAGGAAGCGGGGGAAATCTTCCAAACATCTCTAGTGTTACGGATACGCAATCGAGCGTTTACTCTAGGGCGGCGAGTGCGTCTCCGGGGGTAGCAGCAAACTTCTGGGAGCAGGCCTGGACCGGCAGAGCCTCATCACCGATAAACTCCAAGGTCATAACAGTAAGCCCTGACTGGGCGGGGTGCCAGACTCCATGCGTGACCTCTATCATAATCACCATGACTGTCGGCCAGTACCGAGGTGTCGCCGGCGTTGGGGCTTCGAGTACGACAGCACCGAGCACATCATCCAATTCTCAATCGGTCAGCATAATCGCGACTCAGGTGAATTCGACGCTTGTTGAGCTTCTCAGCCACGGAGCCTACGACAACTGTGGAATAGACGCCCCGCAACCTGACGCGGGACAAACGTCAAGGAATTGTTTCACTGCTACGACGGAAAGAACGGAGCTCTTCGACCATTCTGTTACAAACGCGGAAACATATATTGAATCGTATACTTGGGCCCAGATTGAAGTCCAAAGAGGCATCTACTTGGAGCTGAAGGGAACCAACAGTTCCTAAGCGGATGGAATTTGCTTTTTTCAGTCTCGCAATGATCTCCTGGCCCCTAGCCCGATCGCGACATAGTTCAGCTGGCTAAACTCCTCAGGGTCAAAGATTCTCCTGGCGTCTACGACGTTCGGGGTCTTCATGCACGCCTGGAAATCTTTAGGTTTGAGCTTAACGAACTCGTCCCATTCTGTCAATATGATCGCGCAGTCTGCTCCTTTGAGGGCGGAGTAAGGGTTGTCAGCGTAGCCGATCTGGTCTGCAAGTTGTTTCTTGGTGTTGGGTATGGCCATGGGGTCGTAGGCGATGACGTGTACTCCTTTCTTCTTGAGCTGGATGATTACTCGGAGTGAAGAGGCTTCGCGAATATCATCGGTATCTTTCTTGAACGCGAGACCCAACACTGCGACCCTCTTACCGGATAAGGATCCGAGGAGAGCCTCGGCCATATCCACAACCTTGTTGGATTGTTGCTCGTTGGTCTCTTCCGTGGCCCGGAATAGCGTTGAATCATAACCGTTGTTCTTGCTGTAGTTGATGAGTGCTTGGAGGTCTTTGTGGAAACAGCTCCCACCATACCCGGGTCCGGCTTTCAAGAATAATCCTCCGATTCTAGGGTCGAGGCCGATAGCCTCTGCTATTGTGCCAACGTCAACACCGGGTATCTGCTGGGCAATATTTGCAACCGTGTTGATGAAGCTCACCTTTGTGGCGAGGAAGGCGTTGCTGGCATATTTGACCAGCTCAGCAGACTCTGGACTAGTCAGGATAACAGGTGGAAGCCTGGGCCCGTAGAATTTTCGATAGAGTCTCTTGAGCCGGTTGGCCGATTTCTTGTCATTGGATCCTATGATTATCTTGTCAGGATGGAGAGCGTCGTTGATCGCGGTTCCTTCTTTCAGGAACTCTGGATTAGCACAGAGGCCGAGCTCGGATCCCACTTTCTTGCCAACGGATTGTTCTAGGAATCGTTTTACGGTGCCATTTGTTGTGCCTGGGACGACTGTGCTCTTGACGACAACAAGGTGGTAGCCCCGCTTCTCTCGCAGTACATTTCCCAAATCTTCGCACGCGTTCTTGACGTATGAGAGGTCGATAGACCCATCCTGCTGACTCGGGGTTCCAACGGTCAAGAACGTCGTGTCCGTGCCAAAGGCTCTGGAAATGTCGCTGGTAGCCTCCAGAAGCTTGCTCTTGACGGCCTGCTTTAGCAAAGTGTCAAGCTGTGGCTCATGAAGGGGCGCCTTTCCTCTACGAATCTGCTCTACCCTCGCTTCATCGATGTCTATTCCTACGGTTCGGATGCTGCGAGACGCGAAAGTTGCCGCAGTACAGAGGCCAACGTAACCCATTCCGACGATCGAGACAGTTTCTGATCTGCTCTTCAAGTTGAAGAGAGGTGTCTGTAACGAACTATAAAGTCTGGCGATTCTGCCAGCTCTCGACTAATTTTTCGGCAGGTTCAAGCCTGGTCGCATTTGAAGGCAGGCAAGGAACTTTCGAGGGGCGTCGGATTCCGATTCAAGACCAAATCCTCCATTTGATATCCTTCTCTATCCCCGGTTAGACATCTTTTTCTAATGCATATCGGAATTCGTGCCCGGTCTGGAGTTATTTGTGGCGTCCCGGCTCACCTGCTTGTCGGGGGTTTTGGCGGCAATCCAGGAGGATTCCCCATAATCATGAACTTGCCAGTTTCAACAGACGAGGCCGTTGAACGCTTCTCTGCAGTGCTGGGCCAGGAAGAATTCCTCGCAGAGCTCGATCTGGTGTGCCACGCAGAGTGGTCCTCAGGCCCTAGACAGATCCGCCTCCGCCCGGTGAAGGAACACGTCAAACGCTGCACATTCGAGATTGCCATAGAAACCACTCTCGGCCTCGGAGTACGTCGCCCTATGTCTTCGCAGCGGAAGCGAAAAAAGTAGATTAGCCTCAATCTCCCGCTGGAACCCCTCGATCCGGATGACTGAGCCAAAAGTGATACGTAGCGATCACGTAGCAGAGCATCCGGCCTTCAGAGCATGGGCTCGAGTCCACGGCAGCCAAGCCGCCCCCACGAAGATTGAGGTGCTCAAACGGACAAAAAGAAAGACAATGGTCTGCCGGCTATCTGGCGGAACGGAGATGGAGAACGTAATCGCAAAGCGCTCCTTCCGGCACTACATTGGGGTGGAGCGTATAATCTACGCAGAGATACTACCTTCTCTGCCTGTGACCTCGTTAAGGTACTATGGGTCAACCGAAGACGATGACCCCAATTATGAATGGTTGTTCATTGGGGACGCAAACGGTCGCGCATACACCTCACGTTTGAAAGCGCACCGCATCGCGGCCGGACATTGGCTCGGGATTCTGCACACATCCTCAGCTTCCCATGTCGATATGCTTTCCAGATTACCTGAACGAGGCCCGGGGCATTACTTGGAAGCTTTACGATTTGCGCGTCAATGGATAGAGAGGAGCCTCAACCTTGAACTCGAATTGGAGGACTTAGACTCCCTACAGATGATTATCTCGGACTTTGATCGCCTTGAGGGGCAATGGAGTGAGTTGCTAGAGTTCTGCGACAAGCTGCCCCTAAGTCTGGTTCATGGGGACTTTAAGGAACGCAACATCAGGATCCGAGCTGCGGCACATGATAGAGGGGTACCTATCCTCGTCGCATTTGACTGGGCGGAGGCTGGCAGGGGCGTACCACCTGTTGACATACTGGGAAGATTCGGCCACGGAGTATCCCGTTCCAGCGAGCCGGATATCTACACCTACTGGTCGGTCGCGCGGAAACTTTGGACGCTTCCAAGCATGGAAACAATGAAGAGGTTTGAGACTGTCGGCAAAACATTCAGGGCAATCTCAGCTTTCGCATGGGAATTCTCTTTCGGGAAGTCACCGATTCCTCGTGAATCCAGCCCAGCAAAGGCCAAATCGAAGGTGGATATGTGGCGTTTGCGACTATATGGGCAGTGGCTTGGTGAATGCTTGGAGGAGGTTAGAAGATTCTGATTTCGGGGTCGCTAACATATCCAGCGTTGCGAGGCCGTCATCGGAACCATTCAATCTTCTTTCCAATGGTACTGCGTCGAGGCCGCACCGAGTCGACCATCCATCCTCGACTCAACCCACTTAACACAGTGGAAAATCAATTTGGACAACAGATTTTCTGCTGTGTCTATGATGTCTGTCCTTACCTTTCGTAATCCCAACCTGCGTGCGTGCAGATTACAAATCGGTCACGAATGCGAAGGATTTGTCGGTCGATATCCTGCACCGCCTTCTACGTCTCTGAAGCTGTAAAGCTCAGTCGGCGTAGATGGGCTGCCAGCCATGATCGTGGATAGTGTAGCTAGCTGCTCGTGACTTCATTGTATATGGTGCTTCGGTTGACGTGCGTAATGCCACCTTCCTCGTCAGTGAAAGTATCCCGAATCCCTTCTGATTCCACTCGATGGCGGCCTACCTTCGACGGCGCGCTCCGCCGCGTCGTAAAAGTAGCGCGCCAGGAGAAGGGGCGCATCCGGGACGCCCTTGTACCCGGGGATACTGTCCATGTCCACGACGTACGCCTTCCCGTCGCTCTCGATCACGTCCACGCCATAAAGTTCGATCTCGAACGCCCGGCCGCATCGCCTGGCGATATCGCTCAGCTCCGGCGTGAGTGTGAAGGGCTCGCCCAGCTTCTCTTCCTCGGTCCGGCGTGGAAACACCTTCTTGACTCCGAAGATCTGCCCCCCGATCACGTAGATCTTGCAATCGCGGCCTTGGGGGGGATGGTAACGCTGGGCGAAGACGGGGTCGCGACCCAGCTCCACCTGGGCGAGTTCGGCGGGAGTCCGGACGATTTTGACTTGGCCTCCTTCCTGGTAGGGCTTGATCACGAGCGGGCCGTCCTCGAGCAGTGGAGCGAGTTGGCTGGGGGTCGAGGCCACGTAGGTGGTGGGCGTCGGCACGCCTGCGAGCTGGAGGACTCGGGACTTGATGACTCTGTCACGCAGCGCCGCGGTTACGGGGTAGGGATTCACGATGACCGCGCCCTGCTCGTGCAGCGCTCCCGCAAGGCTGAGGGAAAGGCGGCTCATCTGCCTCAGAACGTACAAATCATGCTGGACGCGGACCTGTGACAGGTCAACCGCGCGCTCAAGAGGGTGGATGACATCGACCTCCGCCCCGGCGTCCGCGAGCGCGCGCACTACGCTCGGCATGTAGCTCCTACTATGGCTCCCGTAGTGCGGTAGCAAGAATCCGATGCGCGGTCTTCTCATGACAGCGTCTCGCTCAGAATCTTGCCAAAACCCGCTTTGATAAACACAACTAGGACGTTTGTTCGGCGCTCGAATCCAAGAAGTCTTCTGAAATTTGAGATGATTCTGCGAGCCGCGAATCGAGAAATCAGGATTCGTGAGGAAGTCCGGACCCGAGGAGATTGCGAAGTTCCACCCGAATTCGCTAGACCAGTCCTGTTCTTCTTCCCGCTGAATAGAGTCCCTCGATCATTCTCTTGAATTTATCTGAAGGGATGAATTCCCCCTGTGGACTGAACAGGCGAGACATCAAACTCGGGTCACCCAGCCAGCGAAGGTTCATGTAGACCCGGGCAGCCTCAAGTATCTCCTCGAAGTTGTCGGGGGCTCCCTTAGGCCATCGCGACTCGCAGTACTCCCTTTCACACTTCTGCACCATCTGCCTCGGTCGCGAATGCGTCAGTGAGGCGAGATCAACTTCTCCTGCAGCGATGGCGGCGGACTGCCAGTCCACCGGTGAACAAATCCCATCCTCGTAGAGTGTATTAGGCGAGTAGTATTCGCCATGGATCACGGTCAGCGTCGCCCTCTCCAGTAGGATTGGGAGTAGCGTCCCAAACTCTTCGCAGACAGTAGGAAGCCAGGGAAACCGCGTCTGTAAATTGCTGAATAGTCGATTGGTACGTCGTGCCCATCCCATGTAGTACTTCCTGTCATATCTGTGGAGAAATTTCAACCCTGGGCTTAAGAGGCGTTCCTCGTTGACGGCATGAAACTTTCCAATCCATATCGCTGCGCTGATCATCGCCTCAGGGTTACGAGACCAGTGTCCCCGGCTTCCTTCAAGGTACTCGATCACAAGCCATGGAACCCTTGTTATCTCGTCTCTATACACGCCGTAGAAGGTGGGTGTCGAGATCCGCAAAGGTTGGAGGATGTTACGATAGACTTTGGCCTCGTAGGAAATATCCCCCCTGTGACGGTATAGGCTGTCAAACTCTTTAGTCCCGTACTTGACAAAGAGGCGTAGCCTGCTGCCTCCGTCATCAAGACTGCACGTCACGATTTCTGTTGGAAACGTGCTCCCTTCCGGGTTGGGCTTCCGATCTAATACCCTAACGTTTCTGTTGGCAGACACTTCGCGATGAAATACGGCTGAGAGCCCGGCTGTGAGTCTCTCTAGATCAGGGAATCCTTGGGTCGGCAAGTTTCCTACTTCTACGAGCTCCTTCTCGTATTTGTGGATGAATGGCGGTCAGCTCCAGCGTCGGTTTTGATGCGTATGGAGCGTCGGCTCGCCAGGCACAAGCATAGGGTGTCCTGAAAAGGGGGGACAAACAAGATGGGTTGTCGCTTTACACTTGGACGATTCCGTTACCCCAGTCGCCTAGTCGCCCCGTCATCTACCTAGTGGCCGCGTATTCATCATAGTTTGGCGAAATCGTGATAACTGATGAGCCTGATCGCTTGTTCCACCAGCACGCGGCGGATACGCGGATCGCATAGGGTGCGCAACTCTGCTTCGCGCTCGATGCGATAGCTAGTGGGGTGATTCGCATCTACATAACCTGGATGACAGCTCAATTCCGTGACACCGTCACCGATCTCCATCTTAATCATCATGGTGAGTTTCTCAGCGCTAATTTGTTCAAAGTGGGTCTGGCCAGCCCATTGACCGTAAAACTTCGAGAGGTATCGGACCGGCGAATGTTCGCGCAACGGCAGCCCATGTTTCCTCGCCAATTCGAGAAGATGCGGCAAGGCCCGTGGGTCACGATGATCATTGTGATGTGAGTCTAGGTGCGTGGGCGGACGGCCCATCAGCTCCTCAAACCGGCAGAATTGCCACTGTAACGACTCTCGCAGCCGCTGTGAGTCGGGAGCAAGTTCCTTCAACTCACTGCGCACATCTACGTGCAAGCCCACGCTCAAATCCGGTGCAGCGCTGCTTAGCGCCGCTGCCTCCTCAGCCCATTCCGTCTTTACGAGCAAGCTCGTGCTCGTCAGAATCCCGTGCAGGTGGGCCTCCATGATGCCCCGATTGATGGCGGGGCTGGCGCCGAAGTCATCCCCGTTGACGATTAGATATCGCATGACGACCTCAGCTCGGGGGAAAGGGTGATTCAGTGTTGTCTCTCCTCGGAGCATTGCCATTCAACGCGAAGCTGAGGATCTCTGTCGCGATACGCTTGGCGTCGAAATGAGTTTCCGCCAGCCTTCGCGCGGCGCGGGAATGCGCTTCGTAGTTGGCATTAATAACGTCGAACGCCCCGGCGGCCTCCTTCAGAGTCGTGAAGCGGAACATACCCTCGCCATTAGGCAGGTACGCGCTCGGTCCGGTGTCTTGCACCACGACCGGTTTGCCGCTGGCCAGGTAACATACGGTCCGATCACTCACCCATGCATTCTGAAACTTCATACACGAAGGTTTGGCGCAACTGAATTCGCCGCGCGAGTGCTGGATGTGTGCCTGATATAGCTCGGGGGAGGAGGCGACCTCGCCAGAGTGACGGATCCGCCAGCCGCGTGCTTCTAGCTGCTTCCACTCCTTCATGTCTCGTGGATTTTTCATAAACAGCGCTAGCTCCAGCGGTTGGCGCGTCAGCTGGGGCAAATCCGCAAACTCGAGAAATCCGACCCTCTTCGTGTTTTCGTATCTTTCTTCGCCGTCCACAACCCAATCGGGAGAATCCCAGCTCGAAATAGTGGTAAATGCTTCGCAACTGGGATCGAAGTGATAAGGCCAATGTTCCAAGCTGACGGGCGGCCGGATATTTATCCAGCTCAAACCGCAATCGGGAATCTTGCTGCCTGGTTTGCCCACATTCTCGCCAGTGGTGAAGTACAAGTCATGTGGGGAGACTTGCAGTTGCCCACGGCTGATCCAGAACTGGAAAAGCCCTGGATCGATATCCACCAGCGCGGTGCATCGGAAGCGCCTCAGCAGCGCAGGGCTGAGTGAGTAGTGGAAGTTCAGGAGGAGATCGGCCTTCTCAAAGATGGCCTCGGCCTCATCACGGTTAATGTCGAGGTACTCAGTCGGCGCTTTTGGCGAGGGCCTATTGCTGTGCGTAACATAAATGATGCACTTACGGGCCAGCCCGTATCGTTGCATCCGTGCGCGGAATGTGGCAAGCGCGGTGGCGTCCGGTTCGGCGTGACCCTTGGTGCGGAAGGCCTCCAGCCAGTACACGTCGCAACCGAGTTGGCGCAGCCCGAGGGCGTATTGAAGGTAAACCCAGAAATGCCCTCCAATTTCAGGGAAGGAGGCGACTTTGTAGCCCCCAATAACCACTGTCGGCGTTGTCATCACTTCCCTCCGATGGAGGGCGCGATCTGCAGCTGCTTCACTCCAAGCGACGGTGCACTACATGGGGAGCACAGGTTCAAAGTTCTCAAACCATCTGTCGATCTCCGCGAACATTTCTAATCCCCACTCAGCGTGGTCCATCGCCAACGCGATTGCCGGCCAAATAATGGAGTTCGCGAACCGCGCATACTCAGCCGTTTCGAAAAGAGCATTCAGCTCAGCCTGCGTAGGCAGTTGCCAGCCGCCGCGTGCCACTTCATCGGTGTAGAGCTTCAGGATCGATAGCCGACGTTCGCGTGGGAAGCGCAGGAGAAATGTCGAAAGGTCGTAACTGAAGGGGCCTACAGCAGCATGGTCCCAGTCTATGAGACGAGCACGCAGCCCGTTTGCAGATTGCATAACGAACACGTTGATGGCCCACAGGTCGCCGTGAAGCAACGTTTCGGGTCCTCCCCACTTCTTCAGTACCTGTTCCCTCTGAGGCAGCTCACTCTGAATTGTGTAGAGCCGCCGTAGAAGGCGGTCGCGCAGCTCTTGGCGTGGCGGACTCTCTTGGCAGGCTTCTAGTGCGTAAATAGCGTCGCGTACATTCGATTCGACGAAGTGCACACCCAGGTCACCCCCGTGGAGGCGGACTTCACCCAAGAGAGCATGCCTCGCAAACCGCGTATGCATTCGCGCAATTTGTTCTATGGCAGTCCTGACTGCCTCAACGCTTGCATCTTGCGGATCAAGCTCGTGTGGGCCGAGATCGTGGTACACGTGCCAGACCCAGGCACCGCTTCGTTCGGCCACACTGCCGGCCCAAGGGGGGCCGAGGTCGTTCAGGCCCACCGCGGGCAGCCAGCGTTTAGCGACGAGCTCGTTTCGTTGGGCTATCTCCGGCGCTAGGCGCTTTACGATCCAAGTGCGAATGCTACCGTTAATGGAGAAGCGCAGGCGGAACACCCGCATCGACCGTCGCTGCAGATTCTGATGCCCGATGAAGGATCCGTCTACCGATGGGCCGTCAAGCAGCTCGCCCAGCAGGTCGCGAAGTTCGTGTAGGCCGGGTTGCCCGCTACCGTCAAGCACCTTGTCCAGACCTTCAATCATGGATTCTCTTCCATCTCTTGAACAGAGGAGACTAGGGGATTCGTTGGGTCAGGATGCCCATCCGAAAGACGATTCCACCCAAGAATCCGCTTCATTGCGCCGTTGCCGATTTCTGTCTGACTGATCACCTGTCCGCTCGCTACCTGCGCGTCCCCCGCCCTCTGACCGTCCGGTTCAAACATCCTCCGGCCGATTGCGCGTACCTCCCTCATGCGCATGTCTAGACTTGGAATTCCCTGGATTCCCAACTCATTTGCACCCGTTTCTGATTCTTAGGCATTGGCTACTTTCATGCTCTCCAAGGCTTCGGGAACATTAGCGGTCATTCCGCGAATCCTTCCATTCTCCAGAGTGACAATTGTGTCACAGTTTCTCAGCGTGCTTGGACGATGGGCAATCATGAGGGTTGTCCTTCCCCTCATCAGATCCTGCATTGAATCTAGAATGGCAGTCTCAGTGTTAATGTCGAGGGCGCTCGTAGGCTCGTCAAGTATCAAGATTGGCGCATCCTTGAGGAAGGCCCTGGCAATGGAGACGCGTTGTCGCTCTCCCCCTGAGAGTTTCATTCCACGTTCGCCCACGAGTGTATCGTACCCATCAGGGAGGCTAGTGATGAACTCGTGCACATGGGCTGCTTTTGTAGCTGTAACAATCTCATTCATACTCGCCTTAGGTTTCGCGAATCGAATGTTCTCTGCTATGGTTGTGGAGAAGAGAACCGTGTCTTGCAAGACCACAGCGAACTGATTCCTCAGATCTGCTACCTTGCACTGTCTGAGATCTACTCCGTCTAGGGTGATTTTTCCCTGAGTAGGGTCAAAGAATCGAAGAATGAGGCTGGACAATGTTGTCTTGCCCGAGCCGGTGGGCCCGACCACTCCAAGGCACGACCCGGGTTCTAAGACGAAAGAAACATTCTGCAGTACAGAGTGTCCTTGCTGATAGCTGAAGGAAACGTCTTCGAAAACGACTCGTCCATTTGCTCTCGCCAACTGTAACGCATTCGGGGCTTCCTTCACATCAGGTTCTTCGTCGAGAATCTCGAGGAATCGGTCCATCCCAGCAAACGCCTTTTGGACGTCAATTATGCGTTTTCCCACGTCTCTAAGAGGGCCGTAGATCTGCGTGAGGTAATAGTTCACGATAAACAATCCTCCAAGAGTCAGAGTGCCCGATTGAACATGGCCGATTCCGACGTAGAGAACCGCGGCCAATCCGAGCGCTGTTACAAGGCCCATTAGGAGATTGTAGACTCCCCCCTCAACGAAGACCTTGAGGGCAGCTCTCGCACTTTCGCTATAACGGGAGAAGAACTGTTCATTTTCCCGTTCTTCCTGGCCGAAGGCTTTCACCACTCTGGACGCGCTTAGTGACTCCTGCGCGCCAGACATTGCTGCACTCTCAGAAGTCTTCACCTTCTTCCACCCGGCTCGGAGCCGCTGCCGGTACACGAACGTGAACAACAGCATGAACGGTGCAACTGCCATGGCTATCAACGCCAATTCCAAGTCAAGAACCAGCATAACCAGAATCATCCCGACAACAGTGAAGACGGAAGTGACCAGCGGCGGCAGAGTATCAACGGCCAGAAGCTGGAGCCAGAGCGCGTCGTACTGGACCCGGTACGTCGAGTCACTAACACCCTTTGTGTCATGATAAAGTATGGAGAGGCGTTGCATCTGTCGGAAGAGACGGGCACGAGTCTCAAGCGTAATGCGGTTTCCAACCTTGTTTGTTGCCCAGACGTTCAACAATTGTTGAACGTTAGTGAGGACCGTGCCGACCACGAGTATCCCTATGGCAATCACAACTAGGGCCTGCGCTGAGACCTGCGACAGGTTTGTTGTGATGATTCTGAGATAGCCGGGGAGAGGCCGAGTTCCAAGGACATTGTCCACTATTATCTTGATTGGCAGCGGGCTTACTAGGGCAAGAGGGATTGCGGTCAGCGAGATGGCAAAGACGAATAAGATCGATAACATGTAGGGCCGTAGTTCGGATAGCACCCTTTGCAACATTCTCGGCTTGCGTGTTTGAAGTTGAGGTGGCCGCACCGGGGCTTGCTGGGGAAGCATTCTGGCTACCCCCAATCTTTTCCGATTCTCTCGGTAGTTAGCGGTCAGCAAGCCAATACTCAAAGCGAGTCCTGCAGTTATGATGGTGATGAGGGTCGTTGTGGAGAGGTTGTAGGGTAGCTGAGCATCAAAGCTGAGTCTGGAATTGGAGTCGATTTCGTAGGCGAAGATAATCCAGAAGAGAAGGAAGGCGATGAAGAACGTTTGTATGTAGGCGAATCTCATTTGTTAGCTTGCACCGAACCGCTTTACGGTCTCCCGCAACGTATCCGCTGCCGATCCTGCGTCTCCGAGAGCACGTATCGCGACGAGGATTGCCATTAGCGCCCATGTGGCGCTGGGAATCCGGGCTCCAGAGAGTCCAGCTATGATCGACATCAAAGTGGAAACAGTGGCTAGGAGAATTGCTAATGAGTAGTATTTTGGGGTGACTCTGAAGTGCAAGAACTGTTTTCCCGGGGCATGCTCTTCGACGGCTGCTAGTAATCGTCCGCCTCCGAACAAGCCCCCTCGGACCTCTAGATCCCAACGGTCATAGTCTCCGCCCGCTGTCACGACCGCGCTGGCCTCTCTGAGCTGTCTCTGCAGATTTTCTAGGGTATCCTCAAGGCTTTCGCGTCGGTCACGCCACATCGTCAGTCTCGAGGTGCGAAGCTGGATCCTGGCCTCGGTCCCGTGTCTCCGCCATGGTGTGAGACCGCCCTTCAGCCTTCCTTCAAGGCGTGCTAGTGGTTGCAGTAGATGGAGAGCAAAGACTGTTGCTCGTAATTGCAACGCTTGCCAGAGACCTTTCCGTAACCTGTCTGGGAATTTTGCTTGGCGGGCGTTCATCCAAGCTTGAGAGATCGGGAGTGCCAGCGATGTAAGAATCAGCAGGCCGAATATGCTCGAAGCGCTCCAGCCTAGACTAAGAGCGAACCCAATAGCCAGCGCACCGATTACCAAGTACCATTCCGGGCTAAGCGTTAGGGACCAGCGAGAGGGCGGAGCTTGATAGAGGGACTGGAAAGGTGCGCTGCCCCAGACGCCTTGATAGACACGGCCCCTGAATGAGGCGAGGTCTAACGGCAGGCCCTTTCCGTAGATGCGTCCCTGCCAGCTCACTTGGCTGGCGGAGTTGTACTTCTCAGGCCATTTGCGCTCCAGCAACCCTTCGGCCCGGCCGTAGCCTACCTGTTGTCTCCAGAACTTCCGGAACGAGTTGCGCCGGTGATGCCAGACCACCGCGGCAGGGGAGAACCCGATTATTCCGTCTGCCTCCCGTAGGCGCCAGCAAAGATCGACATCATCGCCCGCGGCTCTGAAGACAGGGTCGAATCCACCGATCTTGTTGAGGGCGTCTTTCCTGAACATCATGTTGGCTCCCGGAATGTGCTCTGCAACTCTGTCGGTGAGCAAGACCACATTGGGATTTCCCGGTGAGTTTGCCACTGCATCGGCTTTCCATCCATCATTTGGTGGTGGAAGGTTGGGTCCCCCAACTCCAACATATTTTCCTTCGATGATGGTTTTGGCGAGAAACTTTAGCCAGTGAATATCGGGGTATGCGTCGTCGTCGATGAATGCGACCATTTCTCCAGTAGCCGCCTGTATGCCAGTGTTGCGGGCTTGACTGAGACCTCCATTCTTGGTGCGGATCAGTTGGACAGGATATTCTGAGGCTATTTGCGCGGTCGAGTCGGTAGACCCATCATCAACAACGATTGTTTCGAGGCCAGGGTAGTCGAGCTTTTGCAAACCGTCGAGAGTGTCTCGGATGGTCGATGCGCCATTGTAGCTGCAGACCACTACCGAGATTCTCGGCCAGTTTATGCCGGGTGGGAACGGGGATTCTTGGAAGGCTTGTCTGACAGCGCGAAGAGCAGGCTTTGGCGTTCGATCGCGGGTCGTCAGCCCGAATTTCCAGTCTTCTACCAGGTGTTTTCCGTGGTACCATTCGTCTGTCCAGGCGAAGACTATGACGCCGCAGCAGCCCTGCTTGAAGACTGCTCGGACCTGCCATTCCAGAGTGCTGGCTTGTTTCTCCTCGCCGTTGCGAAGGCTGTCCAGCCCGGTCTCGCTGAGGAGCACGGGACGATCATCGCTTAGGTTGTGTAGTCGGGAAAGATAGTCTTCGAAGGCTTGTCGTGATTCGAGGTAGACGTTGAAGGAGAGAAAGTCGAGGAAGGGGAGACGTAGGTATTCGGTCGAGGGGTAGTTCACGTAGGTTACGAGTGCGTCGGGGTCCTCTTGTTTGGCGGCGTGGTAGAGGTGTTGGATGAATTTCTCGACCTGTCGTCTTCCGTGCCAGCGGACGATCGAGGACGTAATCTCGTTTCCGATACTATAACAGAATACTGCGGGGTGGCCGGAGCAGCGGCGGATCCATCTCCTGACCTTGGCTTCGATCTCGTCTCTTCTGTCAGGCTGGTCCAAGAAGGCCATCTGCTCGCCCCAGTTGAGCCCGACCATCACCCGGAGACCGTTCTTCTGCGCCACATCAAGAAGCCAGCGAGGAGGACCAGTATGAACCCGTACAACATTGAACCCGTTCTTGGCGATCTCGGCAAAATCTCTCTCTACCATCTCACGAGCAAGGCGCTCTTCCCCGTTCTCGTCTATCTGGAAGGTGCCATAGCTGATGCCTCTAACCCAGAACTTTTCTTCGCCAACAAAGAGAAACTTCCCCTCCACTCTGGGGCGCGCATTGACAAATTTCCGTCTTGGCGGGGCTTCTAGTATCGCCTGCAACGTGTTCACGGCCTCGGCTCCATTCGAATGCTCAGGGACAATCCTGGTTGCCCGGAGCTCATCTCGCTTGGATGCTCGGGGCTAGCCTCTCGCTGAGAATTCTCAAACCATCCTCGAGCCTGACCCTCGGTTCGTAGCCGAGCAGTTTGTAGGATTTCCGGGGGTCGCCGATGAACTTGCGGACCTCGAAATCTTTCGCGTCGCTGGTAATGATCTTGGAATGGGACCCTACTAGGTTGACGATCATCTTGGCAAGGCTCGCGACGGATACACCTCTGCCTGTGACAAAATGGAAATCTTCTCCGAGCAGCTCTCGGTGACCGTCAAGGCACGACGTGTAGGCTTTCACTATTCCAGAGATAGTGTCGTCGATGAAGGTGAAGTCTAGAACCTGCTCGCCATCATACAGGGTTATGTCTTCTCCCCGGAAAGCTTGCATCATGAACGTCGGTATGACTCTGGATGGTAGGTCCCTGGTGCTTCCGTACACGTTGGAGAAACGGAATGTTAGATGGTTGACTGATCTGTCGAGCAAGGAGGTTGCTGAATAGGAAAGGCAGGTTCTCTCGGCACAGAGCTTGGTCATGCCGTAAATCGAGACGGGTTTTTTCGGGTGGTTCTCGTTCACCGGAAGATAGATTGGCTCGCCGTAGACTTCTCGGCTGGAGGCGTAGAACATTACGGGTCGGGTCTGAGCTTTTCTGCACGCTTCCAGAACGTTCAGTGTTCCCTGCTGATTTGTCTGCCAGCATTTGAATGGGTCTTCCTGTCCCCATGCAACCCGAGAGACGGCTGCAAAATGAAACACCGCGTCCTTACCGTCGACGATCTCGCGGACGGAATCGTAGTCGAGTATGTCGCCACGGACCTTGGCAGAGTTCAGGAAGCGCGTGTTGGAGTTGAACTCTAAATCATAAAGCGTGACATCTTCGCCCGACCCTTCTAGTTTTTCGGCGAGGTGGCTGCCAACGAATCCGTTGCCTCCGGTTATGAGAATTCTAGTGATGTGTTTTCACCCCAAATGATAGCCGAGCGAATCTGGGATACTCCCGTGCAAGTCCATGGAATTCTCGCGCACAAGAGCACCACCGGATCTCAATGAACGGCAGTTTCTATCGAATCCTTTACGATGGTCTATAAGCCTGTTGAGATCTCACCCGGTGGAGGGGATCCGTGGGTTGAAATATGTTGACATTGCAACCTAATGCAATACTTTGCTGAATCAACCCTCGCGGCTAGCGAAAATCCTTTTGATGATGTAAGCTGATAACGAACCAGTGACATGCGGCCTCTATTATCTCGAAACCGCTCGGCCCATGCTCAGGCGAATATCGAGTAGAGGTAACTGCGAGGGAATTTGTTCCTAGAAATTATTAACCGTCCCTTGGGAAGGGTTTCTGGAGTGCGGGTCTAGTTTGTTGAAGAAGGTTGTGATTCCAGCGGCTGGACTAGGGACAAGGCTCCTGTCCGTGACGAAGGAACAGCCCAAGGAGATGTTGCCTGTCTTCGCCAAAGGTAAGAATGGGGATCTCTGTTTGAAGCCCATTGTACAGCTGGTCTTCGAACAACTCTACCATGTGGGCTTCCGAGAGTTCTGCTTCATCGTGGGACGCGGGAAGAGGGCGATAGAGGACCATTTCACGCCTGACTTCAACTTCGTTTCCATGCTCGACAGTAAGGGTAAAGATGGTCCCGCATCGGATCTGGAAAACTTCTACAAAATGATTGATAGCTCAACCGTTTCCTGGGTGAACCAGCCTGAGCCGCGGGGGTTCGGCGATGCCGTGTTGAAGGCGAAATCGTTTGCCGGGGAGGACAAGTTCATGGTTCACGCTGGGGACAGCCACTTCCTCGCCAGGGACGCTGACCATCTGCGGAGGGTTATGGATGCTAGCCTGAAGATGAACGCGAACGCATTGTTCTTATCGATGGAGGTTGACGATCCAAGAAGATTCGGGATCATTGAAGGGGAAGCGATGGTTGACGGTCTCGTGAAAGTGAAGAGGCTTGTCGAGAAGCCGTTGAAGCCCGCGTCGAAACTGGCGATCATGCCTGTCTACGTGTTTGACTCGAACATTTTCAAAGCGCTAGAAGCCACGAAAGCAGGATTCGCAGGGGAACTACAATTGACCGATGGTATTCAGAAGATGGTTGATTGGAATCTGAACGTGTACACGACAAAGGTCGGATCAGACGAGGTATGGCTGGACATAGGATCGCCCGACCTCTACTGGCAGGCCCAGAACCTATCACACAAACACTACTCCCACGAACCCGCACACTAGAATAAGCACTAAAGAGGTCAGGCGCCAGGATTGATGGACGCGATCATCAAGGGAGACATCGAACAGATCAAGAAGTCCATTGACACGGAAGCATTTCGCGAGAAGAGTGTTCTGGTATCCGGCGGGTCCGGGTTTCTCGGCAGCTGGATCTGTGACGTTCTTAGCGAAGTAGGATCGAAAATCATCTGTTTGGACAATCTTTCGACAGGGGTCTTTGAGAACGTTGACCATCTGAAGGGAACGAAGGGTTTCGAATTCGAAAAAGCGGATGTGTGTTCATACTCTAGAAACCCCAGGGTTGACATGATCTTCCACCTAGCGAGTCGGCCGGCTCCGGAGGATTATCAGAAGCATCCTGTTGAAACGGCGTTGGCGAACTCGGAGGGGACTAAGCAGATGTTGGAGTTGGCGCGAAAACATGACGCTAGGGTTCTCTTTGCGTCTTCGAGTGAGGCTTATGGTGACCCGGAGGTGTTTCCGACTCCTGAGTCGTATGAGGGAAGGGTGAATCCTCTTGGTCCGAGATCGTGTTACGAGGAGGGGAAGAGGTTTGGAGAGGCCTTGTGTAAAGCGTATCATGACCAGTACGAAATAGATGTTAAGATAGCTAGAATCTTCAACAGTTACGGGCCCCGTCTCAGAGCAGAAGGGTTCTACGGCCGCGTGGTCTCACGGTTCATTCTGCAATCTTTGAAGGGTGAAGACTTGACCGTGTTCGGAGACGGGTTACAGACGAGGTCGTTCTGCTACGTGACAGATACAGTCACTGGCCTTCTGGCACAGATGGGGAATGAGGCGCGAAGCGATGTTCTCAACCTCGGGAGCGAGGACGAGACCAGGATAATTGATCTTGCAGGGAAGGTCATTCAACTCTCTCCTGCTGGTTCTGGTCTGAAGCATCTTCCATTTCCGCCAGGAGACCATCTGCGACGCCAACCTGACATAACTAACGCGAGGAAGGTGCTAGGATGGGAGCCGAAAGTAGGACTTGACCAAGGACTGTCTCGAACGGCCAAATGGTTCGGCAAAAAGAGAGACCAATGAGGCAGCGGAGCGTCGAGGGCTACTACCAGACTCGTTGCTATACTAGCAATTAGGCCCTGACGATTCTGATTGCTAGAATGGCGATGGACCTGGTGTCCAGCCGAGACCTGCCCGGCCCGCCTTCGTAGCTGGTCTTTCGCATTGAGGAAATATTAATAGGCGCGACGAGGACGAGATGCTGTAGTACAGGGGTGTTCGTAAGACTCATGGCAACGTATTACTCGCGGGTCACAAGGAAAGGTCAGGCGACTATTCCTTCCGCGTTTCGGAAGAAGCTTGGAATCGAGGAGGGCGATCGTGTAGTTTTCGAAGAGGCAGAGGAGGGCTTGATTCTCAAGCCAGCGGCCGATGTTGAGGATTCCGCCGGGGCAATGTCCAGTTTCGGGGATGCTGGAGAGGTCTTGGGGAAGCTTCTCAGAGACAGAAAGAAGAGCTTCCGGTAGCGACACGATTTCTTGATAGTAACGCTGGATACGTCATTCCTGATACTCCACTACTTCTCCGAGGAACCGGATGTGTTGAGGAAATCGAGGAGTGTCTTGCACTTTTGTAGACTGGCCGGAAATAGCGGGGTCCTCCCCACCGTTGTCTTGGCGGAGTTCTACGCCATCGCTCGAAGAGATGCGGGGAGGGATGTGGCTGAGCTACGTTTGAGGGAGCTGGTGGATTCCGGCTTGGAAGTTGTCCAACTGTCTCAGGAGGCGGCCAGGGAATCGGGTGTGATACGTGCAAAATATCACGAGAAGATACCGTGGGGGGACTGCTTTATCGCTGGGACTCACATTTCCAAGAACGCGGATATTGTTCTAAGCGAGGATCCACACTTTAGAGACATCAAAGAGTTCAAGACCAGGAAACTAGGAGAATTCAAACTCTAGGGCCGTCGCGCTTTAAGAGCCACCCCCAGACTCGTTGCAATAGTGGCTGTTATCATAGCCACGGTTGTGGTAGGGTCACGTTTGGGAGCTACTATTGCGGCTTGTACAGAAGCTCACCACAGAAGACCGCCTCGACCTGCAGCG
>Ga0209377_1000740_pt1 | contig 22156 bp, 34 predicted proteins | sample GraSoiAngelo_141_FD_185898 | JGI IMG/M metagenome (GOLD analysis project Ga0209377, IMG submission 185898) | Grasslands soil microbial communities from the Angelo Coastal Reserve, California, USA - 14_0929_12_40cm (SPAdes) (version 2) | ecosystem: Environmental > Terrestrial > Soil > Grasslands ...
AGCACAATGCGTTCGTGTTGGTCCAGTGCAGCGAGAATACGAGAAACCGCCGTTTCCATTTGCGGCAGCAAAAATGGATCGCTCAGCGAACTGAGGCGCGGGCGGAGGAAGTTTTCAACTTCCTCCACACAGCGAAATCCTTTTCGCGAGAGCAATCGCGCGATGCATTCCGATCCGCAAATTTCGCTCCACGCAATGGCGCCGCCATTCAGCTCCTCGCGCGACGCCAAAATCCAGCGGCTTTGCCGCGTAAAAGTTCCAGAACGCTTCCCCTCCTGCAACGCTGTAGCACTGGGGACAGGTGCATCGATTGCCTTGACTTCTACGCGGCTTTGCACTGATCAGTTTATTCGCAGAGAACTTCCTGACAAGACACTGCAGATCACGTGTATTTTCCCGTAATCGCGCTCGACAAACCGGCGTGTTGGGATGCAAAAAGGACACGTGATGAAAGCAACATCGATCCTGGCCATTGCCGCTGTGGCCGTGCTGAGCGAAAGCTGCGCAAACAGCCCTCTCGGCGGCTCGACGGGGGAATCTCCCGCCGCTCAGAGAGATTACGAGCTGCTGTCGGGAACCTGGCAGTTGACTCGTGGAGTGGACAACGGGAAGCCGGTACCCGCAAGTGTGGCGCGAAATACGATCCTGGTTACCGACCGGAACACGTTCCGATTTCCAAAAGCCAGCGGAGTCGGGACACATCCAGCCGGGCACTTCACCGTCAACCCAAACGCAAGACCAAAACAAGTGGACTCAATTGCAGAAGGTGGGTCGAATGCCGGTCAGGTGACGCGCGGCATATACGAGATCATCGACGCCACGCATCAGCGTGCCTGTTGGGGTCCGCCGGGTGGCCCGCGCCCGACAGAGCTCAAGTCCGCTCCGGGAAGCGGACAGATTCTACAGTATTGGAAGAAAATCGGGCCCGTGCCGCCGCATTGATCCTGTAATTACGCCATCCCAGCACGAAATCACATTGGTCTCGAGAAGCAGCAGCTTCCTAGCGCCGAGCAGTCCTAGAAATCCCTTTTCTTGGTCTAGACCAGATTGAACCTGAGATCGCCTTTTTCAAGCAAACCATGCTTTACGCACAGGTTGGCGAAAGTTCGCAGGCCTTGCTTCTCCTTTTTCCCAAAGCTGAATCGGAGATGTTTGCCGTAATAGCGGGCAAAGAATTGCTGATTGAGTTGTTCACGAAGACCGAGGTCATCCGCCTCCGCTTTGGGGCTAGGGTGTGACAAGACGACCCCGGCTACAACTTCTGCGATTAACTGATCGAGATTGGCTAGGTTTACATCGCGTAGAACGCGCAGCTTGTTCGCGATTGTTTGTGCGTGGGCAACTTCGGGACGAATCAGCCAGAGCGCGTAAACAAACGGAAAACCAATAAGTTTCTTCCACTGTTCGCCAAGATCCCAAAATTGAAATTTGCCAGTATGACTGTGGCGAAAACGAATGGCTTGATCGCCGATAAGCAACTGTGCTCTAGAAGCTGAACATGATTCCGCTGCGGCAGGCGAGACGCCCGTGTTACGCTGGACCAAACGCGGGTTGAATCCTACCTCGGCAAGCAGACAGCGTAGGAGATTGACCGCAGTCTCCGATGCGGGATCGAGTCCGATCTCGTCGATCTCGGAAATTTCGCCACGGTGCGCGACCACCACGCTGTAAACCGGGCCGTCAGATGAAATCGAAACAAAATCAATGATTCGATAAATCGGGTTTCGCAGAAATTCGAAACTGGAGACAAGCGCAACATCGAGCTCACCATTCGCCACTCGTTTGCATAGCGCCGATGGATGATCGAACTCGACCTCGCCTGGCCAGCCGCGAATGAGCGGACGGGCGTTAAGATATTTTACGCAACCGATGCGGAGCATTCGTTGTGGCGGCGCGCCCGGCGGTCGCGCGCCCTACCATTCACGCGCAGGCGAGCTCGGGCGGCGGAGAGGCTGCGTGCCTCTCGCTGGTTGGACGCGGCAATATGTGGCGATAGTGGCTATCCCGCTGGACCGGCTCGCGACCGGCTTCGCGGATCGCGTGTTCCAGCGCTGCTACAGTTTGTTGCTGCGGCGTGGTTGCGCCGGCCATGTGGAAAATCTTTTCCTCTAAAATTGTGCCGTGCAGATCGTCCACGCCGTAGCTGAGCGAGACCTGTGCGAGGGGTAGTCCCAGGCTGACCCAATAAGCAGTCAGGTGGTCGATGTTATTCAGGTAAATTCGGCTCACCGCGAGATTGCGAAGTTGTTCAAAGGCGGAGGCGCGCTTGATGTGGGCAAGGATTCCGTGGGATTGGGACGGTTCGAAAGCGAACGGGACAAACCCGGTAAAGCCGCAGGTCTCATCTTGCAGTTGCCGCAGTTGGCGCAAATGATCGGCGCGGTGAGCGAGCGTCTCGATGTGACCGTATAGCATAGTGCAGGTGCTGCGGCCGCCCATTGAGTGCCACGTGCGATGGACATCCAGCCATTCGTCCGCGGTTTCTTTGCCACGGCAGATTTGATCGCGCACCGCCGGATCGAAAATTTCCGCGCCGCCACCTGTGATAGAGCCCAGACCGGCTTCGCGCAAAGTTTCCAGTGTATCGCGGATCGGCATGCGAAAGACTCGCTGGGCCAAATGACGAACCTCGATTGCGGTGAATGCTTTGATGTGAAGCTGCGGATCGAGGGCGCGCAGTCTGCGCAAAAGATCCAGATACCATTCTTTTTTCAGGGTAGGATGCAGCCCGCCTACCATGTGCACTTCCGTAACCCCGAGGGGAAGCGCATCGCTGACTACGCGGATAATTTCGTCAATCGCGTATTCAAAGGCGTGTGCATCGCGCTTTTTAGCGGCGAAAGCGCAGAACTGGCAGGACAAGATGCAGATGTTGGAATAATTGATGTAGCGGTTGTGAATGTAGGTTGCGTAGTTGCCATTCGTTCGCTCGCGCACAACGTTGGCAATCATTCCAAGAGCGTTGAGATCGTTCGTACGATAGAGACTGAGGGCATCCGCCTCTGAAATCCGCTGTTGCGCCTCAACTTTTTCAGCAATCGGCCTAAGTTCTGTCGGAATGAGCTGGTAATTCATGAGGCTGAGGATAACGCCCTCGGCAGCAAAGCATGCACAGGCCGCTTCCGGCTTGCAACAAAAACCATGGCCACGAATGTGGTGCAGGTAAATTTGGCGAGTTGCCATTTTTCTTGCAAACCTTGTCTTGTGCGAACGTCTAAGTGACCGATGTCTGGCGACGATCCAGGAAACCAAGGGAGGTCGGACGAGGACGCTGACGACGTGCGGCTCATGCAGCTGGTGGGTCGAGGGGATACTGTCGCCTTCGAGAAGCTCGTTGAGAGGCATCAGGCTTTGGTGGCGGGCACGGTCGCGCGCATGCTGGGCAGTAACTCGGACGTGGAAGACATCGCGCAGCAGGTCTTTATTCGCGTCTGGAAAAGCGCGCGCCGATATGTCCCGCGCGCCAAATTCACGACATGGTTGCTGAAAATTACGCGTAATCTCGTTTTCAACGAAATGCGTCGCACCAAGCGGCACGCGCAGGTTCCGCTTCAGCCGGAACCGGGCGCAGAGGATCCACCGATGAAGGATGAGATGATTCTCGCGCCGGACGCGTCCCTTCTGGAGACGGAACTTCAGCGAACGATCGAGCAGGCAATTCTGCAGCTACCAGAAACCCAGCGGATGGCGCTGGTGCTGCGCAGGTACGAACAGCTTAGCTACGAGCAAATTGCCGAGGTCCTCGATCTCTCCGTTCCGGCTGTAAAGAGCGTACTCTTTCGCGCACGCTCAGAACTCCGCTCGCGCCTAAGCAAATATCTCAGCTGATCAACCCGAATTTATCACATTCGGCGGCGCTCGTCGTCTTCAATTACCCTCCCCTGGACGCGGCGCATCTGAGTGTGATGCGTCAGCACATGCACGTGGCCATCACTCCCGCGGAAAAATGCGCTCAAGATCCAGCTAACGATGCTGATGACTATCGCGCCCCAGAACGCACTCCAGAAGCTATCCACATGGAATCCGACTACGACGCTCGGCACCACAAGCAGCAGCAGGCCGTTTAAGACGAGAATGAAAAAGCCGAGCGTAACGAGAATAAGCGGCGCACTGAGGATCAACAGGAAAGGGCGGACAAAGGCGTTGAGAATACCCAGCAAAAGCGAGGCGCCTATCAGCGCCGCGACAGTGTCATAACGGATTCCGTGGATTATCGAGGAGGCAACCATTACGGCAATCGTTGTGACAGCCCAGCGGAAAACGAAATGTTTCATGCCAATGTGTTTCGTTTAATCTACCCCTCTGTTAACGAAGAGCGAGAAAGCACTTGCCAACCGACCGATGAACGATAAACGAATTGAAGCCATCAACACCAATTAATCTGTGCCGAAAAAAAGCAAAATTGTCCAAAGCAAAAATGAAGCGCCAGCGGAAGCCGGCGGATCACCTGCCGGAATGAAAATCAGGAAAACGCCGGCAGCACGGCGGATATCGACCACGCGAAGAACCCCCGGACCCGCTGCCAAAAAGAGCCAGGTTGCGCGGACAGAAAAAGTCTCAATGCCTGCCGAAGCAGGAACGATGGCTCCCCCATCGGACGACGCAGTTCGTGTCCGCGCCTACTTCATTTCCGAGCGCCGGCGCAGATTTGCGCTGCCAGGTGACGCAGAATCCGATTGGCTCGAAGCGAAACGACAGCTGCTCTTTGAAACAGGCCCGCGCTGAGCCGTTCTCGTGCAGATAAACGATTTTTCCAGGAAGAATTCTTAACCACGAATTTCACGGATGGGTACGGATAATCAGAAATCTGTAGCTGAGTATTTTTCTCTATCCGTGTCAATCTGTGTAATCCGTGGTTCTTTGTTAAATCAATGGAAAACGCGGTTGATGAGCTAGCACAGGCTCTGCGAGAACGCCTCGCAGTGATTCGGGATGAGCAAAGTCGTCGCCACGTGGATACGCACATGGCGCGGCTGCGTAAGATTTCGGAAAAGATCGAAAAGTTGCAAGCGGCCCTTCCGCAGCCAATCGATCCACAGTTGGCGCATTATCTTCAGCGCAAAAGTTACGACAAAGCGCTGGAGCTTATCGAGAACACGATTCAGCAATAAGCTGACCCGTTTACGATTTAAGCTGGTTATCTTCCCGAAAACCATTTGGGATTAGCTGCAGCGATTTGTCAGATAGCAGGTGGCGCCTTCGTTTTTACTTCGTGGCTAAGAAAGTCCAATACCCTCGTCAGTGGCAATTTCAAATCGTCGGGGTAACGGTAACCTCGCAGGAGATAAAATCCCAAAACCATACCGTCTTCGATTGGAAATTGGCCGGCATAAAGGTTCATTGTATCAAAATGGCCTTCACTAGAGGACTTCCTTAAAAAGACGATATACTCGCCTTCGGTTCTATAGATGACATTCGGGCATCCAAATCCATTTGTATGATTTAACTTGAGTGTGTCCCCCGCCTTGCAGCCCTTGAGAGGAGTAAGGACCGTCGCTGTTGCAATCTTTTTGTATTCTCTCGGGTCGGCTTTCGGAGTATAGGGGACGAGCTGAACGTCCGAGATAATGCGAATACGAGCAATAATATCCGCTTCTTCAATAGCCTTCTCCAAAGATAATCCCGCAATCTTTCCTGACATGTTCATGCACGAAAGGCCAAACAGGAAGGTGGCGAGGAATACGGTTTTCATGGCTTGACGAGACAGAGCTGAGCCACCGGCTCGCCGACAGCGAGTGCGACTGTAGCAAGCGTGGCAAAGGTCAAGACCTCCTCCATAAAATCAAACTTTGGTCATGGGCGTCGGTCCACCAGCGGGCGGATTCACCGTGGCAGGCCAGCGGCCTGCTCGCGAACGCTTGCTGAGGTGGCTGCATCGGCTGGTTAGGTCTTGACGCGGCTTCATTACGAGCGTGCAGCTAGCCCGCCATCTGCGCCCCCGCATTTCGAACTCCGACAATCTCATGAAGGGTATATCTGCCAGTCTTACCTGGAAGATTTACCTCGATAGATCTGCCCACGTGAACCTGATCACGAACTTCGCGGAGTGCAGCCTCTGTTACCAAAAACTCTGTCTTGGCTTTCTTATTCGCTCGCTCAACCCGGCTCGCAATGTTTACTGCGTCTCCAATAGCAGTGATTCGCTCTTGCAGGCCACCTCCCAGAGTGCCAACAACGGCTTGGCCAAAGTGTAAACCAATCCCAATTCTAAAAGCGCGTTTGAACAATCGCTTGACATAGGGCTGTACATCCTGTTTCACGCATCGGAGCATATCAAGACCAGCGAGAACGGCCTGAAGGCACGCACATTTCGACGTCTCAACGCCAAAAAGCGCCAGTAATCCGTCGCCGGTGTAACAGGCCACATGGCCGCCGTGATCAATGACAGCCTTATCCATATGGTGATAGAAGCGCCTGAGAACGTGAATCACATCGAATGGAGGAACGGAATCGGCAAACCTTGTTGAATTTCGTATATCGACGAAGAGAATGGCGATCTGCCGCTCTTCACCTACCGACCCATGGGTTGTTGTGTCCTTCCTTTGGTCCGTTAGTCCGGCGTCGTTCGCGTCCAGGATGAGTCGTCGCACCGCCACGTTCCCTAGGATAGTGGTCTGGCACGCGAGACGAACTCTTTCGGCGAAATGTAGCTGCGCCGCAAGCGCCTGTTCTTTCTCATTTCGCGGACGACAGAACTCCAGACCGCTAAGAATGAGTACACGGCACGTCGAACACCGCGCGTTTCCACGGCATTCATTTGTATGAGGAATCCCTGCTCGTAAGGATGCGGAGAGGATACTCTCTGATATGGAAGCCTCAACGGATCGCCCGTCGGGTAGGAATAGGATTTGAGGCACAGCTTGATGCTAGAACGCAATGCTCGCTGCCATCGAGCGAAAACATTTGAAACGCGTCGCAGATACCGGCTCTCCGGTGACCTAACGAGAATAAGATCAACCACCGCGAGTGGCAGCGAGCGTGATTTGGAACGAGTTTGTTTTAATCGTGTAAAATGAGTCTCTACGTCGACCAGCGGTTGGCTGCGTCGTCTGGTTAGGCTCCTTTCATCCACTCGGCAAGAAGCTCTGCAGTTCTTCTGTTCACTTCCTCCTTAGAAATGCCGCGCGTTTCCAGGTACTCTTCGGTTGCAGCGTCAAATAACTTCATGAGCGCGAGGGCTTCGTCAGCGATGGCTTCGATACGAGCGATCAGAGCGGTGCGTCCTGCCGCGGAATACATCTCTTTATGGCTCTCGTGTCGGCTGTGGTGCACGAGCCAGTTCCTCTTCGGAACAAATCCGTCGAGCTAGTCAAATCAGATGCTGCGGCGCATCCTCTGCAGCTTTAATTTCGCGCAGTAGCTGCCCAAGCGTGCTCTTGCCGGCCTTAGCAAACATGGTCTCCACCTCTGCCCGAGCGATGGCTAGCGTAGCTTTATGGACTAGGACCAGATAGGCGCCGACGGCTCTTTCTAGTACTTGTATCTGCCAAACGGCGAATCCGATCTGCGACGTGACTTCGTGAAGTTGCTCAGGCGATAAGGGCAGCGTCATGAGGCCTAACGAGCTCAAGCTCAGCCACGGCTCAGGAGAGCGCAAGTGGCAGCTGGTGAAAGCACACTAGCCAAGCTCGATATAGAAGGAACGACGCCGTCTGAGCCGTTGGCTGCAGCGCCTGCTTAGACCTCACGCGATCAATTGTCCGAAAACTGGCCGGCGTGAATCATCGCAAAATCCTCCTGCTGATCGAGTGCTTCTGATATCCATGGCTTCGATGCGAGTCGCTCGCGAGATGTCGTTCCGCTCTCTGTCATCTTTATCAAGTGCCACTTCTCGTCGGCTAGGAAGTCTTTTATCTTGTCGGCGAAGGTCTGCAGATCGGGAACAACTGCATAATAAACCACCCAAGCCCCAAATGCGCGTCCGTGATAGGGATTGCCCGGAAGGGGCTCAACATGCAATCGCGCCAAATGAATGTTCATAAAGGTCTAACGAGTATTCGGACCCATAAATCTGCCAGTAAAGCCGGAAAATCTGCATAATCTGCTTGCCCCAGCAAGCTACCACCCTTGTAAAACTGACCCAAAAACGCAAATCGTTGGATCAAACTGATTTTCCGCTTGGAGGGAACCCCCCGCTGCCTCGATATATTTGCCCCGATAGAATGTTCATGACCGTGTGGTGAGTTACTTGAAACTTAACCGCTATACGTCGCAGCGGAACTCCAGCGGCACGCATGCGGAATAATTCTGCGACATCACCGTCTTTGAGGCGGCGACGCTTACGCGCTGCTCGTTCTCGATTACGGCTAATAGCTTCCTGTACGTCGGCGAAGTTTGGAGCACCGTCTTTATACGCCCGCCGTATTCCACGGATCGCCCGAGACATTGTCGAAAACGACACTCCATACGGACGCGCCAATGTTTGAATCGACAAACCCCGGAAGTGAAGTTTGCGGATCATGCAAATATCTTTGGCTAGTTTGCTTTTGGCGCGGCTTACCCTTTCCAAAAGAGCTTCGGACATGTTGTTGCGACCCTTTCTGGAAGCAGAAATTTTGGCGCGCCGCACCGGATCCCTACACGCCTCTAAAAGTCTTTCGCGAACGGCAGGTTCCTTCAGCCGCTCTTTAACTCCAGCCGAGATCCGTTGGCGATAGCCCGCGTCCAATTCGTGTTTTTTGCGGATTTTGGCGCTCATTTCTGCTCTTGCCTGAGCAGTAGCAAACCTCGTTTGCGCTGCAGCCGTCGCGCGTTGTCTGAACGCCGGCCTCCTCCACGCTCTTTTCATTTGCTCACTGAGTCGGCGACGCTCTGCCGGATTTGCGAGTATTCTGTCCCTCAGCGTGGCGCCGCCCTTGATTGCACCCAGTAACCTGTTCTCCCGAGTCGTGGGATTCCGCCACGACTCGATAATGCCAGCAATTTTCTTTGCCCGGGTGGACTCGTTATTCCACTGCCGTCTCGCCGCAGCGCGCAACAGTTCCAGCTCGCGTTTGTAACGCACCCGTTTGGTCGTTCCGTCTCCTCCGTCGGTACAGTTTAATAGAGGACCTGCGCCTAAATCTCGGCGGCCAAACAGTCGAATGAGCCTAATCTCCTCCAATTTACACTGCTCGTCCGTTCCGAAATAGAGCAGGCGCACTTCGGGCTCGAACCCATTCCCTCGCAGAGCAGCAATCTTCCGTGCAACCGCACTATTGTGGGATCGACTCAGATGGACGCGGGATCGGTGGCGAACTCCCTTGCCGATGTAAAAAGGTACTTTACCACCTGGTTCAAAGTACGCGTATACGTAAAACATCGAAGGAATCAGATAGCCCGATCATCTCTTTTGAACAATGTTATGTCAGCTTCAAAACAGACGGCGAAGCGCGGAGTGCCAGCTCTGCCGTATGCCACGGGACACTCCCAGAAGGTTCGATGTGCGATTGGCTGCTTTATTCCGCCGCAGCCGCTTATGTGTAGCATCATGTAACTGCTGGCTAGTCGCCAGGCTCGGACTGCCGAAATGTCATCCGCCCGCGACAACGAAAGCGAGGATACGAACACAACCGCAACAGGCGCAATCACGCTGCGCGTCATAGGTCTAACGAGAATTATACGAAAATTTTCGTCTATTTCGGCTTTTATCCTGAGAACGCTCCGGATAAAAGGAATGCACGGCGTAGGCGCTCTTACCGCGAATACAGCTCGACGATGAGCTGTTCGTTTACGATTGGCTGCATCTCTTCCCTGGATGGGATGCGTGCAACCTTGCCGCTGAGCGCGTCGCGATCGACCGTAAGCCAGTCAGGCACGGGAACAATCTGGGTAAGATCAAGGTTTCGGAGCACCAGTTGGCGGGATTTCGGTTTGTCTTTGATCGTGATCTCGTCGCCTGCCTTCACATTGTAGGAAGCGACATTCACGCCGCGCCCGTTCACGAGCACGTGACCGTGCGACACAAGCTGGCGAGCAGCGCTGCGGGTATTAGCAAGGCCAAGTCGGTAAACGACATTATCGATACGCGTCTCCAATAGTTGAAGAAGTGTTTCACCTGTCACACCGCGCTTCTGCAGCGCCTTCTCGAAAATCCTCCGAAATTGCCGCTCGAGAAGCCCATATTGATAGCGCAGCTTCTGTTTTTCGCCGAGCGCAATCGCGTACTCCGATTGTTTGCGCCGGGAACCTCTCGGGCCATGCATGCCCGGAGGATAATTTTTTCGCTCCAATGCCTTGGAGGAACCGAAAATCGGCACCCCGTAGCGCCGGCTCACTCTCGTTTTTGGTCCTGTGTATCTGCCCATTTTAGAAAGTTGAGGGTTGTTAGTTGAGAGTTGAGAGCATTAGACGCGGCGTTGTTTCGGCGGGCGACAACCGTTATGCGGCACGGGCGTAACGTCACGAATAACCGTGAGATCGAGTCCGATTGCCTGCAAAGCTCTCACGGCAGACTCACGTCCGGCTCCCGGTCCTTTTACTAAAACTTCTACTTCTTTCAGCCCGTGGCCCATGGCCTGCCGGGAAGCGTCCTGCGCAACCATCTGCGCCGCGTAGGCAGTGCTTTTGCGCGAACCTTTGAAGCCGACTTTGCCGGCGCTCGACCACCCAATCACGTTGCCTTTCATGTCGGTGATCGTCACGATTGTGTTGTTGAAGGTCGAAAGCACATGCGCGATGCCTGAATGAACGTTCTTGCTGCCCTTGGCTTTGACGACCTTCGGCTTCTCGACCTCATCGCCTGAAAGCGAAAGACTTTCCGGAGCTCTTGCAACCGAAGCTGCCTGTTCCTTTTTTTGTCTGGCTGGTTTTTTGGCAGGTTTGGCTCCTGCGTCAGCCTTTGAAGCCGGCGCCTTCTCGCCCTCCTGCGACTTTGAAGGTGGCGCCTTCTCGTCTTCCTGCGAAGACACCGAAGCCGGTGTTGGCTTCGACTCCTCCGTTTTCGGTTCTTCCGGAGTTGGGTTGGTTGGACTCTCTGGCTCAGCCATAATTCTAATTAGCCGTTAAACTTTGCCGGCTTTTGCTTCCGGGTTGCGGATCACGCCGACAGTCTTGCGCGGGCCTTTGCGCGTACGGGCATTCGTGGAAGTGCGCTGCCCGCGCACGGGCAAGCCTTTTCGGTGACGGATGCCGCGATAGGAATTAATTGCCTGAAGACGTTTTAAATTACCCTGCACTTCGCGGCGCAGATCACCTTCAATTTTGATCTTGTTGTTCGTGATTGCGTGAATGATTTCGTTCAACTGCTGCGGCGTAAGATTTTTCGCGCGCAAGTTCGGATCGATATTGGTCTGCTCGAGAATGCGCCTGGCTGTGCTAAAGCCGATTCCGTAGATATAAGTGAGCGACGCCTCGATGCGTTTGTCTGCTGGAATTTCAACTCCGAGTAATCTTGGCATGTTGTTTCGTTACAAAAGTTACAAGGTTACAAAGTTCAATCGTTTATCCCTGGCGCTGTTTGTGGCGCGGGTTTTTGCAGATCACGCGCAGCACATTCTTGCGCTTCACGATCCTGCAACTGGCACAAAGTCTTTTTACTGATGGTCGTACTTTCATAATCTGCGAAATGGAAACGCGGGACGTCTCCGCGTTGTCACTTTTGGCGATAAGTAATTCGCCCCTTCGACAAATCGTAAGGTGAAATCTCTAGCATAACTTTGTCCCCTGGCAAGATCCGAATGAAGTGCAAACGCATTTTTCCCGAGATATGCGCCAAAACGCGATGGCCATTGGCCAACTGGACTCGAAACATGGTGTTGGGCAGCAGCTCGACCACTGTGCCTTCTACTTCAATTGCGTCTTTGCGCGCCATGTCAGAATTTCTGGCTCGTCTTTTGTGATCAGGACTGTGTGCTCGAAGTGCGCCGAGGGCATGCCATCGGCAGTGCGCACCGTCCATCCATCGTCGAGCAGTCTTACGTCGGACGTGCCGATGTTAATCATCGGCTCGATTGCCAACGTCATGCCTGCTTTTAACTTCGGACCGCTGCCGCGTTTACCGTAATTCGGAATCTGTGGTTCCTCGTGCATTTTTCGTCCAACGCCGTGCCCGACAAATTCGCGCACGACTGAGAAACCAAAGCGGCGCGCTTCATCCTCGATCTCAGCGCAGATGTCGCCGACGCGCCGACCTTCTCGGGCAACCTGAATTGCACGCGCGAGCGCATTTTCGGTGACACGCAGAAGCTGATCCGTCCGTTCATCAACGATCCCAACCGGCACAGTCGTGGCATTATCGCCCACCCAGCCATCCTGAACTATGCCGATGTCCAGTTTCACAATGTCGCCGTATTGAATTCGCCGTTGGCTGCCGATGCCGTGAACCACTTCGTCGTTAAGCGAGATGCAGATGTTACCGGGAAAAACGCGGTGCCCGAGTCGATAACCGAGAAATGCACTTTTCACATGGGCTTCGTTCATGAAGTCCGCTGCCGCTTCGTCGACTTCTTTGGTCGTAACGCCGGGGCGAACCAAATCGCGAATCCGGTCCAGAATATCGCTGGCTGTGCGGCAAGCCTGGCGCATCTTCTCAATTTCCTTGGCGTTCTTGATCGGAATCATGTCGCGCTTTTATCTTCAATCAATCGCGAGATGTCGCTAAATACTGCTTCGCGATCGCGGTTGCCGTCGATCCAATGCAACGTCGACATTTTTTGATAGAAGGCCGCTAGCGGTTCGGTCTTGGTATGGAACTCTTGCAACCGGGTTTGCAACACGCCAAGGTCATCGTCGTTGCGGCGCTCCAATCGCCCGTCGCAATAGGGGCATACGGGACGGTTGGCAAACTGCGCACTCGATGAACTCGTCGTAAAACCACATTCGCCGCATTGAAGCCGGCCCGCGATCCGGTCCCGGACAGTCTCCTCCGACACTTCGAGCCAGATCACCAAATCCAAGGCAGTGCGTAACCTTGCCAACATGGAATTCAAACTTTCGGCCTGCGGCATTGTTCGAGGGAAACCGTCGAAGACGAACCCATGGCCACCATGCAAACGCAACCAGTCCTCGATCAGTCCAATGATAATTTTGTCAGAGACGAGCCCGCCGCTTTGAAGCACTTCAGCGGTCTCCTGCCCCAGAGGTGTCCCAAGATCTCGTTCACGGCGCAAGATAGCGCCCGGCGAAGTGACGGGAATACCGAAGTGGCGCGTAATCATTTCCGCCTGGGTTCCTTTCCCAGACCCGGGCGGGCCAAGAAGAACAAGCCGCCTTTTCACTGCCGTTCTATCGCCCGTAAAGAAAAATGGCGACCCCCGCAATCACGAGCACCGCAATTCCGACATACAGCCACATCAGCGTGCCGCCTGCTGCTGCCTCGCCGCGAGCATACGAAGCGCGATCAAATGAGCGCCCCCGAATTCGGCCCTTGCGCAAAAACCCGTCGTAATGCCGCTGAATCAGGTGTGTCTCCACCTGGCGCATGGTATCGAGCATGACGCCCACAATGATTAGCAAACTCGTGCCGCCGAAAAATTGCGCCGTGATCATGGGCACATTCAATCCCTGGCTGAGAAGGCTTGGCACAACGGCTATGACCGTCAAAAAAATCGCGCCGGCAAACGTGAGTCGCGTCATCGTGAAATCAAGAAAGTCGGCAGTCGGTTTTCCCGGCCGCACGCCAGGAATGTAACCGCCATATTTTTTTAGATCGTCGGCGATTTGAGTCGGTTGAAATTGTGTGGCAACCCAGAAGTAACTGAAGAAGAAAATCATTGCCGCGAGAGCGACGTAATGGGGCCAACCGGTCGAGAGGGCGCTGGCGATCCGCGCAGCTGTAGGGCTGTTTCTAAATCCGTACTGAACAATCGTCGCTGGAAAAAGAAGCAGTGCCCAGGCGAAGATGATCGGCATAACACCGGCGTAATTCACTTTCAACGGCATGTATTGCGTCTGGCCCCCGTACATTTTGCGGCCCACTACGCGCTTGGCATACTGCACAGTGATCTTCCGTACCCCTTGCGTAATCGCGATCACGGCTGCGATGACGACGATTAAGAACAATACGAGCAATACGAGGACCATCGGATTGACCTGACTCGAACCGGTTTGCGCCGAAGGCACGAACGTCTTCCATGCCTGCGCCAGCGCGGCCGGCAGGCGCGCTACAATGCCAATGGTAATGATGAGCGAAATCCCGTTGCCGATGCCGCGCTCGGTGATTTGATCGCCCATCCACATTAATAAAAGCGTGCCCGTCGTCAGGGAAATCACGGTGATGATTCGAAATTTCCAGCCAATATCATCCACCAGCGGAATTCCGAGATTCCTGATGGTGTCAGTAATCCCCGGCAGCATGGTGTGATACGATTCGGGGTGCTGAAACGACAGCGCCAGCAGATAACCTTGGAAAAGACACAGCCCCACTGTCGTGTAGCGCGTAAGCTGCATGATCTTTTGCCGCCCACCGTCTTCACGCGCCAGCCTGCCAAGCTGCGGAATGACCGCGGTCAGCAACTGCATCATGATCGATGCGCTGATGTACGGCATGATGCCCAGCGAGAAGATCGCGCAATTCTCAAGCGCGCCGCCACTGAACAAGTTAAATAGCGCCGCCAGACCGCCTCCGGTGCGCTGGGTCAGCGACATGCGAAACCATTCCTGCAACACAGCCTGGTTAACTCCCGGAGTCGTGATCGCAGCTCCCAGACGCACAACCACCACTATCGCCAACGTATACAAAATACGCCGGCGCAGTTCTGGTATTTTGACTGTGTTTAGAAACGCCGAGACCATCCGCTAAATCTGGAACATCGCGTGCCGAGAAGCTAGCTCTCCCGCGCCGTTTTCTTTTTTGCCCGCGACTTCGCCTTCGCCGACGGCTTCTTGGATGACTTTTTCTTCCCGCTCGCCTGCGAGGTAGGTTCAGCAGATGTTTCTCCCGCCGAGATTTCAGCCTCGCCGGTCGCATCGATCACACCTGATTTCAGTGCTCCTCCCTCGCGAAGCGTAATCGTTCCTCCGGCTTTCTCGATTTTCTCCCGCGCTGTCGCACTGACTTTATCGGCTTCGACCTTCAGGCCATGCTTCAATTCACCGTCCCCAAGGATTTTTATTCCTGCGAAATGGCCTCGGACGAGATTCGATTCACGCAGCAGTTGTTCGTTTATCACCGCTCCGGCCTCAAATGCATTAAGATCGCTGACATTCACAATTGCATAATGCTTATGAAAGGCCGCGTTATTGAATCCGCGCTTCGGCAATCGACGAATCAGCGGCATCTGCCCACCTTCGAACCCAAGCCGAATGCTCCCACCCGAACGCGCCTTTTGGCCTTTATGCCCTTTCCCGCTGGTTTTCCCGTGCCCCGAACTTTCACCGCAACCCAGACGCTTGACGCGATGTCGCGAGCCGGGACGCGGCCGCATATTATGAAGACGCATCATGTTGGTCGCCTTTTCCGTCGCCGAAGTGAATTCCGCGCACCTTAAAAATCTCGTCCCTCCGGCGAAGTGATCGCAGTGCAGCGATCGTCGCCTTTACTACGTTGGCGTGATTGCTTGATCCGAGTGATTTGGCCAGCACGTCGCGAATGCCGGCCGCTTCAGCCACGGCTCGTACACCTCCGCCCGCGATAACCCCGGTCCCAGGCGACGCCGGGCGCAACAGCACTCGCGCTCCATCGAATTCGCCGATCACTTCGTGAGGAATCGTGTTCTCGTTTAAGGAAACTTTTTCCATCGATTTGCGCGCTGCCTCGGAGGCTTTTCGAATAGCCTCTGAGACTTCTTTGGCCTTGCCAAATCCGCATCCCACTTTTCCATCGTGATCTCCAGCCACAATCAACGCGCTGAAGCTAAAACGTCGACCGCCCTTTACCACCTTGGCGCAGCGGTTAATGAACACGACTTTCTCCGTCGTATCGCCCTTTACCGTGGGAGCCTTGTCTGGCCTGCGGGAGTCTGGACGTCTGCCTGTACTTGTATAAGCCATGAATTAAAATTTTAAGCCGCCTGCACGCGCTGCGTCTGCTAATGCCTTCACTTTTCCGTGATAAAGAAACCCGCCGCGATCAAACACGACTTGCTCGAGTTTCTTCGCCAACAAACGTTCCGCGATTGCCTTGCCGATCAATTCTGCCGCAGCCTGGTTTGCGCCAATTTTATTTTTGTCGAGTAACGAGCTCTCTCTTGTTGACGCAGCGGCCAGTGTCCTCCCGGCATCATCATCGATCACTTGCGCGTAAACGTGTTTCCCAGAGAAATGAACTGCCAGTCGCGGTCGTTGCGCGGTACCGGCGACTTTTTTCCTGATCCTTCGATGAACACGCTGCCGCGCTGCTTTACGAGTCGTCGCCATACCTATTGAACGGTCTTGCCCACTTTGCGACGAATTTGCTCGCCCGCGTAGCGAACGCCTTTGCCCTTGTACGGTTCCGGAGGGTAAAAACGACGGATATCCGCCGCCACCTGCCCGACCAGTTTTTTATCGACGCCTTGGATCGTAATTTTCGTGTTGTCCGTAACTGTGATCTTAATGTCCGTAGGAATGGAAAATGGAACCGGATGCGAGAAGCCGAGGCTCAAGTTAAGGATCGATCCCTGCACGGCAGCCCTGAAACCGACGCCTTCGATCTCGAGTTGTTTGGTGAAACCTTCACTCACTCCCTGCACCATGTTGTGGACGAGGCTGCGCGAGAGGCCGTGTAACGCTTTCACGCTGCGCGTTTCTGCTTCGCGTACCAGGGATACCCGGTTGTCTTTCACGCTTGCCCTGATATCGCGCGGGAGCTTCCACTGAAGTTTTCCCCTGGGCCCTTCCACCGAAACCGCTCCGGCATCGTCAATGTTCACTTTGACCTTGTCGGGAATCTCGACCGCTTTATTTCCAATTCGTGACATAAATTTACCAGACGTAGGCGAGCAGTTCACCGCCCACTTTTTGCTTTTTCGCTTCGCGCCCCGACAAAATGCCGCGTGAAGTGGACAGAATCGCCAGGCCCATTCCACCAAGGACTCGCGGGATTTCATCCGCCCCGACGTATCGGCGCAACCCGGGGCGGCTCACCCGCCGCAACCCTGCGATGGCGCTCGATCGGTTCGCGATTTTGTTCGTGATCCTAATGCACGGGTGCGCAGCGCTCGTGTCAATCGAGTAGTCGGTGATGTAACCTTCATCTTTCAAGATGCGCGCAAGCTCGGCCTTGATTCTCGAGTACGGAACCAGCACCTCCGGCTTCTGCGCGCGCGTGCCGTTGCGGACACGCGCCAGAAAATCGGCAATGGGATCGGTAACAGTGCTCATGAAAATCAGGCGGGTTGCGCGGCGGGCTTCCTTGCCCGGTCGCTAAACGGCATTCCCATTTCGCTCAAGAGCGATTTGGCTTCCTCATCCGTTTGAGCCGTGGTGACGATTGTAACATCAAATCCGATGTTGCGCTTGATTTTGTCGAGCTCGACTTCAGGAAAAATCGATTGATCCGAAATTCCGAGAGTATAGTTGCCGTGGTTATCAAAACAACGCGGAGACACGCCGCGAAAGTCGCGAATGCGCGGGAGTGCAGCCTTGATGAACCGCTCGAGGAATTCGTACATGCGCTCTCCACGCAAAGTCACTTTGGCGCCAATCGCCTGATCTTTTCGTAATTTGAAATTGGAAATGCTTTTCTTAGCCAGCGTTTCCACCGCGCGCTGGCCCGTAATCAACGCGAGTTCCGCTTTAGCTTCTTCCAGCGCTTGCTTCACGTCCGATTGCGAGCCGATCGAGGTGTTAATGACAACTTTCTCGACCTTGGGAATCTGGTGAACGTTTTTGTAGCCGTGCAGTTTTTGCAGCGCTAGCATGACGTGCTCTTTGTAATAGCGATGAAATTCGTTTTCCATTTTCAACAGGCTCGCGCCTAACTTTTCTTTGTCTCTTTTTTCGCTTTGGCCTCTGCGCCTTTTACCGGTTTTCTCTCGCGCTCGATTAATTTCACGTTCGAAATATGAATGGGCCCTTCGCGTTCGGCGATTTTTCCGCTCGGATTATCCTGAGATTTCCGGAGGTGCTTCTTAATAATGCGCACACCTTCGACCAGAACCCGTTGCTTCCCCGGAAACACCGCCAGGATTCTCCCTGAAGAACCGCGGAAATTCCCGGACACGACCTCGACTTGGTCGCCTTTTCTAACGTGACACTTGGTTCGATTCATAGGACTTCCGGGGCGAGCGAGACAATTTTCATGAAGTTGCGCTCGCGCAATTCGCGGGCTACCGGCCCGAAAATGCGCGTGCCGCGTGGATTCAAATCTTTGTCGATAATCACGATTGCGTTGTTATCGAAGCGTAGCAGCGAACCGTCCTCGCGACGGATCGGCTGTTTCGTGCGGACGAGAACCGCACGCACCACTTCGCCTTTCTTTACGGTTCCGTTCGCGCTGGCTTCCTTCACGTTCGCAGTGATCACATCGCCGATCCCGGCGTAACGCGTGGATTTACCGATCACACTGATCATCGTGGCCATGCGCGCGCCGCTGTTGTCTGCCACATCCAATCTGGATCGAAGTTGTACCATAAGAGCGACGAGTTAACCGGAAGCCTGTTCAAAGTTACTTATGGACGACCTCCACCAGACGCCACCGCTTTAGCTTGCTCAGCGGCCGCGTCTCCATGATGCGAACGGTGTCGCCGGTTTTTGCCTGGTTCTGTTCATCGTGGGCATAAAATTTTTTCATCTGTTTGACAATCTTGCCAAACTTGGGGTGCGGCACACGCGTGACTGTTCGCACCACAATCGTCTTGTTCATGCTGCTGGAAATCACTTCGCCGGTTCGTGTCTTGCGTGAACCGCGGGTCACGGGCCCGACCTGCGGCAAAGTTGTTGATGGCAGTGGTTGATCTAGCTCAGCCATAACTCTACTTCTTAGCGGTCTGTTTCGCTCGGTGCAACAGCGTCGTTTCAATGCGGGCAATGTCGCGCCGCAGCAAGCGCAGCCTACTTGGCTGCTCCAGTTGGCCGCTCTGCTGTTGCAAACGCAGATGAAGACTTTCCTGGCGCAAGTCGCGTCTCTTGGTCAACAGCTCGTCCGTGCTCAGCTCAGTGATTTCTTTCATTTTCATGGTTCTTAAGCGGCCCTGACGTGATGACGCGTGAGAAATTTCGTGCGCACCGGCAACTTGTCCGCTGCAAGGCGCAAAGATTCGCGTGCGACCGATTCCGGCACGCCATCGAGCTCGAACAAAATGTTACCAGGCCGCACCGTCGCGACCCAGTACTCGGGTTGACCTTTGCCCTTTCCCATGCGCGTTTCGGGTGGACGCGCCGTCACAGATTTATCAGGGAAAATGCGGATCCACAGTTTGCCCTTGCGCTTCATATTGCGAGTGAGCGCGACACGTGCGGCTTCCAACTGCGTGTTGGTGATCCACGCACGTTCGAGTGTCTGCAAACCGAACTCGCCAAAATCGATTTTGAGATTGCGCGAAGCGGTTCCCTTTCGGCTTCCTCGCTGGGACTTTCGATACTTCACGCGCTTTGGCATCAATGGCATAAATTTTCTCCTTAGACTTCAGCGGGCTCGGGTGCCGAAGGTGGTGGCGGTGGTGGTGCAGCCGACTGAGGCGTTGCTTCTTCCTTTTTACAGATCCAACATTTCACCCCGATCTTGCCATAGACCGTGTTTGCTTCGGCGAACCCGTAATCGATGGGCGTGCGCAAGGTGTGCAGCGGAACCTTTCCCTCTCGATACCATTCCGAGCGCGAAATCTCGGCGCCATTAAGCCGGCCCGAAGACCGCAGCCGAATTCCTTCCGCGCCAAAATCCATCGCGGTCTGGACTGCTTTTTTCATCGCACGGCGATAGGCAATCCGCCGCTCGATCTGCAGCGCTACGTTTTCTGAGACGAGCTGAGCGTCAAGTTCCGGCGTTTTGATTTCCTGAATATCGATCTTGACCTGTTTGCCCTCGGCCATCTTCGAAATTTCTTCCGTCATCTTTTCGATCTCTGCGCCCTTTCGCCCGATCACAATCCCGGGACGGGCGGTGTGAATGGTCACCCGAATTGAATTCCACGCCCGCTCGATCACAATTTTCGATACCGCGGCGAACTGCAGCTTCTTCTTCACGTAATTGCGAATCTTCAGGTCGCTATGCAAAAATGAGGGGAATTCCTGCGACGACGCATACCAGCGCGAGCGCCAGTCTCGATTCACGCTCAGGCGAAACCCTATTGGATTCACTTTTTGTCCCATAAAATTACTTTCCCGGCTTTGCGCTCTGCTTTGGCTTCGCCGCTTTTTTCTCGGACGCCGCTGCCGCGCTTTCACTCGGCTCGACGTTCGTCTGCTTCTTTGCCGCTTTCTTCTCGTGTTCTCGTTTCGCTTTTCGCGCTTCTCGCGTTTCAATTGGAATCTCGTCGGATAGCACAATGCGAATGTGACTGGTGCGTTTCAAAATCCGGCTGGCGCTGCCGCGGGCGCGCGCCATGATCCGCTTCAGCGTTGGACCTTCATCCACAATCGCCTCCTTAACCACTAAACCATCCGGTTTCAGATTGGCGTTGTTTTCCGCATTGGCGATTGCGCTTTTCAGCGTCTTGCTAATCAGAAATGCCGCTTTCTTCGGTGTGAAAGTCAGAAGATCGAGTGCTGCCGAAACCGGCAGACCCTGGATCTCACGCGTAACTTCCCGCGCCTTAAACGGCGAAATCCGCGCGTACCTATATATCGAATTGACTTCCATCGCTTCGCGAGGTTAAAAAGTTAAAAGGGTTACAAAGCCAACTTCTCTTGTAGCTATTGTAACCTTGTAACTCTTTTAACGTTCCAACTCTCCCTTCATCTTAAACTTACATTGGGTTGCGCATCCACCTGGAGGCGGTCCCCTACTCTTATTTTTTCCTTGTTTGAATCCATTTCCTGAATTACCGCACCGCAAATCTTTTGGCGCACATCGACTACGCGCAGGCTGGCGACGTTTCGATCGTCGCGCATCACTCGCATCGGCATTCCAATCTTTACCCCCTGTTTCTCGCCAAGGTTGCCGACTACAAACGACCACTCCTCCTTCACGCTGATCACGCTCCCATACATTAAACTCGGCTCGGGCTGGTCCGGCGCGCTGGTTGATTTTGTGATCAGCGTATTGATACTGCGCAGCTGCGCTTCCACGTCCATTCGCGCCTTTGCATTCCCGCTCTGCGCCGTTTGCAAATAACACAACACCGCTTCATTCAGGCGCAACATCTGGTCGCGATACTCGTCGCGCTCCTTCTGCGCCAGTTGAAGATCGCTCACTGCCGCCAATAAACGCTGCTCCAGTTTCGCACGGTCCTTGTTTGCGGAAGCCAGTCCCAGCGCTTCCATTCGCAATTCCAAGTCGGAATACTTCCGGCGAAGCTCTTCCGCCTGTGCATTGGATTCCGCCAGGCTGCTCGTTAAAGCCCTAAGCGATTCTTGCGCGATCGACAATTGCTTCTGCAGTTGTTCATTTTCCTGCAGCGATGCTTCAGCCGTCGCAGGGCGTGCCGCATTTTCAATCTTCGATTCTGACAAAGAACTATTTTCCGCGTCGCTGCCATAGCAGGCCAACGCGACACAAATTGCCAATTGCCAAATGCCAATTGCCAATTGGGTTCGGCAACCGCCGGGGCGCCTCAATTGGAAATTGTAAATTCGCAATTCGAAATTCTCTCTCTACTTGGTGACCTTCGCCGTATGCGAACCGTGTTTTTTAAACACGCGCGTAGGCGAAAATTCACCGAGCTTGTGACCGACCATGTTCTCGGTGACGAAAACGGAGTTAAAGCTCTTTCCGTTGTGTACCAAAAACGTGTGGCCAACAAAATCCGGCGTCACCATCGAGCGCCGCGACCACGTCTTAATCGGTTTCTTTACGCCCGAGCTATTCATCTTGTCCATCTTCTCAAGAAGATGCAGCTCGACGAAGGGTCCTTTCTTTAACGATCTAGCCATAAAAATCAAATGGTAATTGGAATTCGGAAGCCAGGAATCCACAAAGGATTTGAAATCCGGTTTTCTGCATTCCTGTTTTCCTGATTTAGCTTCTTCTTCAAAATTTTTCCTGGTTCCCTGGTTTCTAGATTAAGTCTTCTTCCTCGCGCGGCGCCTTTCCAAAATGAAGCGATCGCTCGGTTTATGTTTGCTGCGTGTTTTAAATCCTTTGGCCAGTTGTCCCCATGGACTGACTGGATGATGACGGCCGCCGCCTCCTTTTGATTTCCCCTGGCCGCCGCCCATC
>Ga0209377_1000745_pt1 | contig 22084 bp, 24 predicted proteins | sample GraSoiAngelo_141_FD_185898 | JGI IMG/M metagenome (GOLD analysis project Ga0209377, IMG submission 185898) | Grasslands soil microbial communities from the Angelo Coastal Reserve, California, USA - 14_0929_12_40cm (SPAdes) (version 2) | ecosystem: Environmental > Terrestrial > Soil > Grasslands ...
TGAATGAATGCTAGTCCAACTTACCAGTCTTGATCCCATCTGGTCCCTCTTCACTATCATAGGAATACTCACCCTATTCGGGAAAAGGAAAAAAGACGAGAAAGATCACGAAGAGACCGGAGAATCGTCGACACCCATGCCCACTTCGGCGCCCAACTCTCCAGCGGCACCACTCCAAGCTCCTCCTGTTCCCGCAAGTGCTCCTTCTTCTCCTTCGCTCCCAACTTCACCAATGAACGCCAACGTCTCCTATCAACCGCCGAGAAGCTGGCAGGGTCCTCCGCAGGGAGACGAGGACAGTTCTCTGAGTAGACTGCTACAGTCTCTGCTCAGAGATTTGCCCTCTGACGCGAACTCGATGGGTGGCGATCAGACAGGAGCGTTTTCGTTGCAGAGCACTGCTGAATGGGTCCCGCCGAGGGCGACGCCCACAAGTCGGCCGATGATGATAGGTCCAGGCGGAAAGAAAGGCCCGGAGCCAGACAAACCAATCGCGGCACCACAGCCGCCCGCTGCCAGCGCGCCTCCTCCACCCTCAGCACCTCCAGTCCGTTCCGTGAAACCCTCCGCGCCTATGGAGCAGCCTGCGAAGGACGCGCTGCAGCCCAAGTTCTATCCGCCGCCCTCACCGGACAAGCCGGAGAAACCTGTCCGGGAAGAGGCTTCCAAGCGTCCCAGTCCTTCCAAAGTCTCGCAGGGTTTCGACCATATTTTCGAGCTTACGCAGGGGAATCTTGAATCTCCGGGTCTCGTGGTTGTGAATGGCAGTCAGGGATCCGGAAAGACAACCCTTTGCTCAGGACTTGCGAGCAGTTTTCTGAAGCTGGGAAACCCGTGCATGTTCGTTACTTATGATAAAGCGCCTGGTGCGCTTAGGGAGCAGATGAAGAAGATAGGTGCTGATCCGTCGGAGGCCGAGTCCCAGTATAGGTTCTTGCTGGTTGACGGGTTTTCGTCCCAGTCTGATTCGTTCAGTTTTGAGCCGTACTATGTTGAGAAGCCGTTTGACTTTGATTCGATACAGGACGCGCTTGTCAAGAACAGTTCCATGTTTATCGGCGAGAAGACGAAGATTCTATTTGATTCGATCGATCAGGTGGTCGCTAAGATTGGGTCCAAGGATTTTGTCAAGCGATTAAGCGAGACCTTGGACAAGCTGAGAGACTCGAACGTGACACTCGTCTTGACGGTGGATCTCTCGAAAGCTCCAAAGGATGTGGTCAAGTGGCTGGAAGATACTGCGTCGTGTGTTATCGATCTGGACAAGGACGAGTCGGATCCTAACGGGCGAGAGCTGAAGGTCAGGAAGCTCAACGGGTCAGCGTCCAAGATTGACACGGAGATCTTCGAGATAGACTCCAGCAAAGGACTCGTATTCGTAAAGTAGTCTTATTCCTTGCATGCAGAGGAATGGACAAGAATAGCTACTCGTCGTCCTTCGAATCGTCCGCTTGCAGTGGAGGCTGGAAGGCTTCGAGGGGCACCCATCTGCTCTTCTGGGCTCCTTTGACCCAGGCGCCTCCTCCATCGATCCATTCGACAACTCCCTCGATTGTTTCGCCGCTCATCAACGTCACCTTGACGTTGTCGCCGGGCTTGGGAAGAGACATGACGTGCGTGGACCGGGGCTGGGTAATGTATGATAAAACCCTGCCCTGGACAAGCAGAACAAACTAGTCATGCGTCGTTAGAGCGCGATACTTTCACATGGGTCCGCAGGGACCACTCACGCGACGCGAGGGTCGGTCGCTAAGACCCCCTATTTTCCAGAAACCATTTCCTGTCTGGCGTGGATAATGGGCGAGACAGGCTGATCAGGGCACAATCCAGGCTGGGATGGCCTGGCGGAGATAGCGACATTTCCGAACGAATTTCGGGAGAGTTGAAGGGGGCGCGCCAGATTCGAGATCGGGGCTGATAATGGGCGAGTTTCTGAACCACGCGAGAAAAGTCTAAAGGGGCTCTACGTAGCCGAAGCCTTCACGAATGATCTTGCGCACCATCTCAGCTCTCTCCTCGGTGTTCTTGTCCAGGTAAATCTTGACGATGTGGCCCTTCTCGGTCTCGAAGCGCAAACCTTCTTTGCGAAACTTTTCTAGGGCATCGTTCAGGGTGAAATGGTTTCCAAAAGTCGCAACGATAACCGCGCGGTTCTTCTTCTTACCACCGAGCCTTATTGCGGTCTTCCTAAAACCCTCAGCTAAACCGTAAGCCATCGTAAATCCAGCTGCGTTCCAGAATGAGCGAACCTGCTATATGACTATCGGGTAAACAGTTGAGGTTCTGTTCTCTAGGCTTTTACGCTGCCAGTTCGATAGGCCGCATCTTCTCGGACGGCCGTTTGCCCAAGACTTTTCCAAGCTCCACCGTGACAACTTTTCGATTGGACCTCTGACCGCCATACCACCTGTTCACCTGACCATCACCATACTTCCCTCGAAAGAGGCCGAAAACATGGTCAAGCTTCTCCTGAGCAAGGCTTCCGCTTCCCTCGAAAATTATCTCTCCAACTTCAACTTCCACCCGGGGAGTCTTCTCCAAGTTTTTCCACCAATCAGAGTCCTCATGAGCCAAAAAGAACAACTTTCCATCTTCGAAGGCGAACCAGAGCTCGACAGATCGAGAAATGCCGGTGCGTCGGCCCTTGGTGGTCAGGTTGAGGTAAGGCGTTTCTTCGAGAACAATCTCACTAGTAGCCAACCCAATTCACAACGTACCACCAGTTTGTCCGACCCTGTGTTATAACCCTGAGGGGCTTCTGAGGAGCCGTTACTCGAACGACTCGCTCGCTTCGTCGCTGCCAGCAGGCTCGTTCTTGGCAGGCTGCGAAACCGGGGTACGCTCGGGTAGGAGAGAGTATCTGCCGTCAGAGGTCCGATAGATAGCCACCCGATGAACAGTTTCCCAGCCAGCACTTCCCTGACGCCGGATCTGGATGGTCAACACCTCGGCATTGGGGTCGCTCTTACCGGGCCAGACTGTTAGGCCGAGAAAGTCTCCATTTGGCAACTTGCTCGTAAACCTTGCCTTGTACTTCTGCCTCTCTGCCATCATACACATTTAGAACGTGCCCGCGGCGTATTAAGCTGAATCCTTCATCGACAGAGCATCCCTCTCAGAGGGCTCATCTTATTACTTGAAGAAATCAGAATATTGATTGACAGACTTGCTCTCGGGAATGCTTGTTGTTCTCCGAGCGCTGGAACGTGAAGATCTAACAGCGATGCACAAGTGGCAGAACGACGAAGAGATCATGCGTTTGGCCCGCTCCTTCCCAGACCATGTGATCTCGAAGGAAGCGCTGGAGGCAGAATTCGCGAGAGAGCTGAAGGGAGAAGACACAGGAAGGAGAGCCTACATTATCGAAGAGAAATCCACACGCAAGCCAGTCGGCTGGGCGACGATTCGAATTCACCAGTTCCAGCGAAAGATGACGGCTGCTGATGTCGGTTTGGCACTGGGGGAGAAGACTGCCTGGAACAAGGGCTACGGAACAGAGACTGCTAGACTACTTCTGAATGAGGTGTTTAGACAATTGAACCTGCACCGAGCAGAATGGTGGACTTACGCTGAGAACAATGTCAGCGTCCAGCTGGCCAAGAAACTAGGCTTCAAAGAAGAAGCCCGTCTGCGGGATGGGGTCTTCTTCGACAACCGGTATCATGACTTGGTTGTACTTGGTCTCCTGAAACAGGAATTTGAATCAATTAGAGCGACGCCCGAGACATCCGGGGGCTAAACGACCGTCAGCTATTTACAGAGCCCGTAGGAGGAGGAAATCGGCGATCAACGATGAGCACCCTTGAGCTGAAGGCCCAGAAAGGAGACACCGTATCCGTACATTATCTCGGACGATATCCTGGCGGAAAAGTCTTCGACACTTCCATGGAGAAAGAAGCGAAATCCGCAGGCCTCTACAACCCTGCTCGAGACTACAAGCCCCTGCAGGTAATTCTCGGAGCTGGGAAAGTGATTCAAGGGTTTGACGAAGCCTTGATCGGTATGAAGATCAACGAGGAGAAGGAAGTTGTGATTCCTCCTGAGAAGGCTTACGGAAAAACAGGGGGTCATCCTATGGCGGGCAAGACTCTGCAGTTCAAACTGAGAGTGACCAACATCAAACGCCAATAACGGTAACTTGCTGGAACTCCTCACACCGTCTACAACGCGACCCCTTTACGATAACTCACGTCCAATGCTGGACATGGCATATCGAAGAGGAGGGGTGCTAATGTCTCAAGGATGATACGTGGCGATGGCGCTGAGGTCCTACAAGTCAACCCGAATAACATCCTCGATCTTAGTCGACGGAGAGCCTGAGAAAGGAGAAAGAGTCAAGGCTCAGATACCCGATGCAACCTACACAAACTGCGATGGGACCGTCGAAAGATTGGAAGACTTGGTCAGGCAGACCGCTCAAAAGGCCCGACAGGCTCCGTTAGGCGAAAGCTACGCAGGAGTGCCTCTCGCCAAGAAGCTCGGAATCAGACCGGGATACACTGTTTCCCTAGTTGGTGCACCCGAGGGGTTCCGAGAGACCATGGGCGAATTACCGGAAAATGTGGTGCTGCGAGACGGTGTCAGAACCCAGTCTGACCTAACGCTATGGTTTGCAAAGTCTCGAAGAGAGTTGGAAGAGAGACTACAACACATGAGGCCATTGTCGAAGAAGGCCGGATTATGGATTCTCTGGCCAAAGCAAACCTCTAAGCTTCAAACGGACCTGGGACAGCCATTAGTCCGGGAAGCAGGGCTCGCAGCTGGGATGGTTGATTTCAAGATCTGCTCGATCGACAAAAACTGGTCCGGCCTCAGATTCACTCTAAGAGAAAAGTAACCGTCGTGTGCCATGGATTCCGTGCCGGTTCAAGTCAAACAGTTCTCGATCCTGAGATTAAGCATCGATCACTTTTACCCGCGCCGAGTCTTCACTGGTAACATAACGTCCGTACGGTCGTCCGCCTGACGTACAGCTACGACTTTGGGTTTGCCTTTCTTGAAATCGTCCACGACTAACAAGCAAGAACGATGGAATGACTGGAGGATTGACGGGTGAGTTTGGTGGACCTTTTGATCTCGATAGGAAGTGCGGGGCTTGCGATCTTTAGTGTGCCTACGGTTCTGAACAAGGGTTCTCAAGTTCCGAGGAAGACAGCGAGCATTCCTTCGGCGTCCATCTTGACATATTTCGTCCCGTTGTTTGCGATTAGCGGATTGGACCTCACGGCGATAACCATCGCAGGACAGGCCATCGTATGGTGGCTAATTGTTGCATTCAGACCTGTAAGAAAGCTTGGCTAACTTGACGACTCGTGAAAGAACGCTAACCGGGATCATGGTGCGGCCGCCGGGATTTGAAGTCCCGAGCCGTTGTTTAGACGGCTTCCCGGGTCGTTGGGTTGGAAGCCCATTGGACGCTCTAGGAGCTATGTCCTAGACCAGGCTAGACTACGGCCGCTGACCTTGGCGTTTAGTCCATGGTCTTTTCTGCCTTACGATTGGTCAAGAACACTCAGTAGACGAGGTCGCGTCTGTTGCATGACCTAGCAAGCGATCAAGTTCGAGACAAGTCTCAACTAGTCTTAAGAATCTGACAATGCCTGCTGCAATGTTTTGAAAGTCATCCCAATTGAACACGAACCGGCTCGAGCCCGTGACTATCTTAACGACAAGAGTTTGCAGATAGGCCATATTCTTCCCGTCGGTGACAGTCTACTAGGAGAATACTTTGCAACCGGCAGTAGCTTCGTTCTGCTGAAGGGAAGGGCTGTTGACGCACTATTCTCCTACAATGCGGGGAGAGATAAGCAGGCTCCCACAGGGAGATTCCGTGTTGTAACAGATACTGTTGTAGGGCTAAGAGAGGCGACTAGGCTTGTTGAAGAAACCGCTGTCGCGGGCGAGAAGATGGTTCTTCGAACTAATGTTTTCGGATACGACAAGAAGCGGCTCCTAGCCCTGAAAACCTTGGGCTACAACGTTGGCGCTACTCTTCCAGGGGTCGTCTCACTTGATGGGAGGAGATTTGACTATCACCTTCTCTACAAGGATCTAAGTTCGAGGTACAAGTCTGGCGTCCGAAGAAGTTATGCCAAGCCCGGCATGTACAAGGCAGTAGAAGTTGAAAAGGCAAAGACGCCAAAACTGAAGGTCAGAGGATACAAATATGATGATAGGCCGATTCTTGACAAGTTCGTAACTCACCAGAATGTGATTCGCGGAATCGGCTCGGGGGTCTTTGAGGGCCTATACCCATGGCCACCGGGCGATTATCAACGGAGGGTTGAAGCAAAGCAGATCTTTCCGATCGTGTGTGAGGACGAGCTCATTAGGGAACCTGTGGGGATAGTCGACCTCTTCGGATCTTCCGCACAAGTCATGCAGCATTCGATGGGTACTGGAATCTACGTTAGAGCTGACTACCAAGGGCTTGGCGTTGGGACGATGTTGATGGAGGCTTCGAAGACTCTTGCAATGAGGTTGCACCTAGGCAGGGTCTGGTTGAGCGTTTTCGAGGGAAACAGCCCAGCCTTGGCGCTGTATCGAAAAACCGGGTTTGAAGAATCCGGAAAGGTGCCTGGCTGGTTGCAAGAGGGATATGTCGATGAGATATTCATGACTCTGAAACTGGACTAGGGAGACTCTCACTACGATCCAAAGGGGCTCACCCATTCTTGAGCAACCACTCTTTTCTAGCAAGACCGCGTTCGGTTAAAGCGTATTCGAACCTTTTTGATCGGCGAGTCCGGCTCAACAGGCCCTGTCTCCAGTAGCGCAAAAGCGCCATCTCGACAGCCTTGTCCGTCAACTTGAGCGTCGTATCTGTGGCAAGGAGCTGTCGAATTTTGAGACTGTCGAACCCCTGTGTGGGTTCGAAGAGGCCAAGTATGCGGATCTTGAGCTCGTTGTAGTTCATTCTTGCGAGGCGTGGATGGTCGAACAAATAAATCTATTGCGGGAGATGCGATTGTGAGAATTCTCTTAGCATGTTCTTGAGAGGGCTGAGAGTAACACCTTGTATGCGTTCCCGAGCGCGTTGTTTCGGCGAAACACTTTCACTTTCACTCCCGATTTCCAGAGTAACACCTTGTCGAACTGTGCTCGGGACCGAAAATCGTTATATATCTACAACAGAGAACACTCGGGCTGAGCATTATTGTCCGACCTGGAAGCGGTTCAGAGTTCAGTTCAGCCCGGCCAACCAAGCGGGACTATAGAAGTGACCGTTAGACACAATGGGGCAGAGACCAAAGTCATTGGGAACCCTGAGAATGTTGTTCGCGAACTTGTCATCTTCTTCTCGAAAGCGTACCCTTCTCTTGAACTAGCCTCGAAGCTCGTACTCTCTGTCGACGGCGTGGAGTTCCTGCAAAACTGTGCGGGCGTCCTCGCCTTCTCTCCCGAGGGTCTTGTGATTTTGAAAGATACGACGACGCTGAAGGATAGGGAGCTCATGATGCTTTACGTCGCCGGAGCACGCATGTTCTACTTGATGGGAAAGAAAGACAACGATTCAATCTCACTAGAGGAACTCGCAAAGGTCACAGGCCGGGTCACTGGGACCATTGCAGGCCGGCTCAGCGAACTAGTCAGAGAACAACTAATCGAAAGAGTCGGAAAAGGCTCCTACCGGCTCACCACAATGGGACAGCGCATCGTCATCCAAACACTGATGCCGAAAGCTGTGCAGTTGCCTGAGAGGTAGAGAGCGATGACTGAGCGTCCGAAGATCAAGGTTCAGATCGAATGGGGAGACATCAAACACACCGTCGAAGGCGACCTGGAGACCGTGGTCCAGGAGGTTATGCGGTTCGCAGCACAGGTCCTACCCAACTATTCACTTGCATCGAAGTTGACGTTCTCGCCAGACTACTCGTCGATGGTGGACGATCTCTCTGAGACAGTCAAACTGACACCCGAGGGCGAGGCTGTCTTTTTGAAGCCTGAGATGTCAGCGGAACAATCGATCGCGCTCGTTTTGCTCGCCACGCGGGTTGCGCATGCAGTTGGCACTCGACCTAGTGTCGATATGAGCCCTGAGAATATCAGCAAGGCTATCGGAAAATCTGTCAAGACAGTCCGCAACACCCTGGCGATGATGGGGAAGACCGGTATTGTCGAGCGCACCAACGAGGGAAACTACAAACTCTCAATGCAAGGAATCCGCAAATCGCACGAGATCGCGAGAGGCGTGACCGCCCGGGCCGCCGCGTCCCAGCCTGAAACAAAGGTGACCGCGCCAGGATGATACTAGACAGGGTGCGGGGACAGGCGGGAGAGGGGGATCTCCCGCCCAATACTGGGGGAATCTAACCTTGCTCCACCGCACCCAGGAACTAACTGAACCTCTAGCACAATTAAAAAGCATACCGGAAGAGCTTCAGCATCCAATACCGGAAGCGCTTCTTCAGCTCTCGACGAAGTCGATGCAGTCGCTGCGGGGGTCGACACTCAACCCGCGCACCGTGTCCCTAGTGGACATGGGCCTCGATGATGGAGATTCTGACGAGCAGCTCGAAATCGGCGCATCGTCAATTGCCATGGATTTGAAACGCAGTCCAATCAACCCGTTGAGAGATGCAGTTCCGATAGCGGCATGCGATGCGTCCAGCGTCAAGATCGGCGAGACAGAGACCGGGATGATCTTCGCAATCCGCGCCGTCGCTGTCTGGAGACAACCCGACAGGATCGCCTTCACACGTTGGGGACCATTGCTGTTCCATATCCCGAACTCCGATGGGCAGGCTGAGAAGTATATGGACGACGAGTCCCGGGCATTCGGTGGACTTTCGGTCAAGACTCTACGAGTTCTGACGAAACTGAGGAATCATGTGGAACGCTGGGTCCAGGAAGAGCTAGCCCTCTCTGTCAAGGATGGTGTTGTTCTGTTCGACGGTTCATTGACAGCGGGGACGCCGGACAATCCCTCGAGTAGAGTCCAGAGAATCCTCTCCACAGCAAGGAGCAACAATAGTATTGTTATCGCTCTCTCGAAATCTACTCAACTTACAGTTGGTGGGAAGAATATTCTCGGCTTCTTCGACGCCGAAAAGATTCCTCACATCATCGACATAACATCAGTTGTCGAGAATGAGTATCCGGCATATCCGATCAGATTCCTCGGACGCGTTTGCGTCTCGAAGCTTTCGCCAGATGGCTTCCTGTTCCGAACCGATATTGACAGGGATGCTGACGAGCAAGGATCGCTCGTCGCACTTGGCCGAGTTGCCGGGACCGATGTCATCTTCCATGGCTATCCTGAGACATTGAGGATCGCACATATTTTCAGCACGTTTACGGCTAACGAGATCCTCGCGGTTCAACGATTTGTTGCCTGCAACCATCACGTCAGTCTTCAGGCTCGGCCGAACCTCCGACGATCATTGTTCGGACCCTTTGGAACAAGCAGGTACGTGGTCTAGATGCGGATATACCGTAAGGAAGCGGACGAGGTCCAGCTCATAGCTTTCCCCGATGAGCACGTTCAGAAGGGAGATTATTTCGTAATCGAGGACCCTGCCCAGTCAAGAGGGCTGCTTGTCCAGGCGATTGATCTCCAATACGCCAACGTTCCAGGGGTCTTGGAAGACATTCTCAGAGACGTGATGACCGATGGGGAGCTTTCAGGGGAGGATGTGGACCCGTTGAACATTTCGAGCCAAGTGGACGCGTTGAAGGATACGAGGCTGGCGGTCTGCAAGATCCGCGGAACGATCGCCCAGGACGGAAGCTTGTCCCCTAGCACCTCATGGCTGCCATCCCGTACTTCATCGAAGATTCGGCCTTACGCGATCAACCGGTTGATAATGAACGGTGGAAAAATGCCGGTCAAACTCGGACACAACGATGGCGAGGCGATCAGTGTTGACGCGAGCGGACTCGATGGCGGTCTAAACATAATCACTGGAAGGAAGGGTTCAGGTAAGTCTCACTTGGCGAAGCTATTGCTCTTGTCCATGGCGGGATGGGGTGCACCTTGCATTGTTCTGGACGTTAACGGAGAATACGTCAACCTCCACAAGTCCAGGGATGGAAGACAATCAACCGCAAGACTGACTGTCCTTGCGCCTAGGAGTGGCCTAAACTTCTCTATGGCCAAACTTGGGCTGAGAACCATGGCAGGAGTTCTGAGCCACGCACTTGATCTACCCGCAACCTCGTCCAAGGTCTTCACCATAATCTGGAAAGATCTGGAAGCAAGGGGAGATCTGACTCTGCCAACGGTGATCCAAGCGGTCCAGTCTTGGAGCTGCCATGACAGCGTTCGGGAGGCCTTGACCTCTAGGTTGCAGGTCCTGATGGAATCGGGACTGTTTGACGAGGCGAACCCGTTGACCGAAGAGCGGATTCTCCACACTATCGAGGGAGGTGGGATACTGGTGGTTAATCTGAAGAATCAGAGCCAGATCGTCCGACGGATACTCGTCGAGGTCTTTCTCGGGGAACTAACCAAGATTCTCTCCTCAAACTGGCTCAAGGCCGCGTTTCTATTCGCAGAGGAAGCCCACCTTTACTTGCGGGACACGTACTGGGACGATATTGTTACAAGGATGAGGCATATCGGATTGTTCACGACGTTCATCACGAACCAGCCGGACACCGTTCAGGAGGCTATCTACAGGCAAGCGGACAATGTGTTCATCTTCAACTTCACAAACGAGCACGATATCGAGGCTATTGGTAAGGTGGCGAAGGCGGACAGCGACACGATACGGTACCTTGTCAGAGGAATACCCACCAGACGCTGCTTGCTGCTCGGCAATGTTGTCAAGGACCTGCCACTGATGGTCGACGTGGAACAGTTGGATGTCAGAACTATGGGCGAGACGCGACTCTTCTTCTCTTAGCATAAGCAAGGGCGCGCTAGTCTTTCGTTGGAACTCGATCTAACAAGTCCCGCATTCCCGCTCGAGATTTCTTTCTGGCAAGACCTCGCCTGAGCCCTACGCTGAGGCCCGCGCCGGCCCGCAGCGTAGTCTACTCTCTGGCCATCTGCACTAGGTCGGACGGCTGCTTCTTACTGTTCTCGGAGAGGCTCATTATTCCTCCAGTGAGACTTTGACCCTGTATTCCTTTGGCGGCAAAGATCTGCGCAACGCGCAAAGACGTGCCTCCAGCCATGCACACCAGCAGAACCTTTCGATTGTCCTTGGGGAGAACATTCATGATATTATCGGGTATCTTCTCGGTCGAGATCAATGTTTGGACATCTGAGGCTCTTGCGACTTTGATCTTGCTCTCATCGCATCCAAGGGACGATGCGACGAGTTTGATGCCATCCTCCTTCGGGACGAACATGCCATGGGTCCAAAGAACCTCGCCATAATCGGCTACGCTAGAGCTGGCCTGTGGAAGAGTCACTTCGAGAGGAGGGGGCGCCTGCGCGACTGTTCCAAGAGTGCTCCGATACTTGTCGATGCCATCCGCGAGCATGACGACAAACTTGTCGCCCACACCATAGTTGAGCATTTGTAAGCAAGCATAGAGCGCTAGCGCGCTGCTCTCGCCGATGTCGTAGCCTCTTCCTACGAAGAAGCGAAGGACTCGCCTGGCCGGTTCGAAGTCCACCTCGTGTTGTCCCGCGTATAGGGCTGGATCGTAGAATCTGAGGCCCAAGGCCTTGTCCTTGGTCCTTATTCCCGCGACGTCTTGGTTGCGAAGCGGGAAGACTATATGGACAGATTTCTTGCCATGTTTTGTCTGGAGGTATTTGCTGATGCCGGCCGACGTGCCTCCTGTTCCAAACGCGGAGATTATTTTGAAGTCAGCTAGTGAGAGACCAATGTCTCCTAGCTGCTGGTCTATCTCCGGCGCTGTTACCCTCTCGTGTGACTTGACGTTCAGCTCGTTATCATATTGTTCGGGGCAGAAGCCTCTGTAAACCTTGGCCAGCACCTTTGCCAGGTTGATCACATCTTGTCTCGCGAGGAGACCTTCGATCTCGGCTCTCGACTTGTCGAACTGCGCTGCGTCCAGCCCGAGATCCGCTAGCTGTTCCCGGACATTACTCGCTGTTGCCTTGGCAATAACTAAGTTCTGATCAAGAGCCAATCCTGGTGCGGGACAAATGTCGATGTCCAGATTCACCGTCTTGACCGAGTTCCTGTTGAGTTCATCTAGGACCCCGCTCTGAAGCTTCCTTGAAACTAGGAAAATGACATTGATTCCGATCTTTTCCAGCATTCCGAGGGCGATACCGAAATTACCGGAGGTTGCCTCGAAGACTGTTTGACCAGTCCTTAGTCTGCCGGAAGCAATCGCATCCTCGATTATTTCGACTGCGGGGCGAACTTTGACCGAGCCACCTATGATCTTCGAGTCGAACTTTCCGAGGACTTTGCTCTTAAAAGGCATATCGAGGCCATATTCGACACGAGCGCACTCGATGAGGGGAGCCGTCAGATCCTCCAAGGGAGTTGGATTGACGAAAGTCTTGTTTCCGTCGCTCTCGACAAGATGGGGGACTTTGCTTCCTATTTCGCTCTGGAATCGCTTGAGAAGTGCTTCGTCAACCTGAGGCTTGGCTGTGGGCTCTTGCATTCCTTATCTAACTGATGGGGGATACGGCTTTATATAACGTATGTCATAAACGTGCGGTATGACCCAGACTTACAAGGCTCCAAACGTTCCAAGCGATAGAATCACGCCCGAATTCGTAAGGGACGAGCTACTGAGCTGTTTCGAGAGCGCCAATAGAGAATTCGCCACGCTGCTAAACCAACCAGTTACCGACGAACAGCTGAAACAGCAAGTGAAACAGTTCGTAGAATCAGTCTTCGTCAACTGCGGCGCCAGCTACACAGACCCGACCAAACAGGGAATCTTGACGGCCATGAACCAATGCAGGACCAACGCTGAGAAGATGATGGGCCCCCAAGGCGCCGGGATCATACAACACCACTACGATGAAATGATGAAACTGGTCGACAGACTACAAGAACGGCCAGTCTACGTCGCAACATCTCGTCTTGTCTGATTCTAACAAAGACGAGGTCAGCAGGTCGGAAAAACTCCTCCTCTCGTAAGTCATTAGTACGCCTCCCTCCGCACAACCCCCAGAATTGGAGTCCGTAACCCAACAGCTTCACACTCCCAGAGTCGTTCGACTCGACCGTATGGTCGACGAGACGCCTTCAATCCGTTCTTTCTGGTTCAGCGACTCTACTCTGCACAACGCCAAGCCGGGCCAGTTTGCGATGGTTTGGGTCCCAGGGATCGATGAGGTTCCCATGAGCGTGCTAGCATTTCACGGGAGAACAGAGGCGGGGGTAGTGATCAAGAAGGGCGGGCCAGTTAGCACTGCGCTTTGGGAGAAGAAAGTTGGCGACAAGTTCTGGGTCCGAGGCCCGTACGGCCACCCGTTCAGCGTGGGACACCACCACAAACTACTGGTCGTCGGTGGAGGAACAGGGCTTGTGCCGCTCATCTCTTTCCTAGTCCATCTGAGGGGACGAGATGTCACATTGATCACTGGTGCTAGGACGTCGAGCGAGCTCTTGTTCAAGGACTGGCTGCTTAACGAGAGCAAGGACCATCACTTCAAGCTCGTCTTCGCCACCGACGATGGAACATACGGAGAAAAGAATCAGGTCCCGAAGGTCGTCGAGCACGTATTGAAGGAAGGAAGCTTCGATGCAATCTATACCTGCGGACCAGAACCTATGATGAAACTAGTTTACGACCTAGCGATGCAGAAGAGATGCCACATACAAGTCAGCCTCGAAAGAGTGTTCAAGTGCGGAATCGGAATATGCGCCGCCTGCGTAATCGGTCCGTACTTGGTCTGTCACGACGGGCCAGTATTTTCGGAAAGAGAACTCAGCGGGATGCCAGAGTTCGGAAAAACCCGACGAGACCTCTCAGGCAAGAAGGTCCCTCTAGGGGCAGGGCACTGAGTATTTCTTTCAGTGCAGTAGATACCCTGGGCAAGGAACGATTAAATATCTCACAGCCCTCACGAACCCTCAGAAGGACCAAGCAATACCAACTCACGGCTCGCTAACAAAGGCAGGAAAAGTCAGACAGCAGACCCCTAAGATTCAAGCATTGGACAAGCCAGGCCTCTCACCAAGAGAGAGGGTCCGTCGGAATTCTGAAAAGAGGTTCGTCCTCGGCAGAAAACCGGGACAGAACTATATCAGAACCTAAACGCCCGCCGGACAGTTCTATTCGCTTATGACCTAAGAATTGTGCCCAAGTCTTCTTTTTGTGTTTACCTTATTAGCTGCAGTCAACCGTAGTTTTCGCTGATTTCAGATGGAAAAAGTCAGTCAGATGCAGCGCGGACTCATGGCTCGCGTAATATTGTCAATAATCACGCTAGCGGCCTTTTTGGCCGGCTCTCTCATCTTTGTGGGCTTCTACACTTCGGGCTACGATCTGTTCCAGAAAATCGTGGTGATCTTGGTTGCTATGATAATCGCATTTGCAGCTCTGGCAATAGTATGGGTCACTTGGGCCGGTCGTCGAGGCATGATGGGCTGGTGGAGAGACTAGCCTAATAACGGTTGAACTGCCAAGCTCTTATCTAGAACGCTTCCTCCCAAGCCTCGGCCAACTAGCTTCGGGACATGGGCATTGTCTCTGTTAATTGATACTCTACTTATCGTTCAATCGACCCTAGTGTTCCTTCTGGCCGGATACGAATATCTTACCCTGATGCATTTCCCAGCCTTACCCGAAAATACCATGGCCCCGTCGAACAGTTCTATGGTTTCGATCATTCTTCCTGTTCGAAATCAGGCAAATACAGTATCCGAATGCGTGGCCTCACTGGTTGGCTTGGATTATCCCGCAAAAGAGGTCATCGTCGTAGATGGCAATTCGACGGACAGAACCCAGAATATTCTCAAGAACTTTGATGGTAAGATCAAACTCGTCGAGGAAGAGCCTCTTCCTCCGGGCTGGGTGGGAAAGAACTGGGCCTGCCACCTAGGTTACAAGCGAGCCACGGGCGATCTACTCCTGTTCACGGACGGTGACTCTATTCATTCGCGCGACAGTCTGACAAAGACCGTGAACTTTCTGCAAGGCAGCAAGGCGGACCTCGCTACTCTCGCACCCGCCGCTATTCTTCGAACTTTCTGGGAGAAACTTCTCCAGCCCCCCATCTTCTGGCTTATCATGATGTTCGTCGGCGGCAAATGGGTCAACGACGACAACAAACCACGTTGGGCCCTTGGGAATGGCCAGTACATGCTCTTTCGCCGAGAGGCTTACGACAAAGTGGGCGGACACTACGCAGTTCGCGACAGGATAACCGAGGACTACTCCCTTGGCAGATTGATCAAAGCCCAGGGGCTTAGACTCAGAATGGTCACGGCCTCTGGCTCACTGGGTGTTCGAATGTACTCTAGTCTCCCAGAGATCTGGAGGGGATGGAGGAAGAACTTTTACTCCGTCTCAGGAAACCATCCTCTCTTTCGAGCCGTATACCGACTCGTACTCCTCTTCGCATTTCTCGTTCTCCCCTTCATCGTGCTCGGATACGGCATCTACCTTGCACCAGGCATGCCCATGAACATCTACCTCCTCACTGGCGCTTTCATGGCCGCGTTCCTCTGGCTCGGGCTCATCGTCCTCGACCGATCGATACGTGTAAACCCACTCTACGCGCTTCTACTACCCTTCGCCATCATGGTCTACATGGGAATAGGCATCGACTCGACTGTCAGAGGAGCACTAGGTCTAGGCTTCTCATGGAAGGGGCGAGTATACGGAAAACCCATAACTGGCCCGCTCGAAACCGGAGTTCCCTGAGATAGCAAACACGAGTGGGGATGAGTGGATTGAGCCAGACAACCGAACAAGTCTCTACCGAAATTGTAGAGCGTCTGCTCAGTCTTGACCGTCCCTCTCGCGAGGACATTAACCGAATCAAGATCGAAGTCTGCAGGCTACACAGGTCACCTACTGTTCCTCCTAACTCCGATCTTCTTCAGCGGATCCCTGGTTCGGAGCTCACCCGCTTCAAGCCGCTCCTCGTTGGTAAACAGGTTCGTAGCGCTAGCGGAGTAACTACTGTCGCCGTGATGCCCAAGCCATACGCTTGTCCCCACGGAAAGTGCACATACTGCCCGGGTGGGCCCGAAGTCGGAGTCCCAAGAGCTTACACTGGAAAAGAGCCAGCTGTCATGCGAGCTCTGGAGAATGAATACGACCCCTTCCTCCAGGTTCAGAGTAGAGTCGCTCAGCTTCAGGCAATGGGACACTCGGTCGACAAAGTAGAGCTGATCCTTGTCGGTGGCACCTTTCCATTCCTACCAAGAACCTACCAGGAAGACTTCGTCAAACGATGCCTCGATGCGTTGAATGGCGTCGACTCACCTTCCCTGGAAGAAGCGAAGAATCTCGCTGAATCAGCAAGTGTCAAGAACGTCGGGATTACCGTCGAAACAAGGCCTGACTGGGCACGGAAGGGCCATGTGGATCACATGCTTTCGATGGGGGTAACACGCGTCGAGATAGGGGTCCAGACCTTGTACGACGATGTCTATGAGAGAATTCATAGAGACCATACTGTCGCTGATGTTGTTCAGGCAACACAGACCCTAAAGGATTCAGGAATCAAGGTCGGGTATCACATGATGCTAGGACTACCGGGCTGCGACGCTTCGCGGGATTTAGACGCGTTCCGGAAAATCTTCGAAGACCCCGACTTCAAGCCTGACATGTTGAAGATCTATCCATGTCTGGTCACACCTGGAACACAGCTCTACGAGGAATGGAAGAGAGGAGAGTACAACCCCTACTCCACCGAGGAATCAGCCCATCTCATCGCAGAGATCAAACAGTTCGTTCCACGCTGGGTAAGGATCATGAGGATCCAGAGAGAGATACCCGTGGATGGGATCGCGGACGGCGTGAAGCACGGGAATCTCCGACAGCTCGTCCAGGAAGAGCTGACGCGTCGTGACATGAAATGTGAGTGCATCAGATGCAGAGAAGTCGGCATCCACTTCCTCAATAGAGGAGAAAGTCCTGACTTGGAACAAGTCCGACTTCAAAGGATCGACTATGAAGGTTCCGGGGGAACCGACATTTTCCTATCTTTCGAGGATCCCGAAAGTGACATACTCGTTGGGTATGTTCGACTTCGGATACCAACTGAGAAGGCTCACAGACCCGAGATAGCAGGACAGGATGCCGCAATTATCAGGGAACTGCACGTTTTCGGGCAGACAGTTCCCGTGGGAGGTCGGATAGCGGGTGCGTTTCAGCACAAGGGCTACGGGTCCAAGCTTCTCGCGGAAGCAGAACGAATATCTTGGGAAGAATACGATCGCACAAAAATGCTGGTGATTAGTGCCCTTGGTACCAAGGGGTATTATTCTCGCTTCGGCTACACACACGACGGACCTTACACGTCCAAGAACATAGCGTAAGAATCCTTAACCGGATATGTACCTCACAGATTCACCTCGAAGACGTGTTGCATGAATGACCGTCCGAGAGTTAGAAGGATACCAGGGGCAAGTCCTTCAACGGCTACGGAAATCCAAGGCCAAGATCGGTAGCGTCATCCGCCTCACTTCGAAATCGGGCGAAGCGTTCGAAGGGACTTTGATTCCTCGGTCAGAGTATTCCGATCACACTCACATCGTCTTGAAGATGAAAAACGGTTACAACATAGGTATTTCTCTCGACAGAACAAAAACGCTGGAAGTCATCGGGGAAGGTGAGAAACCCCACTTCACCAAGCCTTCCCCACCGGCGAATCATGTTGGGTTACCGAAGGTTGCCATCATCAGCACTGGTGGGACTATCGCCAGCAGGGTCGATTATCGCACTGGCGCTGTGCAGCCTGCACTCACAGCGGCCGACCTTGCAAGCGTCGTCCCCGAACTTTCGTCAATCGCCGAAATTGATGCTCACATACTCTTCAGCGAGTACAGCGAGAACATTGGCCCAAACCATTGGAAGGGGATGGCCGAGGAAGTCGCCAAAAGAATAGCCAACGATGCAGAGGGGGTCGTAATAAGTCATGGAACAGACACCTTGCACTATACGGCGGCAGCTTTGAGTTTCGCGCTCGCAAACCTGCCTGTTCCGGTTCTACTTGTCGGGGCTCAGCGATCTTCTGACCGTCCCAGCTCAGACGCGGCCTCCAACCTCACGGGAGCAGTCGCCCTCGCCGCACGAGCCGACATGGCCCTTGTCGGTGTTGCTATGCACCAAGACCTCTCCGACCACATCGTCCTTGCTCATCGAGGCACCAGGGTTCGAAAATGTCACACGAGTCGTCGAGATGCGTTCAAGTCCGTCAACTCCGTTCCTATAGCAAGTTACGATCTGAAGACCGGCCAGATCGAAATGACGAACGGAGTCCCGAAGAGAGACAAGTCCCGGAAGCTGGCCTTGAAATCTCGTTTTGACCAACATGCATACTTGATCAAATTCTACCCCGGGTTCAACACTGGCATGATTGACTCAGCCGTTTCTGCAGGGGTACGCGGGATAGTTCTTGAGGGAACAGGGCTAGGTCATGTTTCCAGACACTTATTTGATTCTGTGAAGAAAGCGTTGAAGAGGGAGGTCCCAGTCTTCATGACATCCCAGACTATATGGGGACGAGTAGACATGAACGTCTACAACACCGGGCGCGACCTACTCAATCTCGGAGTCACTCCTCTTGAGGATATGATTGCTGAAACGGCAATTGTCAAGCTGATGTGGGTTGCAGCCCAGACCAAGTCAGCCGGCAAGATTCGAGAAATGATGCTTCGGTCGGTTGCAGGCGAAATGACTTCGAGGACTTTGGTGGAGGCTTCCTAGTCGTCCGTAGATTATCGAGCCGTCGGCCTCAAGGTCGGCGTCGAGATACACCGACAGCTCGACACCGAGCACAAGTTCTTCTGCGACTGTCCAACGATTCTATCAACAAAGCCGCCCACAGTGACCTTCGAACGAAGACTTCGGCCCACACAAAGTGAGCTAGGCCAAATTGATCCCGCCGCCCTCTTCGAGTTCCACAAGGGCAAGATCATCACTTACGAGGCGGACCCGGAAACCACCTGCCTCGTGGAACTGGACGAGGAACCTCCCCACCCCTTGAACCCAGAAGCATTGGATGTCGCCCTTACCATGAGCATGCTCCTACACGCAAAACCGATGGACGAGATTCACGTTATGCGAAAGGTGGTCATTGACGGGTCCAACACAACCGGATTCCAACGAACAGCAGTCATCGCACTCAACGGGTCCATAACAGTAGACGGAGTAGAAGTGCCAATAGAACAAGTAACGCTTGAAGAAGATGCGGGACGAAAAACAGGCGACACAAAGACCTCAGTAGTCTTCCGCCTCGATCGGCTCGGGGTTCCACTGATAGAAGTCTCAACTGGACCAATAATCCACGACCCAGAACAAGCTGGAAAAGTTGCCTTCGCAATAGGCCGCATCCTCCGCGCAACCAAGAAAGTAAAACGAGGTCTAGGAAGCATTCGACAGGACCTTAACATATCGGTCAAGAACGGCGCCCTCATCGAGGTGAAAGGGGTCCAGGAGCTCGAACTCGTTTCCAAGGCTGTAAGCTACGAGGTTCAGAGACAGCTCGGGCTTATCGAGGTCAGAGATGAACTCCGGCAAAGGAACGTCAAGGCTTCGGATATCAATGAGGAATTCGTTGACGTCACCAACATCCTCTCAGGCTCACAATCAAAAGTCGTACAATCCGCCCTCAATCAAGGAGGAGTAGCACTCGCAGTCAAACTCCCCAGTTTCAAGGGACTTCTGAAACGCGAACTCATCCCCAATATCCGGCTAGGAACAGAGATGGCAAAACGCGCCATCTTCTGGGGTAGGGTCGGAGGAATTTTTCATTCAGACGAGCTTCCTGCGTATGGAATCGATTCAAGTCATGTAGAAGAGGTCGCGAAGAGCCTCGGATGTGGAGAACTTGATGGGTTCGTTATCGTAGCAGACAATCTCGACAATGCGAAAGACGGTTTGAGGGCAGTTGTAGAACGTGCTCAGGAGGCCGTGGAACGAGTTCCCGAAGAAACACGGGCGGCAAACCCTGACGGGACCACTGCCTATCTACGCCCAAGGCCTGGAGCTGCGAGAATGTATCCAGAGACCGATGTCCCACCGGTTCAAATCGGCCAGGATCGACTTGAACGACTCTGGGAGAACCTTCCCCGAATGCCGGAAGAGCTAGCGAAAGAGCTGGAGACAAAGCATAGTCTCAGCCCCAAGCTAGCAACTCAGCTCGTGGATTCCGATTATCTTCCCGCTTTCGAGGAGATCGTCGCTAGAGCAAAAAGCGTCGCACCCAGCTTCATCGCAACAATGCTTACGGAATCTCTGAGAAGCCTGCAAAGGGAACAAGTGCCCGTGGAAAACGTGGGGGAAGACCAGCTCAAACAAGCGTTCGACCTAGTTTCCAAGGGTGAAACCGCGAAAGAGTCTGTTCTGGACGTTCTCAGATGGCTTGCATTCCATCCAGATGGAGCCGCCGAAGAAGCGGTGGAAATGCTAAACCTCCGAATGCTGACCAAGTCGGACCTAGAGAATATCATCAGCAAAGTTGTTGAATCGAATCAAACCCTGGTTCAAGATAACGGTGCCAAAGCTCTCGGAAGAATGATGAACCTAGTAATGGGCGAGGTGAGGGGACGAGCCGACCCTCGACAGGTCACTGAGCTGCTTAGGACCCGTTTGGAACAGGTCAAAGCATGACAGGCACGAAAGACGAGTTGAAGGTCGAAGATATTGCCCTTGACGATCTCGATAAGAAGATTCTTCACTGGTATCTCATTGACGCTCGCCTCTCCTACAGAGAGCTAGCGCACAAGCTAGGCGTCTCCACAACCACAGTCCAATCGAGAACCGCAAAACTGGAGAAGGCGGGAATCATACGCGGCTACTCGGCCATGTTCGACCATGACAAGATCGGCTTCCAGCTCACCGCCATCACAGAGGTGAGCGTCGCCAAAGGCAAGCTGCTCGAGCTGGAGAAGGAGGTCGCCAAGATGCCTCAGGTGCTAGCAGTATACGATGTTACAGGACTCACCGATGCGATGGTTATCGCGAAATTCAAGAGCCGAGACGACCTGAGCAAGTTCACTAAAGCTCTTCTAGCCATGCCCTTCGTGGAACGAACGAACACCCACATCGTCCTCACGACTGTAAAGGAAGATTTTCGTTTGCTCTAATCGGACCTTAGACGCGTGGCTTCCTTAAAAGATTGAACGGTCTTCTTCAGCTGAGTCTCCACCTCACTCGGATCATCGAGATGGTTTCCAATGATTCTGACCAAAGCGCTTCCCACAATTGCCCCGTCAGCTCCGGACTGGATGACGGCGGAAACGTGTTCCGGTTGCGAGATACCAAATCCAGCGGAAATCGGGATCTTTCCTCTCGCCAAGGACTTAACAGTCTTGACCGCTTCGAGCGCTTGTGGGCTGAGCGAGTCCCGAGGACCCGTAACACCATAGAGTGACACGAGATAGAGGAAACCCTTCGACTTGTCGAGAACGGTTCGCAATCTAGTCCGAGAAGTGTTTGGTGCTGCTAGGTAGATGTTATCGATATTGTGTTTCAGGGCAACGTTTCTGAATTCGTCGCTCTCTTCAACAGGCAAATCCGGGACGACGATCCCATCAACACCACTTTCACGGGCTTTAGTTAGGAAGCGGTCCAAGCCCATCGCAAGAATAGGGTTGTAGTAACTCAGAACGACAAACGGGACAGGAGACTGCGATGAGAGTTCTCGGATCAAACCCAGGATTCCTTTAGGCGTGGCTCCTTGGGATAAGGCCCGCATGCTAGAAGCCTGGATCACTGGTCCGTCGGCTATTGGATCTGAGAATGGAATTCCGACTTCAACAATGTCCGCTCCACCTTCTATCAAGGCCGTAGAATTAGCCAAGAATGCTTTCGGGTCCGGGTCGCCGCCTGTCAGGTAAGTGATCAACGCTCCCTCTCGGTGGCTATGAAGTTCTCGGAACTTCGCCTCTATCCTGTCGTCATTGGGCAATGTGCTTGGCAATTATCTCCACATCCTTGTCGCCTCTGCCTGAAAGGTTGACGATGATCGAATCCTTTGTCGCGAGGCTCTTCGCCAGCTTCATCGCGTAACTGA
>Ga0209377_1000746_pt1 | contig 22064 bp, 24 predicted proteins | sample GraSoiAngelo_141_FD_185898 | JGI IMG/M metagenome (GOLD analysis project Ga0209377, IMG submission 185898) | Grasslands soil microbial communities from the Angelo Coastal Reserve, California, USA - 14_0929_12_40cm (SPAdes) (version 2) | ecosystem: Environmental > Terrestrial > Soil > Grasslands ...
ATCACGTTCCCGTTCCGCTCTATATCGCGTTATCGAGCATCAATCAGCGGTTGCGTCAGCCGCAGCACGATCCGTAGTGCCGGAAGACTGAATCAGCTCGCGTCGTTCCACCGGCCTGACGCTTCGAGATAGCGCCGGGCGATCGCTCCCGACTCCTTGGGTGTGCGGGTTGTATCCGGTACCGCATCGAGCTCGACCACGGCCCAGCCATCGAATGCCACGTCGTCGAGAGCGGCGAACACGCCTTTGACATCGACCTTGCCGCGACCCAGCTCGACGAACCGGTATGAGTCACGCGCGCCGCCCGGGATCGGGCTCTCGAGATCCTTGATGTGGAGGAACAGCAGTCGTCCCGCGTGCTGGCGTATCGCCTGAGCGGGATCGCCGCCGGCCTGTTGGAAATGCGCGATGTCCAGCTCGAGGCGGACGTAGCGTGAATCGGCGGCATCGAGCACGCGTGTCACTTCGTCCGGCGACTGCCCCAATGCCCCCATGTGATTGTGATAGCCGAGCGGGATTCCCATGTCAGCGCTGCGCCGCCCGATCTCCGTGAGCAAGCGACCCATGCGTTTGAAGTCGTCCGGGGCGGGAGCCCGACCGCTGGGGCGTTGATCGATGACCTGCAGATAGCGGCGCACAAAGCGCGCATGGCGTGTGTGCTGCGCCAGGATGTCGTGTTCGCTTGCCGGATCGAGCGACACATCACCACTGGACAGTGCCACCAGGGTCAGCTTCCGATCGGCCAGGAGCTGCTTGAGCTCACCGGGGCGGTCGCCCCAAGTCGTGACGGCCGACTGGCGCAATTGGATGCCGCGGAAGCCCAGCGCCGCGATGTCGTCGATGGCGCGGGCGTCGTTGCCGCCCCAGGTAATGGCGGCGTAGCCCAAGCGAATGTGCGCGCGCGAGATCCTGGTTCGCTTGGGCCGGCCGGTGGCCCAAAGTGTTGCACCGACACCACTCGCGAGAAACTCCCGGCGTTTCATGCCGAATTAGCCTACACCCATGAGCCTATATCCGGAAGCCGTACCCCGCCCCATCTTCCCGGCGGTGGAGTGATGCTCCAGTCCACCTTCCAGGAGGCTCGCCATGCTCACCGATCAACTCGCCGCTGCTGTCCGCCACCACTGGTGGCTGTTCTTGCTGCGCGGCATCGCCGCCGTTGCCTTCGGGGTGCTTGTGTTGATGTGGCCCGGCGCGACGGTTGTGGCGCTGATGGTTTTTATCGCCGCCTACGCGCTCGTTGACGGGATCGTCACCGTGGGCTCCGCCGTCCGCATGCGAGCGTTGTTCGATCGGTGGTGGCTGCTGCTGATCCAGGGCCTGGTCAGCATCGTCTTTGGCGTGCTCGCATTCATGTATCCGACCCTGTCGCTGTGGTACGTCGTTATTTCAGTATCGCTCTGGATGTTTCTGGCGAGCATGGCGCTGTTCATGTTGGGACGTGCGCAGCGGGCGATGGGCGGGTCTGCTTTCTGGAGCACGCTGGCCGGGATTGTCAGCCTGGTGGTTGCCGTGTTGGCCTTGGCCCGTCCGGGCGCTGCGGTCGCCAGCGTGATCGTGTTGATCGCCTGGTTCGCCCTCGCCATCGGCCTCGTGAACCTTGTGGTGGCGTTCCGCGTTCGTGCTCTAACCAGAGCAGTCGCCACCGCCTAACAACAGGAGACAGAGATGACTCGCGCTACCACGCAGCGCCGCGACGGGAAGGGATCGCGGCAGCGCGCTCCCAGCGCTCGCCGCACGTCGAAGGAAGCCACTGAGGCTCCTATCGCCGAGAACCCTTCGCGCACGCCGGCCGTCACGAAGCTGTATCCGACGAAGAACGATCTGCCGGAAGCGACCCGCACCGAGGTGATCACACTGCTCAACCAGCGACTCGCCGACGGGATCGACCTGCAGACCCAGTGCAAGCAGGCGCACTGGAACGTGAAAGGTCCGGCGTTCATCGCGCTCCATAAGCTGTTCGACGAAATCACCGAGGACGTCGAGGACTACGTCGACCTGATCGCCGAGCGCATCGTGCAGATGGGCGGGGTCGCTGAAGGTACGGCGGGCGTCGTGGCGAACCGGTCGACGCTCGTCGACTACCCGCTCGCGCTGGGCACGGGGAGCGAGCACGTCGCCGCCCTGTCCGATGCGCTGGGCGCGTTCGGTCGCGCGGTCCGTGTCGGCATCGAAGAAATGAATGAGCTCGAAGACGCGGGGAGTGCCGACATCCTGACCGAGATCTCGCGCGGGACGGACAAGTGGCTCTGGTTCGTGGAGGCGCACCAGCAATGAAACAGGCGCCTGACTTCCGGTTGCCCAGTGGGCCCGGCCAGTACGTTTCGCTCAAAGAGCTGCGCGGCAAGCCGGTGATCCTCGTGTTCTATCCCGCCGATTGGAGTCCGGTCTGCGGTGATCAGCTGGCGTTGTACAACGAGGTCCTGCCGGAATTCGCGAAGTACGGCGCGCAGCTGGTGGGCATCTCGGTCGATGGTCCGTGGTGTCATCGTGCGTACCAGGACGCTCGCAAGCTGCGGTTCCCGCTGCTCGCGGACTTCGAGCCAAAAGGAGAAGTCGCGCGCCGCTATGGCGTGTACGACGCGGCGGCGGGAACGACCCAGCGCGCGTTGTTCGTCCTCGACGACCAGGGGATGATTCGCTGGCGTTACGTATCCGATCCCGCCGTCAATCCCGGTGCGGAGGGCATTCTCACCGCACTCGAAGAGTTGAAGCAACCAGGGGGTGTCCATGAGCCGGCGTGACAACCGCGCCCAACTGACGGTGCCGGTGGGGCCGGACGATCACAGCATTGGACGCGAGGATGCGCCGCTGACGCTGGTGGAGTACGGGGATTTTCAGTGTCCGCACTGCGGCAGAGCGTATCCCACCGTCAAGGAACTGCAACGGCGGCTGGGCGCGCAGCTCCGCTTTGTCTTCCGCCAATTCCCGCTGACGATGATCCATCCCGAGGCCGAGCACGCCGCGGAAGCGGCCGAGGCCGCCGCCGTGCAGCGCGCGTTCTGGCAGATGCATGATCGGCTGTTCGAGCGGCAGTTCGCGCTCGACGACGATCACCTGGTCGAGTACGCGGACGAATTGGGTCTCGATAGCGAGCGGATTCGTGGAGAGCTGGCGGCGGGGACGTACACGGCCAACGTGCGGGAAGACTTCATGGGTGGCATCAAAAGCGGTGTGAACGGCACTCCGACCTTCTACATCAACGGGGTCCGCTACGATGGCGGGTACGATCTGGAGTCGTTGCTCACAGCGTTAGGAAGTGCGGCGGCCGTCGCAGCCACCTGAAGACGATGAGGCCGGGATTGCTCCCGGCCTCATTGTCTTGCATCACTGCACCACCACCGATCCGTGCATGGAAGGATGGATATGGCACGTGTAGTTGTACGTGCCCGGCGCCGTGAACTGCCGGTCAATCGAGACACCGGCATTGTCTCCTGAGATGTCAGCCGGCGCGCCCGCCTGCGTGGCGAAGAACACGTTGTGCCCGATCGAGCCGAAGGTGAACGTCACGGTCTGGCCCGCTGAGACGCGAAGCGTCGCCGGGGTAAAGACAATGGCGTTGGTCGCTGCGATGGTGTTGCCGGGGGGCGGCGGCGGCGGGGCTGGAGCCATCGAACCGTAGCCACCGCCGCACCCGAGCAATGCCCCCGCCAGCGAAACGAAAACCAGTTGCGTTGTGAACCGAAACATGATGCCTGCCTGGTAAGTGATCTGACAAAGGTGAATGCGCGCGGCCTTCGGGTATTGATCAGAACACCGCTCGGTTTTTGAAGAATTCTGCCGCTGGCGGGAACCGGGCGGTGTTCCCAGAACGTGCTCACTTCACCAGTTCAGGCTCCAGAACCAGCGCTGCTGGACGCGATCGTGACGCGCGGTAGCGTGATCCGGCGCGACAGTCGCTCGGCGATTGTCACCGCCCAGGCTCTGGACTGGCCGGGTGTGCTGGTCGAGGCCGGGCGGAACGATGTCGCCGCGGTCGACGATCTGGTGGGTGATCAACACTACTTGTCGCTCAACCTCGACAGCGCGCCGCTGAAACTCGAGGTCAAGGAACCGCACGGCTTCAAGCCGTTCGTCGTTCCGCCGCACAGTCTCTGGGTCAGCCCGAGCGCGAACCCGATCACCCTGCGACTCAACAGCACGCTGCGGTACCTGCGCGTCTCCATCGATCCGGTGCATCTCTCGCGACTGATCAGTCCATCATTGGGAGCCCTCGAACCGGTGCGCCTGCGGCGGACCTACGCGGTGCAGTCGCCGCAGATGGCGCACCTCATGCTGACGCTGCAGGACGAAGCGGACAGCCACAATGCGAGTGGCCTGGCGACGGTGGAAGCGGTAACCACCGCGCTTGGTCATCTCCTGGTGCGGCACGCCGGTATCGAGCAGCCGCGGCCGGTGCGCGCGCACGGTGGCTTGTCGGCGTTCGCCAAGCGCCGGGTGCTGGAGCTGATCGACGCCGCGCTCGACGCTCGGCTGACGATCGAGATGCTCGCCCAGGAAGCCGGCCTCTCGCCTACGCACTTCGCGCGGGCGTTCAAGGAAACCATGGGTCGGGCGCCGCATCAGTACCTGCTTGCGTTGAGGCTGGAGCGCGCGCGTCGCCTGCTCGAGACCACGCGGGCGACGCTGTCGGATATCGCGCAACGGACCGGCTTTGCGGATCAGGCGCACTTCACTCGCCTCTTCAAACGGGTCTTCGGAACCACGCCTGGCGCGCTGGCGCGCAGGCTGCGTTAGGGCCGTAGCACGTCAACCGATTATGGCGCCGTCTTCTTGGCGAGATCGACCGCGGGATAATAGATGATGCGGTAGGGGCTACTGTCCGCGCGCAGCGCGGCAATGGCCGCAGCCGTGGTGGCATCCCACCCCGCGCGCGGCGGGGCCGCCCGATGGCAACCCAGGGCGGCGACGAGAAAGCCACACAGAATCAGTGCTCGCATGGCGTTGCCTCCTTACCGTTCGTCCCGCGCGTCGTCCGATGGCGCGCCCTGCGCCAGCCAGTCGCGAAACGCGGTCGCATCGTGGGCCAGGCGCCACTCCTCGAAGATGGACAAAGCCATCGCTCGCACACCGCCTTCGAGCCCTCCGGCGGCTCGGCATTGGTCGAGCAGCCACGCCTCGAACTCCGTGGGTTCGGGATCGGCCGCGATCGCCCGCTCGAGCAAATCGCGTTTGACGGCGAGGCCGATCGCATCGGGCGTCGTGTCGCGTTTGCGGCGCTTGCGCCGCCCCTCCGAAGCCTCGATCGCGCTCAGCAGCTCGCGACAGACGTGGGCGGGGCGATCGAGGTCCATCACGCCTCGACAATCCGCGCTTCGAGCGCGAACCCCGGCCGCTCGGGTCGATGATAGCCGCGGTCCAATGCCGCCACCTCGAGTGGCACGGTCGCGAGATCGTCCAGCACGATTTCCCACGGCGCGAGCGGCCGCACCGTGGGTTCCGCCTTTACGTAGCCCTTGCAGCTGTCACAGACCTCAACTTTTCGAGTCGTCTCACCCGCTTCGGGCGCCAAGTACCCGAGGTTCGTGTGCTGCGTTTCACCGCAAAAGGGGCAACGCAGCCATGCCATTTCCCAGCCGGTCGCACAGCGGCCGCACCGGAGCCACCGCTTACGCTCGAGCCCCCGGAACTCCGCCAGCGTCGGCCACGCACCGCACACGGGACAGTAGCCTTCCCACCAGGCGGAGCCGGCCGGCAGGTGCCCCGCCAGCGCACGACCGCACGTCTGCAGCAATGGCAGCGCGAACATCTGCGCGATCACGCGCAGCGTCGGGGGGTCAACGTTGGTGCGCAGCCCAACAGCATCGACGCGATCATCGTCCTGACAGATCGCCGCCTCGAGCAACGCGGTCGCCTCGACTTCGTGCGGGACCGCACGTTCGCCATGATCGACCGCCGCGAGCTCGAGCACCTGTCGCAGCCAGCGCTGCGCGGGGCGGCGACGCACCGCGATTTGTGCCTGGTGCAGGATTGGCGCGCGAACGGGTCGCTCAGTCACGATGGTGAGTACGGCATCGCCCCAGGCCATGTCAGTCCCTGCTTCGGCGAACGCGGCTTCGACCAGCTCCAGCCAACGCTCAGCCTCCGGGTTCTCCTGACGAACCTCGATGACGCGTTGTGCGAGCTGCGGGTTGGGCGCTAGGTGCCGGCGTTTGGCAAGGGGCCAGAGCATTTGACCTTGGCGGTGCGGCAGGGGGTCCGATGATACATCTTCGCGCCCGCGTGGAGCTGCACGACGGCGGCGTGGTTGCCCGTGTCGGCACCGGGACCACCGCCGCGCGTGCGTGTCGCTTCAGGGCTGGCGCATGCCGTTAGGCTGATACTCACCGCGCACGCAACCAAAATGGAGGCTCTCATCGTCTGATTGCGGTCGCCATCTGGTGCTGGATGCCGTTGGAGGCCAGCAGGATGACGACGCGCAGCAGGAAGCCGCCAATCAGGACCATCGCCGCGGGATTACGCAGCATGCCTCCCCCCCCGGCCGCGCTCGCGGGTCGCGCATGCAGCCGCAATGGCCAGAGAATCCCGGCCCAAACGACGCCGATGAGCAGCAAGAGGCCCCAGACGCTCAGCCAGACCTGGCGGATCGGCCAGAGCCAACCGACGAAGAGCACAAGCAGGATCAGCTCGATCACGAGGGCGCGCATATCGAACGATTCGAGCCAGGCCAGCGACCCGGCGGTCGCGCCCCGCCCGGGCGCGAGCAGCAGCAGCGCGGCGGCGGCGGTGGATGCGCCGGACGCGAGGAACAGCCCACCCAGCCACGGGCTGTCCGCCCAAATCGGGCGGTTCGTGACGGTCAAGAGGACACCCGTGTATCCCGCGACGAAAAACCCGAGCAAGCCACCAAGTCCGGCGACGAGCTTGGCGAGCATCGTTCCGCTGCGCAGCGGCTGCGCGGCGGGCGTGCGCACGCGACCCTCGTCGGTCCACGCGCCGATCATTGACAGCGCCGCGCACAATCCGAACAGCATGATCGCCCAGGCGCCGAACGAGATCGGTGACCAGCCTTTGAACATCACGTTCGGGAAGTTGTCAGACTGGAACAGCATGTGCCAGAAGCGGAAGGGCTTGCCGAGGTCGATGGTCAGCAACGCGCCGGAGATGACGGCACCCCAAAAGGCCAGTGAGTAGGCGGTGCGGATGACGGGGCGGTCCTCCGGTCGTCCGAACCACTCGAGAGCTGCCGCGAGGAAGTACGCTCCGCCCGCGATCCCGCCGACGAAAAAGTACGGGATAATGAACCACGTCCAATGGGGCGACGCCGTGACGAACGTGTCAGACATCGATCGTCGCCCCTTCCTTCTCGTCAATGCGCCGTTTACGGATTCCCACGAGCGCGAGCACGCCCAACACGGCGGCCGTCGCAGCCGACATCGCGCCACTCTTTGTCAGCGTGCGGGTGGGGAGCTGCGGATTGGCGGGCAGGCCGTACACCTCCGGGTTGTCCACCAGCAGATAGAACGCGTTCAGGCCGCCCAGCGGGCCGTTCGGATCGTCGCCGTAGAGCCGGGCGCGCATTTCGCCTTGCGCCTTGAGCTGGTCCACGCGCTTTTGGGCGCGGGTGCGCAGCTCGCTGATCGGCCCGAACTGGATCGAATCGGTGGGGCACGCTTTCGAGCAGGCGGGCTCGAGCCCGACGCCCATGCGGTCGTAACAGAGCGTACACTTTTGCGCCGTGCCCGAGATCATGTTCATATCGATGACGCCAAAGGGACAGCCGGCGATGCAGGCGCGGCAGCCGTTGCACACATCCGACTGGATCACCACGGTGTCGAACTCGGTGCGGATGATCGCGCCGGTAGGGCACACCTCGATACAGCCGGCTTTGACGCAGTGCTTGCACACGTCGCTCATCATCAACCAGCGGCCGTTGTAGGGGCCGTCGAACTGCTCGATGAACTTGACGTGACGCCAGTGCGTGCCGTCGAGCTTGCGCGTGTTGTCGTAGCTGTCGCCCGACATTTCCGACACGCCGCCGTGTGTGGAAGGCAGCTGATTCCAGTTCTTGCACGCGACCTCGCACGCCTTGCAGCCGATACAGACGGTCGTGTCGGTGAAGAACCCCATCGCCTCGTTGGCAACGGCGGCGCGCTTGCGCGTGATGGTTACCATATCATGCTCGCTCCACGTTGCAGACGAACGCCTTGCCTTCGTGGATCGACACGTTGGGATCGCCGACCCAGGCCGTGAGGTCGTTGACGACGTCGCCGGTGCTCAACCCCATCCAGCCCCAATGCCAGGGCATCCCGACGTGGTGGATGGTCTTACCGGCGATCTTCATCACGCCGATACGGTCGGTGACGAGCGCCTTGGCCCTGATGTGGCCACGTGGACTCGACACCACGACCCAGTCGAGATTCTTGATTCCCTTCTCCTGCGCGAGCCCTTTGCCGATCTCGATGAACAGCTCCGGCATCAGCTCGGCGAGCCACGGCAGCCAGCGGCTCATGGCGCCGGCGAGGTAGTGTTCTGTCAGCCGGTAGGTGCTGATGACGTACGGGAACTTGGGATCGCCGACTGACGCGATCGGATTCCAGGGCTTACCCAGCGACCACACCTTGTGCACCGGGCTGCTCTGCTGCTTATAGAGGAGGTTCTGCACCGGCGACTCGTGCGGCTCGTAATGCGTCGGCAACGGTCCGTCCACGAGCCCCGCCGGCACGAACAGCCAGCCACGGCCGTCTGCCCGCATAATGAACGGCTGCGCTCCCGATAGGGCGTCCAGCCCGATGCCGTCCGGCTTGGGCTGCGCGTCCGGAGCCTTGGTCGCGGCGAAGTCGGGCGTGTCGTAGCCGACCCATTTGCCGTGCGGCACTGGCTTGCCCGTCTTGGGATCGGGCGGGTTCACGAAGTTCGGATCCCACCAGACCCAGCGCTTGCGCTCGCTCCAGGGATTGCCCTTCAGGTCCGCGGATGCACGGTTATACATGACTCGCCGATTCGCGGGCCACGCCCATCCCCACTTGAGATGTGCGCCCGGAACGCCCGGCGGATCTGGCTCGCGGCGCGCGGTCATGTTCTGATCCGGCGCGGGATAGCAACCGCAGTAGATCCATGACGCGCACGTCGTGGAGCCGTCATCCTTCAGATCGCCGAATCCCTTCAGGTGCTGTTTCGGGTCGGCCGTCTGATACCCGTTGATTTCGCGCAGCACCTTGAGGGCACTGATCTCACCCGGGTAGAGCGCCGTGCCGTAGGCCGGGTCGGCGGGATCGGGGTCAAAGTCCCACGTGAGATTCTTCCAGCCCTGGTCGCGCGGCAGCGTACTGGTCGCGTAGGCCTTCCGCAGCCGCTTGGCGAGGTTGTGGTAGAACCAGCTATCGGTGCGGCAGTCCCCCGGCGCCTTGGTCGCGAACGAGTGCCACTGCAGCATGCGCTGGGTGTTGGTGTAGCTGCCGTCGTATTCTGCGATCTGCGTCGACGGGAAGAAGAACACCTCGGTCTTGATGTCCGCGCTCTTCACCTCACCATTCTTCACTTCCGGCGCGAGATACCAGTGCGTGGCCGTCTCGGTGAGCCAGTTGTCCTTGACCACCAACCAGTCGAGCTGGCGCAGGGCGCGGCGCGTCGCCTGACCGTTCAGCGAGGTCGCGGGGTTTTGTCCCACGCAGCACATCCCCTTCACCCGCCCGTCCCCCATGGCGGAGAACATGGCGATGTGCGAGTGATCGCCGAGGATCTTGGGGTGCCAGTCGTAGCCAAAGTCGTTCTCTGCGGTCGCGGCCGCGCCATACATCGACTTCAGATACGACACGAGGAACTTGGGCGTATTGCCGTAGTAGCTCGTCGGTGCCGTCTCGGCCGCCATGTAGTCCCGCAGCGTTTCATGAGGGCGGAGCGCCGAGGGAGCGTTCAGGTAGCCGTGGATGCTGTGGTACAGCGTGGGCACGTCGGTGGAGCCCTGGATCGCGGCGTGGCCGCGCAGCGCCATCACGCCTGCGCCCGGTCGTCCAATGTTGCCAAGCAGGAGCTGGAGCAACGCGCAGCAGCCGATCATCTGGACGCCGTAGGTGTGCTGGGTCCAGGCGACCGCGTACGCGAACGCGCTGGTCCGGTCGCGGCCGGAATTCTCGAGCAACGCCTCGGCGACCTTGATGAACTTCTCTTTGGGTGAGCCGCAGACTTGCTCCACCATTTCCGGCGTGTAGCGGCTGAAGTGCCGCTTCAGGATCTGGAACGCGCAGTGCGGGTTCTGGAGGGTCGCGTCGCGCTCGGCGGGCCCCGGCTTGAGCGAGCGGACCAGGTCGTCGAACGGCGGGCCGGCGCGCTTGGCGATCAGGTCTTTCGTGGCCGGGCCCGGCCCCTTCGGCCCACGCTTGTATGCCCAGCTGGCGTTGTCGTACGCGCCGAGGTTGCCGTTCTCGGGCCAGAAGTCGGGCTCCTTGAACCCCTTGAGGCCCGAGAACACTCCCTCGAGGTCTTCGGTATCCTTGAAGTCGTCGTTGATGATCGTCGCCGCGTTCGTGTAGTTGACGACGAACTCTTTGAAGAAGGGATCCGTGTTCCAGCGCTGCGAGTTGATTACGTAGTTGATCAGCCCGCCGAGGAACGCGATGTCCGAGCCCGCGCGGATCGGGACATGGAGATCGGCGACGGCACTGGTGCGGGTGAATCGTGGATCGACGTGAATGAGTTTGGCGCCGTTGAGCTTGGCTTTCATGGGCCAGCGGAACGCCACCGGATGGCACTCCGCCATGTTCGAACCCATGATCACGAAGCAGTCGGTGTGCTCGAGGTTGCGCGGATACAGGGTCGCCGCGCCCCGACCGAACCGTGTCCCCAGACCGGGGACGCTAGAGCTGTGTCATATCCTGGCCTGATTCTCGATCGCGACGACGCCGAGCCCGCGCCAGAACTTCTGGCACACGTGGTTGAACTCGTTGTCGAGCGTCGCACCGCCGAGGGCAAAGATGGCGGGCGACATGTTCACGACTTTGCCGTTGGGCAGCTTCTCGATGAACGTGTCGTCGCGGGTCTTCTTGGTGAGCTCGGCCACGCGGTCCATCGCCCACTCGAGCTCGACGACTTCCCAGTCACTCGCGCCCGGTTTCCGATGCAGCACCTTGGTGGTGCGGTTGGGGTTCACGTGGAGCTGATAGATCGCGGCGCCTTTGGGGCAGAGGGTGCCCTCGTTGTGCGGGCTGCGCGGATCGCCTTCGATGTTCACGATCCGGTCGCCCTTCACTTGTACCAGCGTGGCGCAGCCCACCGAGCAGAACGGGCAGATGCTGGGGACCGACTTCGCGTCTCGGATGCGGAGCTCTTGCGCCTGGGCCCGCGCGGGCGCGAGCGTGGCGCCGAGTCCGACGAGTCCCCCGATCGCGGTGCCGGCGCCGGCGCCGGCTGTGACTCGAAGGAAGTCGCGACGACTGACCTGCATAGGTTGGATCCTCCCCGCGCTAGGACGTCGCGGTTAGGGCATATGCTGACGCTGACCGATTAAGCATGTACGCCTTTTCGAAGACATGCAACCCCGCCGTTCCACGGTCCTGCAGGTTGCTGGACCGCTGAAACGGCGTCACTTTATCGCGCCTGTCCATTCTCGAACTCTGGGCGCGCAGCGCGGGACGCGTAGGACGTGATGGAGCGGCGTCGGCGAGGAGACTGATCAGATGGCGAAGAAAGTTGAAAAGCAGGAGCTGACCGAGGTCAGTGAAGCCCAGATCGCGGTGCACTGGAAGGAGGAAGAGTACTACCAGCCTTCCGAGAAGTTCAAGGCGCAGGCGAACATGCGCGACCCCCGCATCTTCGAGCAGTTCACCCTCGACAAGTTTCCCGACTGTTTCAAGACGTATGCCGACATGCTGACGTGGTTCGAGCCCTATCGCACGGTGCTCGACACGAGCGACGCCCCGTTCTGGAAGTGGTTCGCCGGCGGAAAGATCAACGCCTGCTACAACTGCGTGGACCGCAATCTCGCCAAGTACGGGAACAAGGCGGCATTCATCTTCGTGCCCGAGCCGGAGAAAGAGCCGGACGTGTCCCTCACGTATCAGGAGCTGTACGACCGCGTCAATGAATTGGCAGCGCTGCTCCGCGGGCTCGGACTCAAGGCCGGCGACCGTGTCACGTTCCACATGCCGATGGTGCCGGAGCTACCGATCACGATGCTGGCGTGCGCGCGCCTCGGAATCATCCACTCCCAGGTGTTCGGCGGGTTCAGTGGCCAGGCGTGCGGCTCCCGTATTCAGGATTCCGGCAGCCGGGTGCTGATCACGATGGACAGCTACTGGCGCAACGGCACGCTGGTCGATCACAAGGTGAATGCGGACATCGCCGTGCAAACGGCGAACGAGTTGGGGCAGGCCGTCGAGAAGGTTCTTGTGTGGCAGCGCTACCCGGGGAAGTACTCCGCGAAAACGCCGATGGTCCCAGGTCGCGACGTCTTCATGAACGAGCTGCTCCGGCAGTACAAAGGACAGAAGGTGGAGCCGCTCGCCCTGCCATCGGATGGGGCCCTGTTCCTGATGTACTCGAGCGGCACCACGGGCAAGCCCAAGGGCGCGCAACACAGCATCGCCGGCTACCTCGCGTACGTCACCGCCACCTCCAAGTGGGTGCTCGACATTGATCCCGAGGACATCTACTGGTGCATGGCGGACATCGGATGGATCACCGGCCATTCCTACATCGTGTACGGCCCGCTGGCGAATGCGGCGACGAGCGTGATGTACGAAGGGGTGCCAACCTACCCCGACGCGGGCCGGCCGTGGCGCATCGCCGAACGCCTCGGCGTGAACATCTTCCACACCGCGCCGACCGCCATCCGAATGCTGCGCAAACTCGGGCCGCAGGAGCCCCGCAAATACAAGTACAGCTTCAAATCGATGACGACGGTCGGTGAGCCCATCGAGCCGGAAGCATGGCGCTGGTATTACGACGAGGTCGGCAAGCGCGAAGCCGTCATCACCGACACCTGGTGGATGACCGAGACGGGCGGCTTTCTCTGCACGACCATGCCGGCCATTCACGCGATGAAGCCCGGAAGCTGCGGCCCCGCCGCGCCGGGGATTCATCCGGTCATTTACGATGAGACCGGCGTCGAGATCCTGAAGGGCTCCGGGAAGGCAGGCAATATCTGTATCCGCAATCCCTGGCCGGGGATCATGCAGACGATCTGGGGCGACCGCGATCGCTACGTGAAGACATACTTCGGCAAGTACAACAGGAATCCGAAAAGCAAAGACTGGCGCGACTGGCCGTTCATGGCCGGCGACGGCGCGCTGGAGGCCGCCGATGGCTATTACCGCATCCTCGGCCGCATCGACGACGTGATCAACGTCGCCGGTCACCGGCTGGGCACGAAAGAAATCGAGTCGGCGTGTCTCACGGTCCCGGAAATCGCCGAGGCGGCTGTCGTGCCCGTCCAGGACGAGTTGAAGGGACGCGTGCCCGAGGTTTACGTCGCGGTCAAGCCGGGTGTGCAAGCGAGCCAGGCGATCGCCGATCGCGTGATCAAGGCCATCGAAGAAGTGATCGGCAAGATCGCACGGCCCAGGCGCGTGTACATCGTTCCCGATATGCCCAAGACGCGCTCCGGAAAGATCATGCGCCGAGTGCTCGCGGCGATCTCGAACCGCCGGGACGTCGGCGACGTCACGACGCTCGCGAACCCAGACGTGGTCGAACAGATCCGCATCATGGTACAGGGCAAAGACGTGAGCACGACGCAAGAAGCGTTGCCTGAGGATATCGCGAAGTTTGGGCAGGTCGAATAAACCTTCCACCCGAGGACGTTATGCCTTCGCCACCTCTTCCGAAGGACCTTCGCCGAGTCGTCATCGCCGCTGCCGTCGGGAACGTCATCGAGTGGTACGACTTCTATATCTTCGGGAGTCTCGCCGCCCTCCTAGCGACCAAGTTCTTCGCAGGAGGCGCATCCGGGGCAGCGCTCATCAAGACCGTGGGGACGTTCACCGCGGGATTCCTCATCCGGCCGTTCGGCGCTTTGGTGTTCGGCCGGGTCGGCGACCTCGTTGGCCGCAAGTACACATTCCTCATCACCCTGAGCGGCATGGGGTTGTCGACGGCGCTCATCGGCTTCGTGCCGAGCTACGCGCAGATCGGTGCGGCGGCAGGCATCGTGCTGCTGATACTTCGATTGATCCAGGGACTTTGCCTCGGCGGCGAGTACGGCGGCGCCATTACGTACGTTGCGGAGCATGCGCCCGACGAGAAACGGGGCTACTACACTGGCTGGCTACAGACCTCGCCTACGCTCGGCATCGTCGTGTCTCTTGCCGTCATTGTCGTGACGAGGGAGGTGCTCGGTACCGAGGCGTTCACGGCGTGGGGTTGGCGGATCCCCTTCATCCTCTCGCTCTTCATGGTGGCGATCGCCATTTACATCCGCCTGAGGCTGCAGGAGACGCCGATCTTCCAGGATATCAAGGCCAAGGGCCAGATCTCGACGAATCCGTGGCGAGAGGCATTCTTGAGTTCGAACATCAAGTATGTGCTGATCGCCAGCATCGTGGTCATCGGCGAGGGAGTCGTCTGGTACAGCGGCCAGTTCTGGGCGCTCTACTTCCTGCAGCAAGTCATGAAGCCCGACGTCTTGCGCCCGGCCATCATCACGGGCATTGCCTTACTCATCGCGACGCCGTCGCTGATCTTCTTCGGGTGGCTCTCCGACAGGATCGGGCGCAAGCCGATCATCCTCGCGGGCTTCGCCCTCGCCGCCCTCACCTACTATCCGCTCTACACCGCGCTCGGCAAGGCGGCCGATCCGGCAAACCTCAACTACCCGCTGGCCGTCCTGATCGTGGCGATCATGGTCTGCTACGTGGGCATGGTGTACGGTCCGATCGGCGCGTTCCTGGCAGAATACTTCCCAGCCCGGATTCGCTATTCGTCGGTATCGGTGCCCTATCACATCGGCAACGGGTGGGGCGGAGGGCTCGTGCCGGTGATCACGACCGCGGCGTACCTATCCACTCACAGCCTGGGCTCGGCGTTGATGTACCCGATCATCGTTCCGAGCGTTGCGTTCCTGCTCAGCTTATTCCTGATGCCGGAAACGCGAAAGATCAGCATCTGGGCGCCGGAGCAGGTGGGGGCGCGCAGCTAGAATCAGGTGATGAAGGGTGGACTGTAGGGGCGCAGCATGCTGCGCCCCTACACTTTTGCCCTACGCTTTGTCCTTCGAGCCTCCCGCAACCAATCCCTTCGCCCGCCACTTCTCGAAAATCGTTTTCACCTGTTTGTGCGCGTCGTCGAGCGCCTGCTCGGGAGTCATCCGGCCGGTCACCGCGTTGGCGAACATGGTGGGCAGCACGAACGTGTCGAACACCTCGCTCTCGGCGGGATTTGCCGGGCCGGGGTGGCCGATGTTCGTCGCCCACTGCAGCGCCGTGCCGATGGGCTTCAGCTTGGTCGCCGGATTCGAGCCGAACGGGTCGTTGGAGGTCTGCTGCTCCATCCAGCGGTTGCCCGCAGCGGGCTTCTGCGCCAGCGCCGTGCTCGCGTCGGCGGCGGCGCCGGGGAAGGAGGGGAAATTGTAGAGCTTGCTCGCCAGGATCGCTTCGCGATTGTGCGTCACGAGCTCGAGCAGGAACTGTTTCGCCACATCGGGACTCTGCGCGAACTTCCAGATGGCGTAGATCCCCATCACGTGCTCGCTCGCCCGTCCCGTGCCGCGCGGCCCTTTCAGCGCCGGGACGAAAAAGATGTCGTCGGCGACCGGGAGCTTGTTGTCCTGCGCGGTGCGATAGGCTGAGATGGAGTTCAGGATGTAAGTCGTCTGGCGGGCATTCAGCGCCTGATTGTTGGACGCGGCGTTCCAGCTCAGCACTGCGGGCGTCATGCCCGCCTGGTACAGCCGCACGCCAAACCGCAGCGCCTCGAGCGCCTGGTCCGACTTCAGGACCACGTTTTCGTCGGCGTCCTGAATCGACCCGTCGAACGACCACAGGATCGCGCGCGTCGCCATGTTCGTATCGAGCTCCTGCGACATTCCGATCCCGATCGGAATTTGGATCTCGGGATGCTTGGCTTTGATTTGCGGCCCCGCAGTCACCAGATCTTCCCATGTCTTGGGCCCGTCCGGCATGCCGATCTCGGTCCAAATGCTCTTGAGGTAGTCGCCCGGATCGGGGACGTAATTGTCGCTAAAGCCGAACCACTTGTGCGTCACGGGATTGTAGGTGGCGCGCTTGCAGAGATCGATGATCGGCCCGTGGGCGCGTTCGGCGTCGCGCACGACGTCGGCCATGTCGAGCACTTGCGGCTCGAACGCGCCGGGTGGCGACAGGAATTGAAAGAGGTCGTGACCTTGTTGAGCCGCGACCTCGGCGTTCGCCCGCGTCGTGAGGTCCGCCAGGGAGATGTGGTCGACGGTGACCTCGACCCCCTTCTGCGTGCCCCAGTCCTTGGCGTACTTGTCGAACCACGTGTCGTAGGCCGGAACGAAATGACTCCACTGAATGATCTTGAGCGTCTTCTGCGGCCGCTTGATCAGGATGGTCGGACCGAGCGCGAGCGCCGCTGCGGCGGCACCGGTCGTGGTGACGAACTGGCGCCGATCCATCCCCTTCCGCCTGGTCATGGATCTACCCTCCGTTCACTTGTTGAGACAGCTCGCGGCGAAGCGGTGGCGCTTCGCCGCGAGGTGGAAATGGTGCTCCGTCAGAACGAGTACATCACGCTCAACGCGACCTGCGAGGCGTCCTTCTTGCCTGCTGTTGCCCACGTCGTGTTCGCACGGAAATACTCGACGCCCAACTGATAGCGGCCAGCGCGGAACCGCAGCATACCGGCCACGTCGTCGTTCTTGCTTCGGAAGTTACCGGTCAAGCCTGGGGAATTCGCCTCGTCCGGGTCGTCCATGCCATAGAACACCCACGCGCCCCAGTGCGGCGTGAATTCATAACCGCCCTGTACCCACCCTCCCTTGCCCTTGACGTCACCCGCGGCTGTGACCTGCTGGGTTATATGGCCGAACTGCTGGCCGATGTTCTTCCCCGTGTACACGTTGCCGTGGATTGTGAACTTGCCGGACGTGACGTTGGCCCCGACCTCTACGGCCGAGCCGGTCACGTTGTCGGTCTGGACGCCGACCGCGCTCGTGTCCTTCGTGTCCATGTGCCCGACGATATAGGCGGTCCAACTGAAGTTTGGCTTGCGATGCGTGAAGTTCAGCCTTGCTTCGAGCTGCGGTATGGCTGAGGCCTCACCCTGCCCGATCGTGTTGGGAGTACCCGCGGCAGCTGGAACGGCGGGACCCGAACCCTCAAAGGCCGCCAGCACGAGTTGCACCGTGGTCGGCTTGCCAGGGTTGAGGTCGTGATAGAGGTAAATGCCCGGAAAGCGCCAGCCAATCATGCCGGCGGCTCCGTACCCGAGCGGGAACGCGAGATGCGTGACAGAGACGGGCACCTCGCCGAACATCGGCGACCAGAACTGGCCGATGCGGATCGTGGTACGAGTGTTCGTCAAGTCTACGTATGCGAAGCGCGCACGGAGCTGCGGCTGCTCGTCGCCGAACGGCGGCGCGCCGAGCGTGCCGAAGAAATCCGCTTCCAGCACGGCACGCGGTGACCACTTTCCGATCACCGGCCCAGCGGCGAACGTGAAGTTGATCCGCGTGTTACGGATCTCGGCGCCCTGGAACGTCTTGTCGGTGGTGGGTTGCACGGCATTTGCCCATTCGGCGCTCTGCCCTTGACCAAAGCCGGCCGGGTCGAAAAAGCCGTTGTCCACGAACCACGTGGCGTTCAGGAAGCCGCTGATCGTCAACGTCACACCTTCACCGAGCTTCACGACCTGTCCGGCGCCTTGAGCTGCGGCGGGTTGCGCCCCTCCGAGTGCCAAAAACCCGATCACAAGCCCCGAGACCCCTGTCAGTCGTACCCTCATGATGGTCCTCCTCAGGTGAACTTGCGTGCACGGTAGTTCAGCCCTTCACAGCACCCATGGTGAAGCCCTGAATGAATCGATCGATGAAGAGGTTATACAGGATGGCAAGCGGAATACTGGTGAACAATGCAGCGGCCATGAGGGAGCCCCAGTGGTACACATCGCCGCGGACGAGCGCGATGGGGACGCCCAGGCTGACGGTCATGCGATCGACCGAGCTGATAAACGTCAGCGCGTACACGAATTCTTGCATCACCAAGGTGAAAGTGAAGACGACTACGGTCAAGATGCCGGGCAGAATGAGACGCGGCGCGATCCGTATGATCACGGCCAGCCGGCTGTAGCCGTCGATCATGGCCTGCTCCTCGATATCCCACGGCACCGAGCGCACAAACCCCATCACGAGCCAGGTGCAGAACGGAACCGTAATCGTCGGATAAACGAGGATCAAGGCGCCGAGCGAGTTCTGCAGGCCCAGCAGCGCGATCACCCGGGAGAACGGGATAAAGAGGAGGGTGGGGGGGATCAAGTAGGTGAAGAAAATGCCCATGCCCAGCCGCCCGCCCCAGCGCCCGACCAGCCGGGCCAGGCTGTAGCCCGCAGGCACCGCCAGGGCCACCGTGATGATCACGACGGCCACGATCACGAGCAGCGTGTTCGCCACCCACCGCAGGAAGTCCGTCTGGCCGAACAGCAGGCGCACGTGCTCGAGCGTGGGTGGATCGTTGAAGATCCAGGGTACGTGCCGCGTGTCGAACGCCCCCACGTACAGATCGCGGTTCTGCTTGAACGCCGTGATGAACATCCAGTAGAACGGGAAGCCGGCGAACACAATGAAGCCCAGGGCCGCCGCGTACAGCGGTACGCGCTTCATCGCGCGCCTATCCCGCCCGCGCCGACTTCGGTCCGGCGGGCGACCCGCAGCATGAGGACGGCGACCACGATCAGAAACGGCACGAGGAACACCGCGATCGCCGCGCCTTGGCCGAGGTCGGCACCCAGCACGCCGCGCTGGAACGCGAGGGTGGGCAGCACGTGCGTGGTATTCGCGGGTCCACCGCCAGTCAGAATGTATACGACGCCGAGGTCGGTGGCGGTGTAGACTACGCCGAACAAGACGGCGACGGCGATCACGGGAAGCAGGAGCGGCAGCTCGACCTTGAAGAGCCGTCGCCAAAAGCCCGCGCCGTCCACGATCGACGCCTCGACGACGTCCTGCGGAATCGACGAGAGCCCCGCGAGCACGATCACGGTCGCGAACGGGAAGATGCGCCACGCCTGCACGATGATGATCGCGAACAGCGCGAGGCCCGGTTCGCCGAGCCAGTAGAGCCAGCCGTGGAGCAGCCCGGTTACCCTAAGCGTCCAGTTGATCACGCTGAAGGTCGAATCGAAGATCCACGTCCAGGCGATGGCGGCGAGCGACACGGGGACCGCCCACGGTAACAGCAGCACGAACCGCGCGGCGCGCTTGCCGTGGAAGGCGGCACGGAACACCTGGGCCGCCGCGGTCGCGAGCACGATGACGAGCACCTGCGATCCGATCGTCACGATCGCGGTATTGCGGAGGGCGCGGAGAAAGATCGGGTCGGCAAGTATGGTGCTGTAATTGTGAAAGCCGACCCAAGTGAGGGTCAGGCTCCCCGCGGTGGCGCTCGAAAAGCTGAGCATGATTGCCAGCACGAAGGGCACGCCAACGAGCAGGATCACGTAGGCAAGGGCCGGGCCGAGCATGGCCGCGCCGAGCAGATCCTCGCGATCGGCGAATTTCATCGCCGCACCCGCGCCCCGGTCTGGGCATCGAAATGACAGAGCGCCCGCTCGGGTACGGCGAAATCGAGCCGCCCTCCTTCTTCTTCCGGAATTGCCCGTCCGATGTTCGCGGGCAGCTTGGCGATCACGGTTGCGTCGGGCGCGAACTCCACGGTCCCGTAGACATACCGATCCGAGCCCAGGTACTCCACCCGTCGTACGATGAGCGGAATCGGGTGAAGCGGCTCCCGGTCGCCAAAGTGGTCGCTCGGCAGCAGGTGCTCGGGCCGGAACCCCAGGAGCGTCCTGCCGCCGCCGCCGGGTTGCTCGACCAGATTCATGGGTGGCTGGCCCAGAAAGGTCGCCACGAACGTGTCGACGGGGTCCTCGTAGACCTCGTGGGGTGTGCCCACCTGCCGCACCTTCCCGCGGTCCATGACCGCGATGCGGTCACCCAAGCCCATGGCTTCGACCTGATCGTGCGTCACGTACACGGTGGTACGCTTGATCTGGCGCTGGAACCGCTTCAGCTCGTCGCGCGCGGTGTTCCGGAGCTTGGCATCGAGATTGGCGAGCGGTTCGTCGAGCAAAAACACCTGCGGGTCCCGTACCACAGCACGGCACAGCGCAACGCGCTGGCGCTCACCGCCCGAGAGCTGGCGCGGATAGCGGTCCAGATACCCGGCGATCCCGAAGAGCTCTGCCGCCCAACGGACTTTCTCGGCGATGACCGCGCGGGGGAGGTGCGCCGCTTCGAGCGGGAACGCGATGTTGCCTGACACGGTGCGGTGTGGGTAAAGGGCGTAGCTCTGGAAAACCATCGCGATGCCGCGGGCGCGCGGCGGCACGTCCTGGTCGACGCGCCGGCCGGCGATGTAGATCTCGCCCGCGCTCGGATGCTCTAACCCGGCGATCATGCGCAGCAGGGTCGTTTTGCCGCAGCCCGATGGGCCGAGCAGGACGAGCAGCTCCCCGTCGCGGATGGACAGATCTACGCCGTCCACCGCGTCGTGGTCACCGCCCTTGAAACGCTTGTGCAGTTGCCTGATTTCGACGCCTGCCGACGTTTCGCTCATCCTCTCCCGTTTCGCCCGGAGCGCCCGCAGGATGACGAGGGAAGCACAATGCGTCAAGGGATGGTAGGATTCCGTGGTGAGCGACCTGCCCGCGGTGACGCCCGATTATTTCCAGATTCTGGTCGTCCGGGAGCTTCGCAAAGTTGGATTCGACGTTGGCCAAGCCCGAGTTCATCGCCGTTCCGAGCTGCCGGAACCGGAGCGCGGCTTCGTCCTGGAGCTCCAAATTCCGCTCAGCCGACCGGGCGGGGGCTCCACCTGGCGGGCAGTCGCGGTGTGCCGGCACCAGTCCGGCAGCGTCGGGCCTGATGTTGTCGAATCAGTGAGGGATCGCCTGCCGGGAATTCCGGCAGACGTGGCCCTCGTCTTCGCGACTGCCGATTTTACCGCCGACGCGGTAACCGCAGCTCAAGAGGCCGGTATCGCCCTGTTGCGGCTCGTCGACGGCCGCAGCGCGTTTGACATGAGTGGCTGGAGCACGCCCGGGCATTATCCGGCCTGGCTCCCCGCGTATCTTTCGCAGCTCATCGATCGGGATATCGCAGGCCAGCCGCGGGCACGGCTGCTCGAGGCCGGCCGCGCCGACATGATTCTCGATCGTCTGGCGCCCCCGCTAAGACGCTAAAGGAAGGGATATGGCTGCGACGAGTCCTCAAAAGGACGCGATGGACGTGCTGCAGGCATGGGTGGACGATTACAACGAGCGGTCAGGTGCAGCCATTGCGCTGGACTCGGGAGGCGAGGCGGGAGGCGCACAGCTGCGTCTCAAGTACGCCCCCAGCGAGGACACGATTGCGATCGTGCATCTGGTCGCGGTGTTGCAGGACGGCCGCCCGGCGATTCACGTCAACCGCTTCGAGGGTCCGACCGCCGAGACTTCCGTGCAGGCGGGGTTATGGGCGAGCGAGCAGCTCGGTCGCCGGGCGCGATGACGTCCTCGACGCAAAGCAGCGAGACCATCCCCCCGAGTTTCTGGCACACGATCCGCGAAGCGATTCGCGGCACCCATCACGATTACACCGCCGGCCCCATTGGGCGCGCGATCATTCTGCTCGCGGTGCCGATGGTGCTCGAGATGATGATGGAGTCGTTGTTCGCCATCGCCGACATTTTCTGGCTCGGTCATGTCAGCCCGAGCGCGGTGGCCACGGTCGGGCTCACGGAGTCGATGCTCACGGTGGCCTACACCGCAGCGATGGGGTTGTCGATTGGCGTGAGCGCCATGGTGGCGCGCCGCATCGGCGAGAAGGATCCGTCGGGAGCGGCAGCAGTGGCAGTGCAGGGCATCGCGCTCGGCGTCATTACTGCGGCAATCATCGGCGTGGCTGGCGTGCTGCTCGGGCCCACGCTGCTCGGCCTGATGGGCGCGTCACCCGA